>OJFK01000069.1_pt1 | contig 36255 bp, 33 predicted proteins | sample 1594101 | NCBI WGS metagenome assembly OJFK01 (sample SAMN05416723, study PRJEB24817) | seawater metagenome | isolation source: Sea water | place: Canada:Atlantic | collected 2013-07
CCGCCCGCCCGCATGCCCCCTAACCGATCTCATCGTCCTCCAATGATGTTCCGACAAAGATCGATTGAAGCCAAAGTTTCCTCCTCCGAACTGGCAGGGATCCAGCTAAAAAACAAGGACCGTTGTAACCTGCGTAAACGGGTCCGCTATGATCCAGATCTCAGAGGTTCTCGCATAATAAAAGGCCCGTCCCTCTGTCACGCGCCCTCTGGCCACGCTCGACGGGGACTCTCACCCCGCAAGAAATGCCAAGCTTCGCTTGGCGTACAGCAAAGAGATTTATAGCAGCTTGGGCTTCCCATTCTTGAATCACATTCCATCCGTCCTGAGGGAAAACGACTTCCTCTTTGCCCTGAGCGGCGATCACTTCGGCCACCTTTGAAATGCGCCGCCCAGAGTCGTCATACTGGTAGTTAGCAATGAAGCTACCGCTTAATTTAGGACCACTATATCTCCAAAACATACTCCATGAGCACCGTCTGGATCGTGCAGTAGAAGCGCCCCCGGAGGTAGCCTTGCCTCTCTTCCTCTTTGAGTTCGTCGGGCTCGATGTCTTCTTCCTGACCAAAGTGATATTTTGATTCCAAACCGAGACGCGCCTGATTGAGAGCGCCATACCAGAGCTCGCTCTCCTCTTTCGGAATAGTGATCTCATCCTTCTCTTTCCCTTCGTTGACCGCCTTGACGACATGATCAAGTTGGCCGGAAAAGTGAGTTTTCAAATCAGGAACCACGATGTCTTCCCACATCGATTCCTCATCCATCAGCCTCCCCAGCCGGGCAGCCAATTCTTCATGAGCATCGAAGGCAATCGCCTTCAAAACGGCCCAATCCTTGTCGTTCTCCGGCGTCAGTTTTATTCCGCCGTTGATAGTGGGCATCACGGTCATGACGACTTTTCTAGGGTGGCGTGAAGCTGGGAACCGTGCAGTTCCTGAACATACATCTCGGCCTTTTCCCGTCCGCCGGACCAAACCACGGCCTTCCCGTTTTGGTGCACCATCAGCATCAGTTCTTCCGCCTTTTCCCGCGAAAACCCGAAGATACGCATGAGCACGCGGGCGACATATTCCATGATATTAACAGGATCATCGAGCACGACAACGTTCCACGGAGTGGCCCTTTTTTCCTTTTTCTTGGTGACGCTTTCGCGCACAGGTGCGTCGACAGCATTCATCAAATTTCCACCCGGGTCGCGGGTGCCTCGATCCATTTCCCATGTTCGCTGATCAGATCCGTCAAGCGATCCACTGCCTCCGCTTCCGGGATGTTGAACTTTACCGCCTGCTTCCCAACGTAGAGGTTAATCTTGCCCGGAGCACCACCGACGTAGCCGAAATCAGCATCCGCCATTTCCCCAGGGCCGTTGACAATGCAACCCATCACCGCAATGCGCACGCCCTTGAGGTGGCCCGTCGCTTCCCGGATTTTCTGAGTCGTGTCTTGGAGATTGAAAAGGGTGCGTCCACAACTCGGACATGCAACGTAGTCCGTCTTGAAAATACGAGCTCCAGCTGCCTGAAGGATATTGTAGGTCAGGCGGAGCGACTGCCCGGGCGCTGATTCGCCCTGCAAGATCACCGCATCGCCGATACCATCGCAGATCAAAGAGCCCAGCGTAATCGCGGCCCGGAGAAGAGTGGGCAGGAAGTCATCATCCCGAGGGTTAAGGGTGTCTTTTAGGAGAATAACATGGCGAGAATCGAGGCGCGCCGCGAGAAGCCGGAAAGCGGCAATCGGCGCGAGGTCGAGTCCATCGGACACCGTCACAAGTTGCGGCTCGGACTCGGCATTAATCGCGTTGATGGCCTCCGCATCCCGGGGATCAATCGCCATGACGCCGGAGTCTTCCAAAACGATCTCGGGTTGGTAGTCACCCATCTGATCCAGCTTGTGCGACACCGCATCCCACTTCTTCCGCGAAATGAAGACACGCATCAGCTCGGTCCCGCCAAGTTGATGCCCGCATCGGGAAACGAGGTCACTTTTACGACGCTCGTATTCGAAAGGATTCCACAAAGGAGCAAACGACTCATTGATCGTTCCCTCTGGAAGATTCTTGGCCTCTTCGACCAAAGCCTGGGCCACGGGAATTTCATAAACCGCATCCTCGGTGAGGCTCACCCGGATGGTGTCGCCGATGCCATCGGCCAGGAGACTGCCGATCCCGATCGCGCTTTTAATACGACCATCTTCGCCATCGCCTGCTTCCGTCACCCCAAGGTGAAGCGGGTAGTTCCAATCAGGACCCTCGGTCGCAAGGCGCGCGACGAGAAGGCGATAAGCCTCGATCATGACCTTTGGGTTCGAAGCCTTCATCGAGAAAACAAAATTATGGTAATCCTGCTCCCGGGCCAAACGGGCAAACTCCAACGCACTTTCCACCATCCCCAGCGGCGTGTCACCGTAACGATTCATGATGCGGTCGCTCAGCGAGCCGTGATTCGTGCCAATGCGCATCGCCCGGCCCAGCTCCTTACAAAGAGCCACTAGCGGAGAAAATTCCTCCCGGATGCGCTCAAGCTCTTCCTCGTATTGCTCGTCCGTGTATTCGCGGACTTCGAATTTCTTTTTATCGACGAAGTTTCCGGGATTCACGCGAATCTTTTCGACCCACTTGGCCGCTTCAAAGGCCGCATCCGGCTTGAAGTGAATGTCCGCAACAAGAGGAACATCGCAGCCCGCAGCCCTCACTCCATCGCGAATGTTTTCCAAATTGGCAGCATATTTTTTCGTCTGCGCCGTGATACGGACAATCTGACAACCCGCTTCAGCCAGCTGAAGAACCTCCGCGACACAAGCCTCGGTATTTCGCGTGTCCGAGGTGATCATCGACTGCACCACGACTGGATGGTCCGCCCCCATTTTGACATTTCCCACCGTGACCTCACGCGACTTCCGCCGTTGATAGCGAAAGAGATCCTCACAATATTGCAGCTCGACTGACATCCTTGGGAACTATGTAGGGGAAAATCCTCCGCTGGGCAATCGCTGGAATTCGCCCATTGCCTTCGGAGGCTTCTCCTCCTATTCTTATTTTGATGAAAATTGTCGTTATTCTCTTCTTCCTCACCCTTCTCGGCCTGGCTAAGGAGGCGGCTCTCGTGGAGAAGAAAACCGATTTCCTCCGCGTCCGGCAGAACGAAAAGTCTGCCCACTTGCAGACCGCGATCACCACTTACGAAAAAGACGGCACCAAGATTGCCCTCATCGGAGCGATCCACATCGCCGATAAATCCTACTACGAGTCTCTCAATACGAAATTCACCGGCTACGACCGTGTCCTTTACGAAATGATCGGCGGCAAGCGCATGGGCGAAATCCAGAAGAAGGGCGAAAAGCAGACCCTCCTCGGTAAGACCTACGCCATGATCGCGAAGTTCCTCGAACTCACCGATCAAAAAAAGGAAGTGGACTACTCCGCCAAGAACTTTGTCCACGCGGATTTCTCTCTCGCCGAATTCAAGAAGCTCCAGGAAGAACGCGATGAGTCGCTGCTCAGCTTTGCCATGGATGCCAGCAAGTCCGCAGATCAAAAAAAGCAACTTAACATCGCCAAACTCCTCGCGGCCCTGCTCACCGGGAACTCAAATAAGGTCAAACTCCAGCTCATCGGCACCCTGGGCGCGGGAGACGACCAGATCGGCGGGTTAGCCGGCCAGTCTGTCATCATCACCGATCGTAACGCCAAGTGCATCCAAGTCCTTGATGATCAATTACTCGAGGGCCAAACGAATCTCGGTATTTTCTACGGCGCGGCCCATTTTCCCGACATCGAAAAGAAACTCCTGGAACGCGGCTACCGCCAAGCCCAACAAGAATGGCTCAACGCTTGGACGATCAAGAAGGACTCGTAAAGTGGTCCCACCCGCCGCTCAGAGAATCGCTCTCCTCCGTAGTCAGTGATCCGATACGCGTCAGGGGCAACTTAGGAAAGCGATCGCTCCATTCTTTCTCAAGGCGATCCGCACTCCGTGCCGAAATCGTAAAAAGGAGTTCGTAATCTTCGCCATCGGAAAGGGCCTCATCAATTGTGGACCCGGGAGATCGGGGGATCTGATCGCGCTCAATTTGAAATCCACATCCGCTCATCTTCGCCAGTCGCGGAAGATCCTTCGCAAGGCCATCCGAGAGATCCATCATCGCCCGCAGTCGAAAATTCTCCGTCAGCCACGCGACCTCCTCAAGGCGCGGAGTGAAGCTCAGATGCTTACCCTTGATCGATCCCCCTAAACGACCCGTGACAAACACGGAATCTCCCGCCTTCCCGCCACTCCGCGTCACGAGCCTCCGTTTCGTCACCTTCCCGCGCCCCGCGACCGATATCATCGTGGGCGCGCCCGCTGGAAGCGAGGTCGTCTCGCCCCCCACGATCACCCCGCCATGGAGCTCCAGGCATTGACTCATTCCACGATAAAGTTCTTTCACCCAACGTAATGGAGTCTCCCTCGAAAGCGCGATCGTGATCAGCAACTCGCCAGGCTCTCCCCCCATCGCCGCGAAATCACTAAGCACCCGCGCCACCGCTTTCCAGCCCACTTTCTTGGCAGGGGCATTTGGTGAAAAATGAATCCCCTCAACCACTGCATCTGTTTTCAAAAGGGTCAACGTCCGTCCGTCTCGAATCACCGCACAGTCATCTCCGGGACCCACGAGGACTTCGTCCGAGACTGCCAGACCACCACAAAGCTGCGCGATAAGTGGATCCTCTCCTAAATCAGCCACCGTTTTCATGCGTCCGCCAATCTACCCAATAGAATGATCGAAATGGTGGTGGCGTTGAATAGCAAATGACAAGCGATCGATGGCCAAATCGATCCCGTCCATTCATAAAGAATGACAAAGCCGATCCCCATCAAAACCAAAATGGGAAAGCTCATCAAATTGAAATGAACCACCCCAAACAAAAGACCTGAAAAAAGCGCAGCAAACCACTTCTCCGAAAAACACTTCACCACGGGATAAATATAGCCTCGAAAAATGACCTCCTCCGCAATCGGCGCAGCAATCACCGCTGAAAATGCCGCCGCCCCAATCAGCCACCAGTCATCCGTTTTCGTCAGAAGCTGCACTGTATCTTGGGCATCACTTCCGAACCTTACTTGAACCCACTCCTGCCAACCGGTGAAATACAAAACAATGTTCAGCAGGAAAACCACCACCACAAAAACCGGCGCAATCCAAATCACCTTGCGCCATTCCAGCCAGCGGAGACCGAAAAACTCGGCCAAATTCACCCGCCAAAAAAGCAAAAGCGGAACCAATGACGCTAGGACTAACATACTCAGCGAACTGGAAAGAAAGAGTTCCGGAGTGGCTTCGAGAATTTTTTCTGCAGAGTCCGGGTATCCTTTCCAGACCGCAAAATACAACACACACAGCCCCACCAGAGCCAGCAGATCAAAGGCGCGGATCGCAGATGTGCTCACGCTCCCCCCTAAATTCCACCCGCTTTCCGGCCAAATCTTCCGAATCAACTTATAACCCGGAAGTGCCAGCCCAAAAAAAGCCACCACAATCCCAAGTAGAAGAAAGCCTAAAAAAGCATGCTCACCAACGCTCACGCGCGCACTCTATAAGCGCCAGACATACTTTGCTAGTAATCAAATAATCGGCTCTGCTGAGAGATTCTTAAAAGCACCATCGATAAAAACTACAAAATCCTTGCCCGACAGGTCCTCAAAACAACCGTCCCCGCCAAGGATAAAAAACAGTGACCTTTAAGGACATCAACAATCACTATCGGGACGGACAATCCTTCCAAACTGGCCACCGTGGTCTCGGCGACGGTCGCCGCATCCATCTTAGCTCACCCACCGCCTCTCTCGAGAGCGCGTCAAAGAATATCATCACTCTCGATGCCGGGGATGTTACCGGCGCTAGCTTCATCAAGGTTCCCGAAAGACCCATTATGAGAGGGGACCTAAAAAAGGTGAAGGACGTTATCACGAACCGCTAATCTCTCCCTCCGGCTGATTTCTTATAAAATCAGCCACTTGCTTGAAGAATGCCATAATGCTTCCTCGGATCTCATCATCTGGAATCGTTTCCTCAGCTGCTGCGCCCATCAGTTCGATCCAGCGGTCACGCTCCGCCACCCCAATTTGAAAGGGCATGTGCCGTCCGCGCAGCCGCGGATGCCCACGTTTCTCGAGATAACTCTGATCCGCGCCAAAGCGAAACAAAAGAAATTCGCGAAGCCGCTCCTCGGAACCCTCCCAATCATTAGAGGGATACATCGGACCGATGAGATCATCCTCCTTGACTCGCTTATAGAAGCTTGCCGTCAATTTCTCAAAACCCTCTTCTCCTACCACACGGTAGATTTCTGCCTCATTCATCATCGAAAATGATCCAGTACTCTCCCGAAACAAAATTCAAGGATTGCTTCGTTCCCCTTCCATTCGCCACTCTATTTACACACTACTGATTTCGATCCATGAGCGACGCCATTTCTTTCGACGCCCCCGAACCCGATGAACTTTCGGCGCATTTAGACAACTATGACGTTTCTAGCCTCATCGCGGTAGGCGGCATGGGAGCCGTTTATCACGCCAATCAGACCTCACTAGACCGAGATGTCGCGATCAAGCTCCTGCCTGCCGAGTTCGGCGGTGATGCGTTCCGCGCTCAGTTCGCCACCGAAGCCAAGGCAATGGCGAAATTGAACCACCCAAATCTGATCGCGATTTACGATTTCGGTGAAACCGATGGCCTGCCTTACATCGTGATGGAGTTCGTTCCCGGCAAGTCACTCTACTATTCCTGCTACAAAAAGGCGATCGAGCAAAGCGAGGCAATTCGGCTCACCTCCGAGATTTGCGCAGGTCTGGGACACGCCCATGGCCACGGCATCATCCACCGGGATATCAAGCCCGCCAATATTCTTCTCGATTCCCATGCCCATGCCAAGATTGGTGACTTCGGGCTCGCCAGTGGAACCGATGATGACAACGACTCCGGTCTCATCTACGGCACCCCCGACTACGCCGCTCCCGAAATCCTGCAAGACGCAGCGAACGTTGGGATCCCTTCAGACATCTTTGCTGTCGGCGTCATTCTCCACTTACTTCTCACCGGTAAGATGCCTAAAGACGATCCCAGAGTTCCCTCACGGATCGGAGGATGCGATACCCGCTTAGACCGAATTGTCAGAAAGGCCACGCGCGGGGATCCCGCAGAACGCTACCAGACCTGTGAGGAAATGCTAAAAGACCTCCGCGCCATTCCTAACAGAAGCGCACGCAAAGTCATCACAGCAGCTCCCCCAGCCGCCAAACCCTCACTGCTCAAGCGGACTGCCGCCACTGCCGCGCCCTTGGGAAAAACCAAGGCTTCCGACTCTCCCAACCGTCCCAGACTTCGCAAGCTCGAGCCCAGCGATAGGCCGACTTCCGATGCCGCTTTTCAGGAAACTCCTCCCGCAGTCATCGCGCTGGCACCCAGCACCAACTGGCCACTCGTTCGGAACTTGATGATCATCGCCCTCCTCGTCCCTGCCCTCATTTTTGCATGGGGAATATATAAGGAGAGGGAGAAAGATCGGGCCGCCATCGATGAAAAAGAACGCATCGAAAAAGAGAACATCGAACGGGAACAAAAAGTCGCCCGCGAAAATGTTCTTCGCGCCGCTGAGGAGAAGAAAATTGCCGCAGTAACAGCCAAGAAAAAGCGCAAGGAGGACGCCATCATGGTGGAAGAAACCATCGCCAAGGAGCCCAAGCTCACTCCTCTCGAACAACTTGATAAATACAAAGGCTCCCTCGTCGGAGGAGTTCGCGACGTTTTCCCGGAAGGAACTATTGAGCGCGGAGACATCAGCCTCTTCTTCGTCGAGACTCCCATGTCCTGGTCTGCAGCCTCCGAGTTCGCAGAATCACACGGCGGCCACCTCGCAACCCCCGCTCTCACTTCAGATCTCTCTTGGATCGCGGAAAAACAAGGCGACGTCCGCCGCATCTGGCTGGGCGGAGGAGCCTTGGGCTTCACAGACTGGGGCTGGGTCACCGGTGCCGAGTGGAATCACAAAAAACCTTCCACCAGCCTCGGCACCTGCGCCGCGATGACCAACACCGGCATCATCAGCGCCCGCCCGAACGGCGAGAACCTCCCCTTCTTTATTCAATGGGAAAATGATGGCACCAATGAAGGAGCACTCGACGCCCAGCTGAATCGTTTAAAAGGAACATTGGGCGCACCCAGCCCGGCTTGGCCTCCAGGAACGCTCGCATACGACGGTCGTAATTACCTCCTCGTCCAGCGCGCCCTCCCCTGGGATGAAGCCGATCTCATCGCCACCTCCGCCGGCGGACATCTGGCAGTCCCCAGTAACAGCGTAGAGAAAGATTACCTCAGCGAAACTCTCTCGAACTTCCTCACCCTTAATCAATCCGCCTGGCTCGGCGGACGCCTCGTCGAAGGAAAGTGGACCTGGATCACCGGAGAAAAATGGGACAAGCCAAGCTGGCGGGAAAGTTCCCCCGATGGCGGAAAAAATGATTCCGCCCTCCGCTTCACCTCCGCCGGAGAAGACTCGGGCTGGGATGATGCACACCCCGATGAATACCTGCGCGTCAACGCCTTCTTCATCGAATGGAGCAATGACGCCAAGAACGTAGAACCTGAAGCCGCGAAAGATGGCAATGGAGCCCTGATCAAGACCAAGATCATGGCCGCCAAGCTCCTCCGCGGCATGGCCGCCACCCACCTTACTCGTCTCAAAGACAATCAAAAAAACATGGTATGGTCCATCGATTCCTGGATGCGCGGTCAAAAGAAACCCGTGATCAGGACCCACAGCCCCAATATCGCAACCTTCAAAAATAACCTCCCAGACGACGGCAGCGTTTCCAATGAAATCAAGGGCAGCGCCCTCCCCGGTCCCGTCATTGAAACCATTCAGGATGCCGTCGCACGTCAGGGCCGCTTCGACAACAAGCTTCAGGCCGACATCCTGAACCTCCGAAACAACTACCTCGCCAAACTCCTCGCCGAACAGAACCGCTTCGAAAAATCCAATCTCAAAGTGAAAATCGCAGCCATCGAAAAAGAGATTCAAGACGTCGGTCAGGGATCCGCTCCCTTCCGCGCCTACCTTGGCGTCAGCGACTAAGTTCCCCTTGGGGGCTACTTCGCCTCTTTCGTGAAAGCACTGGCCACCAGCTTTTTGAAGTCCCCCTTCGCCTTCGACAGATCCGCCTTGGGGCCTGTCACCTTTAGGAAAACATCGCCACTTGCATGAGGAATGATTGCGCCAAGGAGAAGATAACCTTCCTTCGGCGTCTTACGCTCCATGATTCCACCATCTAGAAAGGTGCCCTCCATCATGACAATAGTGACCTCTTGTTTATCATAGGTGAGCTTCTCTGGGGTGACCTTCACTTCGCCCTCAAACTGCTTTTTCCAGCGGATAACGTTCGCTTCGACCCCGCCGCCCTGCCCGGTCCCAAAATGGTAAAATTTGACCATCGGCCCCTTCTCTCCATAGGTGGCCGCGCCCTTCAGCATGTGGCTCGGCGTGTCCTGCACCACCCACGGCTTCGGCGGAGAAAAAATGAAATTTCCTGCCGTGATCGTTTCACCGGAGAAGAGTCTACTAGCCGCGAGGAGAAAAAAAAGAAGCGCTTTCATGGGAATAATTATAGCTCGATTTTTATTTCAGGCCAGTGAAGAAGCGCCCCCAACGCGGCTGATACAAATCAGTCTTATCAAAAGACATCAACACGTGCATCGCTTCCCCCTCGATGCACTCCCAAGAGACCGTCCCGAAGATGCGCGAATCCTTCGGATTGTCGCGGTTGTCTCCCATCATAAAATACTCGCCCTCGCTGGGAGCACCACGCAAGTGACGAAGAGATAAGTTCCACACCAGTTCTGCCACTTCTTTTTGAGATAATACCAATTAGTGCTTCAAAAGAGACGAATGTCGAAGTGATTTCTTGAAAGGGCAAGGTGGGACGAAGGCGCGGGGCGGGTGAAATACCCTAGGGTGCACCACAACTGAGGATCAACGCTGCCATTTCGAGAAAGTGCCCGGCTCTTGATTCTAACGCGCATCGCTATTTCCTAACTATTTAAAAACATCATTCCTCTCTTTTGAAATACGGAGTGGTATAAGTCATCTTCGTACCACAGAACAGGAACACCGATTCTTCCAATCTCGCTATAAAATCACGCGCTCTTTCTCATTACTTGAGACCCTCTTTCTCAACAGCTCCGACACCCTTCACCGTCGCATCATCATTGTCGTTCGCTACCACGCAAACGCCTCTACCCATTTCAAGATCCAGCGTGATCCGCGCGCGCCACATCGTGTTGGTTCCATCGTGGCCCAGTCGGACTGCCTTGCCGTCCCTCTCACGAACGAGCCAGCCCAAACCGTAATTATTGAGGACCACCATGTGAAGCTTCGCAAAAGTCTCCGGCTTCAAAATCCCCTCTCCCTTTAAATGGGCTTGCCCAAACTTAGCCCAGTCTTCCAAGCTAAAATGCATCCCTCCCGCAGGCGCATAAATCGCAGGATTGTCTCCCTCATAGCCGGTCGGAGTGGCGCTCCGCTTTCCCCCTCTGACGACATGACCCCGAGGCGCCTCCCCCTCAGGTGCGCCAAATCCCACACTCTTCATCCCCAAAGGCCCGAAAACTTCCCTCACGATCGCTTTTTCATACGGAGTATCGAGCAGCTTCTCAATCACCGCCCCAGCAATGACATACCCCGTATTTGAATAAAGATACTTGCTCCCGGGCTCGCTGGCAGGCGCGTCCTTAAGCATCACTTTTACCACCTCAAGGCGCTGCTTCTCAATCCGCTTTGCCCCAAGTTTTCGTCCTTCGTTAAAAAGGTCACGATCCACATTCGCAGGCAACCCCGCGGTGTGACTCAAGAGCTGCTCGATTGTGATCGCGCTCGCATCAAGATGAAACTTTTTGCTCTCCTTCGGAAAAATCTCACTAAGAGGGCTGTCCCATTTTGCCAATCCCTTTTCCACCAGACGCGCCATCAACGTAGCCGTCATCGCCTTGCCATCCGAACCAATGTGCCAGAGATCTCCCTTTTCAAGAAGAGCCCTCTTTCCCGCCTCGCGAACCCCGGAGTGCAGTTCGCTAATGATCTTGTCCTGATCGAAAACAATCACCGCCATCCCCGGGGTCCCGTTCTTTTCCACCTGAGCATCCAAAGTCTCCTGCAAATCACCAAAAAGAGGAGCAACAAAAAGGAGCGCGAGTAAGGAAAAATTCACCCTCAAAATTTGAAACAAACACGACCCCTTAGCAAGAACCCCTATCACTCAACATCAACCCCGCCTCAAATAACTCACCACCATTCCGGTCACAAAACCCCCGATATGCGCGCCATAGGCGGTATTAGAACCGCCAAGACCAGTCACGCCCATAAAATCGAGCATCACCCCAAAAATTGCCAAGCCCGCCAATTGACTGGGGCTCACTGGATGAGCAATCGGCCAAACCTGCGTTTCCCCACGTGGTCGCTGCACCGATAACCCAAGATAAGCCCCCTGAAAGCCCATCACGATCCCACTCGCTCCCAGCATCGGGATAGGCGAATAAGGATCGAGTAACGTATGGCCCACGACCGCCCCGATCCCCGTCAACACAAAGATCGCAAACAACCAACGCCAACCGACAATCTCCAAAACAACCGCCCCAAAGATCCAAAACATCAGCATGTTTCCCATGAGGTGATTACCGCCGGCGTGTAGAAAATTCGCCCCCATCACCGAAGCCAATTCTGCCACCACCTCACTGGAAAAGTTCCCCTCCAGCGCTTGCTTCCAGGCTTGCGTAATCTCCAGCGGAACCGCCATCCACCCGTCCAACCCCACGATCCAATCGTAAAAAGTTGCGATAATCACCACCACCATCAGTAGGACCACCGGGAGTCGTTTTTTTAGTTCAGCTTGCATCGTTTAAGAGTTCGCTTTGCGCCTTCGTCATCCCCTTTATCACCAATTCGTAAGAGCGCTCGATCAATTCCGAAACCAGTGCCACAAACATCTTTCCCGCCACCTTGTAAACCAGGACATCCGGGCCAAACGGCGTCTCTTCCGTCACGACCGCATTCGAAAGAGGGGAGGCTTGCGCATCGTCAGCTAGGAAGCTCATGATTTGATTGTAGAACCTTCGACTTCTCCCGCGCAAGCACCGCAGTGACCCAAGCTACCCCACCCATAAGAACTAGGAGCCCAAGCATCCACCCGAGATCAAGTATGCTTACTTTATCTCCCAACAGCGGAAGCACCGCAAGAGCCGATGACACCGCACCAATCCCGAGCCCCCATCGAATGAGCGTCGCTACTTCCTTCATCACGATTGCTTTTCGCCCCGCTTCCGAAATACCAAGCACCCGCAAGATTTCAAACTCGCTTCGCCGCTCCACCAGATTCCGAGCCGTCACTACGCCCACGCCCACACTGCCCAAGATCATTCCCAGTCCCCCGAGGACGTGGAAGATCGCGATATAGGTATTCTCAACTTCGTGAAACGCCGCCAAGCGATCCTGAGTCGCGATGACTTGGCCTCCGAGATCCGACGTCACCGTTTGTAGCGCCTCCTTAACACCCTCATCTTCCACCAGGAAAAGTGAATAGCCTCCAGCCGACGGAAATTTTTCTAAAAGATCGTCCTCCCGAATGATGATGCTTCCCTGAAAAATAGAATCCTTCACCACCCCCGCAAGCTTCACCGTGAAGGGCTGCCCAAACTCATCGTCGTAGCTCAGCGTGTCCCCAACCTTCATCTTGAGAACCCACATCATCGTGGTCTCATCGACAAAAGCCGCCACTTCCTCCCCCTCCCCATCGAGCTCACTCCATGCAGCGTCTGTTTTAAAATGTCCCTCCAGGCGCGCTGGATCGACACCCAAAAGGCGAGGCCGATTCGTCGAGTTGAGATTAAAACAGTCCACGCTGTCACCAGCACCCACTCTAAAAGGAACCACCTCATCAGCAGGCAAGCCGAACCAAACCACTTCGCCTTCGGCATCAGCAGGCCGATTCACCGGGTTGGTCGTTTCCACCCACCAAGCAAAGCCTCCTGCCCCACTGCTGGGTTGCTGCCAATCGCCCCCATCGTTTTTCCGAAACGCGGTCACCGAAAGCACCAGAAAAACTCCCGCCGCCAAAATGCCCACCACCGTGACACTCCGGGAAGATCGCCGACTCAAGTTCACCTTAGCCAAAGCATTCCCGCTCAGCTCCGCAAGCGATGTCGTCCGTGCCATCGCGAGACGGAAAATTCCGAGTCCGAGCAAAAGTAATCCAAATCCCCCAAGGAAGAATGCTCCCTGCGGCCCCACCGTGAAGCCGAGTCCGATCGCTCCAAGAATCATCAAAACTCCCAATCCAAAAAAGACCCAAGTCCAGCGACTCCGATGCCCCGCTTCTTCCTCAGCCCCACTCGCAAGCCGCACACTCGCACTGCGCTTCGATTGACGCCAAAGCGTTAACCAGATCGACAAAAGCGACAGCGCCAGGAAGGTCAGGAAGCCCGTGAAGAAGGTTCCCACTCCCAAGTGAAACGAAAAGCTACTGCCCGCTCCGCCCCAAATCGAACCGATCACTTTCAAAACCACAAGACAGAACCCCACCGCAAGGATCGCGCCCAAAATGTTTCCAAAGAGAATCACGAAAAAAGCCTCACCCATCCGCCAGTTCCTAACCCTCTTCGCTGGAATCCCAAGCGCCGCGATCAGCCCGCTCTCGCTCGTGCGCTGCTGCACATTGAAGTTAAAGAGCATCACCACCAACGCGATCGAGGCCACGATCAGGAAAAAACTCATGCTGATAAAGAGCATCCCAAAATCCACCGGCGACTTCGCCGCACTCTCCGCCTGCGCTTTAAAGTCCAACACGCGCATCCCGGCAATGTTCGGAGAGAGCACGCTCAAGACCGCCGCTTCGACCTCCTCTTTCTTCCCACCCATCACCCGCAATCCGGTGACCGCGCCCCAGCGATTCTTCCACATCGCCTCGCCCGCAGCGTAACTCACAAAGGCCTTCGGCGTCCCTTTATATTTCTCCCAGTAAGTATCGTCCTTATCGCGAATCCGTTTGAGATCGAGCGGCAGCCCCGGCGACCAATCACGCGCGCTGTCCACATCCGCCACTCCGGGAAAATCTGGCATCCACCGTCGATCCGCCGCCGCACCGGTCATCGGAATGACCGCGCGCACCGTAAAACTCTTCCGTTTTTCCTCCAACTTGCTCCCCGCCTCCACCGTAAAATAATCGAGCGAAACCTCATCACCCACAACGGCACCCAAGTCCTCCGAAAGCCACTCGTTAATGACAATCTCATCCTCATTCAAATCCTTCGGAAGAAAATCCGCCGCCCCGGCACTCACCGCCGTCACCATCGAGTAAGGCGTCTCTCCCACCTCGGTCGCCAGCGTGTTTACAAGATAAGTCGCAACCCGCTCAACCGGCAATTCCGCCGCAATCGCTTCTACAATTTGAGGCCCAATGAAAATCCGCGACGACCGCACCGTCACCCCACCCGGAACCTCCTCCACGCTCATTCCGTAATCGGCCAGCGTCATCTCATCGGCCTCAAAATCCCTCTCTTCATTCAGCAATAAGAGATTCGCCTTCTCCGGAAGATCGAGCGCCTTCTGCAAACGCTCCCGCGGAAGAAAAACCGACGACGGAGCCACCTGCGTTCCCTCCAAACTAAAGCGCCCAAACTGCTCATCACGCACCACCCAGGCCACTTTCCCTCGAATTGCCGTCACCGTCTCTCCCTCACCCGATAACGGTGCATCGCGCGAGAGAAGCCCCGGCTTCTGCAGCCGCACCACCACCTGCGATCCCACTTCCAAATCAAGCGCCTTCGCCAGCCGTTCACTCACCGCCACCGCGTCCTCGTCAGTCCCCGACATCCCCTTCGTCAGCTCCGGAGCGAACTCCCAGAAATCCCCTTCCACCCCCATCACCTGCACCTGCCCCTCGGCACGAGCGCCCACATTCACCTGCCCCTTGAGATAAAGAATCGCCGCTCCTCCGGCTCGTTCGGAAAGTGAATCACTAAAAAAGCGTTCTCCGCCCGAAAAAATCGTCGCCACTTTCCCCGTCCGTAGTTCCGCCGCCTCGCGCAGACTTCCTTTCACTGAGTCCCCTGCCATGAGCGCCCCCAAAAGAACCATTGCTCCCACCGCCGCCCCCGCGAGCACCCCAAGATAAGCTGCACGATAATGCCGAACCCCTTTCCAAATGAAACTACCTGCAGTCACGGCAACACCATAAATAAGGATCGCCAACGCGCGATACCGAAGTTCGCCATTAATCCAACTTCCCAGATCCCCAGCGGGGTTCCAAACGATCGCGCGGGGTTCCCAACCCCGAGGCCTCTCATCTCCCAAAATCCGCACCCCGGAGGGCTGCCGGACCAAACGCCCCGCCATGCAATCTTGAACAAATCACTGAGTTAAGAGGCTAATTAAAATAACTAAATACCGTTTTGATCCTCTGCCTGCTCGCTCTTGCTTCCCTTCTCACTCTTAGCTCCTGTGATTGCGAGCCCTCAGAAGAATACCAAAGTGAAATCATTCTACGGGTAAATGCCCATCCTTTTACCTTCACGGGATCAAGACGCCCCCTCGCTCGCTGCTTCACTGGCCCTTCTCCTCTTCTTTGGACAAACCGCTACCGAACCATCAGCCACCGCCGTCATCCAGATCCTCCGCACCCAGCCCTCCTCTCGATGATCCTCAAGAAGGACGGATAATCACTCCTCTGGCAATCTTCCCGGGTTGTGAAGTCTTCCGAGAAGACTTACCCCCGCAACAAAAGGTCCAAACCAGATCAAGACGACCGGCATCCCAATCATCGCCTGCACCACGGGCATCCCCAATCCCACTGCGATGAGGATCCAAGCAAGCACCACAAGCCAACGTTGCTTCTTCTTAAAGCGTCCTTTCGCTTCATCAAAGATGTCGTAGGACGTCTGCTTCGCAATCTCCGCCGAGAGACCCTCTCCTCTCAGGTAAATGATGATTCCCATGTGGCCCTTATGCGCCCTCAGCAACTCGACCGCATGAGCAATCCACCTCTCTCTCAGTTGACGCCCATCTTTCCTCATCTTCTTTTTCAATGGTGGACCACCAACCCCAAACATCCCCACATCAACACTCTCACCAAAATCCACCACCCAGACTTCTTTCTCGCGCACTTTACAATACGCTCTTCAGCCATCCAAATTTTCTCAGCCATAACTCATAACTTACACCGATTCCCAAAATCCCAAAACCAAAATTACCGAACTCCAATCTGCGCTAATCAGCGAAATCTGCGGATCACCTCCCCCAAACGAAGTCCCCCTTCCCCCAGCCTTGGCTTATTCACATCTTCCGGTAAACTCTTCCCCGTCATGACCGACACGATACGCGTAGGCGCGGGCTGCCTCAACCAGATTCCCCTCGATTGGGCCGGCAACCGCCGCCGCATTTTGGCAGCCATTTCAAAAGCCCGTGAAGCCGACGTCTCCGTCCTCTGCCTCCCCGAGCTCGCCATCACCGGCTACGGCTGTGAAGATCACTTCCTCTCCCACGAAGTCAGCGAGCGCGCCTGGGCCAGCCTTTTAGAAATAGCACCCGAAACCCAAGGCCTCATCGTCGCCGTCGGCCTCCCCGTCTGGGTCAAAAATGCCGTCTACAACGCCGTCGCGCTTCTCGTCGATGGTCAAATAGCAGGTCTCGTCGCAAAACAAAATCTCGCCGGCGATGGCCTTCACTACGAACCCCGTTGGTTCCGCGCCTGGCCTGAAGGCGTGGTAGTCGGCGAGGAATTCGAAGGCGATCTTATCCCTATCGGAGATCCTATTTTTAACATCGATGGCATCCGCATCGCACTGGAAGTCTGCGAGGACGCCTGGGTCGCAAATCGCCCCGGATCACAATTCTCAGGCAGCGGAATCGACATCATTCTCAATCCTAGCGCAAGCCACTTCGCCTTCGGAAAACAAGAAGTGCGCGAGCATTTCGTGATCGAAGGATCGCGCGCCTTCGGTGTCGCTTACGTCTACGCCAACCTCCTCGGCAACGAATCCGGCCGAGCTATTTTCGATGGCGGCGGACTCATCGCCGACCACGGAAAAATCACCGCCGAAGGACTCCGCTTCTCTTTTGAAGAAGTCACCCTTGCCGTGAAATCAGTCGATATCGAACGCAACCGCCTCCACCAAGCCCGCACCGTCAGCCGAAAGGTCGATGTCGAAGGCCGAGCCGAAATCGACCTCTTCTTCGACTGGCCACGAGTCGAGCGCCGCGATGGCCACGAGTCGGTCGCCCCCATGAGCAAGGAAGAAGAATTCACCCGCGCCATGGCCCTCGCTTACTTCGACTACATGCGCAAAAGCTGGTCAAATGGCTTCGTCGTCTCCCTCAGCGGAGGCGCCGATTCCGCCGCCGTCTCCAGCTTCGCCAAGATCATGCTCGACCTCGCCACCGCCGAGCTCGGTGTCGAAGCAGTCCGCAAGCGCCTGACCTATCTCGACCTCCCCGAGGACCCAGCCACCTGGATGAAGCAACTCCTCTTCTGCGCCTACCAAGGCACAAAGAATAGCGGGGACGTCACCCGCCAAGCTGCCCAAGCCGTCGCTAAAATGCTCGACTGCGACTATGCCGAGTGGGAAGTCGACCAACTCGTCGAGGGCTACGAACGCACCATCGAGTCCGTCCTCAAACGCCAGCTCAACTGGGAAAAAGACGACCTCACCCGCCAAAACATTCAAGCCCGCGTCCGCGCCCCCGGCATCTGGATGTTCGCCAACCTCCGCAACGGCCTCCTCCTCTCCACCAGCAACCGCTCGGAAGCAGCCGTCGGCTACGCCACCATGGATGGCGACACCGCCGGCGGCGTCAGCCCCATCGCCGGCATCGATAAGGACTACCTCCGCACCTGGCTCCGCTGGATGGAAACCACCGGCCTCCCGGAAACCGGCCCCTACCCTGCGCTCAGTCTTATCAACGAGCAGCAACCCACCGCCGAACTCCGTCCCAAGGCAGACAAGCAAACCGACGAAGGCGACCTCATGCCTTACGGCGTTCTCGACACCATCGAGCGCGCCGCCATCCGCGACAAAAAAGGCCCGCAAGCCGCCCTCGATTTCGCGATGCTTCATCATCCAGACCACTCCGAAAAAGAGATGAAGCAGTGGGTCATCAAATTCTTCAAACTCTGGTGCCGCAACCAATGGAAACGCGAGCGCTACGCCGTCAGCTTCCACGTCGACGACCTCAACCTCGACCCCAAATCCTGGTGCCGCTTCCCCATCCTCTCCTCCGGCTTCGCCGAGGAACTCGCCGAACTGTAGCTCAAAGGCTGTAGGAGGTAGCCTTCAACGTTCAAATCTCACTGTTCCCTGTTCAACCTTCACTCCCCCTTGACGTCCCCATTTTAGTGGACATCGAAAACAGAAAGCTCACCCCAAGCATTTCAGTATAAATCTGAACCAATGATCAAAAAACTGCGATTCCCCCTCATCTGGCTCCTCGGGATCGCCACCCTTCCGGCCGCCGAGCCCACCGATGGCGAAAAACTCTTCGCCCTCCACGTCCAGCCCCTCTTCGCTGAAAAATGCATGGCCTGCCACGGTGCCAAAGGCAAAAAAATCAAAGGTGGCTTCGACATGCGCACCCGCGAATCCGTCCTCCTCGGCGGTGACGAATATGCCGACGAAGTCCTCACCCTCGGAAAGGGCGGAGAAAGCTACCTCTACCTCCTCACCACCCGCACCATCGAAGACTACGAAATGCCACCCAAGGAAGCCGACAAGCTCTCCGAGAAAGAAAGCTGGACCATCCGCGATTGGATCACCGCCGGAGCCCCCTGGCCTAATGAAAATCGCGTCACCGAAATCCAGCAGCAATATGCCGAGGGCGAACAAGTCTCCACCTCCAAAGCTCTCGACGAATCCTGGCAAAACCGACGCTACGAAACCGAAAAACTCTGGGCCTACCGCCCCCTCAAGCAAACCGAAGTCCCCACCGGAAAAAATCCCATCGATCACTTCGTCGATGCCCAACTCGCCAAGATCGACCTCACTCCTGCCCCAGGCGCCACCGCCCACGAACTCGCCCGCCGCCTCCACTTTGGCCTCACCGGACTCCCCCCATCCCCAAAGCAAGCCGCCCAATTTGAATCTCAGTTCAAAGCCGACCAGCAAGCCGCCGTCACCTCGCTTGCCGACCAACTTATGGCCTCCCCGCACTACGGCGAGCACTTCGGCCGCCACTGGCTCGATGTCGTCCGCTACGCCGATTCCGCCGGCTTCGCAAACGACTACTCCCGCCCCCACGCCTGGCGCTACCGCGACTACGTCATCCGCAGCTTCAACCAAGATAAACCCTTCCCCACCTTCGTCCTCGAGCAACTTGCCGGCGACGAACTCGCCCCCGGAAACACCGACTCCCTCATCGCCACCGGCTTCCTCCGCATGGGACCTTGGGAGCAAACCGCCATGTCCGTCTTCAAGGAGACCCGCCAGTTCTGGCTCGATGACGTCGTCGACTCCGTCGGCCAAACCTTCCTCGCCCACCCACTCCAGTGCGCCAAGTGCCACGACCACAAATTCGACCCCATCCCCACCCGCGACTACTACCGCATGATGGCCGTCTTCTCCTCCACCCAGTTCGCCGACCACCAAGTCCCATTTTCAAAAAACGAGAACCTTAGCAAATTCGAAGCCTCCCAAAAAATCGTCACCTCAAAAATTGGTCACTACCAAAGACAAAGCGCCGAGCTCCAGCAAGCGATGGCCTCCCGTAAAAAGCAGGAGAACGCCACCGCGCGTGTCGGCGACAACGGTCTCGACCCTGGCGATGAGGCCTCCAAAGCGCGCATGGCCAAAAACATCAGGCGCCATACCATCGAGGCCGACCGCACCAAGCCCCGCGCCCACGGCGTCTACACCGGAAAAACCATTCAGCGCAATAGCATCAGCGGCCACATCTCCAAGCCTCCCAAACCCTGGGCAAAAGGCACCCTCGAAAAAGACCACATCCTCACCGGCGGCAGCGCCTACTCACTCGGCGCCTCCGTCGTTCCCGGCGCAATCAGCGCCGCCGAATCTCTCGGCCAAATGCCAGCCTCCGAATTCCCCGCCGCCCAAGGCAACCGCCGCCTCGCCCTCGCCAACTGGATCGTCGACCCAAAAAACCCCCTCACCGCTCGCGTCATTGTCAACCGCGTCTGGTCCTGGCACTTCGGCAAAGGCCTCGCGGGAAACCCGAACAACTTCGGCGGCACCGGCGCACTCCCCACCCATCCCGAACTCCTCGACCACCTCGCCCACTGGTTCACCCAGCATGGCTCCTCCATTAAAAAGCTCAACGCCCTCATCATCTCCTCCGCCGCCTACCAGCGCAGCTCCCGCCACCCCGATGCCAAGAGCCAAACCCTCGCCGACCCCGGAAACAAGCTCTACGCCACCTTCCTCCCCCGCCGCCTCACCGCCGAGGAACTCCGCGATGCCATGCTCATCGCCAGCGGCGAAATGAACCCCGAAATCGGAGGCCTCCCGGCCAAGCCCGACATCAACTGGGAGGTCGCCACCCAGCCCCTCCAGATCATGGGCGGAACCGCCTCCATCTACGAGCCCGACCCCTTCCCCGCCCAGCGTAACCGCCGTAGCATCTACGCCGAAAAACTCCGCGGCCTCCGCGATCCTTTCTTCGAAACCTTTAACCAACCCGGCACCGATAACTCCTGCGAAAACCGTGAAACTTCCACCGTTGCACCTCAGGCCCTCACCCTCCTCAATGCTCAGGAAATGCAGGACCGCTCCCTCGCCTTCGCCCACCGACTCCTCATAGAAAAAAGCGACGGCACCCAAGTCATTCACCGTGCCTTCCAGCTCGCCCTCGGCCGCCCACCCACCTCCACCGAGACCAGCGCCTTTCTCATCGAGTGGAAAAATGCCACCGACAAAGAAGCCAAACAAACCCCTCAACTCCAGAGCTTCCCCACCACCCTCCAGCGCACCATCCGCGCCGAGAAAACCGGAGAACTCTACACCTTCACCGAGCACCTCCCCGTCTTCGAAACCTACCAACCCGACCTCCAACCCGCCGACGCAGACCCCCGCACCCGCGCCCTTTCCCACCTCTGCCTCGTCCTCTTCAACTCAAACGAGTTTTCGTACTTAGATTAAGTCTATGTCCAATCACTTCCACGCAAACCCCACCCGTCGCGAAGCCCTCTACGGACTCGGCGCAGGCCTCGGCTCCGTCGCCCTCTCCTCCATCCTTCAGGGAGCCAGCTCTCGCGTCGTCCACCATCCCGCCCGCGCAAAGCGCTGCATCTTTTTAATGATGGAAGGCGGCCCTTCCCACATCGATACCTTCGATCCCAAGCCCGAACTCACCAAGCGACACCTCCAGCGATTCAAGCGCAGCGGAGAGCGTGAAAGCGCCATGTCCTCCGGCGAACGCTACTTCGTCCAGAGCCCCTTCGACTTCATCAAAGCCGGAAAAAGCGGCGCCGACATCTCCACTGAGTGGACCCACCTCAAGGAAAGAGTCGATGACATCTGCTTCTACCGCGGCGCCCAAGTCGACTCCGTCAACCACCCCACCGCCTGCTACCAACTCAACACCGGAAACCGCTTCGGCGGCGACCCCGGCCTCGGCTCCTGGGTCACCTATGGCCTCGGCACCGAAAACGAAAACCTCCCCGGCTTCGTCGTCCTCCCCCGCACCGCCTACCCCCAAGGCGGCGCTGGTAATTGGTCAAATGGCTTCCTCCCCGCCGACTTCCAAGGCACCCCTCTTCGCCCCACCGGTAGCCCCATCCTTGACCTCAACCGCCCCGCCGGAATGAGCGCCCAGCGACAACGCGCAAACCTCGACCTCCTCGCAAAACTCAACCAAGACCACCTTGCCAACCGCCCGGATCGCAGCGACCTCTCCGCACGCATGGCCTCCTACGAGCTCGCCTACCGCATGCAGATGGAAGTTCCCGACCTCATCGACCTCAAAAGCGAAAAACAAAGCACCCTCGACTCCTACGGCGTCGGAAATCCAGACACCGATGCCTTCGGCCGGAAATGCCTCCTCGCCCGACGCCTCCTCGAAAAAGGCGTCCGCTTCGTCCAAGCCTACGCCGGAAACTGGGACAGCCACGACTACATCGAGCGCGCCCACGGCTCCCTCATCCGCTCCGTCGACAAACCCATCGCCGCCCTCCTCCGAGACCTCAAACAACGCGGCATGCTCGATGACACCCTCGTCGTCTGGTGCGGCGAATTCGGCCGTACTCCGGACAATGGCAAACGCGATGGCGGAGCCAACTACGGCCGCGACCACAACTCAAATGCCATGACCATGTGGTTCGCCGGCGGCGGCACCAAAGCCGGCCACACCATCGGCGCCACCGATGACATCGGAAACGAAGCGGTCGATTGCGTCCACCACATCCGCGACGTCCACTGCACCCTCCTCCACCTCCTCGGCCTGGATGACAACAAGCTCACCTACTACCACGCCGGCCGCCACAAACAACTCTCTCAATTCGGCGGCCAAATCATCCCCCAACTGCTCGCCTAAAAACGTGGCCGCGTTCTCCGGTCACGTTGCCAATCACCACAAGCTTCCAGCCTCCACGAGGCCACTTATAAATCACAAGCCCTGAAAGGGCGATCTAACCACTCGAAAAACCACCCAAATTAGAAGTTTCTTTTCACAAAGATCACCCAAGAAACTCTATCGCCCTCAGCCTCGTAAGAATCTCCACCCCCTTCGCCCCATCCCCATGAACACAAAGCGTCTCAATCTCCTCCCGCTCCGCAAGCCGGACCGCCTGCTTCACCGCGAGTTCTAAATCTTCAATCACCGCCCCCTCTTCCCCACGCGGAATCAATTTCCCATCCTCGCCATATCCCCGATCAATAAACCCCTCACCCCAAACCCGGTGCCCCTTTTCCAAGGCCACCCGCGCCAACGCCCCACCCGGTAAGGTATAAATCAACGTCTCAGGAAGCACTCTCGAAATCCCCTCCACCACCGCCCGGGCGACCTCCTCATCGACCTGGGCCCGATTGTAAAGTGCCCCATGAGGCTTCATGTGATGAAGCGGCGAAATCCTAGCAAGCGCCTCCACCTGCCACGCAATCGAGTCCGCAATCTCATCAGCTGGCAACTCCAAAGGCCGTCGCCCAAATCCCTCCCGATCCTCATAAGAAGGATGCGCCCCAATCGCAGCCCCAAGCGCCCGCGCCCGCTCAACCGCCCGCCGCATCGACTCGACATCTCCCGCATGTCCCCCGCAGGCGATGTTCACTGAGCTAGCAAGAGCGATCAGCTCCGCATCATGCGCTCCGCCTTCTCCAAGGTCGACATTGAGGTCAATCATCATGGCAAAAGAAGTTGAAGTCCGGTTTTGAGAAAAGCCAATTCTCGTTTCCTCAAGCGATCCGCTTCGAGAGCTTCTTCCAAAGTCACTTTTTGAAAACGAATCTGCGTTCCAGGAAGCGCCCGGGTAAATGCAGGAAGATCGGCACTGATAATATGGGCAATGACAGGATAGCCGCCTATCGTTTGGCACTCGGCTGTAAGAACGATGGGCTCGCCACTCGGAGGAACCTGAATCGTCCCGGGCACCACCGGTTGCGAAGTTAACTCCCGCGCTTCCTCTAACATAAGTGAAGGTCCTTCCAAACGAGCCCCCGTCCGATCAAATTGCGCCGACTTTAGAAAACTTCCCGCCGTGAGACTCTCGCGCGAATCCTCATCGAACCACTCTTCCTGCAATCCCAATAAAACGCGTAGCGTGAGCAAACGCTCCTTCGTCGGCTGACCCGGCCAAAGCACCCGCTGCCCCGGGCCGAGAATGGGTTGAGAAACGGCCTCCCCTTGCCCCAAAGAATCCCCGACCCGAAGAACTCGCCCTCCCAAACCCGCTCGCACATCAGTCGACGCACTTCCAAGAATTTCAGGAACATCAAACCCGCCCGCAATCGCGAGATAGCCATAGGAGGAAGTCGGTCGCCCTCTGAATTGCAGGGTCTCTCCCGCCCGATAGCGCTGGGGAGATCCCGCCCCTGGATGATCGATCCCCACAAATGCCATTGTGACATCTCGCAGAAAAGTCACCTCGGGACCCTGCAGACAAAACTCAATCAGCGGCGCGCCGACCTCATTCCCCAGCAAGAGATTCGCGACCATGGCGGACTCCCAATCAGCCGCGCCACCCGATGTCACCCCGAGATGACGAAAGCCCGGGCGCCCCAAATCCTGCACCGTCGTGCCAGTCGCGGAACTAATGATTTCAAGAACAGGGTGACCCGCAGGGATTGAATCATCCTCCGACAAATTCGCTTCACGAAGCGGACTATCTTCCGCTTCAAAAACGATTTCGTCTCCCGGCTCCATGGGCGAGTAAGGAAACCTCTCAGCATCAAACAAGGAGAAGCGCGTCGTCCCGAGCGCGTGCCATCCCCCAAAAGAATCGGTCGGATAAATCCCTGCCTGCTCCCCCGCAATCGCCACCGTTCCTGCTGGGATTCGCACCGGAAGATCCCGCCGTGGTACGAAAAGCTCCTTAGGAAGGCCTTCGAGATAAGGAAAGCCCGGAGAAAACCCCATCGCAGCCACCGTGTAGCGGGCCGACTGGTGAAGCGATATCACTTCATCCACCGAAAGTTCCAGCGCATCGGCCAAGGGCTGAATCATTTTACGATCATACTTCACTAGGACGTGATGCGTCCTCGAATTAGCAACACCTTCCTCTATTGAAGGTCCGGTTTCCGCAAGCCACGCCCTGACTACATCATAGTCAGCCGGCGAAAAATAGACCGCCAGATGGTGATACGATGACACCACATCCAAGCACTCCGGAATCGCCTCTTCACGCAATTTCCGCGCGAGCCGCGCCGCCCCTTCTACTTGAGCAAGTAAAGCACCGTTACCAAGGGGAAGCCATGTCATCGTCTGATTGTATAGCTCCTTTTCCTACCAGCTAAAGCGGTGGATGAGAGTGTGCTTGTAAGTTTCGCCGGGACGAAGAATGCCGTTCGGAAAGTCCGGCTTGTTGGGAGAATCCGGGAAGCACTCAGTCTCAAGACAAAGGGCACCTCGATGAGGATTCACCGTCCCGTTCTTTCCTTTGGAGGTTCCATCGATAAAATTACCGCCGTAGAACTGAACTCCCGCTTGGTCGGTCAGAATTTCCATCGTCCGTCCCGTCTTAGGATCGGTCACTTTCGCTGCCGGGCGAATCCCTTCGCCTTCACGAAGCACCCAACAATGGTCGTAACCGCCAGCAATTTTCAGCGGCTCAAAGTCCGCCTCAACCCCTACCCCAATTGCGGTGAGCTCCCGGAAATCCATCGGAGTTCCCGCCACGGGCGCTTTTTCCCCAGTGGGAATGAGTCCCTTGTCGGTAGGAAGAAAGTGGTCCGCGAGAATCTGAAGCTCGTGATCGTAGATCGTCGTCTCATGATCAGCCGAGAGGTTCCAGTAGCTGTGGTGAACGAGATTCACGGGCGTCGCTTGGTCCGTAGTGGCCTCCGCCTCCCAGATCAACTCGTTGGAATCGGTCAGCCAGTAGGTCACGGCGACACTGAGATTTCCAGGGTAGCCTTCCTCTCCGTCCTTGGAAAGATAAGTCAGCTTGATGCCAGTCGCGCCCTCTTTTTTAACGGACTCACCTTCCCAAACAACCTTGTCGAATCCCTTCACGCCACCGTGAAGATGACAGGGAATGCCGGGTTCGTTATTTTTGGCGAGCTCATACTCTTTCCCATCGAGAGTGAAGCGGCCGTCCCCGATGCGGTTTCCATAGCGGCCCACCGTTGCTCCGAAGTAGGACGCGTTCCCTTCCCAGGAATCAAAATCGGTATCATCGAAACCCACCGTGACATCTCCTGCGTTGCCATCCCTATCCGGCACATAGAGGGAAACTAAGACCGCACCATATTCGGAAATATTGGCCTCCATGCCAAATTCGTTCCGGAGCGTAAAAAGTTTAACGTTTTGTCCGTCAATAGTGGTGCCAAAAGATTGTTTTTCCACAGAGAATTTATTGGGTTCGGTTTTGCTCGTATCGGAATCTTTACAGCTAGTAAATACCAACAAAAAGAAGAGGAGGAGGGAGAGCAGCACCCAGCTCTTCATGACTAGCAGCGTTTTCGGCGTGACGCGTCAAGAAAGTGAAAGTTTTGTGCATACGATAAATACAGGTGCGTCATCTCCAAAGGAAGGCACGCCTTCCATACAAGTATAACAACTGCTACCCCCTGGGCTTGGCTCTTCTCCTCCAAGAAAACCAGGTCACATGTTTTCAGGGTGGTGAGATTAGCCTTTCAGTGGCATTTTCCCTGCGTGCGCCTTATTCTAGGACTCCTCATTCTTCTTCTTGCAGCCTGCGAAAAGTCGCCTTCTGAGCCTATTCCGACCAGAATTGAGCTCGAGCGGCCCCTCATGGGCACCTTTTTTCGGGTCGTCACCTACAGCACGGATCGACCAAAAACGCTAAAAACGATCGGTGCAGCCCTCGATAAAGCCGAAAAAATCAGCCAAATCGCGACCGACTACGAAGCCGATTCCGAGCTCAATCAGCTTTGCGACGCCCCGATCAACACCCCAATTTTCATCAGCGACACTCTTTTCGATCTCCTCCAAAAGGCGCTGCAAATCGCAAAAATCACCGAAGGATCCTACGACCCCACTCTCGGAGCCTCCACCCAGCTCTGGCGCCAGGCCCGGATGACGCAACGCCTCCCCGCTCCCCCACTGCTCGAAAAAGCGCGCGCTACCGGCGGATACCAATCTCTCGTCCTCGACTCGGATCAGCAAACCGCGACCCTCACCCGACCCGGCATGCGACTCGACCTCGGCGGAATTGCCAAAGGATATGCCGCGGACGCCATCTTCGATCACCTCGCCGCCGCAGGCCTGACGCAAACGCTCGTGGCAGCCGGAGGCGATCTCCGCCTCGGCGACCCACCTCCAAAAAAGGACGGATGGCAAATCGCCCTCCGCACTTTCAGCTTAAGTCCGACCGGGTCGCTTCCGCTTAAAAACTGCGCCATTTCCACCTCCGGCGACCTCCATCAGCACATCATGATCGGAGGGAAGCGCTACGCCCATATCATCGATCCCCAAACCGGCCTCGGCCTCACCGAGCAAAAAGCCGCCTCCGTCATCGCCCCTTCCGCATCGCTCACCGACCCCTTAGCGACCGCAGCCTGCGTCCATCCTGACCCCAAAAATCTCCTCAAACTTTTCCCGGATGCCTCCTTCCGCGTTCTCTCGGAGAACAAAACCATCCGCCCGGTGAAGAACGGAGTTTTTGAGAAAAAATAAGCTAACCCCCCTGCGAAATAGCACAGCGCGATCAAAAAAAGGCTCCAACCAAAAATTCCCACGGCCCATTCTCTCCATCTCCACTTGCCCATCTACCACAAAATGCCACCTTTCCCCATGGCCGATCTCACCCACCTCAACGACTCGAACCAACCTCGCATGGTCGACGTCTCCAGCAAGGTAGCCACCGTCCGCACCGCCACCGCCACCTGCCTCGTCTCTCTGGGCTCCGACATCCTTTCCCGCATGGAAAATGGCGAGCTTCAAAACAAAAAAGGCCCCGTCCTCCATACCGCGATCCTGGCCGGCATCATGGGTACCAAGAAAACCTCCGAGATCATTCCTCTCTGCCACCCTCTGCCCCTCGATTCCGCTAAGGTAGAAATCACCTCCCACGACGCTCGCACCCTCCTCGTCACCGCCACCGCCCGTACCACCGGCAAGACCGGCGTCGAAATGGAAGCCCTCACCGGCGCTTCCACCGCCGCCCTCACCCTCTACGACATGTGCAAATCCGCCAACCCCGCCATCGTCATCTCTGAACTCAAACTCCAAACAAAAACCGGCGGAAAATCAGACTATTCCTTATAGGGGAAATCCTAAGTTCAACGTTCAAGGTCACCCCCCTCCGATCTCGCCACCCTCCACGCCGACTTAGCCGACCCCACCAGGGGAGCCGTCGTCGCCTTTGAGGGCCTCGTCCGCAACCACCACGAAGGCCCCTCCCTGATTTCAGAGAAAAATTGACGCACAGTCACTGCCTGCCGGAAGCGCGCTCTGACTTCAGGATTGATGTTAGCACGCTCTTTCAGTGTTCGAGCTTCAGCAGTCTTCTTCTCCTTAACCTCCTGCGGCAAAGGCCGTTCTGATCCGCAGGAAAACAAATAGTCAACCCGCCCCAACTCCGCTTCTCAAATCTTCCCCATTTCTTGATCGCCCCCCTTCCGCTTCATCCCCTACCTTCTACTCCTCATGAAACTAGTCCTCTTCCTCATCCTCGCCGCCGCTGCCCATGGCCAGGTGATGCCCACTTCCTCCGAAGTCTTTGGAAAAAAGTTTCCCCAACTCGATGGCCGCGCCACCGGTGAGTGGTGGAAACAGGGAGTGCAAGCCGACGGCAAACGAAAGCGCGCCCGCAAGCTCATCGAGCTCAATGTCCCTCGCGAAGACGTTATTGGATTTGCCGTTTACACCGTTGCTCACAAGACCCTCAAGCTCACCGCACAACTCTTTCCCCTCATGCCCGACGAAACCTATGAGGTCCGTCTTGAGATCAAGGACGGCGAGACATGGAAGGAAATTGCGAAGGAGAAAATCCACTACCCCGGCTGGTCCGCGCACTTCCGCATCAAGAACTGGGACCATTCCAAGAACATCCCCTACCGCCTCCGCCACTCCGAAAAAGCGACCTTTGAAGGACTCGTTCGAAAGGACCCAAAAGACAAGGATGTCATCGTCACCGGCAACTTGTCCTGCAATTCCTCCCGTACCACCGGCCCACGTCCCGTCATCTTAAAGAACCTCCTTCATCACAACCCCGACATCCTCTTTTTCGCGGGAGACCAAACCTACGATCACACCCAGCACACCTCGGGATGGCTCGAGTTTGGCATGCAGTTTCGCGACGTCATGCGTGATCGACCAACCATCACCATCCCAGACGACCACGACATCGGCCAAGCCAATCTCTGGGGAGAAGAAGGCATCCAAGCCACCAACTCTGCCGGCCCCAGCGGTGGATATTTCTACCCCGCTAAATACGTAAACATGGTCCAGCGTCAGCAAACCTGGCACCTTCCTGATCCCGTCGACCCCTCGCCCATCAAGCGCGATATCAGCGTCTACTTCACCAGCCTTCTCTGTGGCGGGATCGACTTCGCCATCATCGAAGACCGTAAGTTCAAAACCGGCCCCGAAGGCACCATCCCAAAAATGGGTCCCCGCCCCGATCACATCAACGACCCCAAGTATGATCGCAAGGCTGTCGACGTCGCAGGCCTCAAGCTTCTAGGTGACCGCCAGCTCAAGTTCCTCCACAACTGGTCGCAAGACTGGACCGGAGCGGAAATGAAATCCGTCCTCTCTGCCACCGCCTTTTGCGGAGCAGTCCACATCCACGGGTCTCCCACTAACCGACTCCTCGCCGACCTCGACTCCAATGCCTGGCCCCAGACCGGCCGTAACAACGCCCTCCGCGAAATTCGCCGGGGATGGGCCACTCACCTCTGTGGCGACCAACACCTCGCCGTCTCGGTAAAGCATGGCATCGATTCCTTTGGCGACGGACCCTACGCCTTTACCTCCCCCGCGCTCGTCAACACGATCTACGGCCGCTGGTGGCATCCGGAGGACGAAAAGGCCGGCCCCAATGCCGTCCCTAACTCGCCCCTTCCTTGGACCGGCGACTACCTCGATGGCCTCGGCAACAAGATCACAATGCTTGCCTACGCCAACCCCGAGAATCGCAGTGACGAAACCAAACGCGCGGACGGCTACGGCATCTGCCGTTTCAACAAATCAACCCGTAAGGTGACCTTCGAGTGCTACAAGCGCTTTAGCGATGCCACCAAAGGCAGCGACGCCCAGTTCCCCGGCTGGCCCATCACCTTCAATGCGCGCGATAACGACGGCCGCAAACCCACCGGTCATCTCGACTACAATGTCGATCTCAAGAATCCCGTCGTGCAGGTCATCAATGAGACCACGAAGGAGATTCTCTACACCGCCCGTCTTCAGGATTCCTCCGGCAAGCTCCCCGTCTACTCAGACGATCCACACACCATTAAGATTGGAAAAGGAAAAGCGCAGCGAATCTACAAATCCGGAGTCGCGGCAGGCAAGTAATTAGCTCCATCATGAATATTTACAACGTCCTCGGAGGGCCACTCACCTCCTGCTCCATCGACCCAATGACGGGGTTTTTCCGCGATGGTCTCTGCCGCACTGGCGGAGGCGATCAAGGGATTCATTGTCTCTGTGCCGAGGTCACTGCGGAGTTCCTCGAGTTCAGCGCAGCACGGGGGAATGACCTCAGCACCCCACGGCCCGAGTTTCAATTCCCTGGTCTCAAGCCAGGTGACTCTTGGTGTCTCTGCATCATGCGCTGGAAGGAGGCCTTTGATGCCGGCTGCGCCCCAAAGGTGAACCTGGAGGCGACGAGCGAATCCGCTTTGGAATTCGTCGATCTTGAAGACCTGAAGGCCTCCGCCATTTAGCCCTCAGCTCGTCCATGGCGAGAAAGACGGATGACCTATTGATCGAGGAAATATTCCGTAGCGTCTCGGCCGCTTTGTGGTAGAAGTAGTGAAAATGGACGTTCCAAAAACCCACTTTGTCACCACACGCTGGACTCTCCTTGAAAAGGGGGCGGAGTGACCCTTCTTTCCTTCGATTCGCAAGATGCCTGAACCGGCTTGAAAATCGAAGTCGACGACGAGCCCGGACCGGGAATGGGCCCGCACTCTCCTCAATAAAGTCCTCGAAGGCCTCCAGACTACTCTGAAAAACGAAGGCGGCGCCTCTCAGTTTCAAACCCTCAAGCCCTGCCTCACCATGGACTCACAGCAGATCCACTATACCGAATTGGCAGTTGATCTCAGCATGTCAGAAGGAGCCGTGTGGGTCGTGGCCCACCGCCTCCGGAAACGATACCGTCACCTTCTGATTTCGGAAATTTCTCGGACCCTCTCCCGGGAGGGAAATCTCGAAGAAGAAATGCAAGCCCTCTTCGCCGCCATGTGGTCCTTGTAATACTTGTCAGCATTCTCAAGCGAATGCGGATCATCGAGACTAACATCATTGATGTGTTCTTTGCGCTCATTCCATCGCGACACCGGAATGTCATACTGCCCCATAATCTCGAGCACATTACGCCGATGGCCCCACTCGTCTTCCTCGATCTTCTGCACTCTCGCGATCTCATCCGCATCCCGAAGCGACCCCGCATGACCAACGTAGGCAAAGGACGCCGCCCTTTCCGCCGAGTATGCCAAGCGCAGGAATTTGACGAGCTGAGGATGGCCGAGCACCATCGTAATTTTTTGGTTTGCCCCGGCTTTACTACTCGCAACTGGCTTCCATCATCTTGATCCACGGACCCACGAAATTCCCGCTGTCATGGTAAGTCCGGCCCGAGACCAAATTGTCATCAATGACACACGCTTCATCGACATAAATTCCGCCACAGGACTCCAGATCGAAGCGACATTTCGGCACCGTCGCCATCCGTCTGCCACGCACGCAGTCGGCGTAAGCCGGGATCTCCACCCCATGGCACACCGAGGCAATCGGCTTTCCTTCGGCGAAAAAATACTTCGTCATCCGCACCAGATCCTCGTCATAGCGGATGTATTCCGGCGCGCGGCCGCCCGAGAAAAAGAGGCCCAAATATTTGCTCTCATCGACCTCTGAAAAAGCGAGATCAGCATCGATCGAATAGCCCTCCCACTCCTTCGTAATGGTCCACCCGGGCTTCACCTCGTGCAGGACCATTTGATAACGCCTCTTCTCCGGAGCAATCACCACCGGACGAATCCCCGCCTCAATCAAGCGATAATACGGATAGAGAGTATCCACCGTTTCGGTCGCGTCACCCACTACGATGAGAGCCTCTCCAATCACTTCTTGATCCATCGCTTCGCTGGTCGCTATTTCTTGATCTCGCGGATCTTGATGTTGCGGAAGGAAACAACGTTTCCGTGGTCCTGAAGACAAAGATGACCCTTCGTCGGCTTTCCGAAATTTGGGAACTTGGAAAACTTAGACTTCGCCACCCGCTCATTCCAATCCTTCGATGCTTTGACGTATTCAACATACTTCGTCCCGTTCATCCACTGCACGCATTTCTCCGGAGTGATCAAAACGCGAAGGGTATTCCATTCTCCGGCCGGCTTGGTCGCATCCACCACCGGCTCCGGCTTGTAGAGTTGATAAAGCCAACCCGCTTTCTGCGGATCGTGTCCTTTCACGTTGTCCTGAATCTGAATCTCGGCACCCGTTTTCCATGGGGTGTTTTCAGTCTCCTGCACATGAAACATCAACCCCGAATTCCCCCCCGGGGTAATATTGTAGTCCACCGTGAACTCGAAGGCTTCATATTGCTTCTTCGTAATTAAATCACCGCCGCCCTTTTTCGTCAGCGTGATCGCACCATCCTTCACGACCCAACGGTCAGAAAGGGACTCTTTTTTATAATTTCGAAAATGCTCCGTCGATTTTCCATCGAAGAGAAGAGCCCAACCAGCCTTCGTTTCGGCGGCGGTCAGCTCGTTGGCTAGGTGATGATCGGCAACAGCGGGAAGGGCAATCAGGAAGGAGATGAACAATGATTTCATTGGGAACACGATGGGAAAAATGGCGGCCTCCTGTCGAGGAGAATAGCGCACTCAAAATTAGAGATGTTTTACATCTTTGCGAATAACTAATAACAATCCTCGCCAAATGCCCATATTTGAGGCACCCTACTCCCTCGCGTAAGCCGGATGATAACGTTCTTCCTACGCTCAATTGATTAAAGACCATGAAACTGTACCTCGGCAACTTGCCATTTAGCGCCTCTGAGGAGGACATCCGCGAAGCTTTCTCAGCCTACGGAACCATCGAAGACTTATTCATCCCTCTCGACCGTGAGACAAACCGCCCACGCGGATTTGCTTTCATCACGCTCCAGGATGACGACCAAGCCCGCAAAGCCATCGAAGAGATGGACGGTGTCGACCTTCAGGGTCGTAACCTGCGCGTCAACGAAGCCGAAGAACGTCGCCCATCTGGTGGCGGCGGCGGTGGTGGTGGTGGCGGATATCGCGGCGGCGGCGGCGGAGATCGTCGTGGCGGTGGCGGCGGAGATCGTCGTGGCGGTGGCGGTGGCCGTGGTGGTAACGACCGCCGTGGTGGTGGCCGTGATCGTCGCTCCGATAACGGAGGTTGGTAAACTCAACGCCCCAGCAACTTTTATTCAAAAGGCTCGCCGGAAACGGCGGGCCTTTTTTTGTGCCCCAGTTCGTGGTGTAGGGAGCATGGCCACGAGTACTTCAGCCGAACTTACTTTGTGGAATCAGGACCGTATTGATTTGGCCCGGGTGTTCCACGCATACAGCCGCACTCGATAAAGATCCAGAGCTGTCCTATCAGGGGGATCACTCCGACGAGAGTCATCCATCCGCTTCTGCTACAGTCATGCCAGCGCTTCGCATTGATCGCCAAGCTGATCCAAATGAGGGGAACGAATAGGACCATCATCACCAAAAGGTCGATCGTGGAAGGCTCCTGATGTCCATCAATGCCGAACACAGTTCCTAGGATTGCACACCAAACGAAGAGGACGAGAAGCAAGGCCCCCCAATAGATCTTTCGTGGAACACGTCCCGAGAAAGAGAACAGAGTTTCCAAGCCAGAGGGCTTCGTATGAGCGATTCGGATTTCGGGTTTGGTGGGATCAGATCCTGGAGTTTGATAGGGATTATCCATCTCTTATTTTTTTAACAACGAGGCTAAATTCCGTCGATGGTAATTTCTAAAGCCCCAGCGCCTTCTCAATCCGCTTCGCGCTCACCTTCCCAAGATGAGGCACCCTGGGCGCAAAAAGTTGCAGTCGCCACTCTTCCAGCATCCAGCCGATTTCCCAAAGCCGAACCGCCTCCGGACGCGCATGCCACTCCTCCTGCCAAGCATCCCAAAGCGGTAAAAATTGATCCTGCTTCTCCTCATCGCGAATGAGAGGTTGCTCCTCCAGCCGCGCAATCCGCGCCTCCATTCCGTGAAAGTAGCGCTGATACCGCCGCATCCGATCAAAGCCCGCTTTCCAGGAAAACTCCGTCCGCAAGAGCCACGCCCGCTGCTCTTCAAACTGCAGCACCACCTCGCCCAAATTTCGATCACCCCGATGCCGCTCCATCCAATCGCGTACCCGACCATCGGAATCCGCCATACCTTCCACAGCTTCGGTGATTTTCTGCGTCGCTCCGAACCACTCGCCACGACCAGCAGCGGCTTGATCGGTAAAATCATATTCGTTGCGCGGAATCTTTCCGAGCGCTCCCTCTGCCGCGACTCGGATAAAATCATCCACACTCCCATCCGGCAAGAGTGGCAGCATAAAGCGCCCGGCCATCTGCATCGGCAAATTCTTTCGCACATAATTCCCATGCTCCGCGTGCTCTAACAAAAACAAGCGCACCGCACCGGCCCGATGACTCTCGCCCGCTTCCTCCAAATCTAAAAAGGCCCGCATTCCCACCGTCTCCCCCTCATCCACCAGCGCCGGATAAACCCCATCCGCCTCCACCGGCATCTCCCCAAAACTCCATACTTCCCCACCCGTCATCTCCCACTCCTCATTCGCCGCCGCTTCTCTCCGCGCTCGTAATTCCGCTGCCAGCTCTTCCTTAATCAACCGCACATCTTCCCCAAAAGCCATCACCTCGCCCTTCTCATCCCGCACCCGCACCCTCGGTCGCAAGTGATACGGAAGTCTCTCTTCTTCCATCCCCTCGATCGCCCGGCCAGTCTTCTCCCGTAAATACTCTAAGAGCGCCTCCACCATCGATCCCTGCGGCTCCCAGCCACCCCAAAACTCCACAAATCCTTCCACCCGCTCTGCCACCGGCTGACACTCCCGACGCCAATCTTTAGACAAGCTCCGAATCAAAAGTTCCACCCGTTCATACAAATTCCCCCGCACGCCCCAACTCGGAAGAAAATCCGGAAAGCGTATCAAGTTTTCGATCCCCACTTCAAAAGTCATCCCATCATCATCCGATTCCAGATCACTGACATACTGCACCGGCCACTCCCGCCCATCATGCAGCACCACATCCGGGAAAAGACGCGCTTGTTCCGCGATTCCTTCTTCCCAGATGAGATCGCCAAAGCGCACCATGAGCTTCTCCGACTGCGCCGCATCCTTCGTCAGATCCAAAAACTGTTTCGCCGTGTTCACAAAAGCAGGCACCCGCTCAAAAAAGAAGTCGTAAGCCGACACCTCGTTCCACAGATACCCCACCCGCCTCAGCTTCCGCTCCGCCGCAAAAATCTCCTCCTTCACCCACCAGAGATTCTCCAGCACCGGATGCTTCCCTCTCATCATCCCATCCACCAGAGCCTCCCGCACAAAAACCTCAAAAGCCGTCTTCGGATTCACCCGTCCAAAGAAAACCCGCCGCCCCTCCACCACGCTCAACCCACTCAGCATGACATCCTCCAAACCATAAACCGCCCCCTGCTGCTCGTTCCAGTAAGGCGAGTAGAACTTGCTCCGACAAAGATGCGGCACCACTTCCTCAACCCACTTCGGATCGATCTCCGCCACCTTCCGCGCCCACAGTCGGCTCGTCTCCACCAGCTCAAATCCGATCACCCACAGCGCCCGCTTCTGCTTAAAAAGTCCCGACCCCGGAAAGACCGCGAACTGCCGATTCGACACCCCATGATAGGTTCGCTTCTCTTTATCCCAAACCCCGACCTGACGCGGCACCCCGGTCAGAATCGCCTTATGCACCTCCGCATAAACATCACCCGCCTTGGCATCCTCGGCCAGCTCTCCCGCCTCCGCCTTTTTAAAGCTCCGACGAAGCTCCGCATAAACCCCGAGCCATTCCCGCACTCTCCGATAGCTGATAAAATTTCTCTCACACCACTTCCGCAGCTGGTTCGACTTCAGCTTCCCGCCCTCACGAAACTCCCCAATCCCACGCCATAGATTAAGAAACACCCCAAAGTCCGACCGCTCATCCAAAAACTGCGCCTGCCTCTCATCCGCCCGCTCCTCTTTCCCCTGCGGCCGCTCCCGCACATCCATCGCCGAAAGAGCCGAAACAATAATGAGCATCTCCTCAAAGACCCCTCGCTTCTCACTCTCGATCAACATCCGCCCCAACCTCGGATCCAACGGCAACTGTCTCTTATACACATCTCCGAGCCCACGAGACAGGCAGAAATCTCGT
>OJFK01000073.1_pt1 | contig 34583 bp, 29 predicted proteins | sample 1594101 | NCBI WGS metagenome assembly OJFK01 (sample SAMN05416723, study PRJEB24817) | seawater metagenome | isolation source: Sea water | place: Canada:Atlantic | collected 2013-07
CTACACAGAGTAGATCGTCGGCAGCGTCAGATGTGTATAAGAGACAGCCCTAGAAATAAGTGAAAAGAGAATTAATGACTAATGGCTGACTAAAACAGAAACGAAAAAGTCGCAAAAACTTATATATCAAGTAATTGCGACTTATAGTTGCGGAGAAAGAGGGATTCGAACCCCCGGAGGTGTGACCCTCAACAGTTTTCAAGACTGCCGCATTCGACCACTCTGCCATTTCTCCTTTAGCGATGGCAAATATAAAACGCTTTTTCTATTTATTAAAACTTTAAGAGTGAATAATTTTTTAATTATTTAGCAAAAGAAGAAGTAATCTTTATTTGAAATTAAATTCCGTTCTTCAAAGTATAATTTAATTTCTTTTTGAGCCTTTAAATTCGCTACCGTAATAATACTTTGCGAATTCTCAATCGTGTCTAATGCTGTTAAGGGATACAATATTTGACCATAAATATCTTTACCTATTTTTTTAGGGTTATCGCAAATCCAAGTAAATTTTATATTTTGAGCTATTAATATTTTTGCCGCTTTTTTACCCTTATCCCCTGCTCCCCAAACAACCAGGTTTTTAGTAACATCGCATTCTAGCTCTAAAAAATAGTCCATTTTAATAGCTAAAAACGTATGATCCGCATAATAAACATGGGTTCTAGAAGTTCTAGTAGCATAATCCCTCCAATGATGTAGAACCTTAGAACAAGCAATGGGTTTTAATGCCCCCTTATAAAAACGAAAGGCGAGATCGTAATCTTCTGGATATACATTGGGATAAAATGCCTGGCACTTTTCTAAGTCTTCCCGATACACCATCCAACAAGGTGACGGTATCACACATTCCTTATAAATACCTTCGAAATTACTTCCTTTTTCAATCAGTGAATTTAACCAAAGCTCATAGTTTTTAAAACCCGCTCCTAAAGGTGTTGCTGAAAAATACTGAACCTTACCTACCGCAATATGCCCGCTGCCAAAAGCCATTAAATTAGATGTTAATACCTGTAATTTAGTTAAACTCATGACATCGTCTGAATCCATTCTAGTGATGTACGTACCAGATGATTTTGAATAGGCCAACCTCAACGCTTCTATAATACCGATTCCTGTATTTTTAAAAACCTTAATCCGCTTGTCTTTTATAGCAAATTCCTTTAAAATGGAATGGCTTTCATCGCTGGAATGATCGTCAATGGTAATTAACTCAAAATCAGTTTCCGTTTGCCTAATGATCGATTCCAGGCATTCAATTAAAAAAAGAGCGGTATTTTTTACAGGCATTAAAATACTGATCGCTGGATTGGAATTCATAGCTGTAAATATAATTAGACGGCAGATATAAATTAACTTTTCACATAACTTTCACAATTAAACTTTTAACTTGCTGTATATTTATCAGCTAAAACTGATACGTATATGATTCGATTACTTTTACTCTTGTCCCTTGCATTAACTGTTTCTTGCAATTCTGCTCAAAATGCTGCTTCAAAAAAAATGACTGCGGAAGAGTATGCAAACACCATTAATGCAGAAAATTTAAAAACAGACCTTTATACCTTTGCTGGTGACCAAATGGAAGGAAGAATGACTGGTGAAAATGGAAATAATATGGCTGCGGAATACCTTCGGAATTTTTATATCGACGAAGGAGTTGAATCTCCGATAGAAGAAAAAAATTACTACCAAGCCATCCCTGCTTCTTATTTTAATGGTGGAACCAATGGCAATCCCTCACAAAATGTAGTGGCATTTATCAAGGGATCAGAAAAACCAGATGAACTAATTATCTTATCAGCACACTACGATCACGTGGGAATAGAAGATGGGCAAATTTATAATGGCGCGGATGATGATGGTAGTGGTACCGTTTCACTTATAGAAATTGCAAAAGCATTTCAAAAAGCAAAAAAACAAGGCAATGGACCCAAACGATCCATCCTATTTTTACATGTGACTGGCGAAGAAATAGGTTTGTATGGATCTAGATACTATACAGAAAACCCTTTATTCCCATTAAGCAACACAGTGGTAAATTTAAATGTGGATATGATTGGAAGAATTGGATCTGAAAAAGAAGGAAATGATAATTATGTGTATTTAATTGGAAGCGATAAATTAAGCCAAGAACTTCACGATGTATCCGAAGCGGTAAATAAAAGATATACTAACTTAGAGTTGGACTATACCTATAATGATGAAAATGATCCCAATCGTTTTTATTACCGAAGTGATCATTACAATTTTGCAAAAAACAACATTCCAGTAATTTTCTATTTTAATGGAACGCATGCAGATTATCACAAGCATACCGATACTCCAGAAAAAATTGAATACGAATTATTGGCAAAACGATCAAGATTAATATTTCTTACGGCCTGGGAACTAGCTAACAGAGACGAACGAATTAAACTGAACAAGTCTTAATTGAGTTATAAATAGCTTTTTATTGAACACTAGATACCACAAAAGGCTCACGGCCTAGTAGGTTCGTTTTACTCTAAAATTAGCTTTTCAAAAAAATAATTATCTTTTTGAGTCTCAATCCCAATTATATAAATCCCAGGAACTAATTGATTCAGGTCAACCCTATTTGTTACATCTTTTATTTCTTGAACTAGTCTACCATTAAAATCCCAAATAGAAACCTGTTTGATATTCAGACTGGCATTAAAATTTAAGGGCCCTTTTGATGGGTTTGGATAGAATGCTACCATGGATGCTAATGCATTGTCATTATTTGAAAAAAGAATAGAAAGGTCAAATTCCCATAAATCTTTTTCGTTGAAAGGAGCACTTGACACCCCACCACTAGTTAAATATAATTTATTATCAATAATAAAGGTTCCAGGAGCCCATCTCCCCTCTCCTGGATGAGATGGCAGTTGGTTCCAAGAGTTCGATTCTGGATCGTACTCCCAAAATTCTCCTTCTGGCAAATGTACATGATCGTCTCCTTCTCCACTAATAATATATCCTTTACCATTAAAAGAAAATTGGGAACCAGCGACTCTTCCTTGAGCTGGGAGATCTGCCATTTGAGTCCAAGTATTGGTAGCCGCATTGTATTCATATAAATCTTTAAATATACTGGAGCCATGACCAAAACCAACATAGACCTTATCACCAACAGAAAAGTAATAAGGATGGTGTCTTTCTAAAGCGGGAAAATCTGTTTTTTGATTCCAACTATCAGTTGCTATATCATACTCCCACCAATCTTTAAGATTACTACCAAAGCTGCCCAAACCAACATAAATTTTGTTATTTGCAGCAACAAAAGCTGGGTGAGCTCTTCCTGTGCAAGGACAATCATTTAACTGAGTCCAGGTTTCGCTTACTGGATCAAATTTCCATAAATCGTTTAAATATTCTGCAGTTCCAACTCCAAAACCTACATAGCCTATTTCATTGTATGTTACACCATAAGAATAAGATCGAGCACCACCAGGGAAATCAGGCATCTGCTCCCAACTATCGATATCAGCATCGTATTTATAAAAATCTGCGAGCAGGTTTCCTCCTTCAGTACCACCGGTTAAAACATATCCTGTCTCATCTATGGCAAAAGTGACGGGATGGTTTCTTCCTTGGTATTGGCTGGGAAGATCATTTAGTTGATTCCATTGAGAATAAGAATTTAAGGTCCATAGCACTAAAAGGGAAAGTAAAATAATCTTTTTCATATTTTTTTTTATGTATTGAATTAATTCTTTTTTTTAGTAAAAGTATAAAAAAAATACAATATTAATTTTAATGCATTGCAATATCATTTATCTAAAAAACCCTCAAGGTATTTTAAACTATAATTAAGGCAATACTATTCCACAAAAAAAGCCTCTCCGTTAAGAGAGGCTCTTGCTTTTGGGTGGAAGACGGGATTCGAACCCGCGACCCTCGGTACCACAAACCGATGCTCTAACCAACTGAGCTACAACCACCATTTAATGTTCGCCCTAAAGCGGTTGCAAATATAAATCATTTACAACATCTTCGCAATAGCGATTGCAAAGTAATTTTAAATTAAATCGGATAAAGATTTTACGGCTACATAACGTTCTACATTATAGCCTTCTGCGTGTGCTGTCCCAATTAATCTGCCTAAATCTTGAGCCCGATAGGTTAAACTATCTTTAAAATTTGTAGTGGATATTGGCGTAACAGGTTCGTTTGAATCCTGCTGGTGAAATTGTGTTTTATAAGCAAAAACTGCGGCTAATTTTTGATCTAAATAACCGCTCACATCCACCACAAAATCGGGGGCTACATTTTTCCATTGCATATAATGATATACCTTACTAGGTCTCCAAGGTCCTTGCTCATTTCCTTGATCATCTAATGTTTTTACTTTTATCAATCCGCTTAAAAAACAAGCATCAGAAGCTAATTTACTGCCTTTTGGATGGTCAATATGCCGATCGTCAAAAGCATTACAAAGCACAATTTCGGGTTGAAACTTACGAATCATCGCAATTAATTTTAGTTGATGCGCTTTGTCATTCACAAAAAACCCATCGGCAAAACCCATATTAATTCTAAAACTAGCTCCTAAAATATTTTTTGCTGCTTCCGCTTCAGCATCTCTGGTTTCAGCAGTACCTCGAGTGCCTAATTCTCCTCGGGTTAAATCAATGATTCCAACTGTTTTCCCTTGAGCGATCTCTTTAGCAATGGTTGCTCCTGCTCCTAACTCTATATCGTCTGGATGTGCCCCTATGGCAAGTATGTCTATTTTCATGTGGTAAATGTATTTTAAATAGTGCTCATTTCAAAAGCTTTTTCTAAATCTAATAGTAGATCCTTTGTATCTTCAATTCCAACAGACAACCTTAAAAGGCCTTCACTGATCCCTTGATTTTTTCTTTCTTCTTCTCCCAATAAGGCGTGGGAGGTTTTTGAAGGGGCTAAAATAGTAGACTCCACTCCTGCCAAACTCATAGAAGGTTTTATAAGTGCTAAGGATTTTAAAAACGTTTCAGAATTTACGGATTCATTTAATTCAAACGATAGCATTCCGGTATAACCATTCATTTGCTTTTTTGCTAATTTATAATGAGAATGTGTTTTTAATCCCGGATAATACACGTGATCAACCAATGGATGCTGATGCAGCCACTTTGCAATTTTTTTAGCGTTTTTATTATGCGCTTTTACTCTAATTGCTAAGGTTTTCATACTGCGTTCCAATAACCAAACGGTATATTCACTTAAACTACCGCCCAAGTTTTTTGCGACATTCCAAATTTTTTCGATATGCTCATTCGATGCTGCAACGGCTCCTGCACAGATATCACTATGACCTCCCAAATATTTGGTAGCACTATGGATGATCACATCAATACCAAAGTCTGATGGTGTTTGATTAATTGGAGAAGCAAAGGTATTATCGATGATGCTTGTTAAATTGCTTTCTTTTGCAAGGCTAGAAATCATTTCTAAATCAGTGATTTTCATTAATGGATTGGAAGGTGTTTCCACATAAATAACTTTTGTATTGGCTTTTATTTTTGAACTAAAGTCTTCTTTGGAAAACCCCTTAGTGAAATCGAATTCTATGCCATACTTAGGAAATTCTTCCACTATAAAATTATAAGCGCCTCCATAAATGGTCTGCTGTACCACCACATGATCCCCTTTATTTAAAAAAGCTAATAAGGCAGTACTAACTGCAGCCATACCGCTTCCAAAAATAAGACCCGCTGCTGTTTTTTCTAAAGCGGCTATTTTTTTACACAACGCCTCTTGGTTGGGAGTATTAAAATACCTTGGGTACCGTAAAACTTCTACATTTTCATACGCATAGGAGTTGCTCATAAACAATGGAGATATCGCTCCTTTAAACTGTTTGTCTTCTACTTCACCTATATGAGTACAAATGGTGTTGATTCCTAATTCTATATTTTTCATAGTAAATTATTTTAAAGGACTAAATTTATTAATTCCTTTAGAGGTTTGCTATCTTTATCCAATGAAAATTTTACTTAGCCATATAAAAGAACTCATTCAAGTTCGGAATAATGCTCCTGAAAAAGTAAGTGGAGCAGCAATGAAAAACCTCCCAACACTTAAAAACGCTTGGTTGTTATTAGAAGATAAACGTATTTGTGACTTCGGAATTATGGATGAACTTCCAAATTTTAAGGTGGATCAAACCATAGATTGTTCGGGTAAGATAGTACTTCCTACTTGGTGTGATTCTCATACGCATATTGTGTACGCTGGAAATAGAGAACAAGAATTTGTAGACCGGATTAAGGGGCGCTCCTACCAAGAAATTGCTGCTAATGGCGGTGGAATTATCAATAGCGCAAAAAAACTTCAAGCAAGCTCTGAAGAAGATTTATTGCAACAATCTGAAGAACGATTAATCGAAGTGATGCGCTTGGGAACTGGTGCTATCGAAATAAAATCAGGCTATGGACTCACACTCGATGCAGAGTTAAAAATGCTTAGGGTTGCTAAAAGATTGGGTCAAAAGTATCCAATAAAAGTAACAACTACTTTTTTGGGTGCCCATGCAGTTCCTCCAGAATTTAAAGACAATAAGCAAGGATATCTAGACCATATTTGCAAGGACATGCTTCCAAAAGTAGCAGGATATCAATTAGCAACTTATGTAGATATTTTTTGTGAAAAGGGATATTTTACGGTAGCGGATACCAATCAGTTATTAAAAGAAGCAAAAAAATACAATTTAATACCAAAAATTCATGTCAATCAATTTAATGCAATTGGTGGTGTAGCAGCTGCAGTGGCAAATCAAGCACTTAGTGTAGATCATTTAGAGGTGTTAAACGAAGAAGATATTATCGCTTTAAAAGGATCAATAACAATGCCTGTGGCATTGCCTTCTTGCTCCTATTTTTTAAGCATTCCCTATACTCCAGGTAGAAGAATAATCGATGCGGGTTTACCGCTTGCTTTAGCTACGGATTATAATCCGGGTTCTACTCCTAGTGGAAATATGAATTTTGTAGTGGCTACCGCTTGTATAAAAATGAAATTAACTCCGGAAGAAGCGATCAATGCGGCCACTATAAATGGTGCTTATGCAATGGGAATTAGTGATTCTCATGGCAGCATCACCAAAGGGAAGTCTGCCAGTGTAATTATCACCAAAAAAATTCCTTCCTATGGTTACCTGCCCTACGCATTTGGCAGTAACTTAATAGATCAAGTAATTATAAATGGTGAACTAATAGCCTAGCTATTTTCACCATTTAAAACGGTCATTGAGTGTTCCGATTTTCAATCGGAATGTATCGAAATGACTTGTTTAATTTACTTCGATATTCCCTACAAAAATCATTACTTTTGAAGAACAAAAAGAAACGAAATTATGCAAAAACAACTCATAGAATGCGTGCCTAATATTAGTGAAGGTCGCGATTCAAAAATTATAGAAACAGTGTCTCAAATAGTAGAAACTGTTGAAGGTGTAAAATTACTCGATGTAGATCCAGGAAAAGCGACCAATCGCACGGTAATCACCTTCGTTGGCGAACCTCAACCGGTCATCGAAGCTGCCTTTAGGCTGATAAAAAAAGCAGCTGAATTAATTGACATGACTAAACAAACAGGCGAACACCCGCGATTTGGTGCTACCGATGTTTGTCCTTTGGTTCCAATTTCTGGAATTAGCTTAGCGGAAACCGCAAAATATGCGCATAAATTGGGAGAGCGAGTTGGAAAAGAGTTGGGGATTCCCGGTTATTTTTATGAAACAGCAGCGAAAGAAGAAAAAAGAAAAAACCTAGCCAATTGCCGCAGTGGAGAATACGAAGGCTTGGCTAAGAAATTAACCGATCCTACTTGGAAACCAGATTTTGGTCCTGCAGCATTTAATGCCGATGTTGCTCGAACTGGTGCTACTGCAATTTCTGCACGTGACTTTTTAATTGCTTATAATGTTAATTTAAACACGACTTCAACTCGGAGAGCCAATGCCATCGCATTTGATATTCGGGAAGCAGGAAGGGTTAAACGAGAAGGAGACCCGATAACAGGTAAAAAGGTTTTAGATGCCCATGGAGAACCTGAAAGGGTTCCTGGTAAATTAAAAGCGGTAAAAGGCATTGGTTGGTATATAGATGAATATGGCATCGCACAGATTTCTTATAATTTAACCAACATCAGCATCACATCGATGCACGAAGCTTTTGACGAAAGCTGCAAAGCTGCTCTAGAAAGGGGAATTAGAGTAACTGGCTCAGAAATTATTGGATTGATTCCCTTACAGGCAATGGTAGATGCTGCAGATTATTACCTGATCAAGCAAGAACGTTCTTTAGGGATTTCAGAAAGCGAAAAAATTAAAATCGCCGTAAAGTCATTAGGACTGGACGATTTAAAGCCTTTTCATCCAGAAGAAAAGGTCATTGAATACATGCTTGGCAATGATGAGAAAAAATTAATCGATTTTAAATTGGATGATTTCGCAGATGAAACCGCTGGGGAATCCATGGCTCCGGGCGGTGGATCTATCGCAGCTTATGTAGGTGCCTTAGGGGTTTCATTAGGAACCATGGTTGCCAATCTATCTGCGCATAAAGCCGGTTGGGATGACCAATGGGAATTCTTTTCAAATTGGGCTGTAAAAGGGCAAGCTTATAAAGAACAATTATTGTTTTTAGTAGATGAGGATACCCATGCTTTTAATAAAATTATCGATGGCTTTAGAATGCCTAAAGATACGGATGATGAGAAGGAAGCTAGAGCATTGGCTATAGAAAATGCCACCATATACGCCACAGAAATACCATTTAAAGTAATGGAAACCGCTTTTCAATCTATGGAAGTGATGCAAGCAATGCTAAAAGATGGCTTGCAAAATTCCTTATCAGATGCTGGTGTTGGAGTACTTTGTGCGAGAACTGCTGTTATTGGCGCTTATTTTAATGTACGTATCAATGCGAAAGACATCAAGAACAGAGAATTTGCAGAAAAGATATTAGCAAAAGCAGCAAGCATTTATAAACAAACGATCGCTATTGAGAACGATACCATTGCCTATATAGATTCAAAAATGTAATGGATTTAAAAATCCTTCCCTTTCAAGATGAATTTGCTAAGGCCTTTTATGAATTAAACATAGAATGGTTAGAAACTTATTTTTACGTAGAAGATTATGATAAAGAAGTTTTAAGCAATCCAAAAAAATACATCATCAATCCCGGTGGCTATATCTTCTCAGTTATTGAGCATGATACTGTTATTGGAACTGTAGCATTAATGCCTTATTCAGAACGTGTTTTTGAATTGACTAAAATGGCGGTAGCCCCCAAGCATAGAGGAAATAAAATTGGTCAACAGTTAATGCAATACTGCATCGATTTTGCTATAAAAAATAAATTTGATGCACTGGTTTTATATTCCAATACCTTATTAGAAAATGCTATTTATATCTACCGAAAATATGGATTTATAGAAATACCTGTAGAAGAAAAAAGCCCTTATCAACGAGGTAATATTAAAATGGAATTAGCGATTAAGTGCCCCTAAAAAGATGCGAAAACCTAAGTCTGAAGTAAAGATGATTTAATTTTTTTTTATTATTTTTACAAAACGATAGTAATAATTGAAGCTGGTTTATCTAACGCAATCTGAAAAAAGAAGGCCTTAAATTCCGTTGAACTTTTGTTTTAAATAATAACACGTTAAACATTATTAAAGCACTCAATAAATGAAATACTTAATAACCTTAATATTCTTATTTTTTGGTTTATTAACAATCAAATCTCAAACAGCCTCAGAAATAACAAACATACAAACCCCTGATTTAGATGAGAACTCTGGATTAATTTTTTATAATAATAACATCATTACTTTTAATGATAGTGGTGGTGAAGCTAATTTATATGAAATAAACGCCAGCACTGGTAACATCACAAGAACCGTCACAATAACTAATGCTACAAATGTAGATTGGGAGGATATCACACAAGATGCTTCATATATCTATATTGGTGATATTGGAAATAACAATGGAAATAGAACCGATTTAAAAATATACAAAATAGCTAAAAATGACTACAATGGATCTGATGATATCGCTGTAGCAGAAATCATATCCTATTCATATGCTGACCAACTTGATTTTAATTCAAACCCAAACAATACTAATTGGGATGCCGAAGGATTGATTTCTTATGGCGAACAACTACTTATATTTTCCAAAAACTGGGTAGACAATAGGGTTAATGTTTACTCAATACCTAAAACCAATGGCACATATAGTGCTCTTTTAGAAAGCAGTTACAATACAAACGGCCTTATTACTAGTGCAGAAATTTCTCTTAATGAAAATATTATTTACCTAATAGGGTATAGCAATTCTCAAGCTCCTTTTATGTACACGATACATGGTATACCAAATAATAGTTTAGATATATTTTCTGGGGTAATCTCAGAAAAAATATCTAATATTGTTCCATTAGGCAATCAAGTTGAAGCAATTGCTCTTTTCGAAATTACACCTAACCAACATCGTTTATATATTTCCAATGAAAAATTCATCTTTTCTTATGAAGATATAACAATAATATTCCCTCCCAAATTATGGCTTATCGAAATTGATGCTGAAACAATTACTTTGGATGTTCTAGATATTACTTCTGATCTAACTTTTACCATTTTTCCAAATCCTTTGAATAAAACATTAAATCTAAGTGAAAAAGTTGATGAAATAATTATTTTTGATTTACTTGGAAGTATAGTTACAAAACAACAGTATGTGAAAAAAATTTCAATAGAAAATCTTAATCCAGGGCATTATATTGCTCATATCAAAATCAACAACTCCATCCTTATAAAACAACTAATAAAAAAATAACGAATATATTACTATGTCTATAATGTATTGCTATTAAATTTCCGTTTTGAAATCCAAGCATTTTTACTAACTTCGTTGTTAAGAAACAAACTCCTTCCGGTTTTTTAAGCGTAACAACCATATATAATAACTAAGTACCATTAGAAACCCTTTTAAGAAAAACAACATCAATACATGGCATTTGTAGACTACTATAAAATCTTGGGCATTTCGAAGACAGCAACTGGAAAGAATATTAAAACCGCCTATCGGAAACTCGCACGTAAATACCATCCCGATTTAAATCCAGATAACAAGGAGTCTGAAAGAAAATTCAAAGAAATAAACGAGGCAAACGAAGTTTTAAGCGATCCTGAAAGCCGTAAAAAATACGATACCTACGGGAAGGAATGGAAACAGGGAGAAGCACATGAAAAAGCCAGAAAGCAGCAACAACAGCAATCAGGTCAGCAGGACTTTTCAAACGAAGAATATTCGGATTTTTTCGGATCCATGTTTGGAGGCGGAAGATCCTCCTATAGCAAAAGTCGCAGTCCAAAGTTTAAAGGTCAGGATTACCATACTGAATTACAACTGAATTTAAAAGACGTTTATACCACGCAACAACAAGTTCTAACAATCAATGGGAAAAAAATTAGGCTGAAAATTCCTGCAGGAGTTGAAAACGGTCAAGTTATAAAAATAAAAGAAAAAGGAGCAGCAGGAATCAACGGCGGACCACATGGTGATTTATATATTAAATTCACCATCGATAATCATAGCCGGTTCAAACGGGAAGGCAAGCACCTATACCTGAATATCGATTTGGAGCTATACACCGCTGTGTTGGGTGGAGAAATAACAGTAGCTACTTTTAATGGTAAAGTCAAGCTCCATATAAAGCCTGAAACAAAAAATGAATCGAAAGTAAAATTAACAGGAAAAGGATTTCCTATCTATAAAAAAGAAGGGAAATTTGGAGATTTGTATATCACCTATCATATAAAGATGCCGACAGATCTAACTGAACAAGAAATAGAGTTATTTAAGGAATTGCAAAAAATGAATGAAAAATGAATGAAAAAGCTTTAATATCGACACAAACTCTTTGTTATCATTACAACATAGAAATTTCATTTGTAACTGCTTTGAACACGATGGGGCTCATTCAAATCGAAATTATAGCCGAAAAAGAATTTATACATCAAGATCAAATTAGTGATCTAGAAAAAATAATCAGACTCCACAACGAATTAAACATGAATCTTGAAGGCATTGATGTGGTATTTAATTTATTAAAAAAAGAAAGAGCCTTGCGGAAGGAATTAAATGCGCTAAAAAATAGATTAAGACTTTATGAAAATGACTAAAACTCGATTTAAAGTTTTTTAAACATTGCCTGTTTTAATGGATACCTTTTCCTTAACGTCCAAAGGCTATTATACCAATAGGTATGGTGCTTTAGGATTGTCATTCGGTTTGCTATTTGGAGTAGCTATTCTGTCTAATCTAGAACGTTCCTTAGGCATTACTATAGGTTTAATTGGTGGAATGGTAGTGGGTTCAGTTATTGGACGTAAAAAAGACGAAGAAGCCAAAGCCAACGGAAACGTGTTATAATTAATAACATGCATTGATTAAAATTGTTTTGTCAATAAGCTTCTTTTTCTAATAGCCCAAACTGCAGTAGCAGGAATAATAGCCAATGTTGGCAGTGTTGACGCTAAGGGTTTTGGAGTACCTTTTAGCATATGCAAACCATAGGTAAGCAATAAGGTAATGATGGTAGGTATTGCTATTGCTAATAAGATAGCAATACTATTTTTTTTAAAATAGGCAGCAATATACTCACAGCTTTTTATTAAAAAGCCTCCAAAAATAAATGTGTATGCACTTTGTTTTAAGGCAGCAGTGATCGATTCAAAAAGAAATTTTGTGGAGAAATAATTGATACAGAATACCGAAATACCCATTATTAATGCACCAGCAATAGCAATTTTAAAATTAAAAAAACGCTGCATTTTAATTTTTTTTAAACAAATCATTTATAATTTTAATAGTAAAATACAATTGATAATTGCAGGCGAAAATACAACTTAATAAAGGAACGAATCCAATAAAGTAAGCCTTCAATTAGCTATAGGATTTATTAAAAACAAGTCTATACTAATTGTAACTAATTGTTTATCAGAAGTATAATTGTTTATTTCTGCAAGACATTCTCTGGTTCGTTTTCTTTTACTAATTTAGTGCTAGTAAATGCAATACCGAGGCAGCAGATCATACAAGAAAATAGTATAAAATAAAAATGAAGTACGATTATATTATAGTAGGAAGTGGTTTTGGAGGTTCGGTGAGTGCCTTAAGGTTATCAAAAAAAGGCTATAAGGTGTTAGTGGTTGAAAAAGGAAAATGGTTCAAGGCTACAGATTTTCCTAAAACCAACTGGAATTTCAGAAAATGGCTTTGGATTCCGAGCATGCGTTTCTTTGGCATCATGAAATTAACTTTTTTTAGGCACATAGCAGTTCTTTCAGGAACAGGAGTCGGTGGAGGTTCTTTAGTGTATGCCAATACATTGCCCATTCCAAAATCCACATTTTTTAAAACCGGTAGCTGGAGTCAACTACTCGATTGGGAAAATGAATTAAGTCCCTATTACAAAGAAGCCTTAAAGATGCTTGGCGCTACGAAAACACCCAAATTATTTGATGCAGATTTAGGGCTAAAAAAAGTAGCTCAAAAGCTCCATATGGAAGATAAATTTGACGCTACCAATGTTGCGGTCTATTTCGGTGAAGAAAATGTCACCAAAGAAGATCCCTATTTTAAAGGCAAGGGTCCCGAAAGAACCGGTTGCAATTATTGTGGTGCTTGCATGACAGGCTGTAGAAATAATTCCAAAAACACATTGGACAAAAACTATTTGTATTTGGCTCAAAAACTGGGCGCTGAAATACTCGCTGAACATGAGGTGTATGATGTACGCCCAATTAACGAAGAAGATGGTGCTAATGGCTACGAAGTAGCCATAAAAACCAGCACAAAATTTGTGACCAAGCGAAGGAAAATAAAAAGCCAAGGAGTGATTTTTTCTGGCGGTGTTTTAGGAACCATCAAACTACTGCTTAAGTTAAAAACCAGTTCATTACCTAAGCTATCAAATAGGTTGGGGCATGACATACGAACCAATAATGAAACCCTGGTAAGTATCTCTAGCCTTGATAAAGACAAAAATTATTCGAAAGGTGTGGCCATCGGAAGTATTTTAGATACCGATGAAAATAGTCACCTAGAAGTGGTGAGGTATTCTGAAGGATCCAATGCCTGGAAATTCCTACACCTACCCTATGTTACGGGCAGTACTATTTTCTCTCGTTTGGCAATGGTGCTTGTGTCTTTTATAAAATCTCCCCGAAACTATTTTAAAATTTACCTTGTGAACAGCTGGGCAAAAAAAACAGTGACACTTCTTTTTATGCAAACCCTTGATAGTACATTGAGCTTTAAGAGGACTATTTTTGGTTTGATGGGTTCAAGGATTAGTACAGGAAAAAAACCGACTCCTTTTATCAAAGAATCAGTCCAATTAATTAAGGAATATGCCAAAGCTGTAAATGGGGTGAGCACCTCATTTGCTTTAGAAACCATTGCAGGAATTCCATCAACTGCACATATTTTAGGAGGTGCAGTGATGGGAAAAAATCCTTCGGAAGGCGTGATTGATAAAAACAATAACGTTTTTGGCTATAAGAACCTTTATATTATTGATGGCGCTATGATTTCTTCAAATCCGGGGGTAAATCCATCATTATCAATAACGGCTATTGCAGAGCGAGCAATGGATCAAATACCTGCCAAAGTAAACCAAGATAGATAAAACTTCAGTGAAAATAACTCCATTAATAATATCTATTGTAAAATCATGAATTATTTGACTAAAAAGTTAACGGTTATTTTAAGTCTTACCTTACTGTTTATTATTGCTGTTATTCTATTGTTTGTACATCGAGACATTCCTTTAAATGAATTAAAAATAAAATATGCCAATTCCAGCTCTTCGTTTATTGCTGTCAATGGAATGGATGTTCATTTTCGCGACGAAGGAGTACAAACAGACACCATTCCAATTGTACTTATCCATGGCACAGGAGCGAGTTTACATACTTTTAATGCCTGGTCCGATCGTTTAAAGAAGTTACATCGTGTGATTAGAATGGATCTTCCTGCTTACGGTTTAACCGGTCCCTTTCCTGATGGGAATTATACAATGGCTCATTATACCGCTTTTTTAAAGGATTTTTTAACAGCTTTAAACATCAAGAAATGTGTGCTGGCTGGTAATTCTTTAGGGGGAGCGATCGCTTGGAATTTTACCTTGGAACAACCAAGCATGGTAACAAAATTGATTTTAATTGATGCATCTGGATATCCGATAGCTTCCAAGAGTGTACCCATTGCCTTTAGCTTGGCTAAAATTCCTGTGATTAACAAGTTACTTAGCTTTATAACTCCACGTTTTTTAGTGAGAGCTAGTGTTGAAAATGTATATTTTGACAACTCAAAAGTAACGGATACATTAGTTGAACGGTACTTTGAACTTACTCTTAGAAAAGGAAATCGCAAAGCCTTCGTAGATCGACTCAAAATACCAAAAGATACGAGTGCTTATAGCAATATAAAATATATTAAGCAGCCAACACTCCTGCTTTGGGGAGCAGAAGATTTATTAATCCCAGTCGAGAATGCCCATAAATTTCATCAAGATTTACCAAATAATACATTAGTCATATTGGATGATACTGGACATACACCAATGGAGGAAAGTCCTCTTGAAAGTCTAGAGCCAGTACTTAATTTTTTAAAAACCTCACCATAAATTGACTCATCGACACCTCTTAAAAAAACTAGATAATACACGACAATTTATAATCTGTTTTAAGTATTTATAAATAGTAGGGTAACCAACCATTCAATTGTTATATAGAAAAGATTTAAATAAAAATTAAAATTATGAAAAAGAAGTATACATTATTAAGTCTTTCCTTTATAACAATAATAGGAATCTTGTTATTTTATAAATCCAATAACCACCTAAGCGATAAAGAATCAAAAGTATCAGCATTGCAAAAAGAATATCCAAGTGAGTGGATGTATAATCAAAGGGCGTATCCAAATAATTACATTAATGCAGATGCGATTAAAGATGCTTTTCAGCAATCTAAATCTATTGTAGAGAATAGAGCGGTACTAACTAGTGATTGGACAGAGATAGGTCCTTTAAATACAGGTGGTAGGATTACTGATCTTGCAATTTCACCTGATAATGACGACATACTTTATGTAACAACGCCTGTAGGTGGAGTTTTTAAGACCATCGATAGAGGTGAAAATTGGATTCCTATTTTTAATGAAAACGGAAAGCCATCCATAGGAAATATTGCAATTGCGCCTAGCAATTCACAACGAATTTATGTAGGTACAGGAGAAGCTAATGGAAGTGCAACTTCGGGTGCTTTTTTTGGAGACGGCATGTATCGATCAGATGATGGAGGAGGTTCTTGGTCTAGTATCGGTTTAGAAGAATCTAATCATATTGGTCGTATTGTTGTTGACCCAACAAATCAAGATCGGGTATTTGTAGCAGCTACTGGTAAACTTTATGGTTACAATTCTGATAGGGGAATTTATAGAACAACTAACGGAGGAAACGAATGGGAACAAGTACTATTTGTAACAGACTCTACTGCTGCAATAGATGTTGCGATCAACTATAATGATACTGATATTATTTTCGCTTCGATGTGGGAACGGACTCGCAAACCTTGGCAGCGATCTTATGGAGGTGAAACCTCAGCCATACACAGGTCTTTAGATGGAGGAGATACTTGGGAAGAATTAGGAGAAATTAATGGTTTACCAGCTCCTGATAGCCAAACAGGAAGAATTGGTATCGCAATTTCAGAATCAGAGCCAACTATCATTTATGCTCGATATACAACCAACGAAATTACTAATGAATTTAATGGTTTGTATAAATCAATCGACAATGGCGATAATTGGTTACTTGTAACTCTTAACGACTTATTGGGAATTGACTCTTCTTTTGGTTGGTATTTTGGGAATATTAGAATTAACCCAGAAGACGCAGAAGAAGTATATGTTCTTGGTCAAGGAATTAGTAAAACTAGTAATAGCGGAATCAATTGGCAAAGTGTAAGCGGAATGCATGTCGATCATCATGCCTTAGAATATTCTAGAACTAATAATGATTTTATACTGGCTGGTAACGACGGAGGTGCTTACTTATCGGAAGATGGCGGGAATTCTTGGTTTCATTTTGAAAACCTTCCAATTACACAGTTTTATAATATTGATATCGATTTTCAACAACCAAATAGGCTGTATGGAGGAACTCAAGACAACAACACCATAAGAACACTAACCGCTGGAACAAACGATTGGAATTCAATTTGGGGAGGAGATGGTTTTCATGTAAATGTAGATCCTATCGATAATAATTTTATTTATGTGGAATCTCAATGGGGAAATTTAGGACGTTCAATAAATGGAGGTAATTCATTTTCATCTGCAACTAGTGGTTTAGATTACGATAGAACCAATTGGAATACACCAGTAATACTATCTCCTTTTAATTCTGAAATAGTTTATTATGGTGCAAATAAATTATATGTTTCAAATCGAGCAGAGTTATGGTCGGCTATCAGCCCTGATTTAACCAATGGTCAACATCCAAGTGGATCCTTAGCGTATGGAACCATAACAGCAATTGCAGCATCCTATAGCAATTTAGACGTTATTTACACAGGCAGTGATGATGGAAATCTAAACGTAACTTTTAATGGAGGTGCTACCTGGGAAAACGTAAGTAATAATTTACCAGACAGGTATATTACATCATTAGCTATCTCCCATAGTGATGATCAGGTACTTTATGCAACATTTTCTGGTTATGGAGTTTTAGATGAGACAGCACACTTATTTAAAACGATAGATGGAGGTCAAAACTGGAGCAACATTTCTTCAAACTTACCAAGTATTCCCATTAATGATGTTATTTTACATTCTTCAGAAGATTATATATTTATCGCTACTGATATGAATGTTTGGTATTCTGAAAATGATGGTGTTGTATGGGATGTCTTAGGAAATGATTTACCATTTACTATTATAAGAGACCTTAAATTACATGAACCAACAAATAAACTTTACGCAGGAACCTTTGGGAGATCAATGCATAGTTATGATTTAAGCAATTTAATTTTAGGTACTATCGAAAATAATTTATCAATTTCACCTATATCAGTTTTTCCAAATCCTGCACGATCGTATTTTAAAATTTATCATCAAATAAATTCAAACGGTTCTATCAAACTATTTAATTTAAATGGAAAGGAAATTAAAACGTTGTTTCAAGGAAATTTTTCAGAATCCACTACACTTAATTATTCTGTGGAAGACTTATCATCTGGAGTTTACTTTATAACTATAAATACTGGAAATCAGTCTGTCTCTAAAAAGTTGATTGTTGAATGATTTTAAATATTCAGTATTGTTTATTTATACGTTTCAAACCAAGCAATGGTATGTGCTACTTTAGTAATTAAATTACTAGGTCTGGATGCAATTCCATGAGAAGCACCAGGAATTTCAACTAAAACGGTGGGTATTTTTCTAAGTTTTAAAGCGTGATACAATTGCTTCGCTTCACTCGGTGGTGTTCGCAAATCATTCATCCCAACCATTACCATCGTTGGTGTTTCTACATTCCCTACCAAGGAAATTGGTGAGAATTTCCAATAGTTTTCAAAATTCTCCCAAGGCTGCCCTGGATACCTAGAATTTGCATACCCGTAATAATTATCTGCTGTTAAGGTCTTGCTGATCCAATTCATTACTGGTTTTGCTACAACAGCTGCTTTAAATCGATCGGTTTTTCCAATGATCCAAGCGGTCATTATTCCTCCCGCACTTCCTCCGGTAACATACAATCGTTGTTCATCTATAATTCCCTTTTTAATAACAGCGTCCAATCCATCCATGACATCGTTATAATCTTCCCCTGGGTAATTATTGTATAATAAATTACCAAATTCCTCGCCGTAACTTGTACTTCCTCTAGGATTAGGATAAAAAACTAGATACCCAGCTGCTGCATATAATTGTATTTCAGCAGAAAAATTAGCGGTATAATTTAATATAGGTCCTCCATGGTTTTCAATGATAATTGGATATTTTTTGTTTTTATCATAGCCATAAGGATAAACAATCCAACCTTGAATATCTCTACCATCAACACTTGATGTATACCATATTTCTTCTACCTCACCTAAGGAACGGTAATCCAATAAATCTGCATTTAAGTGAGTTAACACTTTAATTTCTTTTGATCTTAAGGAAGTGATGGCAAGATCTGCTGGACGGTTAACAGCAGCATAGGTAAACGCTATTTTCCCTTTATTAGACACAGAAAAACTTCCACTCGCATAGGGCCTTCCAAGACTAGTTCCTCCTATTTGATCAGTTATTTTTGAAATTTTCCCATTCAAATCCATAAAGGCAAGATTCGTTTTTCCTTTATCTTCATATAAAATATAAAGTCCTTTACTATCCTTAGACCAAACCGCATTTTTAATACTTCGGTCTAAATCGTTTGAAATTACACGTTTATTTTCCCCGTCCCGATCCATAATCGTTAACTGATTTACCTGATACGTCTGCACCTTATCTTTATATCCTAAATAAGATATAAAGTTCCCATTTGGAGCTACTTTAGGTTGATAATCAGGTCCATTTTGTGAAGTATAAGATTTAATTTTTAACGTTTGGCTATTCACTGAATACACTTCAGAATTTCTAAAATCATATTCCCAATTTTCAGTAAGATTTCCTGAAAAGAAAATTTCCGTTCCATTAGGAGACCAAGATAAAGGTCCTCGATGGTTATAATTACCTTTTGTTAATTGTCTTGGTGACCCTCCTTCTGCAGAAATAAGAAAAATTTGAGAGAACCCGGGTTTGATATATCCTTGTCCATCTGCCTCATGTTTTAAACGGTCTGTAATTCGTGGTGCAGCTGCCCATTTTGCATCTTTTGGTTTTAAAGGCATTTTTGCAATTACTGGCGCTTTAGCGTTTACTTTCATTGAAAATGCTACATGCTTTCCATCGGGAGACCAAGTAATAGAGGAAGGACTGTTTTCAAGTTGAGTTAACTTTGCAGTAACTTTAGAACTTAGCCAATACAAATATATTTCACTTCCATTTTCTGAATTACTTACAAAGGCAATTCGGTCTCCAGTTGGCGACCATTTTGCTTGACTTTCGTCAGTTTCTCTATTTGTTAGTTTATGATGGTTTTTACCATCGGATGAAAGCACCCAAAGACTTCCTTTAGAGCGATCTTTCATGATATCAAAGCCTTTTCTTCTATACACTATAGTGGAGCCATCTGGTGCTATTTGCGGGTCAGCAGCAAATTCTAACTGAAAGACATCTAATGAAGTAAAATTAGTTTTTTCTTGTGCAGAAGCACTAAAAACAACTAAAAAGGAAGTTAAAACAAATACTGTTCGTTGAAATAAATTAGACATAATTTAATTTTTAAAAATGGAGTACTATAATTATAATAAATCGATCAATTCTGAAGCCAATTTCAGTTCCTTAAAATTGTAATGCATTACTTCTTCTTCTATTTTTTCATGTTCCCAAGTAGTATGGAACGGAATGTGAATTGCATAAGATTCAATTGCTAAAACTGGAAGAACATCAGATTTTAAGGAATTACCAACCATTAAAAATTGCGAAGGAGGAATGTCTAAATGGGTGATTAATTTTTGATAATTCTTAGGTTGTTTATCACTCATCACTTCTATGTGATGAAAATATTTTTCCAAACCAGATTTTATCAATTTACGTTCTTGATCTAATAAATCTCCTTTGGTAGCCATTACCAAAAGATACTTTTTTGAAAGATGCGCTAAAGTTGTTTCAATTCCATCAATGAGTTCAACAGGCATTTGCAACATTTTTTTTCCTATTGCAATAATTTCTGAAACAATTTCTAAAGGAATTTGCTTTTTTGAAATAGTAATGGCAGCTTCAATCAAGGATAATACAAAAGGTTTGATACCATACCCATACAAAGGTAAATTTTGCATTTCAAATTTATATAACAACTCGTTACATTCTTCTTCAGGAACATACTCTTTTAAAAGCTCACAAAACGCTTTTTCTGCAGTTCTGAAATAAGGTTCATTTACCCATAAGGTATCATCGGCATCAAAAGCAATAACTTTTATGGTACTAAACATTAAAAAAATTATCTAATTAGTTTTTTGTATTTGATTCTTTTTGGCAGCAAATCACCACCCAATCGTTTCTTTTTATTCTCTTCATAATCACTAAACCCGCCTTCAAAGAAATAAACTTGACTGTCTCCTTCAAAAGCTAAAATATGAGTACAAACACGATCTAAAAACCACCTGTCGTGAGAAATTACTACTGCACAACCTGCAAAACTCTCTAAACCTTCTTCCAAGGCTCTAAGTGTATTGACGTCCAAATCATTGGTAGGCTCATCTAATAATAACACGTTTCCTTCTTCACGTAAGGTCATTGCAAGATGCAACCGGTTGCGTTCTCCACCAGAAAGCGTAGCAACTTTTTTGTTTTGTTCACTTCCACCAAAGTTAAAACGACTTAAATAAGCTCTTGAATTAACTTGTTTACCTCCCATCATAATCAACTCTTGACCATCACAGAAATTTTCCCAGATTGACTTTTCTGTATTAATATTGGAATGGGCTTGGTCTACATAAGCAATTTGAACTGTTTCTCCAACAGTAAAATCACCAGCATCCGATGTTTCCTGACCCATAATCATTTTAAAGATCGTTGTTTTTCCTGCTCCATTAGGACCAATAATACCAACGATTCCTGCTTGGGGTAAATTAAAATTTAAATCCTCATACAGCAACTTATCTCCAAATGCCTTAGAAACCCCTTTGGCCTCAATTACATTAGTACCCAAACGTGGTCCATTGGGAATGTAAATTTCTAATTTTTCATCCAATTGTTTCTGATCTTGACTCATTAACTTATCATAGTTATTAAGTCTCGCTTTTTGTTTTGTTTGCCTTCCTTTTGCACCTTGACGAACCCAATCTAATTCGCGTTCTAGTGTTTTTTGACGTTTAGAAGCTGTTTTGCTCTCTTGTGCCATTCGTTTAGATTTTTGATCTAACCAAGAAGAATAGTTACCTTTCCAAGGAATTCCTTCTCCCCGATCTAACTCTAAAATCCAACCCGCTACATTATCGAGAAAATATCGATCGTGAGTAACTGCGATTACGGTCCCTTTATATTGTGATAAGTGATGTTCTAGCCAATGAACACTTTCAGCATCCAAGTGATTGGTAGGCTCATCTAATAATAATACATCTGGCTCTTGTAATAACAACCTACACAAGGCAACTCTTCTGCGCTCACCACCAGATAAAACATTGATGGGCGAATCTCCGGGTGGAGTTCTAAGTGCATCCATTGCAATTTCTAACTTCGTATCTAATTCCCAAGCATTGCAAGCATCAATTTTATCCTGTAACACAGCTTGTTTAGCCATAAGATCATCCATTTTATCTGGATTTTCATAGACCTCTGGCAAGCCAAACATATCGTTTATTTTATTGTATTCATCTAAAATATCTACGACATCCTGTACTCCTTCTTTTACAATTTCTAGGACCGTTTTAGATTCATCTAATTTAGGTTCTTGTTCTAAATAACCCACAGAATATCCATCAGCAAAAACAACATCTCCTCTATAATTGGTATCAACCCCTGCAATAATCTTTAAAAGTGTCGATTTACCACTTCCATTTAAACCTAGTATTCCAATTTTTGCTCCATAGAAAAAACTTAAGTATATATTCTTGAGTACTGGAATTTGTGAATTTTGATAGGCTTTGGTAACTCCAGACATGGAGAAAATTACCTTTTTGTCATCTGACATAATATAAGTTAAATTGTTGTTTTTATTTTATTCATAGAGGCTGTTAAAAAATCTGTAAACTATTTGATGAACTATACCCTTCCTTTTAACGCATTAAAAACCCATGCATTTGCAAAGAAACCGATTCCTACAGAAGCAAATCCCCATCCAGCAACATCATCATATCTAAATGCTCCAAGGCCAATTAAAATAAATCCCATTAATATCATTATAAATGTTGCCCAAGCCAATACTGTGTTTTTATTCATTCCCATAATTCAATTTCATTTATTGTTTTCTGATGATTTTATAGAAAACGATTATATTGTATAATTGCTTTAAAATTAAGCCGAATCACAAATATCGTAATAAAATTGTTTCCAAAGCAAAAAAGCAAATACTTTATCGAGCATATAATAAATTGAAAAACATAATTGATTAAAAGGCATTTTGTATTTTAGCAAAAAGTTATTTTTCTATGGACTTAAACTTCAATAAAAACGAAGATCACAATAAATTATTAAGCGCTGCATTAAGGCAAAAACTTGTAAAAGTAAAGCTTGGTGGTGGAAAAAGCAGGATTGAAAAACACCATGCTAAAGGGAAAATGACGGCGCGTGAACGCATCGATTATTTATTCGATCCAAAAACTAAAAACATTGAAATTGCTGCTTTTGCAGGTGATAAAATGTATACAGAACACGGAGGCTGCCCCAGTGGTGGTGTGGTAATAAAAATCGGATATGTTAGTGGAAAACAATGCATTGTTGTTGCAAATGATGCTACTGTAAAAGCCGGTGCTTGGTTTCCAATTACAGGAAAAAAGAATTTACGCGCCCAAGAAATCTCTATAGAAAACAAACTACCAATCATTTATTTAGTGGACAGTGCAGGAGTATATCTTCCTTTGCAAGATGAAATTTTTCCAGACAAAGAACATTTTGGAAGAATTTTCAGAAACAATGCTGTGATGAGTAGCATGGGAATTACGCAAATCTCTGCAGTGATGGGTAGCTGTGTTGCTGGCGGTGCTTATTTACCAATTATGAGTGACGAAGCCTTAATTGTAGATAAAACGGGAAGTATATTTTTAGCTGGGAGTTATCTGGTAAAAGCAGCTATTGGTGAATCTATAGATAATGAAACACTAGGTGGTGCTACTACTCATTGTGAAATTAGTGGGGTAACCGATTATAAATCTAAAGACGATAAAGATGCTTTAGATACCATAAAAAATATATTCTCAAAAATTGGAGATTACGATAAAGCTGGTTATAACAGAGAAGAACCTTTAAAACCAAAAGAAGACCCAAAAGAACTATTTGGTATCCTTCCAAAATCACGTGCCGAACCATACGATATGCGTGAAATTATAAAACGCATTGTTGACGATTCTTTATTTGAAGAATATAAAAAAGAATATGGCAAAACAATCCTAACGGGCTATGCCAGAATTGATGGATGGGCAGTAGGAATTGTAGCTAACCAAAGAACTTTGGTTAAAACGAAAAGTGGAGAAATGCAATTTGGAGGAGTTATTTATAGTGATAGTGCTGATAAAGCAACCCGATTTATAGCCAATTGCAATCAGAAAAAAATACCATTAGTTTTTCTTCAAGATGTAACAGGATTTATGGTTGGAAGTAAAAGTGAACATGGAGGTATCATTAAGGATGGCGCAAAAATGGTAAATGCTGTTAGTAATAGTGTTGTTCCAAAATTTACAATTATCATAGGAAATTCTTATGGTGCTGGAAATTATGCAATGTGCGGAAAAGCCTATGACCCAAGATTAATAGTCGCTTGGCCAAGTGCAGAATTAGCGGTTATGAGTGGGAATAGTGCTGCAAAAGTATTGTTGCAAATTGAAGCAGCATCCTTAAAAAAGCAAGGAAAAGAAATTACTCCAGAAGTTGAAAAAGAGCTATACGATAGAATTAAAGCTCGCTATGATGAACAGGTTTCACCTTATTATGCAGCTTCAAGAGTATGGACAGATGCAGTCATCAACCCACTAGATACAAGAACTTGGATTTCAATGGGAATTGAGGCAGCTAATCACTCCCCCATTGAAAAGAAATTTAATTTAGGACTGATACAGGTCTAGATGATCAGATTAAAAAGATTGTTTTAATTTTCTTATCTTTATTTTCATTTAACAAGCATCCAAATGAAAAAATCAATACCCATAAGTATCATTATTGTTACTTTTTTCTTTTCGCAACTAATTTTTTCACAAAGCGAAGGTCCTTTTGATCAATTAATAATTAGAGGAGTCACTTTGATTAATGGAAATGGCGCACCTCCTATAGGTCCCGTAGATATTGTTGTAGAAAATAATATCATTAAAAAAATCACCGTTGTAGGGTATCCCGGGGTTAAAATTGATCCAAAAAATCGTCCTAAATTAAATGCATCAGGAAAAGAATTAGACGCTACGGGCATGTTTCTACTTCCAGGATTTATAGACATGCATGGTCATATTGGAGGGGAAGCACAAGGAGCAGATTGGGAATATGTTTTTAAATTATGGATGGCCCATGGAATTACGACTGTTAGAGAACCTTCAGGCAGGGGATTGGATTATGCCTTAGACTTAAAAAACAGAAGCGCTAAAAACGAAATTATAGCACCAAGAATACTAGCATACACCGGTTTTGGTTCGGGCAGTGAGATAGAAATTACAACAGAAGAACAAGCACGAGAATGGGTAAGAGCAAATGCTAAAAAAGGAGCAGATGGAATCAAGTTTTTCGGAGCAGAACCCCATATCATGAAAGCTGCACTGGAAGAAAATAAAAAGTTAGGATTGCGTTCTGCTATGCACCATGCACAAATGAGTGTTGCAAGATGGAATGTATTAAATTCTGCAAGATCAGGATTGACCTCATTAGAACATTGGTATGGACTGCCTGAGGCTTTGTTTAATGACCGGACTGTACAAAATTATCCATTGGATTATAACTATAACAACGAACAAGATCGCTTTGGAGAAGCGGGTAGATTATGGAAACAAGCTGCGCCACCTTATTCTGATCATTGGAATAAGGTGATGAATGAATTAATTGAATTGGATTTTACATTAGATCCAACTTTTAATATTTACGAAGCTAGTAGGGATCTTCAAAGAGCGAGAAGAGCAGAATGGCACGAAGACTATACACTTCCTTCTTTATGGAACTATTACCAACCAAGTAAAATAAGCCACGGTTCTTATTGGCATTTCTGGGGTACAGAAGAAGAGGTGGCTTGGAAAGAAAATTATAGGTTATGGATGGCTTTTGTAAATGAATATAAAAATAGAGGTGGAAGAGTAACTGCAGGATCCGATTCTGGCTTTATTTTTCAGTTATATGGATTTGCTTATATAAGAGAATTAGAGTTATTAAGAGAAGCGGGCTTTCATCCTTTAGAAGTGATAAGAGCCGCTACGTTAAATGGAGCAGAAGCTCTAGGAATGGCTGATAGAATTGGATCTGTTGAAGTTGGTAAATATGCGGATTTTGTAATTGTTGAAGAAAACCCCTTATCAAACCTAAAAGTATTATACGGTACGGGTGCTATTAAACTTACGGAAGAAAATGAAGTGGTTCGCGTTGGTGGTGTAAAATATACTATTAAAGATGGGATTATTTATGATGCTAAACAATTATTAAAAGAGGTGAAAACGATGGTAGACGAAGCTAAAGTCAAAGAAAACTTTAAACTTCTTCAGCCTGGAATTAAAAATTAAACCTTAAAAACACCCCCTTTTTAATTAGCCCTAGGGTTTACTATTTTAATTTTTTCTTGCCGCTCATCAATATAGCGAAAACCTTTTTCTCCATAAAAACCATCCTCCTCTAGCATGATTCGGATGTCTTTTTTCCATTCTTTAATTTCGACTGTGGTATTTAATTCAATAGCATAAACCGTATTGTAATACAATGGATAGTCTCCTGAACCGGGCACTCCTCCTTGAGAATCCCACATACCAATAGTGGGTCCAGCACTGTGCCCATAAACACCTAATGGGTGTGTGTATATAGAAGGCCTTAATCCTTCTTCTTTGGCTTTCTTTAAAGATTTTAATAATATTAAATTACCGGATTGTCCTTCCTTAAAATTAGAAGTAACTATATCCTGTACTCGATTCCCTTTTTTAAAAGCTTCTGATAGAAAATCAGGCACTTTTACTTCGTTTTCTTTCAAAACATAGGCATGTTGCTGACAATCTGTGTTTAATCCAATATAAGTGATGCCAAAATCACAATGCAATAAATCACCAGGAATGATTAATTTTTCCTCCTCTCCTTTTGAGAATGAATAAATATGACTTTTTAATGCTTCCTTATTACGCTGTACATCAACCGTTGGATGAAACCATGTTTCTAATCCTAAATCGGTTACTTTTTGTCGCATCCACCAAACTACATCATCTGTGGTGGTTTCGCCTGGAGTAATTACTTTAGTTGAAAAAGCTTCATCAATAATAGCATGAGTGATTTTTACTAATGTAGGATATAGCTCCATTTCTTTTTGTGACCTTGTTTCGATCCAGGCTATTGATAGCTTTTCAGCAGATACCAATTTGTTATGGTATTCTTTTGGCAAGGCTTTTTTAAATTCAGCGTAATCCGTTTGCACCAATCCATCAGCAATACCAAAGTTTTCAGAGGTATTAATTCCTATTTTTTTTGGATCCTTATTTTTTATAATATCAACAAGCGCTTTCCATTGATCAGGCTGCGCTTCTTTATTCCATGCTGAAGTTATGTTTTTACCTATATCATACCTTGCAATTGCTAATTTCTCAAAAGTATTGTCTTCTTTATTTCTATAAAAAACAATCATGGTTCTTCTTCGGGCATTTAACCAAGTAGCAGGAAGCATCGTTCTCATTACTGGATCTTCATTGTATTCTCTCGAAATAAGCAACCACATATCAATCTCTGTTTTATCCATTAATTGCGGTAAAAGAGTATCAAAACGATCGGCTAAGATTTCATCTTTTAAAACAGCTCTTTCTTTTTCTGAAAGAATTTCTTGTGCAGATAAAGCACAACAGAATCCAAAAATAAATAGGTAACTAAATTTCATACAGCTAGTTTAGGTTTCTAATTAACAAAATGATTCAGATAAAAAAAAGGTTACTTTTAAAAATTTTGTAAAGAATTGAGTAGTTCCATTCTTTTTATTTTACCTGTTTCCGTAAAAGGAAATTTTGAAAATGTATAGATTTTTTTTGGACGTTCATAGCTTGATAAAGATAAAAACGCTTCTTTAAAATCAGAATTTTCTTGAGTGGTAGCATCTTCTATAATCAATATTAATTGTTCCCCTAAGGTTTCGTTTTTTTCTGAAGCAATTATAAAGGGTCGATCTATATAGGAAGCTAATTTTGATTCTATTTGTTCTGGAAAAAGTTTAATTCCGCCGCTATTAACGACATCATCAATCCTGCCTAAATATTCGAATGAAGTAGGAGAAATTAATTTTACCACATCATTGCTAATCACTTTTTCCACTGAAACCTCAGGAGCATCTATCATCAAACAATTTCTTTTATCTAATGAAAATCTCACCCTAGGCAAAGCGGTATAGTTATTGGATTTAGCTAAGCCATTAATTCTCCTTACCGCAATGTGGCTAATGGTTTCTGTCATTCCATACGTTGCAAAAACTTCGGTATCTACACCTTGTAATTGATCGTTTAATTTTTTTGATATAGCAGCACCTCCAATGATTAATTTCTTTATTTTATTTAAGGACTTTAAAGAATACTGTACTTGATATGGAACCATCGCAACAAAATCATAATCAGTATCATCGTGGCTAATTGCATTTTTTCCGGGAGCAACAACATGAAGATTCCAACCCAAAACCATTGCTCTTACCAACATCATTTTACCAGCAATATAATTTGAAGGTAAACACAATAATGCATTGGTATTTTCAGGGAGCTTAAAAAAAGTGCCTGTTGCCTTTGCACTGCTAATCATTTTTTGCTTTGATAGCACCAAATTTTTAGAAACTCCCGTAGATCCAGATGTTTTAACAACAACATAATCATTGTTATCTAACCATTCCTGAATAAAATTTCCAATGCTAATTTCGTAATGTGCACCCCTGTTTATTAAACCGTTAGCTATTTCAAAAAGTCCATCAGATTGATAAGGCAATCCGTTGAGTTTAAATTTAGGATGAATATATTTCCAAGGAGTGTTCAAAATAAATCGATTTATTTTTCTATTGTAATAAGATCATCTGGCGGGCTTATTTTACCAAAGAGTTTTTCTCTCCAGTGGGTCCATTTGTATTTCCAAGCCATTATTGCTAATAATATAGGATATAAAATAAATACTGGAAGTACCACTTCAATCCCAGCACCAGGATCTGAAAGATCCAACAAAATTGAATTGGTCTGAAACACGGTCCAATCAGTAGTTACTAATAAAGCTATAATTAAATTGGTACCCGCATGAAACCCTAGAGAAAGCTCCATACCTTCATCCATTAGCGTAATAATACCTAAGAAAAAACCAGTTCCAATATAATAGACCATGGCTATATTTCCAATTTTTTCAACTTCAGGATTAAAAAAGTGCAATCCACCAAAAATAACAGAGGTAATTAGTAAGGGAACCCATTTGTTTTTTGCTGCAATACCAATTCCTTGCATTAAATAACCTCTAAAAAAATACTCTTCAAAACTTGTTTGAATGGGTATGAACGTAACAACAATTACTAACATTATTAAAAACGGAATCAAGTCAAATTGTATTATATAATTTTCTGGATTATAATAAAAATCTAAACCCGTAGTAACAATTGATAAGCTTGCAATCAATCCAAATCCAAAGAAAAAACGCCCCCAGTCTATTTTTTTTCTGGAGGTTGTAAGTTGAGTTAAGGTTTCTTTGTGAAGATACTTAATAACAAAAATCAAGGCAATAAAACCTCCTATAAATGTAAGCAGTATTAACAATAAATAAAGATTGCTCTTAGCAGGAAATAAGGAAGCAAATGAGGATTCACTGGCAGCCAAAAAATCTGGTAAATTTCCTGCCTCCAAAAAAGAAACGACTGTTAAAGGTATCGTTCCTATAAATTGCCATCCTATTAAAAAAATTATAATTGTTCCAACTACATAACGCCAACCGTCATGTTTAAATTTATAAGTTTGAGCTATGTACATCGTTTATGATATCTAAATGATTAATGATGAAGCAGGTTTAAATCCCACTTTAGGTGAGTATTATAAGTTAGGCTTCCCTTGCAAACCTCCAAAGGTGAAGGAATGTTATTTGTAAAAAGACTACCTGTTCCCAATCCTTGGGGTAATTTACTGTTTTTTGTAAAGGTATATTGCGCAATTGCATTTAATCCAATATTACTTTCTAATGCGGAAGTAATCCACCAGCCAATATCCTTGCTTTCTGCTAAAGAAATCCATTGATCACTAGCACTAAAACCACCTATTAAACTGGGTTTTAAAATTACATAGTGTGGGTGTATTGTAGTTAATACCTCTAATTTTTCTTTTTCTGAAAAAACTCCAATAAGCTCCTCATCCAATGCTATTGGCAGTGGAGTATCTTCACAGAGCCGAGCCATTTCTTGCCATTGACCTTGTTTAATGGGCTGTTCAATGGAATGTAGATTAAATTCTGATAGCCTTTTTAATTTTTCCAATGCTTCTGAAGAATTAAAAGCACCATTGGCATCTACTCGCAATGCTATGTCGGTAGGTGAATATTCTTTTCTTATTGACTTTAATAGATTCAATTCTGTATCAAAATCAATAGCACCAATCTTCATTTTTAAACATCGAAAACCTTGATGGAGTTTGTCATAAATTTGTTGCTTCATAAAAGCTTCACTTCCCATCCAAACCAATCCATTAATTGGAATCTTCTCGTTTCCATTAGAAAACCCAGATGGATAAATTTTAAATAAATTTTTTGAACTTAACGATTTAAATGCTGTTTCCAAGCCCATTTGAATAGAAGGAAACGCTGTTAATTGATTATATAATTCTTGTATCCCTAAATCTATATGGTCACAAACCCACTGAAGTTTCGCTTCATAATCTGGACGGTCATCAATACTTAACCCTCTAAATAAGCCACCTTCTCCTATTCCCTTTTGATTTTCATTTTCTATGATTATAAAAAAAGTCTCTTTCGTTTTTAAAACACCCCTAGAAGTACCGCTAGGTAATTTGAAATTTAAGGTGTATTTTTTATAAGATGCTTTCAATTTGGATTATTTTAATTAGATTTAAATTTTGAGGTTATTTTAATGAAAGAATCCAAATAATAGTGCAAACAAAAAGGTGCTTAAAGCAACTTTTTTAAGTTCACTATCCAACAATTTAGGTTCTTTGTTTTTATAAACAGTTACTAAGTTAATTATTAAAGGTATAAACGCAATTACATACGTTAATTGACTAATAGAATGGTAATTTATAACTGAATAAAGCAAGGTCAATACCATCGCCAAACAAATTAATATACAATGGTAAATTTTTGCTTTTGAGCTTCCCAAGCTCACTACCAATGTATTTTTAAGGTGTAATGCATCGTTTTTAATGTCACGCATATTATTTAAATTAAGTACTGCCATACTTAATAAACCTATCGCAGATGCCGGCAATAATAAATCCCATTTTAACTGATGAGCAAATAAATAATAACTCCCCAAAACACCTAGTAATCCAAAAAACAGAAACACAAATGCATCTCCTAAACCTGAATAACCGTAAGCATTTTCACCAATAGTATATTTTAATGCAGCGATTATGGAAGCAATCCCAAGAATAAAAAACAGCAGTGAATTCAGAAAATCTTCACTTCCAAATGCACGGTAAATTAATATAATTGCGATGATCATGGTCACCATCGCTGTCATCAAAATACCTCGCTTCATTTGTTTTGGAGAAATCACACCTGATGCAACCAAACGCTTCTCTCCTTCCCTATTATCGTCAGTACCCCTAACACCATCTCCATAATCATTTGCGAAATTGGAAAGCACTTGAAACCCTACAGTCGTTAAAATCGCTAACCAAAATATAGATGACTTCCAAAATAGATGGTTAATAGCCAATGAGGAACCTACTATAATTCCAGATACCGATAATGGTAAAGTTCTTAAACGTGCTGCCGATATCCAGGCTTTAAAATTTGGCATTGAAATTTGTCTTTTTACAAAAATACATTTAATAAATTATGTTGTACTTTTTTATACATCCTAAAACCCAATAACACGGACTAGTAATTCTTTTAATAAATCTTCCTGACTTAAATTAGCACCCACTCCTTTGCTTTTTATATCAATTTCTCGAATGGAAGCAATAATGGCACTAATGCGACGCATCGGGTAATTTCGAGCTGCTACCTCATAATCTTTTATAAAAAATGGATGTACACCCAATGCTTTTGGTGCTTCTGCTTTATTAGCTAATGCATGGTATTTCATCACCTTAGAAAAAAACCCAAATAAAGTAGCGACCGTTACAACAGTAGGGTTGTTTTTAGGGTCCTGAGCAAAATACTGTATGATTCCAAATGCTTTTTTTACATTTCTATGTGCCAAGGCATTTAATAATTCAAAATTATTATAGTCTTTACTAATTCCAATATTATTCTCAATTATTTCTGCAGATATTTGCTCGCCAGGTTGAACTATTAATTGTAGCTTATCTAATTCGTTATTGATCTTGGCCAAATCATTTCCTAAAAACTCCACCAACATCTGAGATGCTTTTGGAGAAATAGTATATCCTTTACCAGCTAAAATTTTTCTAATCCAATCGGGTAATTGATTGTCATAGATTTTTTTACTTTCAAAAATAACTCCATTTTTCGCAATCGCTTTATAAATTTTTGTTCGCTTATCCAGCTTTTTATATTTATAGCAAAATACCAATACTGTTGAAGGTTGTGGGTTTTCTGCATAGCCCTCTAAACGATCCAAAGTTCTAGATAAATCTTGGGCTTCCTTTACAATAACCACCTGTCGTTCGGCCATCATAGGAAAACGTTTGGCAGTACTCACCAAGTCTTCCATTTTTAGATCGCGCCCATAAAAAATAGTTTGATTGAAGCCTTTTTCTTCTTCAGAAAGCACATGGGTTTCAATATATTTCGAAAGCGCATCTATATAGTACGCTTCTTCTCCCATTAAAAAATAGATCGGCTTTATAACTCCTTTTTTAATATCCGAAATAATATGTTTTACTTTTTCTAAAGGCAATTTAATTTGTTTTTGTTGTTAGTTATTTTTTGAAAAATAAGTAAATTGCAATGTGCAAAACCTCAACTTTCCTAAATATAATTTCAGATTCAAAAGTAACGAAAATAAAACGTTGATTTTTGATATCATCAGAAAAAAGTTTGTGGTATTAACTCCAGAGGAATGGGTTCGGCAGCATGCAATCCATTTTTTGATTTCTGAAAAAAAATATCCGGCATCTCACATCAATGTCGAAAAACAGTTGCAATTAAATGATACGTTAAAACGTTATGATATTGTGGTGTTTAATAAGAATGGAAGTATTCAAATAATCGCAGAATGCAAAGCTCCTTCCATTAAAACCAATCAACAGACCTTCGATCAAATTGCCCGTTACAATCTTGCATTAAAATCGGAAACATTAATGGTAACAAATGGATTGGAACATTTTTTTTGTAAAATGGATTTTGAGAATAAAAAGTATTTATTTCTGAAGGACCTACCCAGCTATAAATAATACCAATTTAAAGAATCAGAACCTTGTCTGAAGAAAAATAAAATTTTACTTTGCGCTTATGAATGTTGCTGTTGTTATTCTTAATTGGAATGGAAAAAAATTACTAGAACAATTTTTACCTTCTGTAATTAGCTGCTCTGAAAAGGAAGCTACTATTTACCTTGCCGACAATGCATCGACAGATGATTCTGTTTCATTGGTGCAAAACAAGTTCCCGTCCATTAAAATTATTCAAAATAAAACTAATGGAGGATATGCTAAGGGCTATAATGATGCTTTAAAGAATTTAACTGAAGATCTATTTGTTTTATTAAACAATGACGTAGCGGTGAGTCCCAATTGGCTCACTCCTATTGTTTCTGAATTTAAGAAAGATGATAACTTGGTAGCTGCCCAACCAAAAATATTGGATTATCATAACAAATCTTATTTTGAATATGCAGGTGCAGGAGGTGGTTATATAGACCAATTAGGTTATCCATACTGTAGGGGTCGTATTTTTAATACCTTGGAAAAAGATAAAGGGCAATATGATGATACAACAACTGTATTTTGGGCTACTGGCGCTTGTTTATTTGTTAGAAAAACAGCCTATAATGAGGTCGATGGTTTAGATGAAGAATTTTTTGCACATCAAGAAGAAATTGATCTATGTTGGAGACTTCAATCACAAGGGGGAACTATTAAATATATTGGAAAGTCCACCGTTTATCATGTAGGTGGAGCAACGCTTTCGTCTTATAGCTCTAAAAAAACATTTTACAATTTCAGGAATTCCTTACTGATGTTAATAAAGAATGTAAGCAGCTCAAAAGTGTGGTTCTTACTATTTATCAGACTTATTTTAGATGGATTGGCTGGGTTTCAGTTTTTAATACAAGGAAAATGGAGACATAGCCTTGCAATTATAAAAGCACACGTTAGTTTTTATAGGCTTATTCCTACTTATTTAAAAAAACGCAATAAAAACAGCACACAATTTAAGTATTACCATATTAAATCCTGTCTCTTATACACATCTC
>OJFK01000075.1_pt1 | contig 34076 bp, 22 predicted proteins | sample 1594101 | NCBI WGS metagenome assembly OJFK01 (sample SAMN05416723, study PRJEB24817) | seawater metagenome | isolation source: Sea water | place: Canada:Atlantic | collected 2013-07
ATCCAGCCCACCCCGCTACCGGCGATGGCCGAGCCGAACACATACCCAAAGAACCCCGTGAATCCCGCCGCTGTGCCCGCCGCCTTCTTCGGCACAAGCTCGAGTGCGTGCAGGCCGATAATCATGATCGGGCCATAGACAAAGAACCCGATGATGACGAGTGCAGTGTAGTCGATCCATAAAGGCCCTTGGCGGTTCAACCCATAGATCACGAGACCGATCAGGGTGAATCCCATAAAGAGGATAGTGGCCGAGGCGCGTCGGCCATTGAACACCTTGTCCGACATCCAGCCACACAGAATTGTACCGGGAATGGCGGCGAATTCAAAGAGCGACCACGCCAGACTAGAGTCCTTGAAGGAAAAACCCTTCGCGGTCTGCAAATAGGTCGGAATCCAGTCAACCACCCCGTAACGGACGAAATAGACGAAGGCGTTGGCCACCGCAATGGCCCACAGAAATTTATTGTTAAAGATATGGCCGAAGAAAATTTCCCGGAACGTGAACGTCCGTTCATCCGCCGCCGAATAGTCGGGCGGGTAATCATTCTTGTGAACCTCCACCGGTGGGAGACCGCAACTCTGCGGCGTGTCCCGCAGCAGTATCCAAATCACCCCTGCCCCGAGCGCAGCCCAGGCGGCGTTAAAATAGAATTTCGCACCCCAGTCGTTAAACAGCCAAACGCCAAGCAAGGCGAGAGTCGCCATAATCCCGGCACCAATATTGTGCGCGATGTTCCAAAATGCCACCGTCCGACCCCGTTCACTGGCGCTGAACCAGTGCACCATCGTCTTGCCACAGGGCGGCCATCCCATGCCCTGCACCCAACCGTTGAGCACCTGCAACCCGACAATAAGTACGAGCGAACCGTAGATCGCCTTGACCGAACCAAAGACGAGCGCGATGGCGCAGGAAAGTAGCAGCCCCAACGTCATGAACCAGCGCGGGTTGCTGCGGTCCGACACAGATCCCATGACAAATTTCGAGACACCGTAGGCAATCGAAAGTCCGGTCATCGCGGAGCCGAGAGCCGCCTTGGAATATTGCGGGTACTCGTCGAGAATGTCGGGAATCGCGAGCGCAAAATTCTTACGCACCAGATAATACGCCGCATAGCCGATGAAGATGCCGACAAAAACATTCCGGCGGTGACGGCGGTATTCCGAGTCAACCTGCTCGGCAGGCAATGCGGGTGCGGGCGGGGCGGGTTTAAGAATTGACGACATGGACAGAGTTCACCGTATCGACGGCAGATAGTGTTACGGGAGAGGCGATCATGGTATCCGGCAGCAAATGACTGCTAGGAATTTTCTTTTGGCGGGAGGGGGGTGTAAGGGCGTTGCCCTTAGTGCCTGCGCTTTTGACGTAACCTTTTCCAGTTTTGGCGAAAACAGGCTCGGTGGCAAAGCGGTCTTGAATGGCGAGAGCACCTTTCATGACGCGTCTGGAGATCTCGCTATTTTGGATGTCAGCGTCTCTTTTCTGCTCTAACACTAAGAAAATGTTACAAGGTAATTCGCCTTACCGCAAGGATGCGGATTCACGAAGTGGCGGTGCCTTATTTGGCGTAGAGCTCGATTTTCTTGGAGCTGTTTTCTACGAGGTCTGCCGCGAGAGAGGGCGGTTTCAACCCGGAAGTTCGCAGTCATCGCTGCCGAAGGCCCAAGGGTTGTTGAGTTTTATTCCACAGCCTTTGAAATCGGCGAAGTGGGCCGTCAGTTCGAAGTAAGCGAGGCGACCTACCATCGATGGAAGAAACAATATGATGGAGCCCAAATGGAGACGGTGAAACGTCTCAAAGAACTGAAGCAGGAACCTCCCGGCCCAGATACTGGGCAAAAGCGTGGAGGCCTCGATGCGGGGCAGGCGTCCTAAGAAATGAGGATAGGCAAGATTGCGAACGGGGGCATCCTCACGGATGTAAATCGAATAATAACTTCTTCGAAACATCCAATTCAATCATGAACACCTCCCACAAAAACATCCTCACTTCCATCGCCATAACAGGCTTTCTGGCCACATCGTCCCAGGCGGATACCATTGTGCAGTGGGGCGCTGACGGCGGCGATACCGAGATTGTCACCAGCGGAAATGCAGACAGCTCCTCCACCAGCACCAGCTACACGGCTGGAAACACGATCACGGAACCTGTTGACTACTATGGCGGCTACGACGGCAGCCAGACGCCGCTGTTCAATGGGTCGATGGAGTTCGAGCGCAAGCTCGAGGTTCGCGACAGCGTAGATGGCGATTATTTTGGAATCGCCTTCAATACTGGGACAGCCTCGGTTAACAGGCCAGCCGGGCCTGAATCGGCCACCCGTACGGCCATGTTTGTCTGGGAGACAGCGAACATGATCAACGGTGGCGGCGAGGGCAAGACGATCACCAACTTCAGCTCACAGTCCAGGCTGCGGAACGGTGGCGCTAGTGATGAGGATGGGCGCATCCGATATCTTGTCGAAGAAAGCGGCCAGTTCTACATCAGTGAAGAATTCGAACTCACTGCAGTCGACCATCCATTCAACGATGTCTCCGTAGATCCTACCTCGCTCAGTTGGTTCAACTACACACCGTTCAGCGGGGACACCATAGCGACTGAGACAATTGGAGCGACTGATGTCTCCGAATCGCTGACGTTCAAGGACGTCAGCGCGGTCGGACTCTGGACGGAATCTCGGGACTCCACGACGCAATTCACAGGTGTTTTCACACGCAATTTTCAAGTCATTGCGGTGTCAGACCCTTCCGATTTCCGCATCGTGAATATCGAGAGAATCGTCGTGCCGGGAGTTGGGATGGAAGCCGACACTCTATCGATATCGGTGAGGTGGAACTCTAGCGCCAGCAAGACATACGGCGTATTCGCTTCAAGCGATCTGGCGGATTTCAGCAATGAGTTGGAAGACACTTGGCCGGGCGCGACCGGGGAGACAACGACCTCCTATACCGAGCAAGGGCTTCCGATCGATACGGTTCGCCGCTTCTACCGGATCACTGACACGACCGCACCATAGCCCGCCCAAAAAAGAAGATTCCTGCAGCTCAGACCAGCCTCGCGGGCATCCTAAGAAATGAGGATAGGCGAGATTTGCAAGGCCTACCATCATTTACCCAAACCGAATACCCACATTTAATCATCCTCTACAACAATGAACAGAACACTCAAAAATATTCTTATTACCACCGCAGTCGTTTCCTTTCCGGCTACATCTTCCCAGGCCTCTACCATCGTGCAATGGGGTGCGCCCGGCGGCGACACGGGGATCCTAACTAGTGGTGGGAATACCGCCGGCCAGAATGCGTTTCCCAGCAATTTTGACGCAGCCACACTGGTGACCCCGGATGGGATCACTCCGGCCACCGGATACAATTCTTCAGCAGCTGCACGAACGAACGAATTTTCCGGGGCATTTTCCAATACAAACGGTGTCCCTGTTTTCGTGAATAATGCAGCGGGCGATTACATGCAATTGCTCAACAACTTTGGGCGTGGCACCTCCGGAACCATGACGACGATGCTTTCCTGGAATTCCAGTGATTTCCTCACCAACGACGGAACGCTGGAGTCCTATCAATTGGAGTTTCGAACCCGCGACAACGGTGATACGTCCACCACCAGTTTCCTGCTAGAAACTTCTTCCGGGTGGTATGTAAGTAATGAGACTTTCACCAGCAGCGCTAATGGAAACGCAAACTATGTGCAGGTGAATGAACATATTTCGGGCCTGACCTTCGGTGGGTTCAACCAATTCGGAGTGACCGCAGGGAACGGGCTGGCTGACACCTCCGACATCCTGTCTGTTGGGTTCTTTTCCAGTACAAATTCGACGAATACATTTGCCGGCAATTTCGTTCGGCATTTTGAGGTCTCCGCCGTCCCCGAACCTTCGGGTGCCGTCCTCTCCCTGATCGGCCTCGTCTTTGTTGGGCTTCGCCGTCGCAGGAGCTAGCTTGCTCACTACCACTTAAATCAATTTTCAAGGCCGGCCTCCACAAGCAGGGGACGGCCTTGTTGCTTCGAATCGTTCTTTATCGTTACCTTCCTCTTATGGAAGTGCCCGACTGTCTTCGGGACGCCGTGAACTCACGGAACCGCAATTGATAAACACCAGACGAATGAAGGCCTGCCATCCATTTCTTCCGCTCCTACTGCTCGCAGCGCTAGTTCCCTCCCCCGCTGCGGCCAAGGAAGTCCCACCCCAAGCCCAGGAGAGCGGCGGCAAAACTGCTCGCCGGATGGTTCCCGCTGGCTCTCAAAAGACATTGGTATCCAGACTGGAATCCGGGAGTAAGCAAACCGTCATTACCTACGGCACCAGCCTGACGAAAGTGGGCGCATGGACAGATCAGCTGGCGACTGTTCTCGAGCAAAACTATCCCGATCAGGTCACTTTCATCAACAGTGCCCAGGGTGGAAGCAATTCGGATTGGGGCAGCAGGTCGTTTGATGAAAAGGTGATTCAGAACAAGCCGGATACGGTCTTTATCGAATTCGCCGTCAATGATGCGGTCGCCCGTCGTAAAACCAGTGTCGAGCACGCACGGAAAAATCTCGAGGGTATGATCGATCGTCTCCTGCAGGCCCAGCCCAACTGCGGAATCATCCTGATGGTGATGAATCCGCCGGTGGGTCAAACCGCAGTGCAACGTCCCAACCTGGCAGCCTACAACCAAATGTATCGAGATGTCGCGAAGAAGAAAAAACTCCAGTTGATCGACCACTTTCCAGTTTGGAAAAAACTCCTCAATGAAGATCCGGGGCGCTTCATCGAATACGTGCCGGACACGATTCATCCCGTGCGCGAGGGGGCGCTCCGCGTGATCATGCCCACCATGATTCAGGCCCTCAACCTGAAGGCGGGGAATCCTGAGTTGAACGAACGTGCCCCCTGCTGGAACTACCTTTTCAGAATGATGGATAAGAACGTGAAACGGAACAAGCAAGTCTCCCGGGAAGAATATGACCAGTTCTGGGAAAAGCATTTCAAGAGCCAAGACGGTGACGACGACGGGCGCCTCACGCCGAACGAATACAAACCGGCTGTACTTTTCAACCACCTCGATGCCAACGCCAATGGCACGATTACACTTGCGGAATATCAGGCAATTTATATGACGCACTTCAAGCGGCGTGACACCAACACTGACGGTAAGCTGGTAGAAGGTGAAATCTGGAAAGTGAACTAAAACCAATTACTGATATGAAAAAAATCCATCAAATCTTCTCTCTCATTCCATTAGGATTTCTCCTCCTTTCGAATTTGGGATGCGCCGCGCAGCGGCCCAACATCCTCTTCATTTTTTCAGACGACTGGGGCTGGGGTGACCTCTCCTGCCACGGACACCCTTACCTCAAAACTCCCAATATCGACCGCCTCGCCAAAGAAGGTACCGACTTCCACCGCTTCACCGTCGCCAGCGGAGTCTGCTCACCCAGCCGCACCGGCGTCATGACGGGACATTTTCCGGCCCGCTATAACATCGATGGGCACTTCGCTTGGGTCCCCAGCAATGCCAAACGCGGAATGCCCGATTGGCTCGACCCGAGCGCTGTCACCATCCCCAAGCTCCTCCAAAAGGCCGGCTACGCCACCGCCCACTACGGCAAATGGCACCTCGCCAATGACATGATTCCCGATTCGCCCACTCCCTCCGAATATGGCTATGACGAATACGGCGCCTTCAACTGTTCCGGCGAGCAAATGCCCGTCCACGAAGACGCGATGCACACCAATGCCTTCATCGAAAAATCCGTCGCGGCGGGCAAACCCTTCTTCGTCAACCTCTGGGTCCACGAACCACACACCCCTTTCCACACCGTCCCAAAATACGAATGGAAATTCCGCGACATGAAGAGCCCAGCGGACGCGATCTATGCTTCGGTCCTCTCGCATGCCGATGACCGCATCGGCCAAGTTCTCGCGACTCTTGATCGCTTAAAAGTTGCCGACAATACTCTCGTCATCTTCAGCTCCGACAACGGCCCCGCCCGCGCTGGAGGTAAGAGCGAACTTAAGCTTCAATACGACACCGCCACCGGAGCAGGCTGGGGAATTGGCGCCGCCAAAGGAATCACGGCTGGCCGCAAGGGACACAAAGCCGCCCTCTTCGAAGGAGGTATCAACGTCCCCTTCATCGCCCGCTGGCCCGGAAAAATCCCCGCTGGAGAAATCGACAACGATTCCATGATCTCCGCCGTAGATCTTCTCCCCACTTTCTGCGCCCTCGCCAGTGCCAAACTGCCCGCGGACTACAAACCCGACGGCCTCGACCAAAGCCAAGTTCTCCAAGGAAAAATGGAAGCCAAGCTCCGCTCAAAACCACTCTTCTGGAAATCCCAGTCCCCTTGGCCCGCCCAAAAAGCCAAACCCAACCACTGGGTTTCTTTCGCCGTTGTCCACGAGCAATGGAAACTCGTCACCAACAAAAATGGCTCCTACCACGAACTCTATAACATCGTTGCGGACCCATTTGAAAAGACCGATCTCAAAGAGGTCAATAAAGACAAAGTGACGGACCTGGCCCAACTCCTCGCCGATTGGAAAAAGACTCTCCCGGTAAAGCCTACGGGCAAGGTCTTCTCAAATCTGCGCATCGAGAAAAATGAGCCTTCCATCAAATGACCTTGTGATACGGATGCACATGATCCGAGAACCATTCTAGAAGTGCTTCCTCACTTCTTTCTGCGGCCCCTCGGCAACAATCCCACGCGATAGGCCTTTGCAACCGCAGCAGGCGCATTCACAGCCCCTAACTTTTCGTAGATATTTTTCACGTGTGAAATTACGGTTGTCTCACCGATCCCAAGATTATTCGCGATCTCCTTTTTCACCAAGCCGCTTGCCACCAGTTCAAGCACTTCGATTTCCCGGTCCGTAAGAGCCTTGGTTTGATCGCCTGACACCAGCACCGCGGGGAGATTTTTCAAAATAAAACCCGCGATATGCGCGTCAAGCGGATGCCCTCCCTCAACGACCTCGCGAATCGCTCGCACAATCTGCGCCGCAGTGGCTGATTTTAACAAGTATCCCGAAACCCCCAGCGAGATCGCCTCAATCACAGCTTCTTCTTGAGCCGCTTGGCTAAGAATAATAATCTTTGCGGCCGGAGCCACTTCTTTTAGGGCGGGGATCGCAACATGACCGCTCATACCCGGCAACCCGAGGTCAAGAAGGATCACATCCGGGAGTTTTTTTCGCTGGTCTGAAGACAGCCGCCGCAGGGCCCATTCAGCCGAACCAAACTGCCACTCAAGCGCGATTTCATCCTCGTCTTCGAGCAGCAACGCGACCATCTCCCGATACTCAGGGTGATCTTCGATCATCGCCACTTTCACTGATTGTTTCATGTTTTCAGTTTGGGTAGCTTGATTTGAAGCTCAATACTAACCCCTTTGTTTCCTTCCCCGCTTGCCACAATTTTCCCACGCAGCAGCTTGGCCCGCCTCTCCAGCGATGGAGGAACGAGATCCTCCTGTCCCAAAGGAAATCCTCGTCCGTTGTCTTCCACCTTGAGCAAAAGATTCCTGCCCTCGGCTCTCAGCAATGTCTTAAAAATTGTGGCCTCTGAATGCCTTCCCACATTGACCAAGCACTCTTTGTGAAACAGATAGAGATCGTGGAGATATGGACCGGGCAGCTGTTCCAGGCCAACCTTATCGATCACCTCCAACGTGTGCTCCACCTCTCCGGCGATCCGCCGGGCGGATCTTTCCATGTCCGCCACCAAGCCGCTATAAACTTCGTCTGAAAGTAACAATCTGGAACATCGCCGGACTGCTTCTCCGGATCTCTCGGTTTCAGAGCGAATCCGCCTCATCAGGGTTGGGAGGCTGTCTCTCTTTTCTTCGGTTGCCTTGGTCGCCAAATCGCTCAAAAGGCCGATCGTGTGCAAATTTGCACCAAGTTCGTCATGCAAATCCGCCGCGAGTCTCTCTTTCAACGCACTCAGTTCGTTCAGTCTTCTGATGCGTCCACCAACCACTGCGATCACGATCGTGATAAGAAGCCCCGCGACCACCCAGAACAAGATTCGGAGACTATGCTTCTGCAGAGAGTATCGTTGATCGAGTTGCCCGTTCACCTTTGGCAGTAATATCTCGAGGTCATGACGCCGAGCCAATTGTCCGAGCCACCCTCTCTGACCTAAGATCGTGCCGTAGAGATTTCGCCCGTCTGTCAGAGCTTCTATCTTTCTGGAGTCGCCCCATCCATCGAACTCCGCAGTGAAGGTTTTGCCCAAAGCGACATTCTCTCCTTTTGATAAAATTTCCACTTCGGCGGCCCCAAATTGAAAGGCTCCCTCCTTCACTTCACCAGGTTTTCGAGAATAAGGTTCCACGATTCTCATCCTCAAATAGCGAATCTTGGCAGACTGAAATACAAGTGGAAGGATCGGTCCTGCTTCATAGACAGACTTGACGCGAATCTCTCCCAATCGAATGACATCCTCAAAGCCTCGTGTCGTCGCACCTTCCACCACCATCCTGCGAGGTAGGCCGAAATCAGACACGGTAGACTGTGGGACGGTATCACCCAGATCTACTCTGTGGAGTGACACGCCATCAACCTCCAGAGACTCTCCCAAATCGATCTCCATTTTAGCACCCTTCGCGATCCCGACCTCACTCACAAAAGCGACACTCGAAGAGCCATCCCGAGCATCCATGAGGTAGGGCACCTGACCATCCACCAGCAGTGAGGAAGAAGCACGCTCGGACCTGACTGCTGGCGTCGAGGTCGTCACCGACTGCCCCAGTGCCACGTTCACCCCTCCCTCAAAGACCATGATCTCAGAAAGTTGCAGGATCCGGGCGTCGCTCCAAAACGAGGGCGATGGAGCCTTGGCCTCCAGCCGAACCCATTCTCCCTGATTCCCCGGGCAATCAATCACCACCGGCGCACTACGGGGCAAAAGTTCATCATCTTTTGTGAAAGCGGCCACTTCAATTCCATCCTCATCTCCACTTCCCACCACGAGCCGAAATTCCTCCGGAAATCCGTCCGCCTGATACGAGGCCTCCCCAACCCGCCAGATCGAAGGCACCAGAACCACTTGGTCAATCTTACGCTTGCCACCGAGATCAATCTGAACCGAAATCGTTTCCCCCTCCTTCAGCAAGCGTGACCGAAACCCTTGCGATCCCAACCCTGTGCGCATCATCAAATTGGCCAAACCCGCCAACTCCTCTTCGATTTCATCATGTCTTTCCTCCAGAGCATCAGAAGATAACCCACTAAGATCAGTCGGCACCCCCCGGACCTGCGTGGCAGCAAGGGCAAAAACAACAGCAGGCAGCACCCACTGAAGAAAAGAAGGAAACAACCTACGAATCATAAGCAGTCAGGATATCTCCTTTTCCAAAAACAACCATCCTCAGAAATGAGGGTATTACGTTCTGCGTCCCGCTCATAGCGTCACCTGATAAAATTCGCTTTTTGTCAATCGGTGCGCCTGCATCGACAGGAAACATTTTTCAGGCAGGGCGGAGGATTCTTCCTACCTTTTTTGATCACTCAAAAAGGGGATGACTTTATCCATCTTCTTCACCTATAAGAATTCGTGATCAGATCAATTGCCCCTCTTTTGCTACTCTACGCGATCCTCTGCACTCTCTCCCTCTCGGCCAAGGACAGCTTGACTCCTTACATCAAAGCTGACCAAGTCCCAAAATCAGCCACCGCACTCTGGGGGAGCTACGATTCTACAGCGGAAGCTCTCGAGATCAAAGTCCACCATGAGTGGAAAAACGACGGCGTCGTCTCGCGTCTAGTCACTTTTAAGGTCGGCACCTTCAAGGGTACCGACGCCCGTATTTCGGCCTACTACTGCTTCCCTGAGAACGGAAAAAAGAACCCCGCCTTCGTCTGGAGTCACGGTGGGGGACAAAGAGCCGACCGAAATCGAGGCCACTACTTTGCCTCCCAGGGATTCGCCTCCGTCGATATCAACTGGCTCGGACGCCCCCTCGAAAAAGACCTCGATCCTGATAATAAATGGGGAACCGACTGGGGTAAAATTGACCCCTCCCAAGGTCCCCGTTTTTATGCAAAAGCTCTCCGCAAGGGATGGAAAAGCTCCTTGCATCCCGATGAATACAGCATTGACCCCATCATCAGCCCCCGCAACTCGAATTGGTTCATGCTCTCTCTCGCAGGGCGCCGCGCCCTCACCTTCCTCGAAAAACAAGCTGAAGTGGATCCCGCCAAACTCGGCTTCTCCGGCTTCTCCATGGGCGGCACCATCACCTCCATGACCGCCATCGACAAGCGACTCAAGGCTGTCGCCCCCTTCGTCGGCGGCACCGGTTTCCTCCACGAAAATTACGCAGGAATGAAGAGCGGTAGCGTCATTCGCAACATTGGAGATATGGAACTCTACAAGAACACCATTGATCCAGGAGCCTACTGGAAGCATGTCAACATCCCCGTCATGTTCATCACCTCCTCAAACGATTTCCACTCCACCTTCCACCGCATCTACCGCTCCATGAATCTCCTCCCGCATAAAAACTGGCGCGTCACCGGAAATAGGCACGCCAACCACGGCCCCGGCCCGGAGCAATGGATCCTCCTCAACCACTGGTTCAAACAATACCTCGCAGGTGAAAACCAAAACATCCCCGTCACTCCGCCCTCCACCTTTAAGATCGAAAACAACACCGCCCATTTCTCGGTCACCCCAGCCGCCCCGGAACACCTTGCCGAAGCCGAAATCTACTACAGCTATGATCCCAATTGCATCACCCGCTTCTGGAAAAGAGCACCCGCCACCAAAGACGGAAACACCTGGAAAGCCGAACTCAAAGTCCACCCCAAGCTCCCACTCTACACCTTCGCTCTCTGCCGCTATAAGCTCACCAAACCCGAGACCCTCGAACGTGGACACACCACCGGCACCTATTCCCTAAACTCCGATCTCCAAACCCACATCCCGCAAAACATCGATCTCCTTGCCTATGCCCAGCTCCCCAAGTCCGGTCTCGTCGATGACTTCTCAAACGGTACCCAAAACTGGTCCTCCCGCGATCAAACCTCTCTTAAGACCTACAAATTCCAAGACCCCGAACTCGACACCTCCCCCGACCGCAAACTCGCTCTCACCTTCTACCTCACGAAAGACCAACCCCTCCTCCTCGGCCTCGGCGCCGAAAGCAAATTCCTAGGAGCCGGCAGAGATCTCGGCAACTTCAACCACGGTCGCCGCATCACCGGCGACGGATCCACCACCATCGTTCTCACCCCTACCGACTTCAAAAACAAAGACGACAAAACTCTCGAATGGTCGAAAATATCTACCTTCTCCATCACCCTTACCGACCAAAAGACGAAACAGAGAATCAAGCTTCCTCACCCGGAAGCACCACCCGTCCTTCAGCGGATCGAGCTGGTGAAATAGTCGAATCCTACCTGACTCATTTATTAGGAGCGAATTCATGAAAATGATCGCCGTTTATTATGAGGTGAAAATTATATTCCCGTACCCCCAAAAATGAGGGTGATGATTTACCCCTGAGCTACGTATAGTTCCGGCATGAAATGGCTCCTCGTCCCACTTTTACTCACTTCTAGTCTTGCCCTTTCCGCTGAGCCATCTCGCGGCGAGGCGATCTACAAACAGATCTGCTTCACCTGCCATGGCCCCAACCTTCAAGGAGGCATCGGCCCTTCTCTCGTCGATTCCTACTGGCACCACGGTTCATCTCCTGAAGCGATTCTTGACGTGATCAACCACGGAATCGAAGGCTCCGAGATGATCGGCTACCAGGACGTTTTTCCCGAAGCCGACCGCCTTGCCTTGCGTGACTTCCTCATCTCAAAACAAGAAGGACCTCGTGAACTTGTCCGCTCCCTTTATCCCCGCGAAGCCTTCCGCGGAAAACGACTCACCCCGGAGTTCTTCAGCACCGTCGAATCCACCTCTCAAACGCTCCTGCCTGAAAACTGGATCTCGACGGAGCGCAATACCGACGCCGTCCTTCGAGCCACCTCAAAACTCTACATCAAGACAGGTGGAGAATATAGTTTTTCCATCCGGCCTATCGGGCGCACTTCCATTTTTCTGAACGGAAAAGAAGTTCATTACTCCGACGACAAGACTCCCAAAAAACAAACCCCCAATCAATCCTTCGCCCTCAAGCCCGGCACCTATTCCCTCGAAATTCTCCACGAGGAAAAGCGAAGCCATCGCTACCGCTTCCATGGCACCCTAAACGGCCCCAGCGGAAAAACATTCCCCCTCAACGGTCGAAGCCTTCAAGGCAACATCCCAAAAATCATCAAGGCCAGACCCGGAGAGGCTCTCGTGATCCGTAAATGGATTAAGGACCTTCCGCCCCGTGCGCTCCTTTGCCTCCTTCCGAATAATGTCATCGTTGCCTACAACGCTGTCGATGGGTCGGTCCTCAAGGCCTGGCATTCGGCCGAGATCAATCAAACGCCCTCTCTTCCCGACCGAAGCCAGAAGTCCTCAGAAATCAATGGCACGCCCATCGCCGGAACCGGAGCCGCCCCTCTCGGAGAAAAAGAGCTCCGCTTTCTCTACTACAAGACTGAGGGCGATTCCGCGCTCGTCTCCTTCCAAACAAATGACGGCAAAAAGACCGTCTCAATCTCTCCGAAGGGCGCTCAGTCATTCTCTCTCTTGATTCAGTAATTTTTCTCCACTGTTTGTATGAAATCAATCGCTCTCGCTCTTCTCGCCTTCGCCAGCCAACTCTCGGCCCAGATCCCGGTAGGCTATCGTCTCGAAACCGTCCCACTGCCCAAGGGCGCGGTGACCATTCTCGGCCTCTGCCACAAACCCGACGACACCCTCGCCGTGGTTACCTGGGAAGGTGAGGTTTGGGAATACAAAGAGAAAACCTGGACTCGTTTTGCAGAAAATCTCATGGAGCCCAACGGCATCTACTACGATGCCAAGGAAGGGGCCTACTACGTTGCCCAAAAGCCAGAACTCACACGCTTGATCGATGAGAATAAAGACGGAATTTGTGATCGCTACGAGTGCGTTACCGATGCCTTTGGCATCTCCGGCGAATACCACGAGTATCACTACGGTCCCGTGGTCGACTCCCTCGGCCGGAAGTATGCCTCGCTCAACCTCGGCGCACGGGGCGAATTCACCGTCCCTGATGGGAAACCAGTCGGCAAAGGTGGCGGGAACATGTCTTACAACGCGCCATGGCGCGGGTGGGTCTATCGATCAGATCGCCCCGGACACTTCCAACCGCTCGCCTGCGGTTTTCGTTCACCCTGCGGCATTGGGATGAGTCCAGCGGACGAATTGTTCATCACTGACAACCAGGGCGACTGGGTCGCGGACTGTTGTCTCTATCACGTAAAAGAGGGGAACTTCTACGGTCATCCCGCCTCCCTTCCGGCACGGCCCGATTTCACCAAGGAAAAGGTGCGTTCGATGACCGCCTCCGATTTCGAAAAGCTCCGCACTCCGCCTTCCATCTGGTTCCCGCGCGAGGTAATCGCCAACACACCGGGCAGCCCGGTTTGGGACACCACCGGCGGAAAGTTCGGCCCCTTCCAGGATCAGATCTTCATCGGCGATCAACGCCAGTCGAACTACTTCCGCTGTGGACTTGAGAAAGTCGACGGCGACTACCAGGGATGGTGTGTCGATTTTCTCCGAGGCCTGACTTCCGGCCCCGTGAAAATGGCCTTCGATTCCAAAGGCCGACTTTGGTCAGCTCAGGTCGGTCGTGGTTGGTTCAGCGTCGGCGGCAAACGCACCGCTCTGCAGTATGCCGAGTGGGATGGCAACACCACGCCCTTCGCGATCCACTCGACCACGCTCACAAAAACCGGATTCGAGGTTAACTTTACTCAACCAGTGGGAGAAAAAATCACTCCTCGGGTAAAATCGTGGCACTACCACTACTACAGCACTTATGGCTCACCCCCGGTCGACGAAACGAGCCAAACTGTCACGAATTACAAACTCTCGAAGGATCGCAAAACGGTCTCCTTCGATGTGCCCCTCGCCGAAGGGAAAGTCTACGCGATCCAGTTCGCCGGTCAGCAAAGCTCCGCGTCTACCAAACTCGACTTCGACACCATCTTCTACACTCTCAACAAAAAACGCCCTGCCAAAGAACGCCGGGCCGGACGCAATGTCGGCTGGACACTCGCGGGATCTGGATGGGATCGCAATGACAAGCGCCGCCCCACCCCACCAGTGGTCGAGCCACTTCCTTTGGATAAGACCTCTCTGCTCGCTCCCACGAACGCCACCGTGCTCGATGCCAGCCAGTGGAGCAACGACTCTTGGCCTATCGATCCCAACGGCGTCATGAGTCGAGGCAAAGGGAACAACGCCACCAAATTATTTTACGGTAACGCCCGCATTCATCTCGAGTTTCGCTTCGACCCTTCGGAAGATCCCGCATGGACCGGCCAACTCTATGGAAACTCAGGCGTCTTCCTCATGTCCGGCTACGAACTCCAGGTCGTGAATAGTTTTAAGAACCCCACCTTCGCCGATGGCACCTGCGGAGCCATCTACGGCCAACACCCGCCGCGTGTAAACGCCAGTCGCAAACCCGGCGAGTGGCAAAGCTATGACATTCTCATGAAGGCTCCCATTTTCACGGATGATGGATCACTCGATGAACCGCTGCGCGCCACTATTTTCCACAACGGAGTGCTCATTCACGACGACGTTTGGGTCTATGGAGAAGTCGGTCGTCCCTACAAGCGCCACGGAAAACGCCCCCTGATCTTACAGGACCACAAAGGCACCGATGTCTCATTCCGCAATCTCTGGATCGTGCCGGATGTCGACTACGACCAGTCGCTCGACGAATTCCGGAGCAATTCCGACAATATTCCCACCTCGTTCGTCGAACCTGACTCCGAACCTGCGATCACTCCCATCACGATTCTTCCCCCCGGTATGGTGGAGCGGATGGACAAAGATCGGAACCAGGTCATCACGGTCCAGGAGTTCGTCGCCTACCGTGCCGCACAGTTCAATCCCTTCGATAAGGACGGGAGTGGATTTCTCAGTGTGACCGAGTTTCCCCATCGAAACGCCCTGAAAGGGGGCGATAAAAATAACGATGGCCAGCTCTCCCGGGACGAGCACAGCGCATTATTCCGCGGCCAGTTTCCCAATGTCGATGTGGACGGTGATGGCGTGATCACCGGTGCGGACAAACGCAACAAAAAGCCTAAATAATACCTCCTCTAAACCGGACAGCAGAGCAGAGACGCCCGAGCGCCCCGACAAACCCAATATCGTTTTGATTCTCACCGACAATCTCGGCTGACAGGACGTCGGGATTGACGGGAAACTCACAGTGAAGTCCAAACACCACTTAAATTTCGAACACATAAAATACCATCGAGAACACTACCTGCTTGTGCAGCGCAGCTAGTGATCCCCGAATCCTTTATCCCTTACCCTGAATCACGATTCGGGATACGGCGAGAGGTTCAGCGATCCTATTTTACCCTCTCTCCTTTCGGAATTCCAGCTTCATGGACCACGGCTCAGGATTAAATCCTCACGTGTTGAAAAGAACCAGAGCGAGTCAGGAAAGAATCTTTATGAAACGACCTTTTCTTAGAACGATTTCCAGAAGATAAAGAAAGCCCCCGAGCACTTCATTCTTTTCTTTAGAAGGTCCTCTCGTCTAACTCCGTATCAACAACGTAACCAAGCGCCCATTTATGAAATGCCTTTCCCTCCTCCTCTTAATTTCCTTTTCCTTTCCACTGACAGCCATGGCGGCTGGAAAGCCTAATATTCTTTGGGTTTTCTGCGAGGATCTCTCTCCCTGGATGGAATCCTACGGCTTCCCGGTGAATGCCGGCAAGACCCCCACGCTCGATAAACTCAGCTCAAACGGAGTCCGGTTCTCCCGATGCTACGTTCCCGCACCGGTGTGCTCAGCGTGTCGTTCGGCGATGATTACCGGGGTTTACCAGACCACTACCGGGACCCACCAACATCGCTCCTCGCGCAGCCCTGATGCAGCCATTCATTTGCCGGAGGGAATCAAAACACTTCCTCAGCTCTTCATAGAGCACGGCTATGCCACTTTCAACAAAGGCAAGGACGATTACAATTTCGTCTACAACCGTAATGAGCATTACTCAGCCGGAAACGCAAAGCCGGCGATAGGTCAAGAGAAGGGTTTCTACGGAAAAAAAGGCAAGGCAGATTGGACTGCGGTTCCAAAGGGAAAGCCCTGGTTTGGTCAAATCCAACTTGGAGGAGGGAAAACCAATACTAGAAAACTGAAGGACAAGGTCGATCCAGCGACGATGAAAGTGCCTCCTTACTTTCCCAATGAGGAACTCTTCCGCAAGGAATGGGCGCACCACTATGACACCGTTCGTGTGACCGACGGGCACGTCAAAGTGATTATGGATCGGCTCAAAGCAGACGGCTTGCTTGAAAACACCATCGTCTTTTTTTTCTCCGACCACGGGAATAATCACTCACTTCGACACAAGCAGTTTTGCTACGAAGGTGGCGTCCACGTTCCTCTCATTGTCTCCGGCCCCGGCATTCCTACGAATCAGGTCCGCAAAGAATTGACCAACACTCTCGATATCTCCGCCACCACTCTGGCCCTAGCGGGAATTGAACTTCCCAAATATCTCCACGGCCAGAATCTCTTTGGTGAGAACTTCAAGAAACGTGATCATATTGTCTCCGCCCGTGACCGTTGCGACTTCACCATCGATCGGATCCGCACCGTTCGCACCGAAAAGTTTCGCTACCTCCGGAACTTCCTCACTGATCGTATTCTTCTCCAAGCTCAATATCGTGATGGTCAGGCCCAGACGAAGCGCCTGCGTGAACTCCATGCCAACGGTGAGCTTGGTGAGATTCCCGAACAGGCTTTTTTTGGAAAGCGGCCGTCTGAAGAACTCTACGATATGGAGAAAGATCCTCATCAGGTCAAAAACCTCGCAGACGATCCGAAGTTCGCCGAGGAACTTAAACGTCACCGCAATTTGCTCACCACCTGGATCAAGAAAACCGGCGACAAAGGAGAACAACCCGAATCGGAAAAGAACCTCCGCGCCATCTACAAGCGTTGGGGCAAGAAATGTGTGAATCCGGAATTTGATGTCTTCAAAAAAGAGGCAGCCCAAACAAAGTAGGCTCCTCACTCAATGATCAAAATCATTCAGGCAATCTGCCTGGGCGTCCTATCTTCTGCGCCCGCTCAAGGGATCCGAGAGAAGGACTCTCGCCCTCCGAACATCTTGATGATCTGCATCGATGATCTGAACGACTGGGTGGGCTTCCTTGGCGGTCATCCTGATGTGAAGACTCCGCATATGGATCGCCTTGCGAAGCGGGGTCTCAATTTTTCCAACGCGCATTGCGTCGTGCCGGTGTGCTCTCCGTCGCGGGTGAGCGTGATGTCGGGGCTGCACGCCACGACTCACGGATCTTATGATTTGGGACCTTCTTATCAGAGTATCAAGCGACTGGATGATGCGCCTTGCATGCAGGACTACTTCAAGGAGCAGGGGTATCGCACCCTTGCTGGAGGGAAGATTCTTCATCATGGGTTTACCGGTTCTCTTAAAGGAGTGATCGATGAAGATCTTGGAGGCTATGGAGGTCCTCGACCGAAGAAACAAATGAACTGGCCTGGTAAGGCTTGGGACTGGGGTGCTTTTCCTGAATCGGATGATCAGATGGACGACTTCAAGCTCGCGAAGAATGCGGCGAGGGCATTGAAGGAGAAGCATGATAAACCTTTCTTCATGTCGGTTGGAATTTTCCGTCCTCACGTTCCCATGTTTGTTCCGCAGAAGTGGTTCGATCTCTATGACCGGGAGAAGATTAGCCTGCCGAAGACTCAGCTTTCGGACATGGACGACCTCCCGGGAAATTTTAAGGGGCGACTCAATATCGAGCCGACCCATGCCGAGGTGCTGGAGAAAGGAGACTGGCGGGGGATGGTGCATGCCTATCTGGCCTGCGTGAGCTTTGCCGACATGTGCGTGGGCACGGTGCTCGATGGTTTAAATGAGGGACCCAACAAAGAGAACACGATCATCGTGCTTTGGAGCGACCATGGGTTTCATCTCGGCGAGAAGCAGCATTGGGCAAAGCGGACGCTTTGGGAGGAATCGACGCGGACGCCGCTTATTATTGCGGGAGCTGGGATTAGAAAAGGCGGGCACTGTCGTGAAGCGGTGAGCTTGCTTGATATTTATCCGACCCTGATTGATCTCTCTGGATTGCCAAAAAGAAAGCAGCTCGATGGGCTCAGCTTGATGCCTCAACTCAACGATCCGAAGGCAGCACGTAAGGAACCGGTGATTTCAACAAGCTACTATGAGAATCACGCCATTCGCACCAAAGACTGGCGCTACATCCGCTACGCCGATGGGGCGGAGGAGCTTTACGACCATCGAAACGATCCTGACGAGTTCACCAATTTGGCGAAGCATCCCGATCACAGGGAGATGAAAGAATCACTCGCAAAGTGGCTACCGAAGAATGCGGCACCAGAAGTCAAAAAGGCTGGCGAGAAAGGGAAACGCAAGTGACAGGACTCAGACCTGTCAACTTATCACGTCCAACTTCAGTCCATCGCCTTTCGGGTCACGCTCTTATCGCCATGAAGATTCTCCGGCTCATCCTTCTCCACATCTCAAAATACCGTATCGCGACCAGATACAGACTGAGGGAGGGAGGGAGCTGTTACACCGGGAGAAACCCCTATCGGGATGGAATCACTATCGCGATGCCGCCGGAAATCCCGATCACCTTCGTTCTTGGATTCAAAGTGGAAGTGCGCAGGTCGGTTTGAAAAGCAGGCCAGGAGCTGATTTAATCAGCACTGGTTCCGCCGTTCAAAACCGAACCAATGCACAATGTCTTATCAACACCTGACCTACGAAGAGCGTCATACCATTTCTACTTTACGACGCAATGGCTCAAAGCCTTCTCACATCGCCCAGCAACTTGGTCGGCACGTTTCCACGATCAATCGGGAACTTCGTCGTAATGCCACTCTGAAAGGAGGCTATCAATATCGATACGCTCACTCGAAGGCACGGCAACGTTCCCTTCAAGCTGATTGCCGGACAGAGAGATGCTCTGCCGAGTCGTGGGCCTTCGTAGTGACTCAACTTTGTGCCGAGCAGTGGAGTCCTGAGCAGATTAGGGGCGAGCTTCCAAAACACCACTTACCTTCGATCAGTCACGAGACGATCTATGCCCGTATTTACGCAGACAAGCGTCATGGAGGAGAACTTCACCAGCACCTCCGCCACAAAGTGAAATCCTACAAAAATAGAAGCCTTCAAAATGATCGGCGTGGTCAAATCAAAGGAGCGATCTCCATCGAAGAACGTCCCGAGGTTGTTGATTTACGGACCCGCATCGGAGATTGGGAACTCGATACCGTCATTGGCAAAGCCTCGGGATCAGTTCTCGTTACCATGGTCGAGCGATACAGCCGTTTTACGATTATCGCAAAAGCTCCAAGTCGATCTGCTGTAGACGTTTCCATGGCGATTATGACCAGGCTAGTCCAATATCGTGACAAGCTCTACACCCTCACTTTCGATAATGGAAAAGAGTTTTCCGCTCACGCCACTATTGATGAGATCTTGGACTGCCAATCCTACTTCGCGCATCCTTACAGCTCATGGGAACGGGGTCTCAACGAAAATACCAACGGCCTCATTCGTCAATATTTCCCGAAGAAGACCGACTTCGATCAAATCGGCCATGATCAAATTGCGGAAGTGGAATCAAAACTCAACCGGCGCCCCCGGAAATGTCTCGACACCAAAACTCCTAATGAGATCTTCCTCAGCAACTGACTCGCGCCCTTCCGGGTTGAAACCGCCACGAAACCCAGCCAAATTGATTTAATTAAGGAGAATATGATAAGATCCACGACCATATGTGTTGCCGCGTTCATGCTGAGTCTGGCCGCGTCACTTGGCCAAGGTTTGTTTTATTGGCCTCAGACCTCTCCAGCCGAGGGGGGGACAGTCGATTCATCGATTGTTTCAAGGGCGGAAGACGCAATAGTGGAGCACTATCAGGCAATCCCCGCACCCGGTTACGTTTTTGATTCATGGAGTCTTTATCCGCGAGGAGAACATACGGAGAGCCTCTACGTTCACACTTGGGATCCGAGGCTCATCTATCCTCTAAATATCAAAATGATTACTGCTCATTTTATCAAAGAAGATACTGTCGCTGAACCGGCTAGAAAAGATCTCGAAATTCGCCGCAAGGAGGGCAATCAAATGGAACTTTCTGTTTTCAGTCAATCTGGGGTTGGTTATACTATTTATAATTCGAGTGACATGCAGGATTGGGCTCCCATTGGGGCTGGCGAGGGGAATGGAGAAGAACATGTATGGACTTTCCCGATGCAGCGGGGAGGAAACGGTTTTTACCGCTTACTCAAGACGGGTAACGCAGCGAGGCCAGGGAGTGCGGTTTTTGGTGAGTTGAGCTTTATGGGAACTCCTCAATTTGGAGGTGAGAAAGGCAGCGCCTGGGTCAGGTTGTGGGAATATGATTCTCGGATCGCAGATAAGGCGGCGGAGCTATTTGCTGAGCAGATAATAGAAGAAATTCCCATTGGGCCTGGTTTGAAGAGGTTTAGATTTGAACTGGGAGATAAATCAAAAGCGAATCCTGATCGCGACTATTATATCACGGCGGCGATTTATGAAAAAGGTAGGGTTGGAGATGTGAACGCTCGAATCTATTTTCTGAATGGGTTCAACAGTGTCGATTTTCCGAGTGAATTTTCAGCAATGCTAAAATAATTCAAGCAACTTAACCTGCTGCTAGGAGTCTGTCGGAGTTTGCCAAAGGTCTGCCCTAGATTCGGCGACCAGACTGTGGAACCGGCGGTGAATCGTGGCGGTGATTTTCCGGAACCATCTCTCCATTGGCGAGATTTGATGATCGTTAGCGACCATGGACTTCGATTTTGGACCGCCCGCTTCGTTCGTCGCATTTCTCACTATAGCGTTTAGATCCAGATGGCGTTTCCACGTGGATTGAGATGCACGCCGTCGCGACGGTGGTAGTGACCGGTTAGTCTTGGTCCGGTCCGGAGGCCCAAGCGGGTGGCAAGTTTTGGAAGGAAGTCACTTTTTCAAAGGACGACCTCCAAAATGTATGAATCAGGATGAGGTAGAGAGCAGCGATCTTCTTTTTCATTTCCGAATGAGAAGCTTCCACGACTCGAGTGTTTGGCTCGCCATTCCCAATCAGAAAAGCTGGTTTGAAGGTGATCTAAAGGTGCCGGTGGCTGATCGCGCTCAGACGGAAGAATTGGTGAGTCAGTTGAGGAGCTCTTTTTTGATCGTGGAGGAACTGGATTTGAATACTCGGGTCAAACGACGAAAGTTGACGAAAAAGGGAATTCCTTTCAGCTCTGAAAATTACCATTGCGGCAGTAGTCTGTTGGTGGCGTTTTTAAGTTGACGCTCATTAGGCATCCTCTAAAAAAATAGAACCATGAATAAATCTAAGACCTGCTTTGCAGCGCTGATTTCCTCGACTCTCATCGCCGGTTCAGCCTTCGCTGACCTCTTAATTTACGAGCCATTCGACTACGAAGCGACCACTGAACTCAACAACGATAAATGGTTTGGTGATGGCGATCAGGCCGGCGGCCTCGGTCTTGGGGCTTGGCAGCAGCTCAGTAACGGAAGTACGACATTTGTGAATGAAGGCGACGTCGCCGATGAAGGCGTCGAATTTACCGATAGCCTAGGCAACGTCCTGCCTGTCGGTGGCTTTGCCTACGAACGCAGGAACCGGGTGGGGCAAGTTGCGGTAAACAGCCCGATTGACCCCAGCGCGACGACGGCGCTGACCGCCGACAATTCGACGATGTGGATGACCTTCCTCTTTCAGGACTTTGGTTTTAGCGGCCCGGACTTCGGGATCGGGTTGCACTCCGAAAAAATGATTGGCAATGATAATCAAGACCTCGATAAAGCGGGTCACGGTGTCGGGTTTTCGATCGTCTCCACCGGAGGTCAGGATCGCAACATTGGGACCGCTGTCTATAATAACGCAGCCAATACGACCCTCGTCTCCGAGGCCACCGCCACGTTCAACGGCCCTGAAGCGAGCGAAGTATTTCTTCTCGCGATGAAAGTAAACTGGAATCCATCCGGCACGCCGGACGAGATCTTCGTTTTCATCATCGACGACATCACGACCGAGCCGGACGAGGCAGATGCGCTCGCGATGGACGATACCTTCGACTTTGATCTGGCGACCCAGCAGTCCTTGGACGTCCTCAATTTCAGTGATACCCAGGTTGGTTACGTGGACGAGATCCGCATTGGAACCACCTTTGGCGACGTGACAAACGGTGCCCCTCCGGCAGCAGGGCTAGCCATTACCGATATCACCTACATCGGCACCGAGGAGTCGAGCGAAGTGGCCCTCACCTGGAATTCCAAAAGCAGAGCGGTCTACATCGTCAAATACTCGACCAACCTCGTCGACTGGGACACGGATCTTGAAGATGGCATTACCGGCGATGACGGAAGCTCGACAACAAGAACCTTCGACCTGACAGAGTTCGGCCTGGAAAACGAAACCAAGTTATTTTTCCGGGTGGAAGAAGAGTAAAATCCCAAAGAAAGAAAATCCCTCCGGAAGAGCCCAACAGTAGAAGAATATCCACGGAAATTGCCATGAAGCCACCTATCAAGACCACCACCATCCTCGCCGCTCTCGTCGGCCTCAGCCGTGTCCTTCATCTATGAGCCGTTCGACGACCCTCCGACAAATCCCGTAAACAACGGCGCTCGATTGGGTGACGGCAACCAAGCTGGCGGGCTCGGCCTCGGCACCTGGAGCCATGCCAATACGAATACCAATGATATCGACGTCCGCGACGGCGGCCTGACGTTTACCGATGGCGGTAGCAACGTTCTGCCTGTTGCCGGCAATGCAATGGAACGCGTGGTCCGAGTGGGTCAGGCCGCCGTTAGCAGTCCGATTGACAGTATCGCGACGACTGGGCTGACTGCCGACAATACCACGATCTGGATGACCTTCCTCTACCAGGACCTTGGTTTCAGTGGCCCGGACTTCGGAATCGGGCTGCACTCCGAGTCGATGATTGGCAATGACGCCCAATCCTTCGCGTCGGCGGGCTACGGCGTCGGATTCGGGATCAATTCTACTGCGGTTGCGGCTCGAAACATTGGAACCATCGTCTATAACAACTCTGCGGATTACACCACCGTAAGCGAAGGCACCGCCACCTTTGACGGTCCCGGCGCGAGCGACGTTCACCTCCTTGAGTGGGCGAGTGAGCCGATAAGATTGACATCTGCCTGAAGGGCAACAGCTCTACCGTTTACGTCATACCACTTCACGTGGGCATTGATGCCGAGTTTGATCGTGTCGTAGAATTTGGTAGGTTCTCTTTTTTTGTCATTCATAACGGTTGTTAGGTTTTCCGCCACTGCCAGAGCAACTCGGGGTCGAGGCGGATACACCTTGCCGGGACGGTATTCGCACCTTGTTATATTCCCTTTAGCGGGGCATTCTTAGCCGTGTTCTTACGCCTCCATACGCTCCTAATGGCATCCTTCTTGATCGTAAGCTGCGGCAAAAAAGAAGTCGCGAAAAAGCCCGATCCCTTGACGATCCCGGTGCCGGGGATTGAGGCTGGCGCAGTCAGCTCAGTTGCCCTTGCGGAGCGAGGCAACTCAGGCAACTCCGATCACCTGTTTGAAAAAGTCAGCGCAGAGGATTCAGGAATCGACTTTGTCCACCGCTGGGAGCCGCGCGATAAGGGCGAACGCGATCTGATCACCACCTCATTCGCGGGTGGCGGCGTCGCTCTCGGTGACATCGACAACGACGGGCTTCCGGAAATTTTCCTCACCCGCCCGGACGGCAAATCACAGCTGTATCGAAATCTGGGAGGGTTCAAGTTCGAAGACATTACCGAGGCAACGGGAATCGCGACCGAGCTCTCGGGACACTGGTCGATCAGCGCGACATTCGTCGATATCCAGGGCGATGGTTTGCTCGACCTCTATGTCTGCGGCTACCGCTCGGCCAACCGCCTGTTCGTCAACACTGGCACGGGCGAATTCAAAGAGCGGGCGGATGAATTCGGTCTCGGCTTCTCTGGAGCGAGTATCATGATGAGCTTCGCCGACTACGATCGCGATGGCGACCTCGATGCGCACCTGATCACCAACCGTCTCATCGGCGAGCCGAGGCCGCAGAAGATCGATTTCAAGTTGCTTCCGAGTGGCGAAGTGATCACGCCAGAGGCCTACCGGGATGAGATTGGAGCCCTGCTCAAACCGGACGGGACGCTCGAACAGTATGAAGCGGGCCAACGGGACCGGCTCTACCGCAATGACCAAGGATCCGAACCAGGCACCCGCAAGTTTGTCGAAACGGCGGAAAGCGCTGGGTTGATCGGCCACTGGCAAGGGCTTTCGGCCACCTGGTGGGACTACGATTCGGACGGCTGGATCGATCTCTATGTTGCCAACGATTTTTTCGGCCCCGACCACCTCTACCGAAACAATCAGGACGGGACCTTCACCGACTCAATCGCCGAGGCCGTGCCAAACACACCATGGTTCTCGATGGGCAGTGACGCTGGCGACTTGAATGGCGACGGCAAACTCGACTTCATCGCCGCCGACATGGCCGCCAGCACACATTATAAACAGAAGGTCAACATGGGCGACATGAACAAGGATGGCTGGTTCCTCGAATCCGGCACGCCGCGCCAATACATGCGCAATGCGGTCTACCTCAACACCGGCACTCCACGCTTCCTCGAGGTTGGTCAAATGGCGGGACTCTCGAGCACCGACTGGACCTGGGCCGTGAGGATAGCCGATTTCGACTGCGACGCGCGCAACGACGTCTTCTTCTCCAACGGCATGACGCGCGATTTTTTCAACGCTGACCTCCGGGCCGAAGTCCGTGAGATCAACGAGCGCACCGGCGAAAATCCCTGGGGCAATTACCAGCCCCTGAAGGAGCGCAATCGCGTGTTCCAAAACCGCGGACAAATGGACTTTGCCGATGTCTCGAAAACTTGGGGGCTGGAAGAGGAGACGGCCAGCTTCGGCTCCGCAGTCGGTGATCTGGATGGCGACGGCGACCTCGATTTGGTCATGAACAATTTCGAGGACGCCGCCGGCATCTACCGCAACAGCTCCGCGACTGGCAACGTTGTCAAAGTTGTGCTGCAGGGAGCGGGTGCAAACAGACAGGCGATCGGGGCCGAGCTGCGCGCGAAAACAGACACGGGCGAGTTGGTGCGCGTGCTGCAACCGGTGCGTGGATATATGGGGAGCGATCCCGCCGAAGTCGTTTTCGGGCTCGGTGAAGCGAGTTTGGTAGAATCGCTCCTGATCCGCTGGCCGTCGGGTTCGGAGCAGACCGTCTCCGATCTCGAAGCTGGACGACGCTACCTGATTGCAGAAAAATCCGATCCACCAGCAGCAGACGATCCTCCATCCATTCCGATGTTCGGTGCGATACCGACCCCGGCGCGCCATCTCGAAAGGCCTTTCAACGACTTCGCTTTGCAACCGCTCTTGCCGAACAAGCTCTCCCAGCTCGGGCCGGCCATGGCCTGGGGTGACATCGATGGCAACGGTGCGATCGACTTCTTCCTCGGCGGCGGAGCTGGCAGCGCGGCGCAACTTTGGATCCAACCCTCCGAACGCAACCTGAACAAGGTGCAGGCAGAGGTGTTCGCCCCGAGCGCCGAGAGCGAAGACATTGATGCTGCGCTTTTCGACGCCGACGCCGACGGCGATCTCGACCTCTACGTGGTGAGCGGTGGCGTCGAAGCAGCTCCGGGCGCCGCAGCCTTCCAAGACCGGCTCTATTTGAATAGCGGCGGCATATTTGCAGTAGCAGAGGGCAGTTTGCCCGACATGCGCTTCAGCGGCGGTTGCGTGGCGACGGGTGATGTGGACGGCGACGGCGACCTCGATCTATTCGTCGGCGCGCGCTTAGTCCCAGGGCAATATCCGAAGTCCGAACGCAGCCGCCTATTGCTCAACGACAGTTCGGGCAAGTTCATCGATGCTGGTGCAGAGCTCAAACTCGGCATGGTCACCGACGCCCTGTGGTCAGATGCCGATGGCGATGGTGACCTCGATCTGCTGGTGACCACCGAATACGGTGCGGTAAAATTTCTTCGCAACGATGGCGGCACGCTGGTCGACGCTACCGCGGCGGCGGGGCTCACGGCACGTCTCGGCTGGTGGAACTGCATCGCAGCTGCGGATGTCGATGGAGATGGAGATACCGACTACGCGGTCGGAAACTTCGGTCACAACACCAAGTATCATCCAACGCCAGAGCACCCGCAGGTAATCTACTATGGGGTTTTCGAGGAGGGTGGGCGCGCCAACCTCATCGAGGCCCACGCCGGGGCGGATGGTGCCTTTATTCCCAATCGTGGCCGGAGTTGTTCCAGCAATGCGATGCCGTTCATCGCTTCCAAATTCGGCAAATACCACGACTTCGCGATTGCAGAACTCAGCGAAATCTACAGCGAGCCAAAGCTCGAGCATGCTCTCCGGCTCGAGGCCAACGAGCTCGCCAGCGGTCTCCTCCTCAACGACGGGCAGGCAAAGTTCACCTTCCTGCCACTGCCGCGCCTCGCACAGGTCGCGCCCTGTTTTGGGCTCGCATTCCTCGATGCAGATGCCGATGGCAAAGCTGATCTCTACGTCTCACAGAATTTCTACGGCCCGCAGCGTGAGACCGGGCGTATGTCGGGTGGCTTGGGTGCCCTGCTGCTAGGTAATGGCGATGGGACATTCCGTGAAGTCTGGCCGGAGCAGAGCGGGATTGCGGTCCCGGGAGATGCCCGGGGAGCCGCTGTCATCGACCTGGACGCCGACGGCTGGCAGGATCTCGCTATCTCACAAAACAACGGTATTTTGGAGGTCTTCCTAAATCTCGGCGGGAAAGAATAGTATCTACTCTCCTTTTTCATTGCACCCGAATCCACGTTTTAATCTGGACTCTTTTACGTAAGAAAAGTAACGCACACCTTTCTTTTTAAGAACCCCAGCAAGGGAAGATCTAAGGATGATTTAAACCTACAGCATTGGCTGGGGACTACTAGAGCATGTTGGTGGGCCACCACTTTTCTCCCCTACTCGACTCTCCCAACACTGGCTTTCCTTTTACTGCTAGGAATTTGCTTTTGGCGGGAGGGCTTTGAAGCCGCCTTTGGACCGGAGCGGAGGGGGGCGAAAGGGGGTTACTTAGGCTTCGCATTTGAGCGTAGCCGGTCCCGGCGGGCGGGGTTCAGGTGTTGAGCTTGGACCATCAGCTATCGCGGCGCTGGTCCCACCGTCCCGCCCTCGATGAACTCGGCCTTGGTATATGTCTGGCGGCGATCGTCGTTGCCGCGGCTCACGTTGGCGGCCCATCGTACGATGCGGCGCACCACGGGGGCACTGTCCCAGTGGATGTGAGCGATGGACGGTTTGCACCAGGAGAAGTGCGGGTCTCCATCGGTGCAGACCAGCGAGACGTCCTCCGGCACCCGGAGGCCACGATGCAGCAGGAATTGCTGCGCCGCGAAAAACAACGAGACCTCTTCGATGATCAGCGCCGTGGGCGGGGTGGCTCCGAACAGGGAATCGAGAATCCGGTGGAAGCCTTCGGAGCTCTCCTCCCAGTCTGGAAGATTGTAGGGGTGGCTGGTCTGGATGCCGTGGGCTTCGAGTTCCTCGAGGAAGGCTCGCTCGCTGCGTCCCGGCGTCGGCAGCCTCCGCTCTTGGCGGGCCAGCAGGATAATACGACGATGGCCAAAGCCGAGGAGTTGACGTGTGGCGGCGGCAAAGGCGGGCAATTTGTCCGGCTTTGTGCCCGCAATAGGCAGACCTTGCAGGCGCCCAAATAAGGCGAAGGACGGCACCGCTTGCGTCGAGAACCACTCCAATACCTCCTGCGATCCGCCTGAGACCACCCAGGCGTAGGCCTCGGTCTGATTCACCAGGCGCGCGACTCTGCGTGGGTTCATGTCGAGATCGAGCAGGTTCCTGGGGGCAAAGTTTGCATTGTGCCCCGCCTTGTTGAGGAGGTTGAGCAGCTCGACTTTATATCCATATCCATCGGAGGTTTCATCGTATTCCAGAATCACGATCCGCAACGCGGACGTGGCGGGGCTCTTCGGCAGCACGATCTTGCGCCGCCGTCCCTTCCCCTGGGCAACCAGCAGTCCCTCCTTCTCGAGCAGATCCAGAGCCGCGGTGATGATTCTGCGGTCGGTTCCCAACTCCGTCGCCAACAGGGGTGTCCCAGGCATTTCTCCACTCCACGTTCCCCGCAAGAGTTCCCCACGCAGGTGTGCCGCGATCTGCTCGGAAGGGGAGCGAATGGTGAATTCGGGCATGGAGTCAACGTGTGCAGATTTGTACAGGTGTCAATGGAGAAAACTCTCGCGGGAAATGTGAGAAATGCGAGTGTCACCCCTATATTCGCCTCCTAAGGCACTGAACCTTCACAACAACCCATTCATATGAAAAAACTAATCCTCACAGTCTCCACTCTATTCGCCAGCGTCGCGATTTCCCAAGCCGCCCTCGTCGGGTTTTGGAATTTCGATGATGGCACTGCCAATGACAGTTCTGGCAACGGCAACAATGGAATTTTCCAGAACGGCGCAGCGGCATCAGCCAATGTTCCTGCCGGCGGCGGAGCGATGTCGCTCGCGGTTGGCGGTGGTAATCAACACGTCCTGATTCCAGACAGCTCCAGCCTTGACGTTTTGGGTGCGATCACAATCACCGCTTGGGTCCAACGCCCGGCGACTGGTTGGGGGGCAATCCTCGCCAAGGGTCCGAGTGCTGGCAGCGGCGGGAACTTCCCAGGTAACTACGAGCTGCGCTTGGGCAATGGCAACGGCACTATGAGTCTTCTCTGGGAGGACGCGCCAAACACCGCTCCCACTATCACCGACACTGCTGCGGCTCCGGCCGACGCATGGACCCACATCGCGATCAGCGCAACCACTAACGGGGCGTATTCATTCTACATCAACGGTGCCGCGACGGGAAGCGGCACGACGCCAGCGAGCTTTCTCACAAGCCAGAACGACAGCTCACTCTTCCTCGGCAGCCGCAACGACTTGTTCACCACCCTAAATGGGGGGCTCGACGAAATTTCCATCTGGGACGAGGCGCTCGACGCCACACAGGTCAACTCTATCTTCGAGAACGGCGTAAACCCTGTCGTCCCGGAGCCTTCAACGACATTGCTGGGCGCCCTCGCCACAGCCTTTCTGCTCGGGCGCAGACGCCGGTCCCAGGGCTGATCTTCCGGTTAGTAAATTCTAGAGAATCGTTCAGCCCCGCTAGCGCCCCACGGAGCAAGCGGGGCTTCTTTATACACACAAAAAAAAGTGAAAACTTACATTCCCAAAAAACAATCAAAAATAATCGCGCTCTGCGCAGCCTTCACCGTGGTTATCACCGCGGCGTCGGTATCCGCCGCAATCACCGACGGACTGGTGGGGTTGTGGTCATTTGATGGAAGCACCGATGACATTTCGGGCAATAACAATCATGGAACATTAGAAGATGGAGCCAGTCTTGATGCCGACGTCCCGGCCCAACTCGCCGGCGGACAATCTCTGAATCTTGCCGGTGGCACCCAACACGTTCTTGTGCCACACGCTGCGAGCCTCGACATCAGCACCAGCATCACGATCAGCGCGTGGGTCAAGCGCTCCGACACCGGTTGGGGCGCGATCCTTGGTAAGGGGCCGAGTCCTGGCAGTGACGGGAACTTCCCCGGCAACTACGAGATGCGCTTGGGCAATGGCGACGGTCTCACGAGTCTTCTCTGGGAGGAAAACGGCGTACCAAACACCGCTCCCTCCATTGCCGATACCAGCATCGTCCCCGCAGACGTCTGGACGCACATCGCAATCACCGGCACGACCGACGGCACCTATTCATTCTACATCGACGGGGCGCTCAGCAGCACCGGCACAACCCCAGCCAGTTTTATCTCGAGCCAGAACACAACACCTCTCTACATCGGCAGCCGTTCAGACCTGTTTACAACGCTGACCGGCGGCCTCGACGAACTCGGACTCTGGAACCGTGAACTCACCCCTGAGGAGATCGCAGAAATTTCGCAAGGACCGGTAATCACCGGCCCCAACATCAACCTGAACCCGCGCGAGTTCTCCTCGACCATCCTCATGGATGAACTGGTCGGCTCGCTCACCACCATTGATCCCCTCGCTCCCGGCGACACCTACACTTACGCCCTCGTTCCCGGCGACGGCGGAGACGACAACGGAAAATTTCAGATCGTCGGCGACGAACTCCAGGCGGGGGCGCATGATTTCTTGCTCGATGCTGATGAGACGACTTACTCCGTCCTCATCGAAACCAGCGGGACTCCGTCTGGCTCTGATGTCACTGAGGCATTCACCTTGACCCTGAATGCGGACTCCGACACCGACAATCTGCCCGACGCCTGGGAATTGGCGAACGCAATCGACCTAGACGTCCTCTCCGGCCTGAACGACGCTGACGCGGACAACGACATGCTCACCGACCTGGAGGAATACAACCTCAGCCTCGGGGAGTTTCCGAATATTGACCCGACCAACGACGACAGCGACGGCGATACCTTGTTGGACGGAGCAGAGATCGCCGGCGCAGGCGACCGCGCCCCGACCGATCCAACCGACGCCGACAGTGACGACGACACACTCGACGACGCAACCGAGTCGAACACCGGCACCTATGTGAGCGACACCAATACCGGAACAGACCCCCTGGTGGCCGACAGCGATGGCGATGGGACGAACGACGCGGCGGAAATCGCCGACCCATTCACCGACCCGAACGACTCCGGCGACACACCAGCAGTGCAACTGGTTGGCCTGTGGCGTTTTGAGGGCACCGCTGAAGACAGCTCCGCATACGAGAATCACGGCACCTTCGAAAATGAGGCATCGTTGACCGATGACACTCCAACCGCTCTCGGCGGCGGGCAATCGCTTGACCTCGCCGGCGGCACCCAACACGTTCTAGTACCACATGCGGCGAGCCTGGACATTAGCGCCGGCATCACCATCACCGCATGGGTCAAACGCTCAGAGTCCGGTTGGGGAGCGATCCTCGCCAAGAGCCCAAGCGAGGGCAGCGGCATGAACTTCCCAGGCAACTACGAACTGCGCTTGGGCAATGGCAATGGCATCATGAGTTTTCTCTGGGAGGACACGCCAAATACCGCTCCCACCGTCACCGATACCGACGTCGTCCCTACAGATGTTTGGACACACATCGCGATCACTGGCACTCCCAACGAGACCTATTCATTCTACATTGACGGGGCACTCACCAGCACCGGAGCGACTCCGGCCAGTTTCATCTCAAGCCAAAATACGAGCCCGCTCTACCTCGGTAGCCGTGGCGACCTGTTCACGACGCTGACCGGCGGCCTCGACGATGTCGCACTTTTTTCGGGCGAGCTGCCAGCGAGTCAGATCATCGACATCATGGGCGGCAACTTCAGCAACTTCGGAATCGGCTCGTCGGAACTCAAAATCACCGCGATCAGCGTAGACGGGCCGCCCGTCAACCCATCGGTGACCCTGACCTTCAACTCACGTCCTGGAAGAAACTACAAGGTCGAGGCCTCAGCCGACCTCAAGGACGCTGGGACACCCGGGGGCTGGATCGAACTCGATGACAGCTACCCTTCCCAAGGCGAAACGACGACTTACGTCGATACCCAGTTTGCCGGTTCCGCCCCGCGGGTCTTCTACCGCGTCAGCCAGAACTAGAGCGGCCCTCAGGCGCTCCAACTAGCCCTTGCCATCCAGGTTGGGGGCGAACTATAGTTTTCCACTCCCTTACCTCGAATGTTCCGCCGCCTATTCCCCTACCTATTTGTCTCGCTTTCCCTGTCTCAGATCGCCTCTGCGGGTTCGCCTGACGCAATCGTCGTTTTCAACGAAATTCAATATAATCCGGCGGGTTCGTCGGAAGACGGCGAGTGGGTTGAGCTTTTCAATCAGATGGGGATCAAGACAGACATCTCCGGCTGGCGGATCAAGGGCATCGACTACACCTTCCCGCAGGGGACGGTTGTCGATCCCGGCGACTACGTCGTGGTCGCGAAGAATCCAGGTGCCGGACAATTCGGGCCGTTCACCGGTAGCCTCGATAATGCCGGCGAACGGCTCGAGTTGATCAATCAGGGAGAGCGTCTGATGGATGAGCTCGATTACAACGACTCGGGTCGCTGGCCGGTTGGGGCCGACGGGTCCGGCGCGACGCTCGCCAAACGCAATCCGTATTTCGCAAACAAGCCGAACGAGAACTGGTCCTACTCCGAGCAGGTAGGCGGCACACCCGGCGCCTTGAATTTCCCTGATGAAAACGCGCCACCAGCGACCACGACTATTCCACTTTTCGGCCTCGATACGACTTGGCGCTTCAATGAGGCTGGCGATGATCTCGGTGTGGACTGGGCCGCGACCGCCCACGCGATCGGCGGCAATTGGGATTCGGGGCAGGCCGTCCTGGCAAGCGAAAGCGGCCTCGCGGAGACGATCAACACGAGCCTCGCCTTCCCCGGTCTTAATTTTCCCTATCGCGTTACCTACTATTTCGAAAAAGAATTTGAACTGAGCGCAGCGCAGGCGAGCGCGTTGCAATCCCTGCCTATCCGGCACCTGATCGATGACGGGGCAGTTTTTTACCTGAACGGAACCGAAGTCTTGCGCACGAATCTTCCCGGAGGAGTCATCACTTCTGCGACGCGTGCCACCGAAAATATCGAGGCCGTGTTATCGAGCCCGATCCCGCTGCCACCGGGTGCTGCCGTTGCGGGGACGAATCGATTTTCGGTCGAAGTCCACCAGCCCAGCGGCAACAGCAGTGATATTGTCTTTGGTGCGGAGCTCGACATGGTGATCGAAGACGCCACTCTTGGCTCTGCGCCCCAGATTGCGATCAACGAGATCCCGCCCACGACGGAAGCAGATTTTTGGATCGAGCTGGTCAACACCGGCGGTGTGGAAGTCGAAATCGGCGGCATGGTTCTCTCGATCGGTGGAGATCCAGCGCGCGAGCATGCGCTCCCTGCGCAATCGCTCGCGGCCGGGGAACTGCTGCTGCTCGACGAGGCCACCCTTGGATTCCGTCCCGCAGATACTGAGAATATTTTCCTCTATGATGCCACTAAGAGCATCGTGCTCGATGGGCAACAGCAGACCGGTCGCCTGCGAGGTCGCGCTTCGGAGAAGGACGCTGCCTGGCTCTATCCCGGGAGCGCCACACCGGGCGCCCCGAACGTATTTGCCTTACGTGATGAGATTGTCATTAGTGAGATCGCCTACAATCCGCCTGCCCTCACGGCAATCCCGGATACACCTGCGGCGTTCGACAATGTCGAACTCTTCGGGTTTAACGTCGATTGGCGTTACAACGATGGCGACGAAAATCTAGCGTCGAACTGGGCGAGCACGGCCCACGCAATTGGTGGGAACTGGAAATCCGCCGGTGCCCCAATCGGGCGCGAATTTGGAGCGCTCGACGAACCCCTCGTCACCGATCTGAATGCGACTTACGACTCGTCGACCATCACCTACTATTTTGAAAGAGAGTTCGATCTGACCGCCCAGCAACTTGCGAGTGCCGACTCGATGGTGATCACCCACCAGATCGACGATGGTGCGATTTTTTACGTCAACGGCGTCGAAGTCGGCACCTTCAACCTATCAAGTGGAGCCGGCCCCGAGACTCGTGCCAATCCTAGCGTAGGCAACGCCGCGATAGAGACTATCGCGATCTCAGCAGACGCCCTGATCGTAGGAAGCAACCGCATCTCGGTGGAGGTTCACCAATCGTCGACCGGTTCGAGCGATCTCGTTTTCGGACTAAAACTAGACGCGCGCTTTGCCACGACCCCATTCATCCCCGGTGCGCCCTACCGCAATTCTGACAACCAGTGGCTGGAAATCGCCAACCGCAGCGGAGCCCCCTGTCTCTTATACACATCTCCGAGCCCACGAGACAGGCAGAAATCTCGTA
>OJFK01000079.1_pt1 | contig 32649 bp, 18 predicted proteins | sample 1594101 | NCBI WGS metagenome assembly OJFK01 (sample SAMN05416723, study PRJEB24817) | seawater metagenome | isolation source: Sea water | place: Canada:Atlantic | collected 2013-07
GATTTCTGCCTGTCTCGTGGGCTCGGAGATGTGTATAAGAGACAGCCTCAAAATAGGACGTAAAAAAAACGGCATCCGAAACCGGATGCCGCTGATTAAATTTTTAGGATTGTTTCCTCTAGCGACGGCGGCGCAGAAGAACCAATCCGGCGAGCGCTCCAAGAAGGGCACTTGCTGGCTCAGGCACTGCAGTAGCATCCAAACGGATGTTGTCGAAGTGAGAACGTCCAGCAGGACCATCAGCACCAAGGAGAACGACGACGTTTCCAGCAGGAGCGACAGCACCTGTCGTGAAAACAAGATCAGGAGCGTCGCCAAACGCTCCTTCAGTGACATTCGCAAACGCATCATACTGAGCTGAAGCCTCAGTAATTCCGGCATCAGCAGTCACCGCAGCGGTGTTCGCGTAGTTGGCGACACCGAGGTTCGTGGCATCGTTTAGAAGTCCAAAGGTGGTGAGGTTTCCTTCAGCACTTTGTCCTCCACGATTACCAGCCGCAATCGACAAGGTGTAAGTCGTGTTCGGCTGGAAGGCCACTCCGGTGTCCTGCCAGAGATAAACTCCAGTGTTCATGCCCACGTGGTTGTTTCCATCGGCACTGAACCCAGCGATATACTCCTCGAAGGAACCCCCGTTATTAGCGCCATCCCGCTCGGACCAATCAGGGCTGAGGTCATCCGACCAGCCTCCGGGCGCGGTGATTGCCGCGTTTGTCTCAAAGCTGCTGTCTCCGACTGCGATGGCAGCCCCTTGGGACGCGATCACGGAAAAACCAGCAGCACATATTGCAATTAGTGTTTGTTTCATAATTTATTTTCTAACAGTTCATTCGAACCCACAGAGGATCAATCATCAAGCATTAAAGTATAAATAATCAACTTCTAGATAAATTCGACTAATCTGACCGATAAGGATGCTTCATTTCGTAAAGCGCTCGCGCTTTCAAGAATCCCGGAATCAACGCTTTTTCTCCAGCCTTTGTGGCAAGACCCAATCCTGTCGCAACTGCCTGCAAAGCTTCTTGGAACCTTCCGACCTCCGCATAAGCAGCAGCAAGAGTGTCGTAGTAAGTCGCCTGCCGACCCTTCGTTTCTTTAACCGACTTCTCAGCCCATTCCACCGCTACTTTACCATTCCTGATTGCCGGATCCGGATGAGTTGCCAACTGCCAAGCCACATTATTCATCACGACAGGATCTTTCGTCCCGTTTTTCAGAGCATTCAGGTAAAATTTCACCCCCTCGATGGGTTGGTTGCGCTTCAGATAGCCGTCTCCAATCCAAATCATCAGAAGGTCGATATCCCGGTGAACGGAGAGATGGGAATAGGCCCGACGAACATAGATCGCCGCTGCCTCCAAATGACCTTGAGTCATCAAGGCACGAGGAACAAAAAGAAGATTTAATTTATCTTCCGCATCCACCCATATTCCTTTGTTGCCAAATGCCCACTCCAAGAGATTCCCTCCCGACGAGGCCCGCTTTGAGGCCTCTTCGACCTCGGACACAACCTTTTCCGCACTGACCTTTCCGAGCGAAAAGGAAACGAGATTCCCTCCCCCATCGACAAGGAAGGACGCAGGTGCGGCAAACTGATCGTTCGTCTTGAAAATTTCACCCAAAAAGCGAGCCAGTAATTGCGCCGACAGCGCATCCAATCTTTCCCAATTAAAAGGGAGCCCATGCTCTCTAACGAAGGCCGCGCCTGCTTCTTGCGTGATGGCAGGATTCGCGAGCAATGACACCACTTTGAGATTCTTTGGAAAACGTTCCATCTGATTCTTCCAATCACCCAGTTCCTCGACACACTCCGGACATTCGGGATCCCATAGATTAATCAGCGTAAACCCCTCTGAAGAGACTGGCACGACTCCCGAAGTTCCATCCTTCTCCTTCGTAAAAAGAGGAGGCATGGGAACCGCCAAAGGAAGCCGAATCCAACCAGATTGATCATCTTCGTAGGCCTCCAGGCCACCCTCATCTTTCGTCGCATCCCCAGCGACTTCAACCTTCGTCATCTTTCCATCCTTTCGATGAACAATATAGCGGGCCCCCGATTTCGGAGGGACCAGCCGCTGCCAAACACCATCGACCCACCTCACCCTGATCGAGTTCATCTCTTGATCTCCCAATCCAAAATGAAGATAGCGGGAATTCTGCCCCAAAAAACCTTCTCCCGCTCGCAAAGTCCGTAACAATTTTTTGCCGTTAGTCAGAGTCAATTCCACGCGTGCCCCAATCGGATCAAGAAGCCCATCCTCCTCGAGACCCAGCTGAATCCATCCTCCTGACGACTCCAGCGCGTTTTTCAAGAAGCGCACCCTCGGAGCGGTGCGATTCGATACCCAGACATCCATCCGACCATCGGCATCCCAGTCCACCAAGGCAAGCGACCGGGAATCATCAGGAAAATCAAATCCACTCAATTCGGAAATCGTGGCAAATCTACTCCCGTTTAAATTTAAAAAGGCACAATTCCTCTCCCGCCCACTCAGAGACCCTCCCTTCCGAAGACGATCCGACATCTCTTCCCAATGCTGACTATACTCCGATTTAGAATCTCCGATCACCTTTAGGTCATCTCCCTCCAAGGGCGTGTTCGACAGGACCTGCCGCCACCAGAAACTTCACAAATCATCGGGATCCTTACCGGTCACGAATCCATTTGCGACCAGAAGATCTTCACGCGAATCGTTGTTTAAGTCCACGGCCATCGACGACCAACTCCATCGCCCCATCGCAATTCCACTGGGCTTGGATTGATCGACAAAGGCAGTGCCATCGAGATTCTTCAGCATGGTGTTCCCACGAGCCAAGCTCAACAAGGTGTCGCGCACTTTCTGCTCCTGATCGGCATGAAACCAATCCTGACGGGCAATCCGATTTCCGGCCCCTGAATACATGTTGCTAATATGAAGATCAAAGCGCCCATCCTGATCGAAATCCGCCGCAGTCATCCCCATCCCGAAACCACCATCCTTGACTCCAGGCGCCCCAGATTGATCGGAAAATTTCCCCTGACCCGAGTTCAGAAAATAGTTATTGGGACCAAAATCGTTCACTACGAAAAGGTCCTGATCGCCGTCATTGTCAAAGTCTTCCCAGATCGGAATATAGCTGAAACGATTGTTTCCCGCTTCCAGACCTGCTCCATCCGTGGCGTCTATAAATATCCACCGACCTTCATTACGCAGCAGAACATTCCGCCCTCCGTTCGTGGCGTCATAGACTGGATAGGGATGAGGAAAGGAACCCCGTGAGACATCCTCCCCGTTTTCTTGAGAGGAATAGTACTGGCAGATAAATAGGTCCAAATCGCCATCCTGGTCATAGTCGCTTGCTGCCATTCCAAACCCATGAGGAATGTTTTCGAAGCGCTTCACCTCCGAAAACCCTCCTGCTCCATCATTCTGGAAAAAGACGACTCCGACGGCGGTGCTCAAAACGGCATCCCGGTCCTTGTCTCCGTCAAAATCTAGAAAAAGCGCCCCACAAGTATTATCGCGAATTCCCAGACCTGACTCCAGGGCCTCTTCAAGGGTCCCATCTTGCTGCCGCAACCAAAGTCGATTTCTCAACCCGCCAATCTGGCAGAGGTAAACATCCTCCAAGCCATCTCCATTGACATCCGCCACTGAAATTCCGGTCTCACCAAACTGATCTGGCTGGAAGGCCGCAGGGACCCGCTGCCTCCAATAAAAATTCTCACCCGTTAGCTCCCGGTCGTGCTCACTGCCCTCAGGTAAAACTGCTTTCGTAACCTCCTGAAAAAGTGAATCCTGCCTAAGAATCACAAGCTGCCCGCTGAGCATCTCCGCCTTTTGAAGAATCAGCTCCCCATCCTCAACCGACCATGTCGATTGCCAGCGGCCGTTATACTCTGCCGAGTGCTTTCCTTTCACGAGAACCGAAACCAATTGCGTCGTGGTCACTTGTTGACCTGCCACCTCTACCCCAACGACCTTAAAATTCGAGCGGCCAACCTTCCCTTTCGCCCAGGTTGTCGGCCACCCCTTGAGCGCTTCAATCACATCACTTCCACCCTGAACTTGGGTTTCGATAAATTGAAAATCCGCCACCTCAAAGCCACCATTAAGCAGCTTCACCTTCTCCACCGGTTGACTTGAAACCAAACGACAATCCTCAGCAAACTGAGACTTAATTTCCTTGGGTTCCAATTGACCATCCCAGAGTTGACTCCACTCCTTCCATCGCTTCCCGGCCTTCTCGGCAAGAACCTCTTCCTGAATCCCCCTCTCTGCAAAGAGAACATTCGCACCCAAGCAAAGCATCAGAAGATAAGATTTTACCATAAAGTAAGAAACTAACGATTTTTTTGAACCGACGGAAACAAAAAGGCGGAGAAGCTTTTCCGCCCTCCGCCTGAGATCAATAAAACGACCCCTATGGGCCTTCCACCACTCTCACGAAGTATTTCGAAACCGTTGAAATCGTCACAGTCAATGAGATCTCTTCCGTATTGGCAGAAGCTTCAAATTGTGAACCTGCTATGGGAGAAAAGTCCTCCAGCGTCTCTCCGGCTTCAACATGGTAAGTCCTGCCACTGGCAAGGTTGGCTGCATCAAAATCGAGGAAACCATTGGCCACATCGATAAGGAGATTCTCAATACGAGGTGAAGCATCCAACGAACTTCTGACGATCTGGAAACCCGCAACGCCCGAATTACCGTCAACCCACGTGTGGACGATCTTAAGGTCCGGAGCCTTCACTCCGCGAAAAATCGCCACTTGAGCCATGGGACTACTTGAATCCGTGCTTTCCGTCACCACGTAATCAGACAATCCAAAGGGAGCCTTGGCTGCGTTGGTCGAGAAGTCGTAACGACCGAGTTCGACATCCGCTGCATCTTGGATCGAAATCTCACCCACCCGACCATTTCCATCCGAAGCGACATAAACGATCACGTCATAAGCAGGGTAAGGAACATCCGTCAGGTCAATCGTCAAACCAATCCCATTCGTGCTATCGATGTAGCCAGTGAAGAGTTTTGAATCTCCTCCGACGGTCGACCCTTGACCCGGATACTGATTACTAATCTGCCAGATCGTATCGGCATCCCATTTGAGCGTGGTCCCTGCCGTAGCACTCAGATCATTGCCATCGCTGTCTTTCAAAGCATCACCATCGATCAGAGAAACGTCTCCGGTGATGGTTCCTGTAACAGTGTTGTTCCAGTTCTTCATCGCAAATTCTGGAAAACCTGCAATTTCAATTGCTGGAATCGGAATTCCTTCCCCTGCTCCGCTCACAAAATTGACACCAAATCCCACGACGGTTGACGCAGGGCTGGACGCATCGTTAGGATCTGTTGCATCAGTCAGTTCCTGATTATCGAAGCGCCCATCCATATCGGAGTCAGGCGAGAGTGGATTGGTTCCGGTGTCAGCAGCATCCAGATTGCCGAGCGCATCCAACCGCACATTGTCAAAATGAGAACGTCCGGTCGGACTATTGTCTCCCAGTAAAATAACGATCGTCCCGGTCGGAGGAGTATCACCTGAATTAAAGCTCAGAACCTGTGGATCCCCGAAGGATCCTGCGCTCACATTCCCCACAACGTTGTATGTTTCAGAGGCGATCAGTAGCGGATCAGTGAGCACCGCCGCAGTATCTGCCGCCGTCGCTAATCCAAGATTATCGGTTCCCTAAAGGAGCGCATAAACAGTGGCGTTCTCCGCTCCGGTTTGTCCTCCCCGGTTCCCCACAGCCACTTTCAAATTGTAGGTTGTCTCCGCCTCCCAAGCGACGCCGGTATCAATCCAAATGTAGTTAAGATTGTTCAATCCCACATGCTGGCTTCCCTCATCGGAGAATCCACCAATATTTTCGATGAAGGAATCGCCATCTCCATCTCCACCTCGCTCACTCCAATCGGTCAGAGGATTACTCCATGCCCCAGCGGCCAGCACTGGTTACTCGAATCCAGAATTATTCACCGTGATGAGTGCGGCGTTTGACGTCATCGGGAGTATCCATAATACGCTTATGAGCGTATGGAACCAGCCAAACTGATTTATGTTTGTTCTCATTGTCTTTGCTGTTGTGTACTCCTAGAAATCGAAGATCGATAAACCTTTATGGAGAAAGTTCTGATACGTTAACTCAGCATCACTTTTAACATAAATCAAAAATGCTTTATATTTACCCCCTTTGACTTTTTTGATTGTTGGATGATTCCGTAAGAACTATCGTTACATCTCCCCTCCCCATGAAGAATAGCCATCTCATTCCGTTTCTCTCAGTCCTTTCCATTGGATCGCTCTGGTCGGCTCCGATCACCGTCCGCTCACTTTCCCCCATCTCTGGCCAGAGCAAACAATTCGCCAGAGTCAAAATCACCCTCGCAACTCCCTAAAAAATGAACCGTCGCTCTTTTACCTCGCTCACCTCCCTCGCTGCCTTAGCTCCCGGACTTTCCCTCGGTCGCGAGGCAGGACGAAACCCTATCGGCGTATCCACCTACAGCTACTGGGGCTTCCAGCGGGATGAATACCGCGACGTCGGCAAATGCATCGATCTCGCCGCCGCCAGCGGCTTCGATGGTGTCGAAATCCTTCAAGTCCAACTCGAAGACTTCTCCCCTGCCGCTCTCCAGAAGATCAAAAGACGCGCGCTCCTTGCCGGAATCGACCTCATGGGCTTCTCGACCCATCAGGACTTCGTCGACCCCGTCGAAAGGGTCCGACGTAGAAACGTCGAGCAAACCATCGCCTATATCGAGCAAGCCTACGCCCTCGGCATTCCCACTCTCCGCATCAACACCGGTGGCTGGGGAACCCGAAAGGACTTCGATGACCTCATGGCCCACCGTGGAATCGAAGAGGTCCTCGAAGGCCACACCGAAAAAGAGGGATTCGAATGGGTCATCACCGCCATGAAACAGCTCGTCCCTTACGCCGAAAAATGCGGCGTCGTCCTCGGTCTCGAAAACCATTGGGGTCTCGGCATCAGCCCCGAAGGCGTTCTCAAAGTTGTCGAAGCGGTAAACTCCCCTTGGCTTCAGGTCACCCTCGACACCGGCAATTTTCTCGAAGATCCCTATGCGCGTCTCGAGAAGTTGGCCGCCAAAACCGTCCTCCTTCAGACCAAAACCTACCACGGAGGAGGCCGCTGGTACACCCTCGACCTTGACTACGCCCGCATCGCCAAGATCATGAAAAAGGCAAACTACAAGGGCTACGTTTCTCTCGAATTCGAAGGAAAAGAAGACCCCCTCACCGCAGTCCCCAAGAGCCTTAAAATGCTCCGGGAACATTTCTAGAAAGATGCCTTATCCCATTTGAACGCTTGGTTTGAGGGAATGGGAGGCTAGCACCCGACACCAAAGCTGTCGCGTATTTCAGCCCGGGTTGTCGCAGTGAAACGGAGCTAACCGAGACCACCTCTACCGCGTCGTATTGATCTCGAAGAGGAGTTTATAAAATCACCTAATCGAACCAGAAAGAACACCTTCTCCCGCTGCGATGGCCCATGGATCCAACGCAGAATGAGCAAAATTTGTTGGAGCTAGCGGATTAGCCAAAATCATTAAGTTCACAATCACTGCTACTCAATTTTCTTAGGCTAACAGTTAGGATCATCAGCCACGTGGAGCGGGGTATGGATTCACTCCCTATATTCTCCTTCATGGGCTTTGAATAGTTGGCTTCCCAAATAAAGCGTTCACTAGGAACAAAAAAGCCAGCTTCCCTCCTGCAAACCAGAAGGGAAAGTGACTCCAATATTTACGCGTCGATCTTACGGTAAGCAGCAATAAGCGCATCAAGGCCTTCTTGGCCCTTCTTGCTGGCTCCGTGCTCCATACCAATGATGCCGGTGAAGTTCTTCTTACGAAGGAACTTGGTGACGGCGACGTAGTCGAGGTTTCCGGTGCCAGGCTCTTTGCGTCCCGGTGAGGCTCCGTATTGGACGTAGCTGACCTGGTCCCAGACCTTCTCGGCGTTTTCGATGAGCTTGTCACCATTGCCGATCTGCCCTTCGTGATAGAAGTCGGCAAGAAGCTTGCATGATTTACGATCCACAAGCTTACAGAGAAGGTGTCCGTCCTCAAAAGAACGGATGAGAGGCTCGCCTCCCTTGACGTTATGGGAAAGGGGCTCTTGAGCCATGATGATGCCGTGCTCTTCGACCAAATCGCAGCAGAGTTTCATAGAGTCGACGGACGCCTTGATCTGCTCTTCACGAGTCATGGATTTATCCCGTGCGCCGGGAATCATGGTCATGTTGGTTTGACCGGTGATTTTGGCGACTTCAATGCCTCGCTCGAGGTCATTTTTAACCGCTTTTTTCTGGTCCTCGGTGGGCTTGTTGAACATTGCTCCGGCTCCGTTTGTAATGACACAGACGCCGAGTTCCATTTTCTTGTCCTTCATGAACTCGGCGATTTTTTCGATCGTTTCGTTCTTCTGTCCCTTGAGACCATTATCTTCCCATGCACGGAAGCCAAGATCGTGGGCTAACTTAAGTTGATCGACATAGCTGAGCTTCTTATCTTTACCGCCAAAGAGGAGGCCAGGATGCGGCCCAAAGAGCGCCTTAAAGGCTTCTCCCTTATGTTTTCCATGGTGATCAGCAAAAGCTGGGTTTCCGGCAAGGGTGGCGAGCGAAGCTCCTGTAAGCAAACTAAAGTGACGACGGTTCATGGTGATGGAAAGTGTAAAGTGAATCGGCCCTCAGGGGAATTTCGAATTCCTACTATTTCACCCGTCTTTCATTCTGGTATTTCCAGAAGGTCAGAAATCCGTATGATCCGGCGTAATACCATGGATCAGAACATTCGAGAGCGACTCGACGAGTTCATCCGCAAAAAGGGACTGCGTCAAACAGCCCAGCGCGATGAAATCATAGAGGTCATTTTTGCCTCGGATGAGCACTTCACACCCGATGAACTCTTCGACCGGCTGCGTCTTGCGGGTTCCAAAGCGTCCCGTGCCACCGTCTACCGCACCCTTGGACTCCTCGATGAGGCCAATCTCATTCACGAGATCGACCTCGGCGATGGCCAAAAAAACTACGACCCCAACTTCGTCGACCGCCCCACCCACAACCACCTCGTCTGCGTCGATTGCGGAAAAGTGGTCGAATTCGAGGACTCCCATCTCGATCTTCTCAACGATTGCGTCACCCGCCGCCTCGGCTATCGCCCGCTGAGACAGAGCCTTCGAATTGAAGCCAATTGCGAAAAACTACGCACCAGCGGTGGCTGCCCCGACCTCATCCAGGCCCGCCTCAAAGGCAAGCGCCTCCCCAATCAAAAAAAGTAGATCATGAGGGGCATATTCATCCTCCTGCTCGCTCTACCCTCCTTCCTGGGTGCCCAGCTCAGGATCGACCCCAAGCGCTTCGCCATTCCGGAATCCGAAATCCGAGAGGTCCTGGAACTCACCATCGCCGCCTTTCCCAAGAGTGACCTACCCCCTCTTTTCGTCACGAGCTCTCCTGAAGGCCCCATCACTTTGTTTGATCGCAGCGCCCGCGGCGAAGTCATCATCAAGCTCGATGTGCGCGAGCGCTACTGGGCCCAGATGATCTACCAGTTCGCCCACGAACTCGCCCACGTCCGGGCCAACTTCCGTCCCGATGCCCGCGATAACAAGTGGTTCGAGGAGACCCTCTGCGAGACCGCTTCCCTCTATGCCCTGCGGAAGCTCTCCCTCACCCTTCGCGATCACCCTAATTTCGACAGCTACCGCCATCACCTTCACGACTATGCGAAAAAAATCATCGCCAACCGTGAAAAGGTCGACCTCAAGACCCTCGCCGCCTTTTACCAAAAGCACGAAGCCACCCTCCGCAAGGACGCCACCGATCGCCCACTCAATGGCGCCATGGCCGTCGCCCTCCTTCCACTCTTCGAAACCAATCCGGACCACTGGAATTCTCTCGGAGCATTAAACAAGACGCCCGCTCAGAAAGACCTCCCGCTTTCCGGCTATTTTAAAAAGTGGCACGACGACACCTCCGCCCCCCGGCGCCCTTTCGTCCAGAAGGTAAAAAGCCACTTTCTCCCCGAAAAATAGATTTCCAGCGCCCCCTCGATCTGGAAATGTAGCCTCACATGACCATCTCCAACAAATCAGGCGTCGAACTCGGAATCCTCGGCACTCACCTCGGCTTTCTCGAAGCCCTGGTCCCCGATGACAAAGGCCACCTCCCGCGCGATGCCTCCGGTGAGCTGGTCGTCTTTGCCGGAGCGCGCGATATTTGCGAACTCTCCCCCGTCAAAGTTGACGCCATTCAAATTTCTGCCTTCGGCACGACCATTCCCGAAGACATGGATGAACTCCTCACCAAGGTTCGCAGCATCGGCCTCGAGCCTCAACTCGTCATGATGGTCGGAGGTGCCAACCCTTACGACCCGGCCGATGAAGACGCCGCTCTCGCCCAGCTTCAAGTCAATATCGACGCAGCTCTTCGCAACAACGTGAAGCAAATCAACTCCACCTCGATCGAGGAATGGATGAGCGGAACCGAGCCCACCAGCGCAGAAGAATTTCAAGCCCGAGTCGCTCAAAACATCAAACTCCACGCCCGCGCATACCGCGAGAGCGGCCTTGCCGGTTCCTGTGTCGAAAACTGGAACATCGAATTCCTTCGCCCCGGCGAATTTGCAAATTTCACCTCTCTTGAAAAATTGATGCCCATCATGAAGGGCCTCCTTGCCGAAATTGGATCGCCCTTCTTTCGCGTCCTCGTCGATGCCGCTCACTGTGGCGACTCCGATCTCAATATCGCACAAAACGAAACCCTTATTGCCGAACTTGCCGACGCCGGGATGCTTGGCCCCTTTCACTGCTCAGTTCCCACCACCCGGGGCTGCCTCACCTCCGACGACGGCTGGATCCCCGCCCTCCTCGCCGCCAGTGCGAAATCCGGAAAGCTCGAAAGCGCCTTTGTTGAGCTCTTCACCCACGATGACCCTGCCCTTCAAGGCCTCCGCGACCTCGACCCCGGTCACGGAGTCGATACCACCGACGGCCGCAGCTACACCCAGGTCATGGTCGACGGCCTCATCGAAACCGCCCACCGCTTAAACAACTTCAAGGCACGAGGAATTCTCTAACAATCCGGAGAATCGACCTTTCACGCTAGACCTATCGGACAAATCAGATCTTTCAGATCCAAAAAGCACAGGAGCCCTCACTTCGTCACAGGCGGCACATCCTTCACAGGCGTCAATACGGGCAAGACCTCCACGCTCTTAAAAAAAATCGCTTTCTCGACCCGGGTAAAATGCACGCGCACGAGGAACTTCTGTTTCGCATCCCCAGTCGCAGTCGCCCGAAACTCCATGAACGAGTACATCCTCCCGATCACATCGTCCCAAGGCGAATCATCCGGCCCCATCCGACCGTTATCCACGATGGAAAGTTTCGATTGAAGCAGCTCCCCAAACACCGGTTGCTCCTTCATCAAACGCAATCCATCCGCCTCGAACCGACAACCGCGCCCACCCGCAAAAGCGGCAACGGTGGTGGAAATAGTGAGAACGACAGCGAGGCAATAGGTTTTTAATCTCATACCGGGATCCTACCACCCCGTTTTCCTCACTACAGTAAACGTTCCGTATAAATAAGCCTCTAAATCTCGGGCCTCACGAACTTGATACTCCGACTGCACCAGCCCATTCGTAAAATGCTCACTCGTTACATGATCCAAAGGAATCTCTCGCAATAAATCCGTCAACCGTCGTAGCGATGTAAACTGTGATTTTCAACTTATTGAAAAATTGCGATGACTGAAACCGTCGCGCCATCGAGGGGCAACTCGATGGTCGGGGAAAGGCTGCTCCTCCCGCCAGACCAACGAACAAAGCTCGCCCCCTCTTTCGGGATCGCCGTGAGCGTCGGTGGGAAATCGCGAAAGTATTGCCCCGTCCAGGGCGATTTGTCTATCTCAATGGTATTGATCTGAACGGTTCCCTTGGAAAGATCACTGGACTCGATGGTGACCGAGGCAAGGCCTTTGGAGAGATTAAAATGATCGATCAGATCCTGCCGCAATTTGTTGGGACGCGCCCTGGCAAACTCACGCATCGACTCTACATTGCGTTCCCAATGCGCCACGGAAAGAGGCTCATCTTCTTCCTTGTGTGGGATACCGAAACCGCGTGATTGGATACCTGCCCAACTCCAGCGGGATAGGTGGCGACCCATCTCGGGGCGGATCACCCCAGCCATGGAATCAATACGCCCCAACACCCTCTCACTCTCGAACAAGGTATTCAAGAGATCGGCGCAACGTTGCACGAAGCGGTTCTCAAACTCATCGCTCTCCAGCATTTCACGCAGCAAAAGGGTGCGCCCACCGCTGTTGGGCCAGCCGTTGCCATTCCCGGACGAATTGGTGTAGAACTCGAACATGTTCTCGTAGTCCGAATAATCGCGCCGCATTGCAGGGATGTAGACGTCCGGCTTCCACAAATTAAAACTGTAGTCCTGGTCGTAGAGCATCCAGTGAAACTGTCCATCTGCGCCACTGCGTTGGCGCCAGCACTTGATGTTTCCGATGTCAAAATTCTGGCCGTATATGACAGCCAGATGGTAGTCGATGAAGTTGTCAATATCCAGGTAGAGATCTTGGACGGTCTGGTAGTCCGCACTGTTGTTCATCGAGCGGGATTGGATGAAATTGCGCATCTGGTTGTAAGTCGATGACGAACCCGAATTGGCACTCCCATAGCCTTCAATCAGATCGATCTCGTCGGCCGAAACATCGTGGGTCGATTCCACATAGTGCTCGGAGAATTTTTCGCGGATGTTGTAGATGCCCCAGTAGTCACCATTCACGTAGAGAACCGCCGGGCGATATCCCTGGGTATCGAGTCCGGTGCCATCGACGAGACTCTGCATCATGGCATCGCGGAACATCGTAAAGTTCCCGTTCACAAAGTAGCTGCCATGACCTACAGGTGTGCCAAACTCTCTGATCGGCGAGCGCGGGTAGGTCAGCCAGGTGCTCTGATTGTCGTTTCCCGAATTTCGCAGGACGATCGACTCGAAGGAATCGACAGCTTTGTTAGGGAAGAAAGGATGACGAATTTTCCCGTAGCCATATTCGCTGCGCGCGAACAGCGCCATCGATTTCTGCGGGTATCCCCGCGATCCCCAACCGCCAAATATTTTTAAGCCAAGGTTGATGCGGAGCTTCTCTCCATCTCCGGGTTCGTAGACTTCGAAACTTGCCTCCACCTCGCGGTTGCGCTTCCAGGCGTTGGACGAATTGTAGGGGAAATTGCCAATAATGTTTCCACCGTTGGTAAACATCTGGTCTCCAAATCCGTAGAGGTAGCCATCAGCGAAATCGAAGTTGTCAGGATCGGCCGCCATCGAAATCACCGGGAGTTCGTGAGCGGTTCCGAGGAAATAGCTATGGGTGACAATTCGACTGGCGGGAGAGCCATCCACCATCGCTCGGATAACAGCGGTGCTGCTAATTTCAATCGAGCCGTTGGCAACGATGGAACTGCTATCCGGTTCGGAACCATCGGTAGTGTAGCGAATGACGTTTCCCTCGACCGGACCGACCAACTCCAAAGTGACCGGCCCGCCAAAAACACCTCCGCGCACGCTGAATATTGGAGCTTGAATAAACGAGGCAGGAGCACCCGCGCCGAATTCGTGATTCGCTTCGTCGGGAGTCGCCAGGGCGGAGCTGAACTGATAGAAAGTCTCAAAATCATCACGCGCGCGACCGACCGTTGTATCCGGTTTCAGTGGACCAGGATCCAAGCGGTCGACTATTGTCAAATTTGGATAGCTGAGGATGACGGGTTCGCTGCCGTTGCTCAGCTTAAAGGCAGCATGCAGTTCGCCAGCCGGAATTTCGTCACCCATTTTTCCCGAAGCGAAAACGATCAGGTAGTCACCGGAATCGAGAATTGTGCCTGCCGGAAATGCCCACTTGTCCAGCCTGCTGTCGTTGTCGCTCAGGTAGTGCCCGCCTAAATCGGCAGATGTTTCACCGTGATTGTAGAGCTCTATCCAGTCCGGAAATTCTCCATCGCCATCAGTGAAAACGGCTTCGTTATTGGTCATGACCTCGTTGATAACGACGGACACCGGGATCGTTTCCACCGGTCCCGCAATGACCCGGACGTAGCCCGTGCTTGCCCCATCCACGTGCAGGGTCAGCTTCACTCGCGAGGGATCCAGCACAGTCAGGCTGGCGTTTTCCTGATTTACCCATGAGCCCGTCGAAAGATCCGGGGAGTGTTGCAATGTGTAAGCCAAGTCTTCCCCACTGGTATTTTCAACCGTCACCCCGAGTTGCGTCCCATCGTGTCCAACCTCGACAATTTTGATTTTAACCGCGTCTTGAGCCATTGTGAAATTGATCCCTAGCAAAAGGATCGCGAGACAGGGGCAAACATGCATTCTTTATTCCTAACGATTCACAGGTCCCAAAGCAAGATTTGTCCACCTGCCCGAGGGAGCGGCAAGCTTGACGTACCTTTGCAGCAGCATCACGATTGGCGCAAATGAGGAGGAACCCACTCTTAGCCCTCGTCTCATTCCGGTCAGCAGATGGTAAGGCGAGAGCGCTTGGTATTTGCTTATTCGGAGTAGGCCTGTGCGGCATCGTCTTTGTTCTGGCGGGATATTTCCATAAGGACAAGACCTCTGAAATCGAGGCTAATCCCCCCAAGCTCGATCCGGGCTTACTTGACTTAAATAGTACCCCCGGGGGCGCTAATGAGATCACAGATTTGTGGAGTCCTTTGATCAAGGCGCAGTTGCTTCATATCTCAAATGCGATTTCGAACCCCGATGGCGATGAGATCTCGATGTCACTCGCTGACCGCGTTAGCATCGTCGATCCCCAACAATTTCGTGAGGAGGAACTCTACCATGGACAATCAGTAAGAGTCGTCGGCCTCAGCCTGCCCGAGGAGCTGGAGACTTCGGCCCTGATCGAGGTGGATAAGAGCGACTTCATCGATCGGATTCGGCCGTTACTTTCTCTCGGTTCTGAGGCGCCTGAGGATGCGGTCCACCTCAAATTGTTTGGCATTAGCAGGGATGGCGCAGATCTCAGCACAAAGCAGCGCCTGACAGCAGAAGGGATACGGGGGGGCAATGATTTTCGATCGTCTGCGGTGGTCGAGGCAACGTGGATCACGCCGACCACAGATGATCCACCACAACTGACAGGTTTTACTCTGACAAACCTTGTTCAGAGTGAACTTACGTCCGCTCCGACTTCGATTTTTAAGGACATCGCCGGCAGTGTCCTGGGGAGCAACCCTGCGTGGGAACAGCTTCGCCTGGGCATGAATACCTGGGGGCGCCATATCGAACATTCTCTGAATCCTGATTTTTTGGGCTACCATGGACTTGCGATTGGAGATGTCGATGGGGATGGATTAGAGGATCTCTACCTGTGCCAGCCAGGAGGATTGCCGAACCTTTTGTTCCGACAAACCCCTGACGGGAAGATGACAGATATTTCTGCCGCTGCGGGTGTCGATTTCCTCGATAATTCGACAGGTGCCTTGTTGGTGGATTTGGACAATGATGGAGATGCAGATATGGCGGTGGCGACGAAGGCGGCCTTTCTGGTGATGGACAATGATGGTAAAGGGAAGTTCACTTTGCGAGAGAGCTACCCCGAAGTCGGAATGGGCTATTCTCCGACTGCTGCCGACTATGATCTTGATGGCGATCTCGATCTCTTTGTGCTGAGATATGGTGCGACGGAATCGGATATTGGCGACTTTCCGACCCCTCATCCTTTTCGGGATGCTCGTAATGGTGGCGCGAATATTCTTTTGGAAAACCAAGGAGGCTTTCGCTTTTTAGATGCCACTGAAAGGTGTGGCCTGGGTGCTGGAAACCATCGCTTTTCGTTCGCAGCTTCGTGGGAAGACTTTGATAACGACGGCCTCCTTGATCTTTACATCGCCAACGACTTTGGTCCGAACCAACTATTGCGGAACGATGGGAAACGATTTGAGGATGTTTCCGTTCAGAGCGGGTCGCAAGATTGGGGATTTGGGATGTCGGCGACATGGGCTGACTATGACCGTGATGGTCACATGGACTTGTATGTCTCGAATATGTTCTCAAGCGCCGGAAACCAAATCGTGCCCCGAGCCAATTTTGATCCCACTTTAAGCAAAGAGATCCGGAAGAAATACCTCAAGATGGTACGCGGAAATTCCTTATTACGTAATTCCGGAAGTGGCAGTTTTTCTGATGTGACCGATCCGATGAACGAGGGGTTTGGGGGCTGGGCCTGGGGTTCTCAATTCGCAGACCTCAATAACGATGGCTGGGAGGATCTCTACGTCGCGAACGGCTACATTACGCAAGAGGACAAAGACGATTTGTGAATGTTTTTCTGGCGGCGGGTCGCGCTGCAGAGTCCGGAAGAAGATCTCAAGCCAACCGCGACGCCTGGCTATTCGCGCAATTTTCGAGAATTGAATGATTTGATCTCAAGAGGGAAGTCTTTCAGTGGCCGCGAGCGGAACCCCTTATTCTTGAACTTAAAAGGCGAGGGCTTCGCAGAGGTCGGCGGGCTTCTTGGTGTCGATTTTCCAGATGATGCTCGCGCAGTGGCAACCATGGATTGGGATCGGGATGGTGATCTCGATCTGTGGGTCACGAATCGCAACGCCCCTCAAGTAAGACTTTTGAGAAACAATCATCCCGCTGGCTCATCTTCGCTTTTGATCCGACTCATCGGAAATGGGACAACGACCAACCGGGATGCCATCGGGGCGCGGCTTGTCCTCGGACAAGCGGGTGATCCCGAACAAGAGCAAATCAGGACGGTTCATGCGGGTGGAGGATTTCTGGCCCAATCAAGTGCAGTGATTCACTTCGGCCTGGGTGAGTCTGCCAATGATCTTCGATTGAGCGTGGCTTGGCCGGGAGGAAAAACCGAAACCTTGTCCGGCCTAAAATCGGGGAACCGTTATGTCATCACCCAAGGGCGTAAGGAATTCGAAGTGATGCCTTTGTCGGACCCGATTCAGGCTTCGATAAGTCGTGATGAGACCCCGGACACTCTGGAAAACACCGTTCCAGGGGGACTCTGGCTTGCCAATCGAGTGCCCTTTCCATCGCTAGACTATACCGACAATACAGGGGAAGCCCGTACGACCACTTCTTCCATCGGCAAGCCAATCTTGGTGAATCTATGGGCAACCTGGTGTGAATCTTGTGTCCGGGAACTTCAAGAATTTGGCAAGCTTGACAAGTTCCTGCAATCCAGAGGAGCGACAATTCTAGCCCTCAATGTCGATGGGCTTGCACTAGATGGAGGGGCTTTATCAGAGGGAACGATCGAGGAAATTCTGAAGCGCGCCGAATACGATTTTCCTCACGGAATCGCAAGCCGTGAGGGTTTGGCAAAAATAGAAATGATGATCGAATTTCTAACCTCCCGCCGGGAGTCGCTCACGATCCCATCGAGTTTCCTAATCGATGGGGAAGGACATCTTTCGGCCATTTATGTGGGGGAGATTCAGGGAAAGCAGTTGATCAAGGATATTGATCTTTTGAGAAGCCCGCCCGCTGAGCAGCTGAAACGAGCGACACCCCGGGCCGGACGATGGTTCTACAATCCGCGCCAAATCGATCGGGTTGCCTTTCTTGGCGACTATGCAACTTCTTTTGCGAAGGGGGGATTCCCAGGGGAATCGCGGCGGCTCTCCCGAATGATCAAGCCCCAGGATGGGGCTCTCACTGCAAAAGATCACTATAACCAGGCGAAGGCCGCAGCGCGGCAAGGATTGGTGGCAGATGCGGAGCAACTCTACCTCGAAGCGCTCCGCCTGGAGCCGGAGTTTGGTCAGGCGCTGACGGGTCTCGGAGCACTATTTTTAGTGCAGCAACGCGTCGAAGAGGCGGAAAATCTCTTCGAGAAAGCCCTCTCTATTGATCCCAATCATGCCACTGCCTTGATCAATTTGGCGATGATTGACCAATCTCGGGGACAGAAGGATCGCGCGCTGGCGCGCCTTGAAAAAGTGGTCGCCAAGAATCCTGACTATGCAGAGGCCCACCTGAATCTTGGCTCTCTCTTGGCATCCATGAAACAACTTGATAGAGCAATTTTCCACCTATCGAAAGCCATCGCATTCAATCCAAAGCGGGCCATTGCACACCTTAATTTAGCCTCCGTCTATATGGAGAAACAGCAGTGGGAGAAGGCTGAACAACGATATCGACTCGTCCGGCAGCTAAACCCAAAAATGCCCTATGCGCATCTTGGACTTGCGACCTTGCAGGCGCGTCGGAAACTTCATCCCGAGGCTGTCATATCGTTACGCAAAGCAATCTCACTGGGCGCTGAGAACGCGAAATCTTATACTCAGCTCGCCCGTTCATTGCTGGCCCTCGGTGATAAAAAAGGTGCTTCCAAAGCGCTGCTGACGGCCTTGAAAATTGATCCTAAATACGCAGAGGCTCAACAGATTGTTAAGGAAAACAGACTTCTTAGCGAATAGTTTTTTGGGAAATCAGCTTGACGGAGTTATCTGCAATATTGAAGGATGTTTGGATATCGTTTAAATGGATATTTAAATCCATCGATGTGTGGAGAAATTTTACCAATCTTGACGTAAAGCACCCTCGACCGACCCTTACGAAAATATGAATACTCGAAAAACATTAAAGCCCATATTGGCAATCACGCTCTTTATGGGAGCCGCCGCGCAAGCCAACAACATCGAAGAAGGAAAAGAATTTTACACGGCCGTTAAGGCCAAAAACCCAATCGTTCTTGATGGCGATCTCTCTGAGTGGTCAGGAGCTAACGTGATCGCAGATCCGAGATTCTGGGAACCAAAAAATAGCCCAAGGGAAGATCAGGAACTCGTCAACTTTGAGCTCTGGCAGGGCGGCGACTGGACAGGGCCCGACGATCACACTTCTGCAGTGCGGGTTGTCTACGACGATGAAAACGTTTATTTCGGATTTGTCGTTACAGACGAGTACCACGAAAACTCCGCTAACAGCGCATGGAACGGCGACTCGGTCCAGCTGATGGTCGCAAATGCAGCTCGCGACAGCCAGGTCGGGCTCTACAACTACGCGCTTGGCGGTGTCGAAGGCACTCTGGGAGATATCATCACCATGCACGAGGCGGGACCAGGGGGGACCGAGGCAGTTGTGACGCGTAATGCGGAAACAAAACGCACCGTCTACGAAATCAAGCTGCCAAAGTCGGCGCTCGAGCTAGACGAACTCACCAGCGGAATACAGTTCGGACTCGGAATGGCCATCAACGACGGCGACGAGAATACGCCAGGTCAAAAAGGATGGGGCGGCTTGGGGGCTCACTCCATTGTCCATGGGAAATCTCCCGATCAAACTGCCCTGATCACCCTGTTTGAACCCCCGGTCTTTCCGGAAGGCAATAACATCGAAGAAGGAAAAGAGCACTACACTGCCATTAGGGCCGCTAACCCTATTGTTCTCGACGGTAAACTCGACGAGTGGAGCGGAGCTCAAGTGGTCGCGGATCCGAGATTCTGGGAACCTAAAGCGAGTCCAAGAGAGGACCAAGAGCTCGTCAACTTTGAGCTCTGGCAGGGAGGAAACTGGACAGGTCCCGACGATCAAACCTCGACCGTGAGGGTTGTCTACGACGATGATAACGTCTATTTCGGATTTGTCGTTACAGACGAGTACCACGAGAACTCTGCTAACAGCGCGTGGAACGGCGACTCAGTCCAACTCATGGTTGCAAATGCAGCTCGCGATAGCCAAGTCGGACTCTACAACTACGCGCTCGGCGGTGTCGAAGGCGCCCTGACCGACATCATCACTATGCACGAGGCGGGACCAGGGGGGACTGAGGCGGTTGTGACGCGTGACGCGGAAACAAAACGCACCGTTTACGAAATCAAGCTGCCCAAAGCGGCGCTCGAGCTCAATGAATTGACTGGCGGAGTCCAATTTGGCCTCGGTATGGCCATCAACGACGGCGATGAGGATACGCCCGGTCAAAAGGGATGGGGCGGCTTGGGGGCTCACTCCATTGTCCACGGTAAATCGCCTGAGGAGACCGCACTTGTTACCTTGGCCACCGCCAACAACATCGAATCGGGCAAGGAATTCTATTTCGCCAGTCCGGTGACATCACCGATCGCCTTGGACGGCGAACTCAACGATTGGGGCGGCATTGGAATTCTATCCGACCCGAGATTCTGGCATGAAAAGGCTGAAGCAAGGGAGGACCAAGAACTCATCAATTTCGAACTCTGGCAGGGAGGAAACTGGACGGGTCCCGACGATCACACCTCAGCGGTGCAGGTCGCTTTCGATCTGGACAACGTCTATTTTGCCATCGTGGTGACAGACGAGTACCACGAAAATTCCGCCAACAGCGCGTGGAACGGCGATTCCGTTCAACTTATGATTTCCAATGACAAGCAAGACACACAGGTTGCTCTCTACAACTACGCCCTTGGCGGTGTCGAGGACACGCTGGGAGACGTCATCATCCTGCACGAGGCGGGGCCAGGGGGCACCGAGGCAGTTGTGACGCGTAATTCGGAAACGAAACGCACCGTTTACGAAATCAAGCTGCCCAAGGCGTCCTTGGGTATCGATAGCTTGGAACTTGGAACGCAGTTCGGACTCGGTATGGCGATCAACGACGGCGATGAGACCACTCCAGGCCAGAAGGGATGGGGCGGCCTCGGTGCACACTCTATCGTCCACGGAAAATCCCCTGAGCAAACCGCACTGGTGACCTTGGGCATCGGAGGCGGTAGTGGCTGCTTTCTTTCGGCGATCAACTCTCCAACAGTTACCTCGCTAGATAAATTCAAATTCCGCGCCAACGACTTCGAGGGCTGCGTATTTGATCCGGCGCTCACCACACTTCTCATCGATGGACAAGCGGTCGAATTGGTGGCCAGCGAAAGAAAACAGGGCGCGGTCGATTTCACCCATACCATGGCAGCACCCTTTGCAACCGGATCCGATCACACATTCGCGATCGAGTTAAGGGACACCAACGGAAATGTCGTTGCGGCAGATTCGGGAGACTTTATTTCCCCCAGATTCGCTATCCTAACGGCAGACATGAAGGTCACTTCAGTGGGCGATCCAGGATTTATGTGGAGAGTCTTTCTGAGCGAATTCCCCCCCGCAGCAGGTGACTTGCTCGGAGATACGGAACTTGCGTTGGCCGGCGAACTAGGGAACGCTGCCGGCAACTTCGCCAACCCGGAACTTTTTGGTCCGGCGATAGGACCAGGCATCATTGCTGGTCCGCTTGTCGAGTTTGAGATCCCTACGGTGATCAACTTGGGCTTATTTGAAGGAGAAGCGAACGGCAACTTCGAGCCGGACGACCAAATGCCAGGCGTTCCGGGGGTAAACGATATTGGCGACGGCGCCAGCGCTGAAATTCTCACGTTCATCGAGTTCCCGACGGCTGGAATCATCACATTCGGCGTGAATAGTGACGATGGCTTTCGGATGGAAGGCGGTCCGCATGGTCAACCCCAGCTGCGCAAGACCTTGGGCCAGGAACCCAACGCCCGAGGAGCGGCAGACTCAATCTTCGCTTTCCGGGTCGATGAACCTGGCATTTACCCGATTCGAGTCATTTGGTGGAACGGAGGCGGGAGCGGTAGTATTGAGCTCTTCAGCTTGAAAGATGATGGAACGAAGGTCCTCCTGAATGATGTCGCAAACGGAGGCCTCCAAACATACAGCTCCCAAGTGCGTGCTCCATTTGAATTCACCAGCATCACACGGGATGCCGACGGAAACTTGACCTTGGTGTGGAATTCTTCGCCTTGGATCATCTATGCTTTGGACTACGCTACCTCATTGGATTCACAGTGGCAGGAATTGGATGACTCCTTGCCATCGCAGGGAACCACTACCGAAATCGCAATCGATGCGGCGACTGCCAATTCCCTCAGTGAATCTGGACGCCTCTTTTTCCGAGTTCGGAAACCATAGCGATTGACTGTTCTTTCGCATTTGTAATGCGGCGGGGAAGCATTTGGAATTTTTCCAAAGTTCTCCGCCGTCATTCTTCCGTTATCGGAGAAGAAGATCACGAGTGTATCTTCAGCCAATTCGAACGCCTCCGGTTAGGATAGAGGACGCGACCCGTCCTCTATCCTAACCGGATTTCTCCCTACCTACTACGCCCTTGGCTAATTAGAAAAGGAAGGAGTTTACGCTTATTTTGGTCGGGGCGGGGATTCTCGCTTTATTGTATTTTTCTTCCGTATCCGACCTCCTTTCCACCTTGGGACGACCAGTCATCACTGCAATTCTGGCTCTCGCGGGATACCCGTCGGTCAATCAAGGGGATCCCTCTGGCTTCCCTAGCTCCTCGTCTGTCTCTAGTTCTGTCCGGTCAGACGGCAGGGCACGAAATTCCTGCTACTCCCGGCGACCATCACCGTTTTCGCCGTCAATCCCTGACTGATCGCTTTCACTGTCCTAGTCCTGACCTGGGAACTGCGTAAGATCGCGGCAAAGGTCAACGAACCCGAAAGTCGCATGACAATTCATCTCCCGACCCTCAGAATCTGGACGGAAGTATTTCACAAAGCAGGCGATATTTACTACCAAAGCATATTCAATATTTTCGCAGCCAAAAACATCACTACCCACTTTGTCATCGAACAGGCTGTCGAAGTGAAATCTCCCAGGACCCTGTCCCTGACAGAATTTCCATCGTCAGGGACGGGTCAACTTCTCCGCTTAGGCCGTCTAAAACCCGGTTGATAACAGCTCTAAAAGGCCAATCATCATGACCCCCCCTTCCGTCTCACTGGTCCTTCTCACGGTCTATTCCACTTTCATCCTCACCGCACGCGCTGAACTCCTTGTCTACTACCCATTCGATAACCAGAATGGTATAACAGTCTAAAATCAGGGAATCCTCTCGGATGACGGCACGATCATGGGTGACGGGAAATACGGGACCAGCAAGGATGGCACTTTCGGCACCGCATTTATTGGAAACCGCGCAGGGACAAACAATGCACGGGTCCATACCGGTTTTTTGGGCACACAACTCGGCCAGGGCGACAACGGAGAATCCTACACCGCGATGGCCTGGATTCGCTGGGACGGTTCGAGGAGTGGTAGTAGCGACCACATGGTCTTCGGCGCCAACGACGGTGAGGGCAATAACGCCATGCTCCACCATGGTATTCGGGACGACAGTGTAAACAACATGCACTTCGGCGGTTGGGGAGGATCCCAAGATATTAGCGATGCCGGCTCAGTAGCAGCCGGCTTCAATGAGCGTAGCAACTTCGAATTCATCGAACTGATGAATATCAGCTCCGCGAGTATTGATCTGACCAACGTTCGCTTTACTTCAGGAATCACGTTCGACTTCGACGATTCTGAAATTGGCTTTATCCTCCCTCCCGCTGGCCGAGTCATTCTCATAAACAATCGAGCAGCCTTTGAAATGCGCGACACCGGAGTGCCCGCCGCGAATATCGCCGGCACCTACTCCGGGAATTTGAGTAATGATGGGGAACAGCTGATCCTCCTGGCTAACGACAACTCAATCATCCGTAATTTCGCCTACAACGATCAGGCTCCATGGCCCGATAGCTCCGATGGAGATGGCTTCAGCCTCACTCTCATCAAACCCACCAGTAATCCAATTCACGCCGATCCGTTCAACTGGCGCTCCAGTGTAGACACCCATGGCTCACCAACTGTCTCAGACGCGATGAATTTCACCGATGACCCCACCGACGACGAAGCCCTCTTCGATTACCTCCTCGGTGACTCCGGTTCACTAAACGCCCGTTTCGAAACCCTCGCAGTCGATGGAGTGACTGCGAATTACCTCACCTTATCCGTGACCGTGGAGCTGGCAGCGGACGACGTTTCCTTCGTAAGTGAAATCTCCTACGATCTTGAAGCTTGGCAAAGCAAAGCCACCCTTCTTAGCCGCACTAACAATGGCGACGGCTCCGCAACCCTCCTCTTCCGCTCAGAGAACCCGTTCACAGTCGAAAAAGACCTCTATATGCGCCTAAGAATCACAACTCGATAGACGATCAGATGAGCGTTTCGCCTGGCGACCTCGGGTGATCCGACTTCGAGGAAGCCGAGAATCACCATCAGGGTCAGAATAACTTCTAAAAATCAGTAATGCTATTCTTGAGGCGGGCAGATGCAAATTTGGACCGTCAGTTAAGGAAGCTCGCGGAGGGTGTAATAGACTTCCAGAGTTGGCCAAGCAGAAGCCTCGAAGAGAGCTTCCGTTTTTAGCTTGAGGTAATGGATGCGATCAATGGAGCGCTTCTTTGAGAAATCCTTGATCGTGATTTCAAGGAGTTGGCTGGAACGAAGGAACTTTGCGGAAGTAATTTCCTCTTTCCGTTTGTCGTGCTCGGGTGAGCCATACTTGCCGGTGTTGGCGTAGAACCATGATTCCATTGAGAGGGCTTCCAAGAGGGCCTTCTCGCTAACACCCTTTTTGATTGGAGCCGTGAAGCGAATGACAAAGCCCTTCTGGGTTGGAGTCATATGATGAATGTCGGCGGGGTTGGTCTTTCCGTCGTAAATGACTCGTTGAAGGCTATCTTGCTTACCTCCGCGAGCTCCCCAGCCGCGGCCGGTTTGACCGATGAGCAATGAACCATCAGGGAGGAAACAAGGACGCATCGCTCCGGCGTGGAGGCCTCGGGCAAATGGAATGACGCAACCTTGATCGATGCCGTTAAGTTGCTCGGTTTGGACACGCAGCATCGTCGAAAGCGTTTGGTCGCCAATGAACATTTGCTTTTGAAAAGGGCCGAAGTTTCCTTCGGTGAGATCCCAAGCGGGATGTCCGGGTGAGTTTGCAAGGCGCCCATGTGGAAGCCAGACGGCACCTTTACGAATCTTCTCGTCCCAGTTCTTGAACTGGAGCTCAGGAGAATCAGGCTTCATTTTCCCGGGGAGAGTGACTAACCCAGAGAGGTGACCATAGAATTTGCCCTCCTCCAAGGGAACCACTTTGGACGAGCCGACGTATTCACCTTGGTTTTCGGCATACCAAAGGCGTCCATCGGGACCGACTCCGATTCCGGCAGGGGAGCGCAGTCCATTGGCGTAAGGTTCAAACCTTCCTTCAGGTGTGACGCGACATGCCCAGCCGCGGTAACCACCCATGGAGCCCATGAAGGGGCCTCCAGCGCGCCATGATGTTTTTTCGTCACCTCCGTGGGAGAGGTTGAGGGCGAAGTAGTAATTCCCCTTGGCGTCACGAGCGGGCCCGTGAGCGTATTCGTGGTAGTTTCCGTGGAACCCGTAATCATCGCAAAGGGTGTCGAACTGATCAGCACGACCATCACCGGTGGTATCGGTGAGGCGGGTGAGTTCCGGCTTCTGCATGATGACAATGCGATCACCTTTGTCGTCTTCGATTTGAACACCGAGAGCTTCATAAGTTCCTTCCGCAAAGAGACTCCACTGGTTGTTTCGGATGCGCCAGACACCCGCAGTCCGGGTGGTGACGACAATCGTGCCATTCTTGGCAACGGCGATCCCGATGGGCTCGAAGAGTTGGTTGCGACCGTAGAGATCTTTTGGAGCGACCCAAGTTTCAATAGAATATCCTACGGGTAGTTCAAGTGGGCGGTTGCCAGGTTGGGATGGACGTTTCTGGACAGCCTGAGGCTCCCAGTTCTCACTCTTCGCTATAGCCGGGCGTGCGATCAAGCCGGTTGGTAACTGAGCCGTGACGAGGTAATTTGGGCCTTTGCTTGGATCGAGTGTGATTATTTTTCCGCTAAGAGAACCTCCAGTGACTTTGATTTCGGAGAGCCCCTGGTCATCAAACTGGAATTTTTGAGGAGAAATTAGTGTCCCTGAGATCGTAATTTCAAGCTTGAGAGTGTCAGTGAAGCGAATGGCTTGGCTGAGTTGATTCTGGCCAACCCGGAATCGGAAAGAAGGAGCTGAGTCTTCTTTTGAAAGGGAATGGCCGAGGAATTCGGCGTCTACTGAACCCAGGAGCTCCAGAAAATCACGATCTTCCCAGAGCCACTTCTTAATGGAGCCGTGATCGAGAACGTCAGGTTCTTTAAAGTCAAAGCTGATCGGTTCACCTGACTGGGTCAGTGGTTGAAGGAGTCCCTTGCTGTCAGCGACCCCTTTGTTGATGAAGCCACGTGCCGAACCGGGTTTACCCCGACCTCTCCTCTCTTGTGAAAGGTTGAGGAATCCACCGGTCCAGACATTCCTCAGAGAGAGGGTTTGTGGATCAAAGGTGTAGTTCATTCCGTTCGGAAGACCGACATGCAGAGCGCGACCGCTTGATCCGCGGAGTGGCGCCCGAAAAACCCGTGGGCGATTTGTTACTGGAATTTCGTTGGCAATTTCCAACAAGGAATTGACCTCTGCAACTTTCGCTTTCTCGACCATGACGGTGGCAGGGCCAGCTTGTGCCGAGGGCGAGAGAGTGCGAAGATAGTGCCAAAGGTTATCAAGGTCGTGGTCGGAAATAATCTCCTTGGGATACATCGGCATGGCCGGAGGAAAGGCGGCTCCTTTGGTTGGGCCGGATTCCGAAACTGCCAGTTGATCCCATGATTGACGAACGGAACGATCGAAGTATCCCCGATCTGCTTTGATGGTGGCATGTTCGGTCTTCCCTTTTGGGACAACCGCTCGATCCCTTGCATCGTTAGGGAAAAGCCCCCAAAGTGAAGGGCCAGTCTTGATAGAATCATCGGTGGGCGAAGCCACGTGACACTCCATGCAACCCATGGTGTCGAAGGTCTTTTTTCCTTCGGCAACAGCATCGATCTTCTCCTGAGCGAAGAGAACCGGGGAAATAAGAAAGAGAAGGGCGAATCGTTTCATCACCTATTTCGTAATGGGCAACGGGAGGCTCGTCGAGATAAGAAGATGGAACTTTTCACTGAAGTGTCGTTGACGGAACGGCCGGGATAAGGCCTGGCGTTCCCGCCATTGGGGTTAACAGGCCTCACTTCGGGTATCCGTCGACGACGCCCTCATGCGATCCACCCCCCCCAAATCCTGTAGTGGCATATTGAGAAAATGCTCATCGACGAAATTTTGAATTTTGGGACCATGGGAATTGATAATGATTCTCAAAGAAAAATCGCGGAGGAGAGAAGTGTCAACTCAGCTCCCGGGAACGCCACCTTGAAAGATGACGATTATTGCTTTTCATGGGTTTATCCTGATCCGATCGGGGTCGTCGCGGTGGATGAAAATTAACAAGATCCAATCAACCCTGGCCGTGCCCGGCTGACGGGCTTTGAGCGAGCCGTGACCTTGAAGGGGGAAGCACAGCACATTCGTGGAAGAACATCGATGTGGCGAAGGATACAGCCCGCAGAATAGCCGGACTCTTTTGATTGGAATCGGAGAGATCCTAAAATTGGAATCACTCGTGGTAAAATGGCCGTCGGGGCGTGAAGAAGTGTTTTCTTATTTGCCGGTGAATCGACTGTTCAACATGCCTGAGGAGAACAGTCCGAGAGTGGAAAAATATTTCGCCGAATAGGAAGTAGCTTAAGTCAATGTCAATGGATGCTACTTCAGGAGTGCCGCCATTTCCGTGAGGATTCCGGGCACTGCTTTTTCGGCATCCTGTTCCTCTTCATACTCTAGCGTAAACCACCCCTGGTAATTGACCGTCCGGAGAATTTTTAGGAGTCTTGGAAGATCGATCGGCTCCTTCTCTTTCGCGTCCTTCCTTTTGAGCGACACCTTCATCTGCACATTCACAGCATAGGGCGCGATCTTTGCCAGATCGCCATAGGGATCTGTGGTGTGGAAATTACCACTGTCCAAATTAATCCCCGCCCACGGACTATCGACCGCCTTCATGATTCTCACCAAGGCATCGGCTTCGGAAACAATCCCGCCATGGTTTTCCAAGCCGAGAAAAATCCCCTTCTCTCCCGCCAGCTCCAAACACTCCTCGTAGCACTCCAGGAAATTCTTCTCCGCTTCCTTCTGGCTCACCCCTTTCCGAGCGTTCCCAGCAAAGACCCGGATATGAGGAGCCCCCATCACCGCGGCATACCGAATCCAGTTCTTTACATAGTCAATCTCCTTCCTCCGCTCCTCCCCCTTCGGATGTGTAAAGACATTCCCAACCGCCGTCCCGGAAACCGCCACCCCGCGCAGATAAGCGTGCCGTTTGAGTTTCAGTAAATAGGCCTCATCAAATTCCGGAGGAAAAAAGTAACTCGTCAATTCCGCCCCGGCACATCCGTGATCCGCGCAGTAATCAATGAAGTCGAGCATATCCCAATCCCCTCCTTCCCGCGCCTCTTCATTCGGCTTCCCCTTCATCCACTTCATCTTCCTACGAAAAGAATAGGCGGCAAGCCCCAGCAAGAGCTTCGGATCACCCTGACGCCTAATCGGCTCAATCGCACCCAACGGTCCCACTCCAAGACAGGCTCCACTCATCGATAAAAATTGACGTCTCTTCATTCACTCAAGCTGAAGACATTTTCCATCCCCGCCAATCTCAATCCGCTCAACACGAAGGACTGAGTTTGAACTTTCCTCAGTTATCGTTGCGGGACGGAGGCTTCGAGCACGGTGGCCCCATGTTTTTGGCTCATAACGAGAATGCTTAGGCGCTCAACTTGGCCCAGGTCTGATGTGCTGACACTAGCGTAGTCGAATTTTCCTCGCAGGTCAGTATAGCCGTCTTTGAAGAATTTCACTCCGTCTTTGGTCTTGGCGTAGACTTTCACATAGACCTTCGAGAGAGGCTTTCCGGATTTGTCATGGCGCACCGTGAGCAGGCCCATCGTTTCACTGAGGGTGGTCTTGAGATCGTTGGCGTAGACGGCTTGCGATGTCGCCTTGCCTCCGCCCAGGACTTCCACGATGACATTGCTGGCATGGTAGTTTTTTGGGAGTGCAAAGGAGGTAGCGTTCTTTCCCTTGGTCAGTTTCATACTAATCGATTGGTTCGGACGAATGATAGAGAAGCGTGAGGTTCCGCTCGAGACGAAGGGGTTGGTGCTGAAGAGGAATTCAAGATCCATCTCGTAGTAGTTCACGGTCACTTCGGCGATATTGTGGTGGTCGAGGGTGGCTTTCACTCCCTCCACCTTGAGATCGAGTGATGGTTCGCGAGCGGCGGCAGCTTGTTGTTCTTGCTCGCGATTTCCCTCGTCGATTACGACCGGACCGGCTCCTTCGACTTCGGAAATCTGAGCAGTGATGTCGGCAAACTTTTCGCGCCAATGAGCAACGGGATACTTGTCATATTTCTTGGCGATGCTACGGGCCTTGCCGAGATCGGCCTGGTAAAAGGCGGCATAGGCCTGGAAGTAATCAAACTGCATTTGTGACGGCAGTTCTTTGGCATCGACCAATTTGAGATGAGCGAGGGCCTCTTCGATTCGATCTTGCAGGAAAAGGTAGTAAGTGGCGCTCAGGCGATCCATGGCATCGAGTGCCTTGCGCTGACTCAAGATTGTCAGGTAGTTCTGATACTGTGAGCGGATGACAGGATTGAGAATGCGGTGCTCCCCACCGAGAGCATGCGCCCGGTTGTTGATGAGCGGTTTGTATTCGAGGTGCTGGTAGTTGCGCCGGGCGATAGGATCGATGGTCACCAGATCGCATTCGAGGGCAAGTCCGCATTGATTAAGGAACGTGCCTTGCATGAAAAGATACTGGGCAATTCCGGCCTTGTTGTTTTGCGCGATGGAGTAGCTCTGGAGGGTTTGATGATAGAGGCCCCGGGAGTTGAGAATGGTGAGAACATTTTGGTGAAAGTCCGCACTTCCCCGGACGCGCCAGGCAATCTTGCCGAGATCGACGAGGTGAAGATTCTCGCTTTTAAGGTAGTTAAGGAGGAGTGCGTCGTCACCCCACTGGCTGATCCAAGCCCATGAGGTTTCATCAACTGATGACGGCTCATCGACGACATTGAGAACGAGCGAGTCGGCGTGCGCGAACACCTCTCCGCTTCGCGAGAGGTGAGCAGGATACACCGGAAATTTACCGGAGGAGGGAAAGTAAAAAGCGAGTTCAACCCGATGTGTTGAATAGGGCTCCAACTGGATGGGTTTCGTGGCAGTGATGCGTTGTCCCATCATGGGAATGGCTCCTTTTGGAAGCTGGGTCAGGACGTCGAGTCGTTGACGTGAACTGGTGGGATTGGTCACGACAACCTCTGCTCCGTAGACCAGTCCCCGAACGAATTCCCCGGTGATGAATTTGTCAACTTTCTGTCCATCTTCCATACGGAAGCGATCGTTGAGCTGGAAGTAGTTCTGACTCATCAAAAGAGGAGGACGCTTGGCGGCCATTCCGGCTTCCTTGATTTCGCGATGGAAAAAAAGAAGATTGCCACCAGCGGTAAAATCGAGAGCACCGTCCTTGATCTCGTCCTGATGCATGGGAGCAGTGAAGGGAAGATCGAGAAAGGCCAGAGCCAGGATCATTTCGTGGAAATTCCCGGTCGCTTCGCCGAGGTGGCGGGAGCCGAAGCCCGGCTTTGCTCCATGCTTTGCTAAATCCAGCCAGAAGCGATTTTCGTCGACGAGCTTGTAATGATGTTGAGCGATGGGGAGATGGTAGTAGTTATTTTCCGCCCATTCTTTGGTGGGTTCGATAGCGCGGTAGAGTTGTTCGCTTTTTTCTAGCAATTTTCTTTGTTGAGGCGCACCGAAGGCGTCCGCTCCATTCTCAAAGTAGACTTCCTTCACCTTTTCCTGGAGCACGGCCAATGCTTCAGCTCCTCTCGCTATCTTGCTCGATTTCTCTTCACCGCCTGATCTTCTTGTCGTTCCCAGTCGCCGGCCATCGGAGGCAAATGGGTCACTATCATTGGGCGCAGCATTGGTCGATTTCCCTGCCACTGCGAATCTTGAGGCGCTTTCTTTCTTTTTGCTGGCATAAGTATCTCCGAAGGCACCGCCAGAGATGGCCGCTCCGAACCATTGTTGGGCTTTTCTGGAGTCGGGGGTCTTGAAGGCGAGACGGTTTTCGAGATCGAGCGTGAGAGCGGCAAGGCGCTTGGGATCTTTTTGGGATAGGAGGATTCGCTCGACGACATTCAGGCGGGCGTATTCAAAAGCGGTGAAGTATTTCTCCAGTGGTTTCTCGACAAGATAGTCGTCCATGAAGGTGCGATCTTTTTTATTCACGAGATGTGGAACGACGATCTTCTTGAAGAAGGCTGGATCCTTACGGGAAAGGAAGAAGCTCAGCTCATGGCAGGCATATTTGGAGTAATTTTCCGTTTTCTCCTCATCAGTTAAACTAGACCATCTAACGATAAAGGAAAACTCGCGCAGGGTCGCGTCTTTTTTGAGAGTGAGGAAGTAGCGATACACCGATCCAAGATGGTCGAATAATTCGAACTGTGAATTGGCTAGATCAGGGAGCTTGATGGTGTCGCCTTTCTTGAGGAGGGAGACACGGTCCTGCTCGGTAAAATGGCGTTTTGGATCGAGTGCTTTAAGAAGGCGTAGGTCGCGAAGTTCGGTTTCGCGGTCTGGAAGCGAGACACTGCGGTAAGTTGAGCCCTCGGGATCGACGAGGAGAACGTGAATATGTTGACGATCTCCAAAGGCATCGAGATTGATCGAGAGCTTCCCGTTTTTATCGGGGACAAGATTGGAAACCAGAACAGGATCGTTGAGAAGAAATTCGTAGGACGGGCTCCCCATTACACCATCTTTGCGGGCGCTGGATCTTCCTTTACCATTTTTCGCCCGTCCAGACGCAGGGGCTGCAGGAGCGATAGGCTTACGATTAAACTTATCTCCGCCTACGAGTTTCTCTTCACCTGTTTTGGTATCGCGGACCGCCCAAGGGTTGAGGAGAATTTCGGGGCGCACGAGCATGTTGCCAGGAAACTTTTGAGAATAGCGTCGCTCAAGAATGTAGCGAAGCTCATCTCCCAGATTACGTCCGCTGATATAGAGGCTAGGCAGGAAGCGAGCGGTTCCAGTGACGAGCCCTGCACGTTGGGAGCCGCCAAGGGACTGAAACGGATCGTGACCTGGAAGGAAACGGGTCGCGATGACATGAATGCGGGTCAGGGGATCTGCTCCGGAGACATCGATCTCCATCGTCTTCTTGTCTGTGGTTATTCTTGAGATATGGGATGATTGACGAGCTGACAGCTCCAGCATTCGGGTGTCATTGAAGGCATGGCCTTGCGAAACAGTGCCATCGGCGACCATGATCTTAATAGATTGGCCGCTGTCCTTCAGGAGGAGGCGGTAGTCACCCGCAGCGCAGTCCGAGGCTACGAGATTTCCATCGATTAACTTTAGCTGGGCAAACTCATCGGAGAGGTATCCGCCCGCCGACTGTGAGTAGAGAGCGACTTCACGGCGATTCAGTTGACCGACGAAAGGGATCTTTAGATCCTCTCCTTGGTAAACCGTGAGGAGTTCTATTTGATCGCGACGATCATTTTGAAGAGTCCACGAGCGAGAGTATCCACCAGTCCCCCGAACGGTCACGTGATGAATATCATCGAGCTTTCCTAGCTCCACCGCCCCAAACTGATTGGATTTGAGAGTGACGTTGCGTGAGTTTTTGAAGTCCTCGCGACGGAAGTTGACGTTGAGGTTTTGGCCGTCGAGAGCTTCGCCATTGCGACCGAGGAATTCGATGCGGTAGCTGTCGTTAATTTTGCTGAGATAAAAATCGCCTATC
>OJFK01000084.1_pt1 | contig 32042 bp, 18 predicted proteins | sample 1594101 | NCBI WGS metagenome assembly OJFK01 (sample SAMN05416723, study PRJEB24817) | seawater metagenome | isolation source: Sea water | place: Canada:Atlantic | collected 2013-07
CCCCCACCTTTAAGCGCGTCCTCGATGCTTCGCAAATCGGAGGTGACTACAAAAAAGGCGGACGCCGCGCCGGCAAGCGCGAAGCGATTTTCCACCACGGTCACGCCATTTCCATCTCCTCTCAGAATAACTACCACGGGCGCATTTTGAAACCACCGTCCCCAAAAGCGGCTGGTATCGTATCCAAATCACTGCCAAATCCTTCAATCCGCCCGGGTGCCGCGGTATCTGGACCCAAGTCCATAGCGGCATGTGCAACGCCAAAGCTCCTACCATGTTCTGGGTTGGTAGCTTCCTCGCCGAGGCGGAACCCAAGACTATCAGCTTCGAAACGTGGATGGCGAAAGACCACATGCTCGAGACTCGCCCCAGCGATAACACCCTCAAGAAAACCTCGGGAAAAAGCGTCACTGAAGGTATCGCCGTCAACAAAGGAGCGATCGGCACCGCCCTCAAATCGCTCACCATCGAACGTATTCACAAAGGCCATTCCTCTCATAAAATCAAAAGCCTGCTCCTCGGCGACCTCTCGATCGAAAAAGGAAAACTCCTTAGCGAAACCCCAGTCGAAGATCTCGCCAAACTCATCACCCGCTTTGTCACCCGCGCCGTCCTCAGCTCACCACGCGTCCTCTTCTTCACCGAGAAACTAGGCCGCCTTGATGACTACAGCATCGCATCCCGCCTCAGCTACTTCCTAAGGAGTCGTCCGCCCGATCAAGCCCTCCTCACCGCCGCCAAAAAAAGGGAACCTTTCCGACCCAAAAGTCCTCCGCCAACACACCGAACGTCTCCTAAAAAGTCCACGCTCCGATACCTTCGTTCGGAACTTCTCCGATAGCTGGCTCAGCCTCAAGGACATCGACTTTGCCACCCCCGACACCCAACTCTACCCTGAGTTCGAGATCATTCTCAAGAACGCCATGCTCCATGAAACCCGCGCCTTCATCCGCGAGATGATCGACGCCGACCTCAGTGTCACTAACGTCATCCACTCCGAACTCGGTATGCTCAATGAGCGCCTCGTTCGCCACTACCGCATCCCCGGAATCACCAGCTCCCGCATCACCAAAATCCCACTCGCACCCCATCACTACCGCGGTGGCATCATCACCCACCGCAGTATTTTAAAAGTCACCGCCAATGGCACCACCACCTCGCCTATCATCCGCGGAGTCTGGCTCCTCGAGCGAATCGTCAAAAGCCTCTCCCAAAAAATTATGGTTTCTGCTCGGTAATCCACGCCGCCGTCCAAAGCAACATCTTCCTCTCAAAATAGAGCTAATCAAGGAGTCAATATTCTTCCGCCTCTAAAGGGGAAACTAGCGCAGCTAAAGACGAAGACCTGGTATTTGCGTATCCCAAAATCAGCGAGCGCTGAAGGTCCACTCCAGGGCGGCTAGAAATTTACTTTTGGCGGGAGGGTTTTGAAGGCGTTTTTGGACCGGGGTAAAGGGGTGCACTGCTCGTTAAAGCAAGAAGGAATCAATATCAAACAAGACTCCACGGTCACGTCACGAAACAAATTCCCCACCCGGCTCTGCCTCCTTTGGAAAGAGATATCGGAGAAACATGAATTTGAATACGCGACTAGTGCGCAGCAGGCTGGGGTAGCGGTGCTTGAATTTTTAAAGCTAAACTCTAGTTCCGTTCAGGATGGATTCTTCGCGATGGCGAGGTGCCCTGGTTACCTACTTATTGGTCCGTGATCTTGAAGCTGTTCCTGATCAGCTTCAGCCCGCGCTCGTGACCTTCGCGCACGTCGGCTTCGGACTGGAGCATGATGGTTACTTCGAGGCCGTTGAGCACCTTTCGATAATGGTCGCGTCGCATCGGCGTGCCGAGGCCTAGCACCTTGATCACAAACTCTTCGCGCACAGACTCCCAGCCATCTACGGGATCGAGCCGGACAAAATTTGAATCGCCACTACTCAGCATCGCCACGTCGACCTGAGCTGCCGAAGCGAATTCTTTCGCCGCATCCATCAGACCTTCAGCTGCATCCGGCTCATCCACCGAGATCAGACAGACGTCATCGCGCTGAGTCTGCAGCATGAACTGGTAGAACGGATCGATATCCGTCTCGCTGGTGATTTCCCATCCCTCCGGGTGAGTGAAAGAGGCTCTGCCCAAGCTTCGGTCGGTGGTCGAGTGGTTGTTTCCAGAGTCCCCGCAATGGCTCAGAAAAGGGACCGCAGCGGCGATAAGAATTAATATAAAAAGGCGCCTTTTGATCATTTTTTAGAGTTTTATGAAGGTTTCCCAAGCGGTGCAAGCCGCTATGCTAAACCATATCAGTTGTTATTAAAAATAATGTGCGAGGTGATGCTCATGACCAAGAAGCTTGGGCCGTCTCGTCGCGAGTTTCTTGGTCTCAATACATTTTTTGAAAATCACAAATCGAGGTGTCATAAAGCCCTCGCGTCGGGGCGAAATAGAAGAAAATTCTGGAGTAAACTGAGTCGATCAACTGCTAGGAATTTTCTTTTGGCGGAAGGGACTTTAAGCCGCCTTTGGCCCGGAGCGAAGAGGGGAGACAGGGGGTGTCGTCTTCGGAAAGGATGAAAGGCGGTTGAATTCTAGCCCAACCGCCCACGCGAATATCTCCTAGCTCGGCCTAACTAAAAGAGGCTGAGACCTAAATTCGAGGAGCCCAACCCTCACGGTAGTCTCTCTTCACGAATTGGTTAGCACGGTCATTATTAGTCGATCTCATGTTAGGACCATCCCAATCAATAGACTGCCCCTCTCCCACTTGTTGAGCAATGCATCCTAATAAAATCACTTCGTTTAGATAAGCTGCGATCTCAAAGTTTGAATAAGCTGGAGAACCACCCTTCATCATTTCGAACCACTCCTCAACGTGTCCTGGCGACCGAGGGACTGTTTGCGGGATTGCTTGACAAGCTTCGTGCTGACTAGCGTCACGGTATCCTTTTTCGTCGTTCAACATTACGTAAGGATTACCGCCCATATCATCTTGGGAAAATAACTTCCCCTTATCTCCAATAATGACAGCGCCACTACCAGGGAGCTTACCTCCCCGAAGGGCAATCACTTCAGAGACAATCTCCGTCCTGGGGCGAACCGGATCAAAGCTCTGACGAGGATTGCCGTCATACCACCAAAACTTCAGTGGTGGCAGCCCTTCTCGCTCCGGAAATTCAAACCGGACTCTCGAAGTTAGAGGGTAAGTTTCATCATAGATTCGAGAAGCCATCTCACATTCAATCTTGGTTGGATAACCTAACTTTAACGCACGAAACGGCATGTTCACGGTGTGACAAGCCATATCGCCTAAAGCACCAGTTCCAAAATCACTCCATCCACGCCACTTAAAGTCATGGTAAACTCCTTTTTTGTAGGGCCGCATCTGTGCCGGCCCGATAAAGCAGTCCCAATTTAAATTATCTGGAATGGGATCTGCGCCGGCAGGGCGCTCTAAGCCTTGGGGCCATACCGGACGATTTGTCCACACGTGAAGCTCCTTAGGATTCCCAATAACACCAGCTTGAACGAGCTCAACTGAACGACGCAATCCACTTCCAGCACTGCCTTGGTTCCCCATCTGAGTTGCTAACTTTTTTTCACGAGACAAGTTCCGCATCATGCGCGATTCCCACACCGTTTGAGTCAGAGGCTTCTGGCAATAAACATTTTTCCCCATCTGCATCGCCATGATACCGGCCACCCCGTGGAGGTGATCTGGAGTGGAAATGGTTACTGCATCGACCTTGTCTCCAATCTTAGTCAACATCTCGCGAAAGTCGGAGTATTTGGCCGCCTTGGAATACTGCTTCGCCATCTCATCAAGTTTTCCTCCATCAATATCACACAGGCCAACAATCGCGCCACCACATTTGGCCGCGTTCATCGTATCGCTCCTGCCTTTACCACCCACTCCGATGCAGGCTACCTGAATTTTGGAATTCAAATTCTTACCGCTCACAAAGGCAGGCATTCCGAATGTTACGCCCGCAAGGAGGCCAGACTTCTTGATGAATTGACGTCGGTTGGTCGCTGATTGAGCCATAATAGTAAAACGGGACTTGCGACGCCTGACTTTCAATCACTCTGCAAAACTTCACTTCTTTTTCACTGACGGCTAGGAAATTTCTTTTGGCGGGAGGGCCTTGAAGCCGCCTTTGGGCCGGAGCGGAGCGGAGGGGGGAGAAAGGGGCGGGGTGCCGCTCTTTGTGCGCAGGCTCTTGGGCTTGGGTGGATTGGTGAAGTTGCCCTTGTCGGTGGAAGGCGGCTTGCTCCTCGAACGGCTGTTGCGCTCGAGCTCGGCGATGTGGGTCTCAAGTTTTCCAAGGCTTCCACCCGATCCAATAATTGAAGCACCAAGTCTGCAATGGCCTCGGGATCGCCCTTGGCCAAGGCAATGAGTTCTTCTCGATTCGGACGTCGCACGAAGATTCCTACGAGCGCAAGTTGCTTAAGCTTTCTTAATGACCTGAATAGTTATGATCAGAGAAGGTCATCGTGGAACTTGGGAAAGAGCTGGAATACTTGTATCGACGAGTGGTCGGGGGGTGCCTACTTTGAGGGATGATGAGAAGGGCTTTACGAGCTTGGGCTTTGTGGTTGTTGGTTTTTGGATGGACCTGTTTGCAAGCCGGGGAAGCGGAGTATCGCTATTATCGTTTCACTCCGACGCAGTTGAGGGTGAGCAATGACTGTTGCGTTCAGTTGGCAGAAATTGAGTTTTTAATAGATGGAGCAAAAGTGGGAATTCCATCGGCCTGGAATCCGGGTGGAAGTAATCCGGAAGGGGAAACTCCTGATTTGGCGGTGGATGGTTCGCTAACAACAAAGTGGCTGGACTTCAATCAAGGGCCCTTGATTTTTGATTTCGGGAGTGCGGCTACGGTTGATGGCTATCGCTGGGCCACGGCGAATGATGCCACCGAGCGCGATCCGGTCCGATGGACTTTGGAGGGAAGTGATGACGAGACGAATTGGGTTCTCGTCGATGAACGAGTGGATGCCGATTTCCCAACGCCAGTTGCTCGCTTCACTTACACCTCGATCCTTGAGTTGAATGCCGCTCCGCAGGTCAGTTCATTCACGGTAGATCGTCCGTTGATTTCAGCGGGATTACCCGTGACTCTCTCCTGGGAGATTGATCCGGCATCGACCGACGTCTCGATCGATCAAGGTGTCGGTTCGGTATTGGGAATGACGACGAATGGTGTAGGCTCCATCACGCTCGACCCCGGTCCAACTGCGACGACCGTTTATGAGATCACCGCAAATCATGCCAACGGAGATTCCGCGGCACAGGTCGTGGTGACGGTGACTAATCTTCCCGTGATTCATGAGTTCATCGCCACGCCAGCGATTGGAGGGCCGGGAGATAAGGCGACCTTGAGTTGGGAGGTTTTTAATGCCGACAACTTGGTTCTGGATGGAGTTGCGGTGACGGGGACTTCCTTGGTGAAAGTTCTCACGACTTCGCAGACATTTATCCTTATGGCAACCAATGGAAACGGCGCCTCGACCAAGAGCGTGTCCGCGAAGGTGGTGGAACCCGGGGTGCCGGTGATTAATGAATTCATGGCGAGCAATGATGGCGCGCTGGTGAACGATGAAGATGGTGAGGATTCGGACTGGATTGAGATTTACAATCCAAGTGGATCGATCACGGATTTAGAAGGTTACTATTTAACCGATGATGCCGGTGATCTAACAAAGTGGGCATTTCCCGCTGGGACTCTGGGGATTGATGAATATCTCCTCGTGTGGGCCTCAGGAAAGAATCGCGCGGTATCGGGAGAAGAGTTGCATACAGACTTTAGTCTCAAATCCGGCGGCGAATATTTGGCTTTGGTGAAACCCGACGGGATTACGATTGTTTCGGAATACGGTGTCGGGGGAGCTGACTATCCCGATCAAGATGCACGGGTTTCTTTTGGTGGATTTGGAGAGGGGCAGCAACAGGGTTACTTCTCAACGGCGACTCCGGCTGCTGAAAATTCGAGCGGGTTTCTGGGTTATGTGAAGGACACCATGTTCAATGTGAAACGAGGGCATTTCACCGATCCCTTTTTACTGGAAATCACTTCGAATACCGTCGGGGCATCAATTCGTTACACCACTGATGGTTCAACTCCGAGTGTATCAGAGGGGACTCTCTATTCAGGTCCGGTTACGGTGGACCGGACGATGCCGGTTCGAGCCATTGCTTACCTGGATGGGCTCAGATCGACCAATGTGGATACGCAAACCTACCTCTTTGTCGATGATGTCATCACACAAACTTCAGCGAATTCTCAAAGCATCTGGGGACTCCCTTCCGACTGGTCTGGAACATCCCCGGACTATGGGATGAACTCGAGCGTGACCTCGCTTCACGCCGCGACGATCGAGGATGATTTGAAAACGGTGCCCAGCCTGTCGATTTCAATGCCGGATGAGGATCTTTTTGGACCGAATGGAATTTATGCCAATCCGCTAAGCAGTGGCATCGCTTGGGAACGAGCGACCTCATTGGAGCTGATCGACCCTGCAAATCCTGATGGGAGCGGGAATTTCCAAATTGATTGTGGCATCAGGATTCAAGGAGGGGCATTCCGTAGATTTGATCTGACGAAGAAGAAGTCGTTCAGAGTGGTCTTTAAAGGAATCTATGGAGATACCAAATTGCGCTTTCCCCTGTTTGGAGATCTGACGACGGATGAGTTTGACACCTTAATTTTCCGTATGGAATCGAATGATGGTTACCAGTGGGATAACCGGACCAATGTGCAATATGCCCGTGATCAGTTTGGGAGACGCTCGGCTTCCGATTTGGGAATCCCTTCATCTCGCGGACGTTATTTTCACCTCTACCTGAATGGAGTTTATTGGGGCGTCTATAATGTCGTGGAAAGGCCTGATGTCTCCTTTGGGGAAACACATTTCGGGGCGAAGAAAGAAGAGTGGGATGGGATTAACTTCGGTACGCCGACGAATGATAGCCTGAAGGATTCCTGGAACACCCTGGTGGGTCTCGCAGATGATGTGAGTAACGCCAGGAACGAAACCTCACGAACGGCAGCATACATGAAGGTACAGGGACTCAATCCGGATGGCTCGAATAACGCGGGCTGGGCCGACTTTTTGAACGTGGATAATATGTGCGATTATTTACTCGTAAATTGGTACACCGGGAATGCGGATTGGCCGCACCGGAATTACTACACAGGCCGGGAGCGGGATCTGCTGGATCCCGTCGCATGGCGTGGATCCCGGACGAGCACGGGGACCCATTTTTTCATGTGGGATGTCGAGACCTCGATGTTTTTGAGCTCGGATCGCGATCACACTGACGTGGTAACCGGGGTGAATGTACCGTTTGGAGATCTTCGTGGCAGTAAGGAATTTCAGGTGAGAATGGGAGACCGAGCGCACCGGGCTTTATTTAATGGAGGTGCCTTGACGGTGAACGAAGCGATGACACGATACGATGACATCACGAAGAATCACCGGAGCATTCTGATCCCGGAACTGGCACGCTGGGGCGATCAGCATGGGATGCAACGGACGATTCGCCAGTGGGAGTCAGCCTATAATCAGATTCAAGACAGATGGTTGGCGGACCGTTCACCGGAGCTTGTGGGAATCTTGCGAGGCTCAAATTATTATCCGGATTTGGATGCTCCGATTTACAGCCAACATGGTGGCGATGTCTCTTTTGGCGGTGGCCCGGCCTTGAGTGTTCCCGTGACGATTCCGCAGATCTATTACACTTTTGGAGAAGACGATTCTGACGAAGCCGATTATCAACATCCTCTCGATCCGAGATTGATTGGTGGAGGAATTTCTCCTGAGGCGACTTTGATCACTCTGGGCGGTGGCGGTGGTGGGACATCGATGCAGTTTGTTTCGAGCGGTAATCAATGGAAGTATCTCGATGATGGTTTGGACCAAGGAATGGCATGGCGGGGGACTGGCTTTGCGGATGGAGCATGGAGCGAGGGGGCGTCTCCACTAGGATATGGCGATGGTGACGAAGCGCAGGTGGTTGGGTTTGTTGATGCTGACCCCGGGAAGCCAGGAACCCAGAAGAATGCCACGACTTATTTCAGGAAGACGGTGAGTATTTCAGATCCTTTGGAGTATGGGCAATTTAAGCTCGATTATGTCTTCGACGATGGCGTTGCGATTTACGTGAATGGAAATGAGGTCGAACGGATTCACCTGGAGAATGACGCGCCGTTTGATCAATATGCCACGCTGCAGAGTGATGAGAATGAAACGGGAACGGTGATTCTAAATCCTTCGCTTTTTGCGGCGGGAGATAATGTCATTGCGGTGGAAATTCATCAATTGAATGAAGGCAGTTCTGATATCAGCTTTGATTTGGAATTACGCGGACAACCAGCAGGCGGCGGAGGAATGCACAGCTCTTCTCCTCTGGTGTTGACGGAATCAGGTTGGTTATATTCCCGGTCATACGATCCGGGGACTGGTGAATGGAGCGCCTTGAATGTCGCTCACTATAATGTCGAAACAGAGCCCGCCGATGCCACTAACCTCGTGATCTCGGAGTTTAACTATCGTCCGGGTGAGCCCTTTGTTCCCAATGATGTGGCGGTGTCAACGGATCGCGATGACTACGAATTTATTGAATTGATGAACATCGGGAGTAAGACGATTGATCTCTCGGGTGTGAAATTTGCGAGCGGAATCAGCTTTTCATTTGCAGAAAACACCCTGCTCGGAATCGGAGAGCGGTTGGTTCTTGTTTCGAATACCGCGGCTTTTTCCGAGAGGTATCCCGGCGTGGAAATAGGCGGTGTCTTTTCCTCGGGTAAGCTGGGGAACGGGAGTGAGCAAGTGGTTTTGACAAGTGCCACGACGGGAGTGATCCGAGATTTCACCTATGCAGACGTGGATCCCTGGCCAAGCGCGGGAGATGGTGATGGATATTCGCTGGTGCTGGTTGCTCCGGCGACAAATCCAGATCACAGCGATCCTCTCAACTGGAGGTCGAGTGCAGAGATCCATGGAACTCCGGGTGGGGCGGATGGTGTCAGCTATGCTCTGTGGAAATCGGCCAATGGGATCATCGGTGATTTTGGCGACCCTGATGGTGATGGGCTGACCAACCTGGGTGAGTTTGCGAGTGGATCGGACTTTGAGGTTGGAGGAGTTGAGGGCGAGCTCACAGGGCAGGTGGTGAGTGGATTTTTTGAAGTGGAAATTCAGCGAAATCTCCGAGCCGTGGATGAAATCGAACTGATCGTGGAAAGTTCCCATGATCTCCTGAGCTGGTCGGAGGATGGAATTTATGTGAGCGAAACGAATCTGGGTAGTGGGATTGCGATCGTGAAATATCGCGTTGCAATCGATGCGAGCCCGAAGAAGTTTGTTAGAGCAAGATGGGTGTTGCGAAACCCATAGATAATGACGACGTCATCGTGAACAAGATCGTCACCGAACTCTCGAAAAAGAACTACTCCTCCCAAGAACTCATTCTCCAAATCATCAACTCCCGCCCCTTCCTAAACCGCTCCAAAACAAGGTGGGAAAAAGGGATTGAAGATCGTGCCCAAGGGCTAACAACCCGTCCGCTACTCCAATAAATCCTGCGGCCAAAATTCCCCCAACCCCGACTGTGTCACCCGGCCATCCAAACCAGGCTGGCGGAGGCAAGTAGGATGAGATCGCCGCCAGTGCCTCGCAACGGAACGGCGGCCGACACCCACGGATCACTCTGTCCGAGGTCGTCCGACTGGTAGAGGGGCCAGTGAGTATCTCCTTTCTCTGCTCTCCAATCCCCCCAATGACATCTCCAAGCTCCCCCCCAAAAAGAAAATTGCTAGCAGTAGCAACGGCTAACGATGACTTGATGCTCATAGCAGTGCGGCTGGTTGTGAGTTGGGGGTTATGGCATGGGGAATCGCTACGGGCGCTCTTGGACGAGGAGCCGGAAGAACTCACGGGGTAAATCAGAAATCGGAGTCGTGCTGCGCCAAACCAGCGTCGCAGTGCCGTCGCCGTTATCGGTCATCGAAACGTAAGCAACCGCGGGCGCGCTCGTCCAGATCCCGGTGTCGAGGGAGGTGGATCGCTGGATTTTGTAGGTAACGTCGTCTGCGGCGAGGTTGATCTGAAAGCTGAAGGTCGGGTATTGGCGCACTGTTCCGGTGCCGTCGTCAAAGAACCCTCTGGTGATGATGGGTAGACCATCGGAGTTCCCGACCGCGTCACTTGAGCCGAGAAAATATTCTAGGAACGCGTTCGAGCCGTCGTTGTCAGCGTCGGCGTTCGAGTCGCCGACAAACGTCGTCGCGTCGCTGGCACCAGGGGTGCCGGCGATGGCTAGGCTCGGACGCCAACTCAATGGATTGGCGTGGTCGGGCGCGCTATCTGGAGCAATCAGGACGAGGCCCGGACCGTCCCCATCCGGGCTGTCTGGCCACGGCTGACCGTCGTCGTAGATGAACTCGTGGATGGCGGCGCCGGCGCCGAACGAGAGCTTCAAGTTCTCGCCGCCGTTGTCGAGCTTGTCGCCCCTCTGCCACTCGCCAGCGATTGGAAGCCCCCCCGAATGCCGCGACTCGAAGGCCGAGGTGTTGCTCACGACAAGGACATAAGCGCCCGGGGGGAGCGAGGTGATCGTGCCGCGATCGAAGTCGAAGTCGACCCCCTTGGTGAAGCGCAGCTCGGTCAGGTCGAGGGTCAGGCTGTCACTGATGTTCTTCAGTTCAATGAATTCGAAATCGCTGGTCGAGTATCCTGCCGCAATCTCGCCCAGGCTCGCGTCCAGCGGGTGATACATGATCTCAGTGATCATGAGGTTCTTCTGCCACGGTAAGACGTCGGGTTCGCCCACCGCGAACTCGACCGGATCCGACCAGTGGCTGGCGCGGCCGGTGCTATCGATGTGGCGCACGCGCGCGCGGTAGGTGCTGCCGACGCGCACGCCGCTGGAGCCACCCGGGAAGGTGAACGAGCTGCTGAACGGCGTCATGCGATCGGTCTGGTAGAAGGTTTCCGCCTCATAGATGTAGCGATCACCGGAAATATAGTTTGGTGTTGAAGGGTTATGCACTTGGCTGATGCGCCATTCCATCGAGCCGAAAGTTCCAGCACCTTGTGGATCCGAGAAAGAAGACGAGTTAAAGGTCAGCGCGTCCGTTGGGAAGCCGGCGGCTCCGGCGTAACTGATCGCTGGGGTGTTTGGGATAGCAGCATCAGTCTGTTTTGCCGCGAGCTTGTCACGTCCGTAGCCTCCGACGGTGAGGAAGTCTTTGGTGTATTGGGTGAGGTCGGCGAAAGTGCGGTTCGGCAACAATGATCTAGTAAAATTGGCGTACCAGATTCCTTTCTTTCTCTTACGCGGATGGTAATCCCACATTGCTTGGCTGGCTTCGACTAGGTTGTTTTTTTCACCTTGAGTTATGAAGCCGGCAAATTCGTTGGTCAGCTGGGCTGCTTGGTCGTTGTCGAGGAATAGGTCGAGGATTTCGCGTACTCGATTTTCGTAGGCTTGGTTTATTTCGGGGTGTTGTAAGCAGTGGTAAATTTGTTCCCACTGAGATGTGTCGCCACGTCCAAGGTGTGGTCTGTCTTCGAAGGTCAGGTCAAGATCCCATGGAAGGATATGCCACTTGTCTGTTTCCGAGTTGTGATAGTAGTTCACATTTTCATGATTGCGCATGTCCGAGTTGTTGATCGCGAGGTTCATCGCGTTGAAGGCGAAGTAGTCTTCGAAATCGAGGTTGGCTTCCCACTGCGCCTGCGAGGTGCCTCTATTGTGCAACCTCTGGAAGGCAAATAGGTCGCTTTTGTTAGAAACTTGGGTGGCGGCTTGGTTTCGCAGGCTGGAACCGCTTCCGCCATGCACGTTGTAGATATTACCATCGGGTAGGCCGCGCTCGTTGAGAAACTCGGCTTCGGGCTGCTCGATCGCGTTATACAATCCCCAGAAGTCGCCACCATACTGGTCACCAGCTGGGGCCTCATTGTCGTCGTCGATCACACGGAAGTGGAAGAAATGTGTGTTGCAGCTTGTGCCACCGGAGATCTGGTAGGCTCTGAAGCCTAGTGATTCGCAGAACATCGTGCCGTCGGTTGAGGCGTCATTGCGCCACCACGGGTTTGAACCGGGAAGAACGTTGATTTTGTCCCAGGGGATTTTGTATTTCTCACCGTAGTTGTCGCGCGCCTCAAGCGGGTGGGTGTTGGCGAAGTTGATCTTCCACTTGTTGCGACCGACCTGGCGTGTCGAGGCGTTGCCGCGGATCCGGTAGCGCATGTGATCGTAGACCTTGCCGTCGTAGACCCAGGTGCCAAGGTAGCGGTAGACACCATCGTTAGAGCCGGTCCACTGGCAGGCGATCACGTCCGATTCCTTGCTGATCAAATGGTAGACCGCGACGCTGTCGAGCGCCGCCGCCGGATAGGAGACGTCCGGTGAGACGCCGGGGCGCTTTGATGCGTTCCAGTCGGGGACGCCATCGTAGCAGAAGTAGGCGAAGTTTGGCGACTCGTCGTCGGCGTAAGGCGTTTGTTCCGAAACGCCGGGAACATCCTCCATCGTGATGCGGTAGCGGACGAGGCGGCGGTGGGTCTGCAGGGTGCCCGGCATGGTGACACTAAACACCGAGTCGCCAGGCACGGCATCACCAGCGCTACCGTCGTCGACCATCGGCAGGTTCGTCCAGTTGGTCTCGTAGCTGGCATCCTCGAGATTGATGTAGGAACCAGGATTGACCAGCTGGTAGCCGAGCGTGACCGAGGCAACGCCTTCGGGATCGGTCACCTTGGCGGTGACCACCACGTCCTGGCCTGCGACCGGCTGCCCGGGGGTGTGATTGACCTGACGGATGTTTGGTGCCGCGTTGGGTGAAAACACCGAGTTCGATGCGCCCGGCGTCGGGGTTCCGAGCGAACCGCCGCTTGGGGCGGGGGTTTTCACTTCGCAGTCGATCGAGAAATCGCTGCTGCCCTCGCTGGTGTTGAACGCATGCACCGCGATGGTGTTGGTCCCTGGGACGAGGATTCCGGCGGCGCCAGGCACCGTGACATCGACCCACGCGCGCTCGTGGCTGCCGATCGCTGCGCCGGGAGTACCGCCGGGACGATCGGAGGCGCGGATTCCCTCGAAGGTGATGTCTCCAAGAGCGATTTCGAGTCGTGCGACCTCAACCCCGTTGATCCAAACGATCGCACCGTCGTCGTAGTAGACACGGACGAGTAGCTGGCTGGGGAGCGTGCCAGAGACGTTGAACTGTTTGCGCAAGAACACGGAGCTGTAGCTGTTCTGCATGTCGTTCAGGATGGTCGTGTCATCGCCGTCGCCATAGCCGATCACGGTCGTGCCGAGCAGCCATGATGGGTCTTCGGTGAATCCGGGCTGTCGCCATTCATCGATCGGTGCCGAAGCCTCGCTCGTCCCTTTACGATAACTCCAGACGCTCGCGGCCGAAACATAGGTGGCCTGCGGCCCGGTGAACCCAGACATTGCAGCGCGCCACGAGCTGCCCAGGTCATTGTCGAGATCGGCGTTGATCAGTTCCATCGACGGCCCCTTGCCGCGTGAGGCACTCGGCCACGGGAACCCGATTCCGTAGGTAACCTCGTCAACCGTGTCCCCGGTCGCATCTTCGAGCTTGAGGAGTTCTCCGTCGTTGCTGAGCTTACCGGTGTAGGGGCCGAGTCCACTGACAGCGAACTCCGAAAGGAGCGTTGCCGGATCCTCGGCCACCACGATGAAGCCGTTGGCCGAGATAGTTGTGCTGGCAGGAAATTGATAGTCGATCGCTCCGCGTAGAGTCCAGCTTGATAGGTCAACTGGTGAGTCGCTTGCGTTGAATAACTCGACGAACTCGCCGCGCTCTGTTTTGGGATCATGATCGTAATGAATCTCATTGATAACAACGGAATTGGTGACGATCTGAGTGGTGCTGAACGATTGTGTGGTTGACGCCCAGTTGGAACCAGCCGAGTTGCGGGCTTGGACACGGAAAAATAAGTTACTGAGTGGATCTAGGCCCGTGAGGAAAAATGAAAACTTTCCATCCTGGATGCCGAGGTTGATTGAATTGTCCCACATGCCGGATATCGTTCCCCCATCAGTGGTGCCGTAATATATTGTGACCGTTGGCGCTTCAAACCCGGTGTTGGCAATTTCGCCGCGTAGGTTGGCTGAGCTGCCTGTGACTCCGTTGGCCGAATTATTGATCACGCTCGGCGGCTGTGGTGTTTTAGTTGAAAAACTCGAGCTGCTAGCGGCCCAAGTGGAACCTCTGCTATTTGTGACCAAGGCGCGGTAAAAATAATCGGTGCCGCTGGTCAGGCTATTCAGGGTCGTGTTTGCTAAGTTGCTTTGAGCTCCGAGTAGGATCGATTTTTGCCAAGTATCAGCGTCGGTTCCGCCATCGATTGTCCCCCAGTAGATAAACATGGTCGGATCTTCGCCGCCGTTATCGGTCACAATACCGCCGATTGTTGCCGAGTCAGCGGCGATCCTACTTGCGGCAACGTTGGTGACCGCTGGCACGGCCGGCAACGTGGTGAACGACAGGCTTGGCGATGCGATCGAGTCGCCTGAGCTGTTGCTAGCGAAGGCTGTAAAGAAGTAGCGAGTATTCGGGTCTAGTGCCGTGCTTGTAGCGACTGAAAAACCACCGCTGTGCGTGCTAGGTAAGGTCTCTGTATGGTCCCAACCATTTGGGTCGCTGCCGCCATCTTCGTTTCCCCAACGTATCGTAATTGATGGCGGAGCATCGCCGATGTCGTCTACTTTTCCTCTCAGTTGGGCAGAGGCAGAGGTGATTCCATCAGCTGCCAAATTAGTGACACCTGCAACCCCATTAGGAATTCCAGTGGTGAAGACGACCTCGGCGAGACCAGTGCGGAACCCACCATGGTTAGCAGTAAGATGGAGTCCGATATACCTGGCCCCAGAAGCCCCCGAGATATCAAAAACTTCTCCTGGATCGCCAATTTGAGTTCCCTGTGCGAGATCGTTTCCCGTGCTGAGCAGGGTCCAACCACCACTTTTAAAATCATAGGGTGTAACGGCTCCACTCGTATCTGGCACTGATTCGCTAGGGGAGGAGGCGTAGTAGACGTTAAACTTACTCGTGCCTCGATCGAGAGCATTGGTCTCCTGGACGTTCCAGAGATACATCTGGTCAAGATTAGCGGTTCGGGCTCCGAGATCGAGGACGGCCCAGGTGTTATTCCCAGAATTATCTGCGGAGAAGCCCTGCCAGTCATCAGCCCAAGCAGTGCTGCTGATGGTCCAAGTTGTTGGATCATTAGCGTCAGGTTTTGACATGCCGCTTCCGTTGATAATCTGCAATGCGGCGCCATTTCCGGTTAGGCTATCGCCTTGGTGAAAAGCTTTGATGGAGCTTGGAATGAGCACATCGGCTGAGATCGCTTGTAGTCCGATCAACGTGAGAAGAACTGCCTTGGAGGCGGTTGGAAAAAGACGGGGAATTGAGCCCATGAGAATTTTGGATTGGGAGAGTTATAAGAAAGACTGTGGAAATCATCATCCATGCTCGCCGATCGGGCAAGAGAATCACAAAATAGCGGCATCCCACCGGGACTACGCCAGTCCGGTTGCGCTTTCGGCGAACTCAATTTTAGAAATCATGGCAAACTCAGCGAGATGAGAGGGAAGTCTACATGACTGCTAGGAATTTGCTTTCAGCGGAAGGGCTTTGAAGCCGCCTTTGGACCGGAGCGAATTGGGGCGAAAGGGGCGGAGTCGGTGGTTTGGTTTGGCTGTTGTGGCGAGACAATCTGCGGCCCAGACTGACCTCCATACCGGAGATTGGGTCATTCACGCTTAAATCTTCGAAAGAGAGGGAGAGCGGTTGTAGTATCGGTAAAGTCACCGAAGTTCTGAGGTGGCAGAACTGAAATTTAAAAGCCATGAAGATCAAATCACCACTCCTTCTCGCTCTGACCGCGATACTCGCTCTCGGGGGAATTTATTCTGCGCTGGCTCGGACCTGGACCGATGCTAAAACCGGTCGCACCCTGGCGGGCGATCTGGTGAGCGTGAAAGAAGGAAAAGTTTCGGTGAAACGTGCGAATGGCAAGGTGATCCAGCTTGAGTTGGAAGCCTTGTCGAAAGAGGATCAGGATTTCGTGGCGAAGCAGGGGAATGCTGGTGGTGGAGGCGAAGGTGGCTGGCCGAGTTTTCGAGGGGCGTCACGCTCCGATCGTTCTCCGGATCAGGGTTTGTTGAAAAAGTGGCCAGAGAACGGTCCGAAACTTCTGTGGCAGTCTGAAGTGTGCGGTAAAGGATATAGCGGACCGGCGATTGTTGATGGGAAGGTTTACTACACCGGAACGATTGACGGAAAGGCTAAGATCATTTGTCTCAATAGTGAGGATGGAACAGAAGTTTGGAGTTCGGATCTGGGAGATGATCCTGCGGATGGTTATAGCACGGGATGGGGAAGTGGCCCTCGAGGGACTCCAACGGTGAGTGATGGCATGGTCTATGCGATCAGCGCGAATGGTTCGTTGACCGCTGTTGCTGCTGCTGATGGCAAGCGGCTGTGGAGTAAGGAATTTGTGAAAGACTATGGCGGGAAAGTGTCCAAATGGGGCTACTCGGAATCACCCTTAGCCGACGGAGATAAGTTGATCGTCACGCCGGGTGGAAAAGATGGCGCGATTGTGGCTCTTGATAAGAAAACGGGTAAGACGATTTGGAGAAGCAAGGAGCTAACGGATGGATCGGAGTATTCCTCGGTGATCATCGCCGAAGGGAATGGGAAGAAGCAATACGTGCAGTTGTTTATGAAGACTCTTGCTGGGGTGGATGCCGAGACCGGGAAGCTCCTCTGGACTTCGAAATGGCCCAAAGGGCGCACCGCGGTGATTCCGACTCCCATCTATCATGATGGGAAAGTTTACATGACTTCAGGTTACGGAGCGGGTTGTAAGTTGGTGGATATTTCTGGTGCCGAAGCCAAGGACATCTGGCAAAACAAGGAGATGCAAAATCATCACGGCGGGGTCGTTCTCGTTGATGGCTATCTGTATGGCTTTTCCGATAAAGGAGGTTTGATGTGTCAGGATTTTAAGACCGGCGAAAAGGTGTGGGTTGAGAGGGGGCAAGGAATTGGAAAAGGCGCGGTTCATTACGCGGACGGTTTACTCTACTGCGTGGACGAGTCTGAAGGCTCGGTCTTTATTGCCGAGGCGACTTCGAAGGGGTTCAGTGAAAAAGGACGGTTTTCACTTCCTAAAGAGACCAAGCTCCGTGAGGGGACGAGGGGGAAAGTTTGGACCCATCCTGTTGTCTTGGACGGAAAGCTCTACCTCCGAGATCAAGATCTTGTCTTCTGCTACGATGTGAAAGGCTAGGCTTTAAATTTTTGGGCAGCCTTTCAGGCCGGCTGTCTTGTCGTCGAGGACTTCGAGGATGAGTTGAGTCTGAGAAGGGAAGAGGGTGGGGGAATGAAAAAAATGTAGGGGGACTTTTTTCTTGGTGGAATGGCGGTTTCAGTGAGAGTGGAAGGGATGAAAGAGCTATTGATAAGTGTTTTGCTGTGTGGAAGTGTGATCGCGGACCATCACGAAAAAAAAGGGGTGTTTGCCACTCCTGAAGAGGCCGCAAAGGATGCTGATTTTGCCCTACAAGGTGAGTATGCCGGAAGCTATACCAATGGGGATGGCGAGGTGAAGAAGGTGGGGATTCAAGTCATTGCTCTCGGTGAGGGGGAATTCCGAGCCGTCGGCTATGCTGGTGGATTGCCGGGTGCGGGGTGGGATAAAAACGAGCCCATTTCGAGTGAGGCCACGAAAGCCGAGAATGGGACGGTCACTTTTCAGAAAGAGGAGGGAGCGGCGATTGCAGTTATCGAGAATGGCGGCATGACGCTCCTCACTCCAGACAAGGTCGATATTGGGAAGTTTAATAAAGTTTCTCGCACGAGCCCAACTGTGGGAGCCAAGCCACCGGAGGGAGCTTTGATTTTGTTCGATGGAAAGAATGTCGAGCACTGGCAAGACGGAGCCAAAATGACTGAAGATGGCCTCTTGATGCAGGGAGTGAATTCGAAAAGGAATGACCTGAAGGATTTCGATCTGCACATCGAATTTCGCTTACCCTACGAGCCAAAGGCTCGGGGTCAGGGTCGTGGAAACAGTGGGATGTATCTTCTCGGAACCGAGACTCAGATGCTCGATTCCTTCGGATTGAAGGGTGAGGCCAACGAGTGTGGAGGTCTCTATCCGTGGAAGACGCCTGACGTGAACATGTGCCTGCCTCCCCTGACTTGGCAAACCTATGACGTGGAATTTCGCGCGGCGAAGGAAAATCAAAAATCAACCCTGACCGTGAAACACAACGGCGTAGTCATCCACGACAAAGTAGAGTTGAAGAATCAGAAGGCTCAGGGAAATATTCACCTCCAGGATCACGGTAATCCAGTGCGCTACCGCAATATCTGGGTGGTGGAGAAGTGATTTGGCGCTACCCCGCAATCCACTCCGTTCATGTTTCCGATCTGGTAGGTCAGGAAGCGGGTGGCAGATCGAAGGGATCATCAGGAGGAACCTTGAACATCAGCTCGGATTCGGTCAATTGATCACTATCAATCGAGAAACGAACACTTGCTCCTCCGTGTTCTTGACAGGTGGCACTGGCCACAAAGGAGGCAACAATTTCACAAGATGCCATGCTCTCCGACCACACCAGGCTTGCGGGGCTTAAACCTAGAAATCTCTCATGGTCGGGGATTTAGCGATACGACGTAGAACCGGCGATCTGGACCTGGATTCGGATCCGTATAGGTCGTGGTCGTACCCTCGCTGGCCCAACTGTCGTCGAGCTCCTCCCAGGTGCTGGGATCAGTATCGAGACCTTCGTTGGCTACAATGGTATACGACCGGTTGGGTTTGGAATTCCAAGTAAGGACAACATCGCCAGTCTCCGGATCTTTCGAAACATCAGACACTTGAAAAGGAACCGAACTGGACGAAGTCTGGACGAGCTCAAAGCCGTTAATCCCAAAAATCTGGGTGTGCACCGCACTCTCGGAAAGACAGGTAAAACGAATGACGACATCACTGCCCCCATCGGTTTGAAATTCAGTCACCACCGTGGAGCTCAGCGAAGTCGGGTCAGGACCGAATTCGAGATCGGGATTGGCTGGATTCCCCCCCCCCGAGCTGGAAGACATTTTCAACTCACCTTCGACCGGATCAAAACTGACCCCTCCATCGGTAGACACATCCATCAGGAAAGGGGTATGCACGTTTTCGGTATCATGATGGAAGGAGGTCCACTCATAAGTCCCTGCGGGAAGGTCACCTAGGGTAAGAAGCATCGTGGTTGCCGTCCCGACTTCGCCATCATAGTTGCCATTTCCGCCATTGCCTGTCCGGGTGTCTATTCCCAGAAAATCAGTCACAAGCTCTAGATCCGTTCCGGTCCAATTGGCGTCGTTGGCACCCCCCCGATCAATCATTTGCTGAACCCTGTTGTCGGTAGTGTCTGGCCAACTCGGAGTCACTGAAACCGAAGTTCCGAAGGCGTCATAACTTTGCGTTACGAAATCGCCCGCCACCTCGTGACCTGCGTCATAGTTACTATATTTCCCGCCCACGGGATTCGGGCCTCCGCCCTGGGTCGTTGAGTTAAAATCAATGTTAAGCTCCGCCAAGATATCGGCTTGAGTTGAAAACATGATCAGGGCGAGGGTGCATGGAATGTGAGGCTTCATCATAAATTTAGTAGTATTGGGAGTGTTGACGAATTCCCTTTCAGGGCAAGAATCAAAATCCTTTAACTGCTAGGAATTTGCTTTTAGCGGGAGGTCCTTGAAGCCGCCCTTGGACCGGAGCGAATGGGGGAGAAAGGGGGGGTGATGAGCTCGTCGTGGCCGTCGGGGAATTCGGGCGCAGCCCACAAAAAGGCGTCAGCAGGTCCGGTAATAGCAACAGCGCCGACGGCCGTGACCACTGGCCCTATAGCTACACTAGCGTGGTCGCCCGAGCAGGCATCAAGCAAGGCTACGTTCATGACAAATCTGACAAAACCGGCTCCGCACCTGTGGAAGACCCGGTCCACCCCGGGCGAACTGGTCAAAGAAAAGCCAGTCCTCAAACTATTCAGCTAAGCTCAATTGTTTAATTAAAGCTCTAGTTATCCCATCGCCCAGCGAAAGAGGGCTTTTAATTTTTTTGGGGTCTGTTAAGAGATCGATTTCCTTCTTCCTTTTCTATTCTTTAGCCTTAGTTGGATCATTCCAATCACGTCATGAAAACACCAAAGCGTAATCTCTCTTTTCCCTTGAGGTCTTCCCTCCTTATTATAGCCCTCAGCGCGACTGCCAATGCTGGAGAGATTCCCATATCCGGTATCGAAGCCTTTCATCAGGGAGACAGCTTGGATGGTAACGGATCGGTTCTAAAAGCGATCGATGGCAGCGGCATGGATAAGCTCGATTTTGACGACCCCTCCACCTGGACGGTTGCGAGTACGGCGTGGGCCGATGATTGGCAGGGGTTCTCCTCAGACAATTCTGGGGATAATACTTGGGCAGTGATCGATCTTGGCGCCCCTGTAGCTAGTTTGAGCACAATGTATTTGTGGAATGTTGAGGAGACGAATGCTCTCGACCGGGGGGTGAAGGATTTTGAGGTTTTTCATGCTACGAGCCCGACACTTCTGCCACCGACCACAAGCGGCACCGTCACTCCCTACGGCTTTACCAGCGGAGGGTGGACTGCAATTGGTGGGTCTGAACTCAAAATGGGAATCCAAATTGGTGACGCGGGACAGGCTTACGATCTCTCGGATGCCGCCGGGGCCCGTTACATTGGCCTAAAGTTAACAAGCAACTACGGTGGGTTTCGAACCGGATTTGCGGAGGTTGCCTTCAGCGATGCTGCGGATCCAGACGCTCTTACCCTCGGTGAGCCAGTTCCTCCAGATCCCCCTGTCGATCCCCCGGTTGGCCCCATTGATGGGAATGTTGTCCCCATTGCTAAAGTCTCGGCTTTTCATCAAGGAGATAGCCTCGATGCGAACGGCTCAGTCTTGAAAATTGCTGACGGGAGCGGGATGGCAAAAGGTGACGCCAACGATCCTTCCACTTGGACGATCAGCAATACTGCTTGGGCTGATGACTGGCAGGGTTTTTCTGCAGATAACTCCGGGAACAACACCTGGGCTGTCCTCGATTTGGGAGCCCAAACCGCTGGTCTTGACCAGATGTATCTCTGGAACGTCCAAGAGACAAATGCTCTCGATCGCGGAACAAGCACTTTTGATGTCTACTACGCCTCCTCCCCCAGCGAGGCAGCGCCAGACACAAGCGGAGCTGTCACACCCTATGATTTTGGAGGCGGTGGATGGACTCAGCTTAGCACGGGAAACAATCTTGCGATTGGAAGTCAAATTGGCGATCCCGGTGAAGTTTTCGATATCTCGGGTGCTTCGGGGGCTCGGTATATCGGGCTCCACCTCACCGCTAACCATGGTGGCTTCCGTACCGGTCTCGCCGAAGTTGCTCTCACAGTGGACCCTTTGTCAGGAAATGGCCTTAAGATCCTGAGCGTCGATACTTCTGAGATCCAAGAAAACCGGTTTGGACTCACTTGGTATTCCAGACCAGGAAGGGTCTATGGGATTAATTATTCAGATGATCTGATCGAATGGACCGAATTGACTGACAGTGTTCCGGCAGACGCCGACGGTAAAACAACCACTTTTTCCTATGAAGGACCTGATGTCTTCGCTGCCAAGAAGCGCTTTTACCAAATCTTCGTGGTTCAATAGTACCACACATCAATTCAGTCTAACCGGCCTATTTTTTAAAAATAGGCTAGACGAGAGAGCCAAAAAACTATTTTCTAACAGAGTTAACTATTAAACAGTAAATAAATTATATGAATGCACTAACAAAATTGCCCTTATTTTTGGGGATTACCATCGGCACCGCATCGGCTGCCATCGTTATTCCTGCGGGGATTACAGCGTTCCACCAAGGCGATAGCCTCGATGGAAATGGCTCAATCGTGAAGGCCGCTGATGGAAGTGGAATGGCCAAAGGTAATGCCGACGATCCTTCCACTTGGACAGTCAGCAGCACTGCTTGGGCTGATGACTGGCAGGGTTTCTCTGCAGACAACTCCGGGAACAATACTTGGGCCGTCGTCGATTTGGGATCCGCAACCGCTGGTCTTGACATGATGTATCTCTGGAATGTCCAAGAGACCAATGCTCTTGATCGTGGAACAAGTAATTTTGATATCTACCACGCCACTGCTCCTACAACAACAGCACCAGCTGCTGGTGGAGAAGTCACTCCCTATGACTTTGGGAGTGGTGGATGGACCCAGCTCAGCGCAGGAAACGAACTTGCACAGGGAACTCAAATTGGCGACGCAGGTCAAAGTTTCGACATCTCGGGCGCTTCGGGCGCTCAGTATATCGGACTTCACCTGACCGCAAACCATGGTGGTTTCCGCACGGGTCTCGGTGAGATTGCGATCACAACAAACGGTATTCCCGAGCCAAGTTCACTTGGACTTCTCCTTCTTGGCGGTGTCCTTGGACTTCGTCGCCGTCGCTAAGTCACCACTTGGTGAACGAGCCCAATAAGGACTTTAAACCTCTTCAGAAAGCCCGCTCATAGCGGGCTTTCTTTGCGTATGCGAAGACCTCTTCAATCCTCATTTTTAGCAATCGCCTTTTGCGGCGCGGTCTCTTGTTGCAGTGATCGTGACTCCTCCGGAAACGGCGAGAACCCTGACTCTATCCCCGTCCGCTATGCCGACCGGGATGAATTGGTCGTTACCGATCTGAAAAGCTTTGCAGGACAAGGCGCGGATACTGATACCCTATTTCAGACTGTCGAGGCGACTCCAGCCGGAATGGACTTTATTCACCGGTGGGAACTCAACGCACAGACCGTTAGATTATTCGACCGAATTGAAGCGGGAGGTGGCGTAACGGTAGGTGACGTCGATTCTGATGGCTTACCTGATGTCTTTCTCACTGCTCCCCAAGGCGGCTCGCGTTTGTATCGAAATCTGGGAGATTTCCGTTTTGAAGACATCACAGAGCGCGCTGGTTTATTAACTGATGCTCTTGAGATGCGGACGGGAGCTTCCTTTGCAGATATCGATAACGATGGAGATTTGGACTTGGCAGTGTGTGGCTTCGATTGCCCCACTCGATTGTATGTCAACGATGGGAAAGGGACCTTTGTTGATCAGGCTACGGCGCTGGGCTTTAACTTTAAGGGGTCGGGAATCATGGTTTCCTTCTCAGATTACGATCGGGATGGAGACCTTGACGCTTTTATCGCGACCCATCGCTATGCCGTCGATCTCGACAATCCAAATTACGATAATGGTAGATTTGCGGTGAGTCAGATGCAGCGCGGGAGCAATGGTAAAATGGGCATGCCACCGTGGCTTGACGAGCTTTGGGGGACCGTCGATCGACCCGGAAAAGGACCATTCATAATGCGGGCAGGTCAGCGGGGGCGTCTTCTACGCAATGACGGAGGTAAGTTTGCAGAAGTTGGTCGGGAAGCGGGAATCAACGACCGAGGCATGTCCTTGTCTGCCACGTGGTGGGATCATAACGGTGACGGCTGGCCTGACCTCTATCTTGCCAATGATTTTTTGGGACCAGATCGCCTCTACGAAAATCAAAAAGACGGCACCTTTCGTGATGTGGCACCCGAGGTTCTACCGCAGGTCCCATGGTATTCAATGGGGAGCGATGTCGGAGACATCAACAACGATGGGCGAGAGGATTTCATTGCAACTGATATGGCCGGCTCGACTCACTACAAGGCAAAGCTTGCGATGGGAGATATGAGCAAATTTGCATGGTTTCTGGAGAGTGGAACACCCCGTCAATACATGCGTAATGCCGTTTATCTTAACACCGGGCAGGGACGCAAAATGGAGATCGCACAGCAACTTGGGCTCGATGCCTCAGACTGGACCTGGTCACCCAAATTTGGCGATCTCGATTGTGACGGATGGCTTGATATCTTTATCACTAATGGAATGACCGCGGATTGGTTTAACAGCGATTCGCGCCGCCATTCTGCCCTTGAGTCCAGTACCCCCTACACTGAACTTGAACCAAAGCGGGACCTCAACATGGCTCTACGAAACAGGAAAGGCGGAATGTCCTTTGAGCCAGTAGGAGAAAAGTGGGGTTTAGCAGAAGCCAACGCAAGCTTCGGGGCAGCGCTGGCAGACCTCGATCTCGATGGTGATCTTGATATCATCGTCAACCGATTTAAGGAACCCGTCGCCCTTTACCGGAATAGAAGCACTAAAGAACGCATCCGGGTTAAATTATTTGGCCGTGCGAGTAACTCCAAAGGGGTCGGTGCGACCGTGACAGTCATCGCGGGCGATATCCGCCAAATGCGAACCCTCACCCTCGCTCGTGGCGTCGTTTCAACCAATGAAGCTTTAGCTCAGTTTGGGCTTGGGGAACTTAATAAAATCGATGAACTCATCGTGAACTGGCCAAGTGGGCATACCCAAAGCTTCACCAACTTGGAATCTGGCAAGACTTACGAAGTAACCGAGCCGATTGGACTCCCGGCAAAGAAAACGGCTCCTGAGGCGGCTCCTGATCCTTTTTTCATAAAAGATCAAAACCTCCCGAAAATTGCACATCAAGAACTCGAATTTGATGACTTTGGGACGCAACCACTCCTTCCGAATCGGATGTCACGTTTGGGACCAGGGCTTGCGGTAGGTGACATCGATGGCGATGGCGATGAAGATGCTTACCTCGGAGGAGCCCTGGGCTCGGACGGAGTGATTATAGAAAACAACGGGAAAAGCTGGAAAGCAGACACTCGAATCAGCGGAGGGAGCGATCATGAAGATATGGGTGCACTTTTCTTCGATGCCGAGGGTGACGGAGACCTTGACCTTTACGTTGTAAGCGGCGGCGTTGAGTCTGAAAAAGGTTCTTCGAACTATCGTGACCGCCTCTACCTGAATGACGGGAAAGGAAAATTTGAGCTAAGTGATGGGGGTTCTCTTCCTGAGGTGATGGAAAGCGGATCTTGTGTGGTCGCTGCTGATTATGATGGCGATGGTGACCTCGATCTCTTCGTGGGTGGTAGAGTCGTTCCGGGAGAATATCCAATGGCCCCTCCAAGTCATTTACTTCGAAACGACTCAGATGAAGGTCGGGTTCAATTCGTTAATGTGACCTCAGAGGCTGCTCCCGCTCTTCAGAATTTGGGGATGGTGACCTCGGCATTATGGTCAGATGTTGACGGCGACGGTGATTCAGATCTTTTGGTAACCGCTGAGTGGGGGCCAGTACGTTGGTTCCGTAACAACGATGGTAAGTTCACCGAGAACGAGGACTCGGGAATTTCCAATCTCTCGGGATGGTGGAATGGAATTGTAGGGGGCGATCTCGATCATGATGGTGATATTGATTACGTCGTCAGTAACTTCGGACTTAATACGAAATATCATCCTTCAACCAAGAAGCCGGCCATCCTTTATTATGGGGATTTCTCCGGGAATGGGGAGAGGCGAATTGTTGAAGCCAAGGCTACCATAATGGGCACCCTTCCAGTCCGAGGATTTAGCTGCTCAAGTTCAGCGATTCCAAGTGTCTTAGAAAAAATGGGAAGCAAGAAACCCTTCCATAACTTTGCAATTAAGGCTCTCGATGAAATCTATACTGAAGCGCGCCTTGAAAAAGCTCAGCGCTTCGAAGTAAATGAACTACGGAGCGGTGCGTTCATAAACGATGGTGAGGGAAAGTTTACCTTTCGTGCTCTTCCCGCACTGGCACAGGCTGCACCTGGTTTTGGGATGTCGCTAGGTGATATCGATGGAGACGCTCATCTCGACCTATATATGGTCCAAAATTTCTTCAGCCCACAACCTGAAACCGGACGGATGCACGGAGCAATGAGTATCCTCATGACAGGCCGAGGAGATGGGATGTTCGATTCAGTGTGGCCTGAAACCAGTGGTCTGATTGTCCCGGGAGATGCAAAGGGTCTTGTGCAATTTTCAAACGGCCGTTTTCTCGTCAGTCAGAATAATGGAGAAACACTTTTATTCCGTCCTAACCATGACCGTTCGCGGCAGTGCCATATTCGATTGATCGGTCACTCTAAAAATCGACGGGCGATCGGAGCTCGAGTTTCTTGCTCGTTAGAAGGTGTGCTGCTTGGGAGCTTTGAAGTTTATGGAGGCAGTGGCTATCTCAGTTCCGGAACCTCGATAATATCGATACCTCATGAAGGTAAGGGCATAATAGAGGTTAAGGTTGAATGGCCTGATGGTTCAAAAGGTAACCACCAAATTCCCGCACAAGAAGGTGGAGAGATTAGGAAACCGTAAGCGCTCTTACATCTCAAGCCGAGAGTGTTCGAAGAGCTAGGCTCCTATCCCCACCTTTTCTCCCGCCGCAATCGTGCCCCTAGATGGGGCAGATTCCTGCAGACCGGCTCAGAAGCTTATGGAACAACTTAATTAACGCGGATTCGGAAATAGCGTCCCAACTGTGCACCTGCACTGACTGCTAGGAATTTGCTTTTAGAGGGAGGGCTTTGAAGCCGCCTTTGGACCGGAGCGGAGGGGGGCGAAAGGGGGTTATGGAGTATTTGCAGAGATCCCAGATGCGGTTGAGGGTTTCATCGGAGGACTTGAAGTGGGAGGCGTCATCGTCCCAAGTGGCCGAGAAGGCAGCTTGGCGGGTGAGGTGCTCGGGTTTCAGTTCGCCGGGCCAGCCGTCGATTTCAACCCAGCGGAAGGGGAGGACGACGCCCCATTCTTCCGAGGTGAGGATGGCAGGAGGGTGGGCGTCTTTGGTCTTCTTGGTGTTACGCGCGTCTGCAGGTGGAGCGGCAATGCGGGTCTTGTCACCCTCAAGAGTGAGGGTTGCCTTGTTTTAGCGGACGATGCCGGAAGGCTTGCGGTCGATGCGTCCGTTCTTGAAAGCCTCGCCAAAGTGAATCGTGATGTCCTCTTTGGCGTTGGTCGGCGGGGTGAGGCGGAGGTTGGCAAAGGCCACCTTTCCGAAGTCGATGAGGAGGGTGTCCTTATCGAGTCGGGTGATTTTTTGGGGAGCCTGATCCACGAGGTGGGTGGGTGCCGCCTTGAGGATCGCGATAGAAAGGAAGAGGGCGAAGAGAAGCTTCATGGGTGTAAGGATTGGTTCTTTTCCGGTGCCTATCAAACGCGCGAACTGGTTCGTGGAGCATCCAGGCGATTAAAGGACACCGGCAGAACAGCTCAAACCATCGGAAGAACAAGACTCGCCAGCCATACCACCGCGAAGCCCACGACCCCCATCAAGGACAGCATCACCGAGAAGGTCTTGAGAGTTTCCGTTTCATTCATCCCCGACATCTTGGAGACGATCCAAAAGCCACTGTCATTCATCCAGGGAAGGGGCTTCGAACCGCAACCGATCGCGAGGGCCACATAGACCGTGTGAAATCCGAGATCAGCCTCTAACACCATGGGAGCGACGATGCCTACCGCCGTCACCATCGCCACCGTCGCGGATCCCTGTGCGAAACGGACGAGCGCGGTGAGGACGAAGGCTAAGAGAAGAACTCCACCTCCATCGCCCACCTTCCCCGAGAGTTCTCCGCCAATTCCGGTATCCTTCAAGACAGCTCCAAAGGCTGCTCCCGCTGCCGTGATGAGAATGATCACCCCGCCACTCGAGAGCGCTTCGTGAACCACTTTCTTCAACTCACAGAATCGCGAGGCCAAAATCATGGCCGCTCCCGCTCCGAGAGCCATTGCGATATTTTTATCACTCAAGGTCGCCAACCAATCCGGCAGCTCTCCCTGCACCTTCAAGAAAGTTCCCACGCTGATTAAAACGAGAGGCAACAAAATGGGCAACAAGGACCACCCCAAAGCGGGAAGCGCTCTCTCAGTCTCACTTTCGACGGTGGGAAAATCCCCTTCTTGGTAGGTGATTCCAAACCGTCCATTCGCCCAGTAAGCGTAGGCGTATCCCACGGAAATCGTAACGAGCCCCAGCAGTAATCCTGCCGGAATGAGCATGCCCAAACTGACCTCAAGCCGGGCCGCAACTAACAATGGCCCCGGGGTCGGCGGAACCAGGGAGTGCGCCATGCTCGCTCCCGCAACGACACTGAGAAGGGCGAGAAGATAGACCTTGGGATTTGTCCGGGCGAACGAGCGCACCAGCGGAAGCATGAGATAAAACACGGTGTCGAAATAGACCGGAATCCCTAGAAAGAATCCGCTTCCAAGGAAGGCCAGGGGCGCTCGCTTGACCCCGAAGAGCGAAAGCAGCCCCCGCACAATCCGCTCCGCCGCCCCACTCACCAAAAGGCATTGTCCAATGATTGCCGCCAGCGCGATGAGAATTCCGATTTTGCGACAGCCTTCCCCAAATCCTTCCGCCACTTGGTTCATCGCCTCCGTCCCCATTCCGGGAGTCAGCACCGACACCACAAAGGCTCCCAAAAGGAGCCCTAAAAAAGCATGCAAGCGAAGCAACAGAATCGAGACGATCACTACCGCCAAACCCACCAGGCAAATTTCAATCGCACCCATCCTTGCATCTTCTCCAATTGAGCAAGGGGGAGCCATTCAAAAATTCCTCTCTTTCCCTGACCCTCTCTTTCCGGCAATCTCCGACGACACCATGAGTCGCCTCACTCCCGATCAACTTCGCTCCTACCGCTTCTTCGGTCCCGATGACCTTCGCTCCTTCGGCCATCGTTCCCGTCACAAACAACTCGGCATCAACAACGAGGAATACCAGGGCAAGCCGGTCATTGCGATTCTCAACACCTGGAACGATCTCCTCCCGTGCCACTCTCACTTTCGTCAACGCGCCGAAGAAATCAAACGCGGCATCTGGCAGGCCGGTGGCTACCCCGTTGAAATGCCCGTCATGGGTCTCAGCGAAACCTTCATGAAGCCCACCTCGATGTTTTATCGCAATCTTCTCGCGATGGAAGTCGAGGAAACCCTTCGCGCCCATCCCATCGATGGTGCCGTCCTGATGGGAGGATGCGATAAAACCGTTCCCGCCCTTCTCATGGGCGCGATCATGGTCGACATCCCTGTCATCTTCATGCCTGGCGGAGCGATGATGCGGGCCTCTTGGCGCGGCGAACCCCTCGCTTCGGGATCCGACGTCTGGAAGTATTGGGCCGAACGAGGAGCGGGTAATCTTTCCTGCGAAGACTGGGAGGATTTCGAAGACCACATCACCCCCGGCCCCGGCCATTGCATGACGATGGGCACGGCTTCCACCATGACCTCGATCACCGAGACCCTCGGCCTCACTCTCCCCGGAGCGTCGTCCATCCCCGCCGTTCACGCCGCGCATTCACGCATGGCCGCCGCTTGTGGACTCCGCATCGTTGACATGGTCTGGGAGGACCTCAAGCCCTCTCTCTACCTCACGCGCGAGTCCTTCGAAAACGCCATCACCGCTGACATGGCCATCGGCGGTTCCACCAACGCCATCATCCACATCACCGCTCTCGCAAAACGCGCGCGCGTCGATCTTCCGCTTGAGCTCTTCGACGAGATTTCGCGCAAGACTCCCGTCCTCGCCAATCTTCGACCGGCCGGCAAATACGTTATGGCCGACTTCTTCGACGCCGGCGGCCTCCCGGGCCTCCTCAACCGCGTCCGACACCTTCTCCATCTCGACGTCCCCACGGTCTTCGGAAAGACCCTCGGCGAATGTCTCGACGGCTCCGAAGTTTATAACGATGACGTCATCTTCCCCCTCGATAAACCACTCTCCAAGCAGGGCGGAACCGCCATTCTCCGTGGCAACCTTGCCCCCGATGGTGCGGTCATCAAGACCGCCGCCGCTACCGAAGAATTTCTCCAACACAAGGGCCCGGCTATCGTCTTTAAAGACTACCCCGACGTTCAATCACGCATCCACGATCCCGCTCTCGGTATCACTGAGAAGCACGTTCTCGTCATGCAAAACGCCGGCCCCATCGGTGCGCCCGGTATTCCCGAATCCGGGATGTTGCCGATTCCAAAGTATCTCCTCGAAAAAGGCGTCCGCGATCTCCTCCGCGTCTCCGATGCCCGCATGTCCGGCACCTCATACGGGACTTGCGTCCTCCACGTTGCGCCCGAAGCCTCGGTTGGCGGCCCTCTCGCCCTCGTGCAGGACGGCGACATGATCGAACTTGATACCGCCAATCGCGCCCTCACTCTTCACGTCAGCGAAGAAGAACTCGCGACCCGTCGCGCTGTCTGGACGCCTCCCGAAAAACGTTTCTCCCGGGGCTACGGAAAACTCTTCGAAGAGGAAATTACCCAGGCCAACGAAGGCTGCGATTTTAAATTCCTCCACAACGACGGCTCCTGCACCCCCGAGCCCGGAATTCACTAAACCAACAATCTTTCGCTACCATGCAAACCGAGCAACTCAACGCCTCCGTCATCGCGGTCCCACCTTTAGCCCGCGATTCCGATCTTAAAATCGACCGCGAGGAAAACGCCAAAATCATTCGCCACATCGAAGCCGGAGGCGTCTCCACCCTCCTCTATGGGGGCAACGCGAACTTCTACCACATCGCTCCCAGCGAATACGCAGACGCGCTAGAAATCATTGCGACCGAAAGTGCCGAAAACACCCTTGTCGTTCCCTCCGTTGGTCCGGCTTACGGCACCATGATGGATCAAGCCAAAGTCCTTCAAGACTTCGATTTCCCCTCCGTCATGGTCCTGCCCATGCAAGGCCTCACCACTGATGCTGGAGTGGCGGCTGGCTTCCGAAAGTTCGTCGAAGCCCTTGGGAAACCTGCAGTTCTCTACATTAAGTTCGAAGGCTACCTCGAACCCGAAACCGTGGCCTCCCTTGTTGATGACGGCCTCGTCTCCTGGATCAAATACGCCATTGTCCGCAAGGATACGGCCCAAGACGATTACCTCTCCCGCCTCATCGAACTTGTCGATCCGCGCCTTATCGTGAGTGGGATCGGTGAGCAACCTGCGATCATTCACTTCACCAAATTCAAAATCAACGGCTTCACCTCCGGTTGCGTCTGTGTCCGCCCCGACCTCTCCCAAAAAATGCTCACCGCCATCAACAGCGGTGACCTTGAGCAAGCCGAAAAAATCCGCAGAATCTTCCAACCCCTCGAAGATCTCCGCAACGAAATTAACCCCATCCGCGTCCTCCATGGAGCTGTCGCAGAGGTCAGGATCGCCCAAACCGGCCCGCCTCTCCCTCTTCTCAGCGGCCTCGATCACGCCGATGCCGAGCGAGTCCAACAAACCGCGCAAATTCTCTTGAATCAAACTTGTCCAAGCTAGCTTATCAAGGCCAAGATCTTGGAGGCTGAGGATTACTGCGAATGCCGGGATCCTTTGAGCCCTGTTTCTTCCTATAAGGAAACACGAAGGCCGATCTTCTTGGGAAAGAGGGCGATTTTTTAGATCTTCGGGATCTCCAATTGTTTGAACACGAGAAACTTTCGAGAGAAGTCCCCGACCTTTCGGAGTCTCTCCGGCGGGGGTTCCTTGGTAGCTCATGAGGGGCGCAGAACCTTGTCTTGATCGATGTGGGAGACAATTCGAAGCTCGATCATCAAACCATCGAGAATATTCATTTTCCCTTTGCTTAATCAGAAGGTTCTTGACCGGGGATGCTATATTTATTTAGTAAGTTGGTTACTCTAACCAGAGTGTAATTATGTTAAAATATTTATTTTGTAACCTACCTGTGGCCCCTTTTTTGGCGGTTGCGATGGTCTCCTCCGCGGGAGCCGTCGATCTACTTGTCGAAGACTTTGCCGCCAATGACGGTGGTTTTGTCCAAGAAGCGACCGGAAACACGCCGATTGATTCCATCTACAATTCCGCAAGCGGAACCTGGTCGATGGAAGGAGATGATTCTGGTCCGGCCACTAATACCATTACAAGTCCCTCAATTGCAGTTCCCACGACTCACGGGATTCAGGTGAGCTTTGATCATCGATACAGTATCGAGGGAGGCAATTGGGATGGAGCCGGTCTACAAATTTCGATTGATGGAGGCGCATTTACAAATGTTCCATCCTCAGCCTTCGAGC
>OJFK01000085.1_pt1 | contig 31994 bp, 31 predicted proteins | sample 1594101 | NCBI WGS metagenome assembly OJFK01 (sample SAMN05416723, study PRJEB24817) | seawater metagenome | isolation source: Sea water | place: Canada:Atlantic | collected 2013-07
ATCTACACAGAGTAGATCGTCGGCAGCGTCAGATGTGTATAAGAGACAGATGCAACACTACCGACCTATGCAGTTTGGACAACGTCTTTGGGTATGCCCTAGCTGGCTTGAACCCCCTAATCCGAACGCGGTGAACCTGCTACTGGATCCCGGCCTAGCCTTTGGCACAGGAACTCACCCCACTACTGCCATGTGTCTGCAGCAACTGGACAGCATGCCACTGACAGGACAAACCGTGGTCGATTACGGTTGTGGGTCTGGCATCCTTGCAGTGGCCGCGCTGAAATTAGGTGCCGCTTTGGCACTGGGGGTAGATAACGATCCACAGGCTCTGGCTGCCTGCCAAGATAATGCAGCGCGCAATAACATTGCACCAGAAAATCTGCCGGTGGCATTTCCAAACGACGTAGACCACAAAGCCTGGAAGCAGCGAGCCGAGGTCGTCGTCGCCAACATTCTTGCCGGACCTCTCATCGACTTATCCGACACCTTGCTGGATTTTCTTCAACCCTCCGGCACGCTTCTACTCTCCGGTCTATTGCAAAACCAAGCCGAGGCATTGTGCGCACACTATGCAGATAGACTGCAATTGCGTATCGTCGGCGAAAAAGATGGCTGGGTCTGTCTGCAAGGAAAGCGCGCCGCTCACGAGTCGATCCGTTAAATCAAAAAGTTAAAATCGCTGCTTTTTTGTGCATAATTTCTTTCCCGCGTCACACCTACCGAGTATCATAACAGATCATTTTTGACACCCACTTTCAAACACCACTACATGATAGAAATCGGATCGTACAGATTGCCTAATAGCGTCGCGCTAGCACCCATGGCGGGCGTTACCGATTTGCCATTTCGACGTCTGTGTTCTCAGTTCGGTGCGGGTCTGGTTGTGTCGGAAATGATCAGCTCCAATCCCCGTTTGCGTCACTCGCCCAAGACCCAATGGCGCAGCCAACACGACCACGAGATCGCCCCCCGCTCAGTACAGATCGCTGGCAGCGAGCCCCTACAGATGGCGGCAACTGCTCGCTACAACGTTGAACGTGGCGCGCAGATTATTGATATCAATATGGGCTGCCCGGCCAAAAAAGTGTGTCGCAAAGCGGCAGGGTCGGCTCTACTGGCCGATGAAGCACGGGTGAAATCTATTTTACTCGCGGTGATTGATGCCGTAGATGTGCCCGTTACCCTCAAGATTCGCACGGGCTCCGCGCCCGGCGCTAGAAATGGCGTATCCATCGCTCACATTGCCGAAGATGCCGGCATTGCAGCCTTGGCAGTCCATGGTCGAACCCGTGCCTGTGCCTTCACTGGGCACGCAGAGTACGACACAATTGCTGCCATTGTCGCCGCGATAAATATCCCGGTGTTTGCCAATGGCGACATCAACTCCCCGCAGATGGCGGCCAAGGTCATTGCGCATACGGGTGCGGCCGGTGTCATGATTGGCAGGGCTGCCCAAGGTCGGCCATGGCTTTGCGGCCAGATAGCAACCTACCTAGACACCGGGGTGATACCCGCGTCGCCCTCGCCTGCCCAGCAACTGGCGACTCTTCATCAACACGTCACACAACTGCACCAGTTTTACGGTGACTTTATGGGCGTGCGTATCGCTCGCAAACACGTGGGATGGTATTTGAACGCCGACCGCGACATGCGCGAACAACACAGACACTTTAATCGACTGACAGCTCCCGAAGAGCAGCTATATTATATACAGCAGCTGTCGGGATTCGCATTTAATAAGGAAATTGCAGCATGACAAGGGCTGAACACTTACCCGTTCCGGTGGCAAGCACAGTGAGCGCCGCCAATGACAATGACCCGCTGGCAATAGAGGTCCGTAACCTGCGCGATTCAGTGACCGCATCGGTACGTCAATACCTGGCTGAACTGGATGGTCAACTCTCTACTGACGTTTATCAGATGGTATTGGCGGAAGTCGAAGCGCCGCTGCTGACAGAAATCATGGTGTATACCCGCAACAACCAGACCAAGGCCTCGCTGATGCTGGGCCTTAACCGAGGCACACTGCGCAAAAAACTCAAGCAGTACAACCTGATCAGCGACAAAGACTAAGGAAGCGGTATACACATGAGTGATCTCGTCAAAGTCAGACGCGCCTTGATTAGCGTTTCCGACAAATCAGGTATTGGAGAATTTGCCAGCGCCCTGCGCGCACTTGGCGTAGAGCTGCTATCAACAGGTGGTACCTACCGCTTGCTACGGGAGCTGGGACTGGATGTGACTGAAGTCGCAGACTACACGGGTTTCCCTGAAATGATGGATGGGCGGGTCAAAACTCTACACCCCAAAGTACACGGTGGCATTTTGGGCCGTCGGGGGCAGGATGACAACGTGATGGCCGCGCATGGCATCGATCCTATTGACATGGTTGTGGTCAACCTCTACCCATTTTCTGCAACGGTCGCTAACCCTGACTGCACCGTCGAAGACGCCATCGAAAATATCGACATCGGTGGGCCCACCATGGTGCGCGCAGCGGCCAAGAACCACCCGTTTGTCACTATCGTGGTGAATGCCTCCGATTACGGTGAAATCCTCAGCGAGATGCAGTCCAATGGCGGCAGCACCAGCCTGGAGAGTCGTTTTAATCTTGCGATCAAGGCCTATGAACACACCGCCGCTTATGATGGTGCGATCGCCAACCACTTTGGCACCCTGGTGCCAGACGGCTCGCCAAAATTCCCCCGCACCTTCAACGCCCAATTTCACAAAGTGCAGGAAATGCGCTACGGCGAAAACCCACACCAGCAGGCGGCCTTCTATGTTGAGGCCAATCCCGCTGAAGCAGGCATTGCGACCGCGCGCCAAATTCAGGGCAAAGAACTGTCCTACAACAACGTGGCGGATACCGACGCCGCGCTGGAGTGCGTCAAAAACTTCCATCAGCCTGCCTGCGTGATCGTCAAACATGCCAACCCCTGTGGTGTGGCGATCGCTGGAAGTATCAGTGAAGCCTATGACCTGGCCTTCGCGACAGACACCGAATCAGCCTTTGGCGGCATCATCGCCTTCAACCGTGAGCTAGACACAAAGACAGCGGCAAGCATCGTGGAACGGCAGTTTGTGGAAGTTATCATTGCACCCAGCGTCAGCGAAGAGGCAGCGGCACTGGTGGCGGACAAGAAAAACGTGCGCCTGCTTTCTTGTGGCGAATGGTCTGCACCCGGACCTGCTCTTGACTATAAGCGCGTCAATGGCGGCCTACTGATACAGGATCGCGACCTAGGAATGATTACCCGGGACGATCTGACCGTCGTCAGTAAGTGTCAGCCGACTGAGCAACAATTACAGGATTTAATGTTTGCCTGGATCGTTGCGAAGTTCGTCAAATCCAACGCCATTGTCTATGCCGCGAACGGCCAGACTATTGGCGTCGGCGCTGGGCAAATGAGCCGCATTAACTCTGCGCGCATCGCGGCCATCAAGGCCGAGCATGCGGGACTGTCTGTGCAAGGCTCAGTCATGGCGTCCGACGCATTCTTCCCCTTCCGTGATGGCATCGACAACGCCGGGCAGGCGGGTATTGCGGCCATCATCCAGCCGGGTGGCTCTATTCGTGACGATGAGGTGATTGCCGCCGCCGATGAACACGGTATGGCAATGGTGTTTACCGGAATGCGTCACTTCAGACACTAGGGAACTGGCATGAATATTCTCGTCATAGGCAGCGGTGGTCGTGAGCACGCTCTCGCGTGGAGAGCTGCCCAGTCAGAGGGCGTAGAGACAGTCTATGTCGCTCCCGGCAATGCGGGTACCGGCAAGGAAGCGGGGCTTGAAAACGTCGCCATCGACACGATGGACTTTAGCGCCCTCGCCGATTTCGCCGAGAGCAATAAGGTCGGTCTGACTATCGTAGGGCCCGAAACACCCTTAGTTGAAGGTATCGTAGACTACTTCCAGGCACGTAACCTGCGCTGTTTCGGTCCAAGCAAAGGCGCAGCCCAGCTGGAAGGCTCCAAGGCATTCACCAAAGATTTCCTAGCACGGCACAACATCCCTTCTGGCTCGTACGGCAACTTCACAGAACTGGAACCGGCTCTCGCCTACCTCCGAGAACAGGGGGCCCCAATTGTGGTAAAGGCAGATGGGCTGGCAGCAGGCAAGGGCGTCATTGTCGCAGAAACGCTAGCACAGGCAGAGGAAGCGGTCACAGACATGCTCTCTGGCAACGCGTTTGGTGAGGCTGGCTGCCGCGTGGTGATCGAGGAATTCCTACCCGGCGAGGAGGCCAGCTTTATTGTTATTGTTGACGGCCGCCATGTACTACCCATGGCCACCAGTCAGGACCATAAACGCATCGGCGAGGGCGACACAGGGCCCAATACTGGCGGCATGGGTGCCTACTCACCCGCCCCAGTGGTGGATGCAGTGGTACACCAGCGGATCATGGATCAGGTGATTTTGCCCACGGTTGCAGGCATGGCTGCAGAAGGCAATAACTACACAGGATTCCTCTATGCGGGTCTAATGATTGACGCCGATGGTAACCCCCGGGTCATCGAATACAACTGCCGCTTTGGCGACCCTGAAACCCAGCCCATTATGATGCGCTTGCAATCGGACCTGGTGAAATTATGTGACGCTGCTCTGGACGGCACTCTGGAGAAAACCGACGCTCAGTGGGATGAACGGTGTGCCATAGGAGTCGTCCTCGCCGCCGGCGGCTACCCAGCGGACTATACTCAAGGAGCCCTGATCAATGGGCTCGATACCGTGCACAGTGATGACATTAAAGTGTTTCACGCAGGCACTGCACACAGTGAACAAGGGATTGTTACCAGTGGCGGTCGCGTCCTATGCGTCACGGCACTGGGTGACGATATTGCCAGCGCGCAACGCGCTTGCTATGCGGCGGCGGAAACTATTAGCTGGGACGGCATGACCCTGCGCACGGACATTGGTTGGCGCGCCATAGCGCGCTATAATAGCTAGCATAAATACCCAGACAGAAATCTACCATGCAAGAACGACACCTCTCCTTACTAGACAAACTCATCGGCGAAGCAGACTCGGTAATCAAAACCATCACCAGCCGTGGCAATCAGGCTAGTCGGCCATCACCCTCGCAAGGTCACCTAGAATCAGAACTCTCAGAGCCAGCGCGCAAGCATGTGGCGGGATTGATGCGGGTTAACCACACGGGAGAGGTCTGTGCTCAGGCACTGTATCAGGGGCAGGCACTAACCGCGAAATTGCCCGCGGTACGCGATGAAATGCAGCAGGCTGCACTGGAAGAAGTCGACCATCTAGTGTGGTGCGAAGAACGCTTGCGAGAACTGGATAGCCGCGCCAGTTACCTGAATCCAGCGTGGTACGGCATGTCCTTTGCGCTCGGCGCAATCGCGGGTGCAATCGGCGATAAAGTGAGCCTAGGATTTGTGGCCGCAACGGAAGAGCAAGTCTGTAGTCATCTGCGCGACCATCTCAAACAATTACCCGACGAGGATCGAAAATCCTCGTTGATTCTGCAGCAGATGCTGGAGGATGAACAACGCCATGGTGATAATGCGCTGGAAGCCGGTGGTATGGATTTCCCCCGACCAATAAAACAAGCCATGAGTGCGTTATCGCTGCTGATGACCCGGACAAGCTATCGAATTTAACGGGATTTTTTCGTATCTCCAATATTCTACAAGGGTACTCGTTGACGACGCAGGCATTCTTTGAGACCTGCTCTGAATATAGCCTATACTACCGGAGCAAACTCCACGATCTCATAACTGTGGGTAATTTCTACGCCAGCAGCACCCAGCATGATAGATGCAGAGCAATATTTTTCGGCAGAAAGCTCCACCGCCCGCTTTACGTGACTCTCTTTGAGTCCAACCCCGATAACGACAAAATGCATATTGATCTGCGTAAAGACCGCGGGCACTGCATCAGCCCGCTGCGCGTCCAACTCCACGCGGCAGTCCACCACCTGCTGACGCGACTTCTTCAGCATGGTCAACACATCATAGATCGAACAGCCCCCGGTCCCTAGAAGCAGCATTTCCATTGGGCGAGCCGCAAGATTACGACCGCCGAGGTCTTCCGGCCCATCCATCACTACGGTGTGTCCACTGCCGGACTCACCCACAAACATAGCACCGTCAGCCCACTTTACTGTCGCTTTCATTAAACACATCTTCCTGTATTAAAAACGCGCGGAATCTTAGCATAACAAAGTGGATTTTACTGACCCGCGGTCATTGAAGCGCTGGGGCGTGTGTTCGAAACCCTAAAAATAAAGAGTCAATGCCTAGCCCGACACAAAACACAATTGCCGTAATCCCAAAGCGCTCAGAAAAACAACTCGCGCAATTTCTGACCAGGCTCTTCAGCCCGCATAAACGCCTCCCCCACCAGAAAAGACTGTACACCGGCATCGCGCATCAGAGCCACATCCACAGCCGTGTGAATGCCGCTCTCGGTAATCACCAATCGATCAGCAGGAATATACGGCAACAGGTCTAAGGTTGTTTCCAGATATGTTTCAAAACTATGCAAATCGCGGTTATTAATGCCAATCAGTGGTGTTGCCAACTCAAGGGCTCGCTCCAGCTCCGCGCGATCATGTACCTCTACCAACACATCCAGCCCCATCTCAGCGGCAGCCTGCGCCAATTCACGCATTTGCTCATCCGCGAGCGCAGCCACAATCAGCAACACAGCATCTGCACCAAAGGCTCGGGCCTCTACCACCTGGTAAGGATCCACAGTGAAGTCCTTACGCAATACAGGTAAATCGCAGGCTGATCGCGCCTGCTCGAGATACGTTTCACTACCTTGGAAAAAGTCCCTGTCAGTCAGCACCGAAAGACAACAGGCGCCGCCCTCACGGTAGCTGTTGGCAATCTGTGCGGGATTAAAATCCTCGCGAATCACACCTTTGCTGGGCGAGGCCTTCTTTACTTCGGCGATAACAGCGGGCCCACCCGCGGCTGCCCGTTGCTGTAACGCGGCAGAAAATCCACGCAGCGCAGTCTGCTCTTGAATACGTCCTTCCAGACTGGCAAGGGAATGCTTGGATTTGCGTTCGGCTACTTCTTCCACCTTGCGCGCCAGAATCTTACGCAAAATAGTGGGCGCACTCTTCGCCACCACCTCAACCATGTCCGCGCATCAATTGCGTAAAGTCAACAAACTGCTTGAGCTTTTCCGCCGCCAATCCACTGGCCAAGGCGTCTTCAGCCATCGCAACACCGTCCGCCAAGGTAGCGGCAATCCCGCTAACATAAATTGTCGCACCGGCGTTGAGCGCGAGCATAGCGCCAGCCTTTTTCGATGCCTCGTCACTGGCACCCGATAAGGCGCTACGAATCAGGCTCGCAGAGGCCGCCGCACTATTGACAGACAAGCCGTCCAGACTCTGCAGTGGCAGTGAAAAATCCTGTGGGCTAATGTGGTAAGTCTCGATATTACCATCACACAATTCCGTTACAGATGTGCCCGCAGCAATTGAAATCTCGTCCAGACCATCATCCGAGTGCACAATCATCGCGTGTTCGGACCCAAGCAATTTGAGTACTTCTGCCATGGGCTGACATAAATCTGCAGCGAATACACCAATGAGCTGCCGCGTCACGCCGGCAGGGTTGGTCAAAGGCCCCAAAATATTAAAAACGGTGCGTATGCCCAACTCTTTACGCGGGCCAATCGCATGACGCATGGCGGAGTGATGCGCCGGAGCAAACATGAATCCCACCCCAACATCTGTAATCACTCGCGCTACCTGATTGGGGTCAAGATCCAGAGGCATCCCCAATTTCTCCAACACATCAGAGCTACCACTGGTACTGGAGACTGAACGATTGCCATGCTTGGCAACTTTCGCTCCAGCAGCTGCGGCAACAAAACTTGCGCCCGTTGAAACGTTGAATAAATTTGCGCCGTCACCACCCGTCCCCACTAGGTCGACCAGATGGGGGTCGCTCACGATGACCGGTGTAGCGAGATCACGCATTACCTGCGCCGCGCCAGCAACCTCTTCGGTTGTCTCTCCTTTCATGCGTAAGGCAACGAGCAGTCCGCCGACCTGCGCATCAGTGGCGTCTCCAGACATTATCTGGCGCATCACAGCCTGCATTTCCTCGCGCTGAAGGCTATTGCCCTCCACGACTTTGGCCAAAGCCTGTTGAATATTCATTCTTAAATCCTCTACTGCTGCAGAAAATTGCGCAACAAATCGTGCCCGTGCGCTGTGAGTATCGATTCCGGATGAAACTGCACACCTTCAACAGCCAACTCCCGATGACGTAACCCCATGATTTCGTCGACCTCACCCGATTCAGTCTCGGTCCACGCGGTAATTTCCAGACAATCTGGCAGGCTCTCGCGCTCCACCACCAGGCTGTGGTAGCGCGTCGCCTCAAACGGTTGACTGAGATCTCGAAATACGCCATCACCGCGATGGCATATCGGCGACGTTTTTCCGTGCATGACCCTGCGTGCACGCACCACTTTACCTCCGAAGACTTGCCCAATACTCTGATGACCTAGACAGATACCAAGCAAAGGCACCACCCCAGCATAGCGGCGAACAACTTCCATGGAGATACCCGCTTCGTTTGGCGTGCATGGCCCGGGAGAAATAACAATTTTCTCGGGTGCCAGTAACGCGACATCATCCACCGTAATCTCATCGTTTCTGACCACTCGCACCTCAGCGCCAAGTTCGCCAAGATACTGCACCACGTTGTAGGTGAACGAATCATAGTTATCAATCATTAACAGCATGGTCACTCTCCCCTGCTAGCACCATGGACGCTGCACGAAACATAGCACGGGCCTTGTCATGGGTCTCCTTCCATTCCATTACCGGAATGGAGTCGGCAACAACACCGCCACCCGCCTGCACATACAATTTGCCATCCTTGATCACTGCTGTACGAATAGCGATTGCGGTATCCATATCTCCTGCCCAGGAAATATAACCCACCGCTCCCCCATAGACCCCGCGCTTGACCGGCTCCAGTTCATCAATAATTTCCATGGCACGAATTTTAGGTGCCCCGCTGAGAGTCCCTGCAGGAAGCGTAGCGCGCAGCACATCAAAGGCCGACTTACCGGACTTCATTGTAGCGCGAACGTTCGACACGATATGCATCACGTGAGAGTAGCGCTCCACCACCATTTTATCCGTCAACTCTACAGAACCTGTCTCCGCGATTCTTCCCACGTCGTTGCGCCCAAGATCGATCAGCATCAGATGCTCTGCGATCTCCTTCGGATCAGCCAACAACTCGGCTTCCATAGAATCGTCTTCATCCTCGGTAAGGCCTCGCCGCCGCGTCCCCGCAATAGGACGCACCGTCACCACCCCTTTCTCCAGTCGGGCCAGAATTTCCGGAGAGGAACCCACAATGTGGAAATCTTCCATGTCCAGATAATACATATACGGCGAAGGGTTAAGATTGCGCAGAGCCCGATAGAGGTTCAACGGCGGCGCACTAAAAGGAATACTCATCCGCTGTGAGGGCACCACCTGCATGACGTCACCGGCCAACACGTATTCCTTGACCTTCTCAACACTGGCTTCGTAGGTCGCCTGGGTAAAGTCAGATTCGGCCTGCTGCTCCAGCGTCGAACTATCCGCCGCCTCTAACACCACCTCTGGCAGGGGTCGCATAGGCTTGCGCAAACGTGCCACCAAGGCTGACAGACGTTCCTGCGCCTTTTCCAGCGCATGATCAGCTGAGGGATCTGCATTGACTATCAGACGAATCGTGCCAGCGAGATTATCGAATACCAGCACTTCCTCAGACACCATCAGCAAAATGTCGGGCGTCCCCAAACGGTCGGGTGGCATTCCGGCCTTCAAGCGCGGCTCAACATAGCGCACTGTATCGTAGCCAAAATATCCCACTAATCCGCCATGAAAAACAGGAAGGTCCATACGTGGAGCAGTGCGATAACGCTGCTGGAAGGCCTCGGCAAAAGCCAAGGGGTCCGTCACTTCTTCTGTTTCGCTAAGGACGCCATCCACCCAGATCTCAACGCGATAGCCAAAGACCTTCAGTAGCGTTCGACACGGTAGCCCTATAATGGAGTAACGACCCCATTTTTCGCCGCCCTGCACAGACTCAAAGAAATAAGAGTAAGGCCCTTCCGCCAGTTTGCGGTAGGCACTGAGTGGCGTTTCAAGATCGGCCAGCGCTTCACGGCTGACAGGGATTCGATTGTAATCTTGAGCTGCAAGCGCAGCAAAGTCTTGCTGTTTCATGGGGTGTCCTCGGAAAATAAAGGTGCGTAATCAGGTCGTCAAGAAACCTTGGCTACCATCGCCAGCAGGTGACCTCACGCATCGACAGCAAGCCGATACTTTTCCGCGTTGCCGTTTTCACAGCGCTCTCCAAGAAAATACGAGGCCTATTGTACCTATAGGCTTGCGGTTGGCAAACGAACTGAATGAGTCAATTTTGTGAAGAAAGTTTCATTTTAGCGGGCTTTGGCGGGCTTCGATAGTGTAACGCACTGTGCCAAGGCACTGCCGAATGCGCTAGTGCCCTTGGGTCCTCTCACTCAACAAGAGAATGCATTCACACAAGCCCCCAATGTTATGCGCAAACACCTGCAGACTAACCAGAGACCTTGCGCAACTCCGCCCGCATCTGCTCAACGACGCCTGCATAGTCAGGCTGACTAAAAATCGCAGAGCCAGCCACAAACGTATCAGCCCCTGCTGCCGCAATTTCAGCGATGTTCTTCGGTGTAACGCCACCGTCAACCTCCAGACGAATATCAAAGCCTGAAGCATCAATCATGTCGCGTGCTTCACGCAGCTTGCACAGCGTCGAAGGGATAAACAATTGACCGCCAAAGCCTGGGTTGACTGACATCAGCAGCACCATATCGACTTTGTCCAACACATAGCGCAGAACATCCAGACCCAGATGCGGGTTGAAGACCAACCCTGACTTGCAGCCTGCATCACGAATAAGCTGCAGTGAACGATCAACATGCGTCGATGCATCAGGGTGAAAGGTGATATAACTGGCGCCCGCCTCAGCAAAGTCCTTGATCAGCTGATCAACAGGGCTCACCATCAAGTGCACATCGATATCGGCGGTGATGCCATACTTGCGCAGGGCGGTACAAACCATCGGTCCGATCGTGAGATTCGGCACATAGTGATTATCCATGACATCGAAATGTACAATATCGGCCCCTGCATCGAGCACCGCGTCAACCTCTTCTCCTAGACGGGCGAAATCAGCAGAGAGAATAGAGGGGGCAATCTTGTAATCGGCCATTTTGGTCTCCAGTCTATATTCAGGTGCCCATTCTAACGACTAAATGATGACGATACACAGGGATATCAGCAGCGTTATGCCAGGCAGATACAACACTCGGCCTAGATGAGCCCTTTCACAATGTTATTCAGTTCCTGCAAACGATCAGGAGTACCCACATCCTGCCACTGTCCCATATATCGCTCGCCACCCAATTGCCCCCTCGTTATCGCCGCATCCAGTAAGGGTCGAAGAGGCATTTTGCCCTCTGGCATTGCGGCAAACAACGCCGTCGTATAAATACCCAGCCCCGCATAGGTCCAACCATATGCGCCCGATTCTAGCGACCTGACCCAGCCCTCATCATCTAGCTGGAAATCACCAAAGGTATGTTGCGGGGGATTTTTTACCATAACCAGGTGAGCCACCTCATCGGCTCGCAGGCAATACGCCGCAAGCTTTTCAAACGGATAGTCGATCCATATATCACCGTTTACGACCAAGAAAGGCTTATCTCCCAGCAGCGGCAGCGCGTTGACAATACCGCCTGCTGTTTCCAATGGTGACCCCTCTGGCGAGTAGACAATAGTGACGCCCCACTGGCTGCCGTCGGCGCAGTAGTCCATTATTTGCTCGCCAAGGTGGGCAACATTGATCACGATCTCACTGAAACCCGCCGCCGCCAACCGCCGGATATGGTGCTCGATCAGAGGGGTATCAGCCACGCGCAACAGTGGCTTGGGGGTGCGCTCCGTCAACGGCCGCATACGTTCGCCAACACCTGCTGCCAATATCATAGCCCTCACCGTATTTTACTCCAGTCCTGCGTCGTAATCAGAGGTGCAAGGCGCTGCGAGAAAAAAGCGCTGAAGTCGGCAAAAACGGGCTCTTCCTCGGCATACTGATCCGCTATTTGGAGCACGTATTGAATCACCAGCGGCAGGTCATCAAGATAGACGGACTTTCCATCGCGAAGGTAAAGACGCGAAAAGGTGCCCAATACTTTTATATGTCGCTGTAGTCCCATCCAATCGAACCAACGCAGGAATAGCGCTTCATCCGTACCCGCTAATAGTCCCTGTGAACACAAACGATCACGATAGCTGCGCACCCAAGCCTGCACTCGCTCCACCGGCCATTGGATATAACAATCGCGCAACAGCGATACGAGATCATAGGTAACAGGTCCCACAACTGCATCCTGAAAATCGATCACTGCCAAACCCTCGGCACCAGCCAGCATCAGATTACGACTGTGAAAATCTCGGTGGACCAGCACGGTTGGTTGCTCTAACGCACTGCTGATCAACCGCTCAAACACTGTGTCCAAGAGGGCCTGCTCCGAGGGATTCGGGCTATATCCCAGTAGCCCCATTACAAACCATTGTTGAAAACGGCCCAGCTCCTCACCTAGTAGAGAGCGGTTGTATGGATCGAGGCCAGTACCGCTAGTCTTTACTGCGGCCATTTTAGACAACACGTCAAAAGCTAGAGTGTAGTAGTTATCCACCGAAACGGTGTTCAGTGCCGGCCATAGCAGCTGATCACCAAGGTCTTCCAGCAACAGAAACCCACGGTCCAAGTCTGCGCCTAGAACAGTGGGAACTTTGACTCCGGCCAGATCCAACAAAGCGTCCACGCGCAAAAATGCTTCGTTCTTCTCGGTAGAAGGAGGAGATTCCGCCAGCACATAGGTCTGTGAAGCAACTTCAAAACGAAAATAGCGCCGATTACTGGCATCCCCGGCCACCACGGCCAGATGCGGCACTAGGTCGCCATCAGACAGTCCCAAGACAGACATGGCCCACGGTAAAAGAGCTTTAGGTACATGGCGCGATGACACAATTCTCTCCTGCTTAAAAATTTGACGGACAACGCGGAGGGGATGCTTTAGACTCCTACGTATCCCCAAAATATACTCTGACCTTGATGACGCCTGTCTGCACTAACCTCTATCGTTCTCTCGCTTTTGCAACTACGTGGTTGGCCGTTATGGCGCTAGGCCCTGGCCTATCACATGCGGCCCCGGCACAGGATAACAATATGGGGGACTGTGCCGCCAATGAAAATGCAAACTCAGAGCGCTGTTCTTTGACTGCACAGTCCACCGCCGAGACTCCGCCCTTTGCGCTGGACTGGGTACCTTTGGAAGCTGTGCCAGAATCTTTACAGGGTCGCCAGTGTTTAAATTGCAAGGGGGCTTACATAGACCCGCTGGCACAGGAAAGCACCAGTACGCCATTAGAAAAAGAAAATATCCGCGCCCTAGCCAATAGCACACAGATGCAGGGCAATGAGATCATAATGACTGGTGAAGCGAACGCAGTGCAAGGCTATCGTCATATGCGCAGCGATGAGGTGTTAATTAATCGCACAGATGAGTCCTCTATTCTCACAGGCAACATCACCCTTCGCGAACCCAATCTATTGCTGCTGGGTGATAGTGCCGAAGTTTATTCGAAAACAGGTGAAGCGGTCGTGCATAACAGCCAATTCGTGTTCCATCGTGAGCATATGCGCGGCTCCGCTAATATCCTTGAGCGCGACTTTGACGGGTTGATCCACGTCCATAACGGCACTCTGACGTATTGCCCGCCAGGCGAAAATGACTGGGTCGTGCTTGCAAAAGACATGGAGTTTAACCTCGAGGAGGGTTTGGCCACGCTCTACCACGCCACGGTCGAGGTGGAGGGGTTGCCAGTTTTTTACAGCCCCTGGCTGCGACTACCCCTTGATGATCGACGCCGCACAGGCGTTTTGTGGCCGGATTTTGGCAATGACAGCAGCGGGGGGCTGGATATCAGTGCGCCCATCTATATTAATCTGGCTCCCAACTACGATGCACTTTACGCACCGCGCTATATCGAAGAGCGTGGCTTGAATAACGAGCTACAGTTACGCTACCTGAACCCGCTTTTCGGTCAATGGTTGGTCGGAGGAGCCTATATAGATAATGATAAAAAATACAGTGACCAGACATCGGCGCAGGGCAGCAGTGACCGCTGGCTCGGCGTGGTAAAACAAAACGGTCTGTTTCAGCAGCGCTGGCAGTCGAGGGTGGATTACAGTAAAGCCAGCGATGTCGATTATATAAAAGACCTAGAAACGAGCAGCATCGACGCCCAACGCAGAACCAGCCTGCTGCAGATGGCCTCTCTGGATTATCTGGGCGACAGCTGGTTGACGGGTCTGCGGACCCAGCAGTTCCAGTCACTGGCAGATGACATCAATAAGGGCTATGAAACGATACCGCAGCTCACCAGCGTTTACCGCGGCCGCGGCACACCTTTTACGGTGGAACCGATACTCCTCGCACAATACTCGAAATTCGACGCCCAGCGAGATGTTGTGACAGGTCAGCGCATCTATGGTGAGGCAGGACTTAGCTATCCCATGTTGTGGTCCTTTGGACATCTCAAGCCAACACTAAAATACCGGCAAGTGAACTACGAGTTGAGCGACGCGACGTTATTTAAAAACAACAGCCCATCGGCAGCCGCACCGTTGGCCAACCTAGATGCCGGCTTGATTTTCGACCGCCAGACCCGTTTTGCTGGTAGGAGTCTTTTGCAGACACTAGAACCCCGTATTTACTACCTCTACAGCGAGTACGAGGACCAGACAGACCAGCCAATTTTCGACACGGCTGAGTTGACCTTCAGCTATTACCAACTATTTCGAGAAACACGCTTTGCCGGACATGACCGGCTGGATGATGCCAACCAGATCTCCTTAGGTTTAACCAGCCGGTTGATTGACGATGAGTCCGGTCGCAATTTACTCACAGCCAGCGTCGGTCAGATCTATTATTTCGACGACCGAGAGGTGCGACGAGGCTTAAATGCCGCCCCCCGGGAGGAATCGATGTCGGAAATTGCCGGGGAATTGATTGTCAATCCTACGATGCAGCTGGGCCTGCGCACAAGCCTAGTTTGGGACCCTGAGGAAGATAATTTGAACTCAGGGTTCTTGGAGGGTACCTACAAGCCGGATAACGGTAGCATTTTCAATATTGGCTATTCTTATCGCCGTCTTAGTCCTGCATTCATTAACCAGCAGCTGACCAATGAGGTCAGCGTCTCCAGTTACCTGCCTTTGGATAACAACTGGAGCGTGTTTGCGTCCATGAGCTACTCTCTGGAGGACGATATCAGCGTGGAAGATATGTTCGGCGTCGAATATGATAGCTGCTGCTGGACGGTGCGCCTGCTGCAGTTGCGCTACTATAATAATGACTCGGGAGCGAGACCTGACTTTAGCAATCCCAACTTGGAACGTGAAAGTACGGTACAGTTTCAATTCCTGCTGAAGGGCATGGGTGGCTTCGGGAACAGGATAACCAACATTATGCAAGACATGATTAGAGGCTTTGACGAACGTGAATACTAAGACACTACTGTTATCTGTAGGCATAACCTACGCTGTCCTCACTGGGGCCATGGTGCAGGCTGCCACTGAAGTCATAGATCAGGTGGTAGCGATCGTCGATGACGACATTATCATGGCCAGTGAGTTGCGTGAGAGACTCGCCGCTGTAACCAATAATCTCGAGGCCAGAGGTATCGAACCACCACCGGAGAATGAACTGATTCAGGAAACCCTGGATCGCCTGATTCTCGAAAGCATCCAGTTACAAAAAGGCAGTCGTGCCGGCGTCCGTATCCCCGACGAGCAGCTTAATCAGGCTGTAAGCCGTATTGCGGCCCAAAATAATATGACTCTCGAGCAGTTCCAACAGGCCCTCGAGCAGCGCAACCAATCGTACAGCGCCATGCGGGAGCAGATTCGACGAGAAATGATCATTCAACGTGTGCAGGGTGGAAACGTCAATCAACGCGTCCAAATCACAGATCAGGAAGTGGGCAACTTCATGGGGACGCAGGAAGGTCAATCCCTGACGCAGCCTCAGTACCACGTGCTCCATGCACTACTCGCACTAAAGCCTGACCCCAGTGAGCGTGAAATTGCAGCAGCCCGCAGACAGGTGGACCAAGCGATGCAGCGCATTCGCAGTGGTGATTCCTTTAAGCAGGCCATTAGCGCCAGCAATCTGCCTTACCCCCTCACCGGCGGGGATCTCGGATGGCGCAAACTGGATGACCTGCCATCCATTTTCAGTACTATCGTTCCGCAATTGACGCCCGGTGAAACAGCCGACCCGATTCTCTCAGACAGTGGATTCCATTTGGTCTACTTAGAGGCGGTGCGCGGTGGAGAGCAGGTCGTGACCCAGACCAAAGCCCGACATATCCTGATAAAGCCTTCAGAGATACTGACAGATGAACAAGCGGGTGAGTTAGTGACCGAACTCAGGGCGCGCGCCCTCGCAGGAGAAGACTTCTCAGGGCTCGCCAGAGAGTACTCCGATGATATTGGCTCCGCCCAAGAAGGCGGCGAATTGGGCTGGACTAACCCCGGTCAAATGGTGCCAGAATTTGAGGCCGCCATGGCCGGTACGGCCCCAGGACAGATATCCAAGCCGGTGCGCACACAATTCGGCTGGCATGTCGTGGCGGTAGAAGCACGCAGGCAGCAGGACATTACCGATCAGTCCTCTCGCGCCAAAGCCATGGACTACGTACACCAACGTAAATATGAAGAAGAGCTCGATGCGTGGCTGCAACAAATTCGCGATGAAGCTTTTGTCGACGTAAAGTAGATCTCCAACATGTCGCTTCCCAGGATTGCCATCACAACGGGCGAGCCCGCAGGCATTGGGCCCGATGTCGTGTTAATGGCTGCACAGTGCGCTTGGCCAGCGGAATTGGTTGTCATTGCCGACCCAAACATGCTGCAGCAACGGGCACAGGCACTGAAGCTGCCCATTGAACTGCAGACTTGCACGCCAGACTTGCCGCCTCAGGCACAGCAGCCAGGCACGCTGAAGATTCAGCCCATTGCGCTAGCTGTCCCCGCTATCGCAGGGACACTCAATACAGCGAATGCTGCTTATGTTCTAGAGACCCTCCGACACGCGGTACAAGGCTGCGTCAGCGGCCACTATCAGGCGATGGTGACTGGGCCTGTGCAAAAATCTGTCATCAACGACGCCGGCATTCCCTTCACAGGACATACGGAATTCCTGGCACAGGAGACGGGCACCGATAAGGTCGTCATGATGCTAGCAACAAAGGAGCTGCGCGTTGCACTGGCCACTACTCACCTGGCACTAAAAGACGTACCTGGCGCCATCACGCCCGAACTTCTGCACCAGACTTTGAACATTTTATATCACGATCTACGCGATAAATTCGGCATAGACGCGCCGCGCATCGCGGTACTGGGTTTGAACCCTCATGCCGGGGAAGACGGCCACATGGGGCGGGAGGAAGTCGAAATACTCGCTCCGGTACTAGAGAGCTTGCGGGCAGGCGGCATGGATCTGCTTGGACCCCTGCCCGCCGATACGGCATTCAATCCAAAAGTGCTGACCAATTGTGATGCCGTTTTTGCCATGTATCACGATCAAGGTCTGCCAGTACTGAAATACTCAGGTTTTGGCCGTGCGATTAATATCACTCTGGGCCTACCGATTATTCGAACATCGGTAGATCACGGTACGGCATTGGATCAGGCGGAAACGGGCGGGGCGGACTGGCACAGTCTAGAGCAGGCCATCACCATCGCCTGTCAACTGTGTGAGAACAACCGGCAAGCGGGAAATTACTAAGCCTGATGCTCTATGGCAGCCTTGCTCGCCCGTGCAACACTTTCCGTGTAGGCACTCGTGACCTCCTTTGCGTCACCCTCGGCCACAATCTTGCCATGTTCCAGCCATATTACGCGATTACACATTTTCTCAACCTGATCAGCCATATGAGACACAAAAACGACCGTCTGGTCGCCGGTAATACGGCCCTGCATCGCGGCCAGCGCCTTCCCTCGAAAATGGGCATCGCCTACGCTTAGAATCTCATCAATCAACAACACATCCACATGGGTCATCAACGCTGTGGTAAAGGCGAGACGTGAGCGCATACCCGCCGAATAGTTTTTCACCGGCTCATTAAAGGAATCACCCAACTCAGAAAAATCTTTAATGTCATCCAGGAACGATATGGCCTGTTTTTGTGTGGAGCCCTGCAACATTGCTGCAAGCAGTGCATTGTCGCGACCGGAGAGATCGGGCTTGAAACCAAGACCCAAGGTCAGCAATGATGCAGACTTTTCAGGTTCCATCTTCACTCGGCCCTTGGTAGGCGCCAAAATGCCTGCCATCACTCGCAGCAGTGTGGTTTTGCCAACGCCGTTTCTACCAATTATACCGAGGGTTTCACTCTCGTAGAGATTAATCGAAACGTCTTTCAACACGTGATGCATGCCATGATCGAAAGCCTTTCCTCCAGCATGATAGCTGAGGGACACCTCGTTCAACTCCAATACAATAGGCTTATGTTCACTCACGCGGTAAGTGCTCGCAGCGCTAGATATTGGCTGCGGTGACGCATGAACAACACCACCATGCACAGCAGTGCACCAAAACCAGCACCTATAGTCAGCAGATGAAACATATCCGGAGACGTGTTATGCATCATTATTTGACGGTAGGCGTCCAACAAAAAAGCCATTGGATTCACATCCAGAACCATTTTCATTTTCTCGGGGTCTAGCGTGCGGACGTCCCAAAAAACACCCGATGTGAACAGCAGAAAAAGCATTCCCAGAGAAATCAACTGCGCAAAGTCGCGCGCCAGACACACCAGACAGGCGGCGAGACATGCACAGGCTACTATGACCACGTAGTTCACGATCATCAGGGGCACCAAATACCACCAAGTCGCGGTCATGGTATAGCCGTTACTGAGCAAAATAATGCCCAGCGTGACGAACACTGCTGCCTGCCTGTAAACGCCCTCCTGCACAACAGCCATCGGAAATAACGTCTTGGGGACATTAATTTTGCCAACCAAGCCCTTGCCGCCGACGATACTGTTTGAGGCCTGCGTAACAGTTTTTGAAAACCACACAAACATCAATTTACCCGTCGCCAAAAACATCAGGAAATCAGGTTCGCGCGTACCCATTATTGTCACGAAAACAACATAGAAGACGCCCACCCACAGAAGCGGCTCCAGAATCCACCAGACGTAACCGAGAAAAAATCGACTAGCATCAGCCCGCAAGCTCATTCTCGCCATGATGTCGATCAGGCGTATGTATTGTAATAGTGGCATGAAGTGCTGCTGGTCTGCGATAGCTCGTGAGAGGAAATGATACTGTAGCAAAAACTACAATGAATCAACCAGCCTACGGTATAAATACCCAAGACACGCGTTACAATGCCAACCATGAAACACCAACCTCAACAACACCACCCTCGAAAGCGCTTCGGACAAAACTTCCTACAGGACGCTTCCGTCATCGATCGTATAACAGCATCGGTTTACCCAAAGCCTGGAGAGCATCTCGTAGAAATAGGTCCGGGACAGGGCGCGCTTACGGCATCCCTCATCGACAGCGGTTGTACCCTGGATGTGGTGGAGTTGGATCGAGATCTGATACCCGGCTTATTAGCGTCGTTCAACCTCAAGCCCGGCTTCACGTTACACAGCGCCGATGCGCTCAACTTTGATTTTTCTACCTTGACCAACGGCAAACCAGCAGAGCCAGGCGCTCAGGGTCAGCAACTGCGCGTGGTAGGCAACCTGCCTTACAACATCTCCACCCCCCTTATTTTTAAATTGCTGGACAATAGTGCCATCATCCAGGACATGCACTTTATGCTCCAACTGGAAGTGGTAGAACGCCTTGCTGCATCCCCGGGGAGCAAGAACTGGGGCCGTTTGGGGATCATGGCACAGTACCAATGTCAGGTGGAGCACCTGTTTGATGTGCCTCCCCATGCTTTCAATCCGCAGCCCAAAGTACAGTCCGCGATCGTGAGGCTAACCCCCTGGACCCATTCGCCATGGCCCAATTGCAGCGAACCTCTATTGCGAAAACTGGTGAAGGCCGCTTTTGCTCATCGCCGTAAAACCTTGCGTAACAACCTGAAAGAGATTATAGATAGCACGCAATTAGAAGCGCTGGGAGTCGATCCCAGCGCCCGTGCTGAAACATTGGAACTTAACCAGTTTATTGAGATTACCAACGCCATCCATGTCTAGAACTGAGTTCAATCCGTCTCTGGTGAGGGTCAATGTGGCCGCTGTGTATTTACCCAGTCACTCCAGCCCAGACCGGGATCAATACACCTTCGCCTATACTATTACCATCAATAATGGGGCAACCCTGCCAGTGCAATTATTGTCGCGACACTGGATCATCACCGACGCCAACGATGACGCACAGGAAGTCCGGGGTGAAGGCGTAGTGGGAGAACAACCCGTCATACAACCGCAGGCTTCTTTTCGCTACACCAGCGGTGCTACGCTAACCACACCGATAGGGTATATGGAAGGCAGCTATTCCATGGTTGTGCATGAAGCTATAGAGATAGACCCCGCCGATTTGCCGACCTTTGAGGTGCCTGTCAGGGCCTTTTCTCTGCACACTCCCACCGCGCTAAACTAGGGCGTTATTATGAGCATCTATGTTGTGGGCGATATTCAGGGTTGTCTGCAGCCCCTCACGTGCCTGCTGGAAAATGTGCACTTCAACCCCGACAAGGATGTGCTGTGGTCAGTGGGTGACATCGTCAACCGCGGCCCTGAATCGTTAGAGTCCCTTCGCTTTCTCTACCAGTTGCGAGACAACCTGGTCATGGTATTGGGCAATCACGATCTACATCTACTGGCAATCGCGGCTGGCGTGCGCCGACCCAGCCGCTCAGATACCTTCGACGAGATTCTCAATGCGCCGGACCGGCAGGAATTACTCGAATGGCTAGTGCAACAGCCGTTGATACATCACCAACACAACCATACTCTGGTGCATGCTGGCATCCCGCCCCAGTGGACCCTAACCCAAGCCATTGGTTACGCCGGCGAGGTTGAGGCGGCACTGCGTGGCGCCCACTCTGCAGAGTTTTTAGGCGCGATGTACGGCAACGAACCGGCCCTATGGGCGGAGGATCTTTCCGGCATGACACGCCTGCGCGTCATTACTAACTACCTCACACGGATGCGCTACTGCACCAGCGCAGGCAGACTCGATCTACAGAGCAAGGGCTCTAATCCTGCATTCGACACCGTCAACTCGGACAATCAGAAAGTGGACGCCTGGTTCAACCACCCTGAGCGCAAGACCGCCACAGACCGCATTCTGTTTGGCCACTGGGCCAGCATCGCGGGACAAACCAACAACCCGAACGCCATCGGGCTTGATACAGGGTGCGTCTGGAATGGGACTATGTCGCTCTACCATCTGGAAAGCGGCGAGGTCACATGCTGCGCGTGCCAAGACGGGATGTGCCAGGATCAGCCCGTTACCGCAGAGTCATGACGCGGCATCGTCGGCCCTGTACACTCAATTAATGGACATCTATTTAGTTGGCGGCGCGGTCCGCGATACACTGTTGAACTACCCCGTGGTGGAGCGCGACTGGGTCGTCGTTGGCGCGCAACCCGATGAGCTGTTGCGGCAGGGTTATCTGCAGGTAGGTAAAGACTTTCCCGTTTTTCTGCACCCGCAAACTAAAGACGAGTACGCCCTGGCGCGCACCGAGCGTAAGCAGGGGCATGGCTATACTGGCTTTGCCGTAGATTGCGATCCATCGATTACCCTCGAAGAAGACCTACTGCGCCGGGATCTCACTATTAATGCTATGGCTCTGCACACCGATGGCAACATCATCGATCCGTATGGCGGTCAGGACGATCTGAAACATCGGGTGTTACGCCATGTCTCTGATGCCTATGCAGAGGATCCTCTAAGAGTGCTGCGTACCGCTCGGTTTGCCGCCCGTTATGCGCATCTGCAATTTACTGTCGCGCCAGAGACCATCAATCTGATGGCCGACATCGTCAAGCAGGGTGAACTCGCCCACCTGCCCGCTGAACGCGTGTGGGTAGAACTGGAAAAAGCGCTAGGAGAACGCAATCCAGAGGTGTTTATCAAGGTACTGCGCGACTGTGGTGCACTGAAAAAACTACTTCCTGAAGTGGAGGCCCTGTTCGGTGTACCCCAGTCCGCAGAACATCACCCAGAGGTTGATACTGGCCTACACATTCTCATGGCAATACAACAGGCAGTCGCACTGTCCGCCGACACCGATGTCCGCTTTGCCGTGCTCCTACACGATCTGGGCAAGGGCACCACACCGCAGACTGAGTGGCCCCGACATATCGCCCATGAGGAGCGCGGTGGCAAGTTGGTCGAGCAGGTCTGCAACCGGCTGCGAGCTCCGCGCCGTCACACTGAACTGGCGCGCGCAACTTGCCAATACCACACCCTCTGTCACAGGGCGCTGGAACTGCGCGGCAAAACGGTGCTGACATTACTCAATGCCACTGATGCCCTGCGCCGCCCGGACCGATTCGAGGCCTTTTTGCTTGCATGTGAAGCCGATGCGCGCGGCAGACTTGGGTTGGAAGACCGCGACTACCCCCAAGCGAACTACTTGCGTCAAGCGCTAGCGGCGGCCCAGGATGTCAGCGCAAAACAGTTCAAAAAGTCGGGGCTGACCGGCAAGGCCATGGGAGATGCCATCGCCGCAGAACGCATCAGGGTGCTGGAGCAGTTGCGCCCGAGCTAAGATTGAGGGGCGAGCGTTTATTCTGCGCGGGAAATCACCTGATCACGCCACATAAAATCCACTTTTGACAATGCTTGGCTGGATTGATCATAGGCCTGCCACAGAGACAGGTAGCTGAGTTTCGTTACCGGGTGCAGTGTGTCAGGAGAGAGCTCTGCCAATGGACACAGCACAAAAGCATTGTCCAAAATTTCATCCCGCGGCAGTTGCACACCCTGCACGATACCCACTTCATTGTCGAAGGTCAGGATGTCGATATCGAGATGCCTGGCACTGAAGCGTGTGGCGTTAGCGGGGCGCCCATGCTCCACCTCAATGTGGCGTAGTATTGCCGCCAGCTCTGCCACCGACAATTCAGTGCTTACCGCTGCCACCAGATTTAAAAAAGGCTGCCCCTCAAAGCCAACGGCGTCACTGTCGTAAACTGAAGACAGAGCCAACTCATCAAAGAGTCCACGGAGCGCATCCAGCCCAGCCGTAATGCAGCGCTCACGCTCTATATTGCTTCCCACCCCCAGAAAGACCTGCGCCATTGTCAGGACCGCTCGCCAACTTCGATAATAACACCCACGTCCTCAGCCGCAGCCACTGCGCCCGGCTTACTCAACCGCAGCCGCAGCCAGGACACACCAAAATCCTTCAAAACCATTTGGGCCACCTCTTCGGCCAATGATTCGATTAACTGGTACTCACTGCCCTCGACCAAACTAATCACCTGACTGGAAATAGCCGCGTAATCCAGTGCGTCGGCAATCTGGTCGCTGGCGGCGGCGCGCGCTGTGTCGCTGGCCATCTCCAGATCCAGCACCAATGTCTGGCGAATTTCCCGCTCCCACGCATAAACGCCGATGACCGATTGCGCCTGGAGACCCTTGATATACACAATATTCACTCAGACAACCTCCACGCCAGGTAATGGCGGCAGTTCTTCCATAGGCCAACGCGGGCGCACGCGGGTATTCGCATCGTCCACCAGTCCAGCCTGCATGCGCTGCGCGCCCGCATAGGCAATCATCGCCCCATTGTCAGTGCAAAACATGGGCGCCGGGTAAAAGACTCGAGCGCCCTCCTTCGCCAAGGCTTGTTCAAGTGCAGATCTCAGGCGGGTATTAGCGCTCACTCCCCCAGCGATCACTAGGGTTTTAAGCACCTCCTGACGCAGCGCCCTACGACATTTAATCACCAGCGTAGCCACCACTGCCTCCTCAAAAGCACAGGCTATATCACAACGGTCCTGCTCGCTGAGCTCTGCGTTGAGGCGGCAGTCGGCGATAGTATTGAGAGTATAGGTTTTGAGACCGCTGAAACTGAAATCTAACCCTGGTCGATTCACCATCGGACGGGGAAAATCAAAACGCTGAGCATTGCCATTTTGCGCCATGCGCGCAATATGGGGTCCTCCGGGGTAGGGTAACCCGAGCATTTTCGCTACTTTGTCGAATGCCTCGCCCGCCGCATCATCAAGAGACTCACCCAGCAGCCGATAGCGGCCAATGCCATCCACACGCACCAGCTGGGTATGACCACCGGACACTAAAAGTGCGACAAAGGGGAACTGCGGGACATCTGCCTCCAGCATGGGCGCCAGCAGATGACCTTCCATGTGATGAATACCCAGCGCCGGCACACCCCAACCCCAGGCCAGTGATCGGGCCAGCGTAGCGCCGACCATCAGCGCGCCGGCCAGTCCCGGGCCTGCCGTATAGGCCACACCGTCGATGTCTTGGGCAATAATACCCGCCTCTTCCAGCACCTGGTCTACCAATGGCAAGGTCTTTCGCACATGATCTCGAGAAGCCAGTTCCGGCACCACACCACCGTATTCCACGTGGATATCGACTTGGCTAAACAGGGCATGTGATAGCAGGCCAAGCTCGGTGTCGTAAAGCGCGACACCCGTCTCGTCGCACGAGGTTTCAAGACCCAAAATTAACATAAAAAGTACTCTATCGAAGCAGTGCCGCATAATACGGGCTGAATGTGCGCCAAACCAGCGCATGGCCCCAAATTACCACTTTGAGAAGCTTTGCAAAACACCTAGGTTCGGGATAGAATGCGCGCCCTTTAGTGATGCTGGACGTGGTTCACGAGCCCGGCACCCAAATACAGCCCTAATGAGGTCAGAAATTAATGCCCCATATCAAAATCAAAGAAAACGAACCTTTTGACGTGGCTCTGCGTCGCTTCAAGCGTTCCTGCGAAAAAGCCGGTGTCCTTGCTGAAGTTCGCAAACGTGAACATTATGAGAAGCCCACTACCGTGCGCAAGCGCGCCGGAGCTGCTGCTGTTAAGCGCCACCTAAAGAAGCTTTCTCGCGAAAACCGCAAACACGTCCGCCTGTACTAAGACCCCCCCCAGAATGAGCGAAGAAACTCTCGCGCAATCTATCAGGGCGGCCATGAAGGTCGCCATGAGAGCAAAAGACAAAAATCGTCTGTCCACCATTCGCCTGATCCTAGCAGAATTCAAACGCATAGAAGTCGATGAGCGCATAGAGGTCGATAACGATCGCGCCCTCGTCGTGTTAGATAAAATGGTCAAACAACGCCGCGATTCCGCCGAGCAGTACACCAATGCAAGTCGTCAGGAACTCGCCGATCAAGAAAACGCCGAAATCAAGGTTATTCAAGCGTTTTTGCCCGCACAGCTTAGCGCAGAAGAGCTCAGCGCTATGGTTGATGCTGCAATTGCCGCAAGCGACGCTACGGGGATGTCTGCTATGGGCGCGGTAATGGGGCAGCTCAAACCCCAGCTGCAGGGCCGGGCAGATATAGGTGCGGTCAGTAGCATGGTCAAGCAACGCCTGACTGCCTGAGCCCTATCGGGTGATTCACTGAGTTAACACACTAAACTTTTTCCCGCTGGCGTGGTTCAATAGTCAGCTGTTTTATTGGCTCGACACCCCACATGGCTGGACGGATACCCCAAGCTTTCCTCGATGACTTGCTGGACCGCGTCGACATCGTCGAGGTGATAGACCGGCGTGTCAAACTCAAAAAGTCGGGCAAGAATTACTCGGCCCGCTGCCCGTTCCACGAGGAAAGAAGCCCTTCTTTCAGCGTCAATCCCGACAAACAATTCTATTATTGCTTTGGTTGCGGCGCCGGCGGCAACGCCCTCACCTTCCTCATGGAATATGAAAATCTGGAGTTCCCCCAAGCGGTAGAAAATCTCGCCAGCAATGCCGGCATGACTATTCCGCGTGAACCGAGCCGCAGCGGCCACGACGCCGCACAGCAGGAAGTGAGTAATAAACCGCTCTATGCCCTAATGGAGCGGGTATCCACTTTTTACCAACAACAATTGCGTAACCATCCACAGTCCCATCGGGCAGTGGACTACCTCAAGGCGCGCGGACTCTCGGGTGAAATCGCCAAGCAATTCGGCCTAGGGTTCGCTCCGCCCGGCTGGGATAGCCTGCACAGCGGCTTGGGCGGCGGCGATGAATTGCGCGAATTGCTGATAAAGACCGGCATGCTGGTTAAAAACGAAAGCGGCAGAGTCTACGATCGCTTCAGAGATCGGGTGGTATTTCCCATTCACGACCGGCGCGGCCGGGTCATTGCCTTTGGTGGGCGTGTACTTGGAGACGACAAGCCCAAGTATCTCAACTCACCGGAAACGGAGATTTTTCATAAGGGCCGTGAGCTCTATGGACTCTATCAAGCGCGGCAAAATACGCGCAAGCTGGATCGCGTACTGGTGGTGGAAGGCTATATGGACGTGATTGCCCTGGCGCAGCACGGTATCTCCTACGCCACGGCGACACTGGGCACTGCTACCAGCAACACCCATCTAGAACGCGTCTATCGCCTGTGCCCGGAAGTTGTATTTTGCTTTGACGGTGATGAGGCCGGACGCAAAGCGGCCTTTCGGGCGCTGGAGGCCGCACTACCGTGTATGGAAGACGGTCGCCAAGCCAAATTTTTGTTTCTGCCCGAAGGGCAGGATCCCGATGATGCGGTGCGCGGTGGTGGTCAGGCGCATTTCGAAGCACTGCTGGGCAAAGCGGTGCCACTGGAAACATTCCTATTTGATGCTGTAGCGCAGGGGCTTGACCTTGCTAGCCTGAATGGCCGTGCGCGCATGAGCAAACTGGCTCTGCCCTATGTCCGCCAGCTACCGGAAGGGGTCTACCGCCAGTTGATGTTCCAGGCACTGGCGCAGCGCACCGGGCTAGAACTAAGCAGCCTGATGCTGCTGGAGGCGCCATCGCCAGCACCCACAGACGCGCTGCCAGATTATGGCCCCCAACCCGACTATGAACCGCCAGCCGATTACGATGGGCCTCCTAGGCCAGATCATGCGCAGTCCGAACCCCCGCAACCCGCGCGCTTCACACATCAGGCCCCAGCAAAGGGCTACTCCAACCTAGCGCAGGCCGCCATTGCCCTAGTGTTGCACCAGCCGGATATCGCCCAGCTGGTTAGCCCCGATCTACAATACGGGACAGACGAGGTAGGCGGGGACGATGGGCAGTTACTACGGGAATTACTGCAGTTATTGCACCGCCGGCCTGGGTCCAGCACCGCGATGCTACTGGGTCACTGGTATGGAACTGACGAGGGCAAACTGCTAAGCCGGCTGGCCGGGCAGGAGCGGCTAATACCGGCCACCGCCATCGAGCAGCAATTCGTGGACACCATGACTGCGCTGGCACACCTGCCGCACAAATCAAAATTGGCAGCGCAAGTCGACAAATTGAAGCTCACCAACTACGCTGAAATGAGTGAATTGGAAAAACAGCGACTTAAAGACCTACTGCAGGAGAAACTGCAGCGGGACGCGCTGCGCAATAAGCCCAAGGGGTGAGCTGCAATTATTATCATCTCGCAACCAAGAGTCTCGGTTTATTGATGCTCGGCCCGGTTGAAAACTGCCGAAATGCCCCCAATTCTATGCCGGGGGACCTTTTGAGTTCATTGCAGGCCAAGCAGAGGTCACAATCGGCAAGTTTCCTGACTTTACTATAGGTAAGCTGCTATTTTCTGGTTATAATACTCGGCTAATTTTTTGTCTACTTTTTAGGGTCTCCGATCAATGACAGACGTCGTAAAACAGCAGTCTCGCCTCAAGGACCTCATCGCCAAGGGTAAGGAGCAGGGCTACCTGACCTACGCCGAGGTCAATGATCATCTGCCGCAGGATATCTCCGACCCGGATCAGGTTGAAGATATCATCCAGATGATTAATGACATGGGGATTCAGGTATTTGAATCCGCACCGGATGCCGATGACCTAATAATGACCGAAGGAGATTCGGCGGCAGACGATATCGCCTCGGCAGAAGCCGCTGCTGCTTTGGCGGCGGTAGAGACCGAGGTAGGACGCACCACAGACCCGGTGCGCATGTATATGCGCGAGATGGGGACCGTCGAGTTGCTTACTCGCGAAGGTGAAATCGTCATTGCCAAGCGCATTGAGGAAGGTATCCGTGAGATGCTGGCTGCCGTAGCCCTGTTTCCAGGATCAGTAAAGCATGTCTTAGATGAATACGATCTGGTGGCGAAAGAGGAAAAGCGGCTCTCCGATATTATGGTCGGTTACCTAGACCCGGCAGAGAATGTCCCTTCTGCTGCAGAAGTGGCCGAGCTTGCCGCCGCAGCCCCCCCGTCAGATAGTGACGATGACGAAGAAGTAGACACCGGACCAGATCCGGTAGAAGCCAAAAAACGTTTTAGCGCCCTCAAGCGCCAACATAATAAAACTGAAAAGATCTTGGCCGATAAAGGGCGTTTAGATAAGGCCTCCATCAAGGAAATGGAAAAGCTGGGTGAGTTGTTCAAGTTCTTCAAGTTCACGCCGCGAATTTCCGATCCAATAACCGAGTCCCCGCGAATTGTTCTTATAGCCATACGCGACCATGAGCGTCAGATCATGCGTTTAGTGGTCAAGGTCTGCGCCATGCCGCGCAAAGACTTTATTGTGTCATTCCAGGGTTTCGAGACAGACGCCAAATGGGTTTCTCGCTACAGCCGCAAAAAAGATTACGGTCCAAAGCTGGCAGCCAATAAAGATGAGATCCAACGCCTCCAGCGCCGCATCGCAATTTTAGAGAATAGAACCGGGCTAACCGTCACCGAGATCAAGGAAATCAACCGCAACATGTCTATGGGCGAAGCCCGTGCACGCCGTGCCAAGAAGGAAATGGTAGAGGCTAACTTGCGTCTTGTTATTTCCATCGCCAAAAAATATACCAACCGCGGCCTGCAATTCCTCGATCTCATACAGGAAGGCAACATCGGCCTGATGAAGGCCGTCGACAAGTTCGAATACCGCCGCGGATACAAGTTCTCCACCTACGCCACATGGTGGATTCGCCAGGCCATCACTCGCTCCATCGCTGACCAGGCCCGCACCATTCGTATTCCTGTGCACATGATTGAAACCATTAACAAGCTCAACCGTATCTCCCGACAGATGTTGCAGGAGATGGGCCGCGAACCCACCCCCGAAGAGTTGGGTGAGCGCATGGAAATGCCAGAAGACAAAGTACGAAAAGTGTTGAAAATCGCCAAAGAGCCAATCTCCATGGAAACCCCCATTGGGGACGATGAAGATTCTCATCTGGGCGATTTCATTGAGGACCACACTATCCACTCCCCCGTGGATTCAGCCACCGGCCAAGGGTTGCAAGAAGCCACCAAGGAAGTACTGGCTGGTCTCACTGCCAGGGAAGCCAAGGTGCTGCGTATGCGCTTCGGTATCGACATGAACACAGACCACACCCTCGAGGAAGTGGGCAAGCAGTTCGATGTTACTCGAGAACGTATTCGCCAAATCGAGGCCAAAGCACTGCGCAAACTACGCCACCCAACCCGCTCAGACTATCTGCGTAGCTTCCTGGACGAAAACTAATCCGGCAGCACGTCAAGCGGGGCCAGTTTGCGCGAAGCCGCCCCAGAAGGCAGGGAGTTAGCTGGACGTGCAAAAACCAAAAGTAGTCATTATTGGCGGCGGTTTCGGCGGCATGTTTACCGCCAAAAAGCTGCACAAGCTATCTCAGGGTGACCTGGATATCGAACTCATCAGTAAGATCAATTATTTCGTCTACCAACCACTGTTACCTGAAGTCGCCGCAGGGACCCTCAACCCTCAGGATGCGGTCACTCCGCTGCGCAATTTGCTTAAAGGTGTGCAGGTTCGTCTTGCCGAGGTGACCGACGTCGACTTCGACGCAAAGCAGGTTGTTCTGCTGCAAGGCCAAAGGAAAATCCTGCAGCGGGTCGACTACGATCACCTGGTGATTACCACAGGGCAAGTTGCCAACCTGTCGCTGTTCCCGGGCTTTGAGCATCACAGCCTGACCATGAAAGACTTATCCGACGCCTATCGGCTACGCAACCGTGTTATCGAATGCATGGAAATGGCCGATGTCACACGATTTCCCGACATCAAGCAGCGCGCCCTAACGTTCGTAGTGGGTGGGGCCGGATTCTCTGGCGTGGAAACCATGGGCGAACTGGCAGAAATGGTTGACCGTATTTTACCCGAGTATCCCAATATCCAGCGCCATGAAATACGTCTGGTAATCATTCAAATCGGCCATCGCGTATTACCCGAATTACCCGAACACCTCAGCGAGTACGCCCTCAATCAGTTAGAGAAACATGGCGTTGAAGTCTGGCTGAACACGGGCATTCACTCGGCGACGCAACACGCCGTCTACACCAACGATGGCCGATCTCTCCCTACTCGCACAATCGTCACCACAATCGGCAATGGCCCCTCGGAATTTGTGAAATCTCTACCCATAGCGTTGCAGCGCGGACGCATTGCTGTAAGCGCAGAATTGGAGGTGATCGGGCTTTCAAATGTATGGTCAATTGGCGATGCAGCACTGGTGCCCCTCAACACCGATCAGGAAAGCCCGCTCTACGCACCCCCCACCGCGCAATTTGCCGTGGCACAGGCCGAAGTACTGGCTCACAATATTCTGCATCGCACACGTGGCCAGAATCTGGTCACCTTCACGCACAAGGCGGCAGGTATCATGGCGTCGCTCGGCGGAGGGCGCGGAGTGGCAGAAATTTACGGCCGACGTGTAACCGGCATTACCGCCTGGCTTATTTGGCGAGCCGCCTATATAGGGATGCTCCCGGGGCTGGCCACCAAAATCAGAGTGGCACTCGATTGGTTCTTTGACCTTTTTATGCCACGCACCATTGTCTACATGGCAGAGAATGATCGCCCCGCAACACGCTACCTAGATTACTCCAAGGGTGAAGTCGTACAGCACGCGAATGAGGTGCCCGCCGGTTTCTATATCGTATTAAGCGGCAGTGCCACACAAGAACTCGAAAGACCTGACGGCGAACCCGAGTATCATGAGTTACGTGTTGGCGATAGCTGGGGGTCACGAGCACTCAAGGAACACCGGTTGACACACGGAAAAATCACCGCACGAGAGGACACCAAACTGCTATTGGTCAACAGTGGGGACTTTCAGCGCTTACGCAATTCCTACGAACCGTTCAACGAATTGCTGTCGGCGGGAGATAAATAAAGGTCGTGCATTTACGAAAATCGAAAGCACAAACTTCTAGTTAGTCGATGAGGGGCCTGCTCGAGGAAACCCTATATTGCTCAACCCGCATTCTATGAAATAATAAAAATTGGGCTACAACGACGTCCTGGCCCCAAACAAGCGCTTGCACGGACTGGCCACTCTAGAAAAACCCGGGATTCTCCCCCAGGGCGCTAGGCTCGACACGCAATCGAACGGCTACCTGCAGGCCGTGCCCCGGATTTTATTCTTCTATATGAGTAAAAAATTAGTATACTTTGTAGAGCGATTGTCCGTAGGCGCACAGTTTCAAGAGGCAGAGATGAAAGAGCAATTGATGCAGGCGGACGTTTTGTCACAGCAAGGAAAATGGGCTGAGGCAGTGAACTTGCTCTGTACCCTCAATCAGGGCCAGCCCGATATCGGGATTGAGAGAAAGCTGGTAGATATTCGTCTGCAGGCTCACACCGCCCAGCAGTGGCTAGCGCCGATCGCGCCTTGGGCCGGTGAGTGGGAAAACTATCCCGCCAATGGCCATGGTATAGATGAAATAGAATCTGCAGCATTTAATGCCCTGTCTCTTATACACATCTGACGCTGCCGACGATCTACTCTG
>OJFK01000087.1_pt1 | contig 31353 bp, 20 predicted proteins | sample 1594101 | NCBI WGS metagenome assembly OJFK01 (sample SAMN05416723, study PRJEB24817) | seawater metagenome | isolation source: Sea water | place: Canada:Atlantic | collected 2013-07
GAGATTTCTGCCTGTCTCGTGGGCTCGGAGATGTGTATAAGAGACAGGAACAAGGTGACTCCTTCCCTCAAGCTCTACCCCGAATACGATGACCTCCTGAATCATTACCTGCCGATCGAAACCCGGACCTACCTCCATCACCTTATCCGGGAAAACCTTCCCGCGGGGAAGTTGATCGATTCCGACTTCACCTTCCTCAACCAGCGCCTCGCCCGGCACTATGGAATTGAGGGAGTCATCGGGCAGGAAATGCGCAAGGTGAGTTTCCCTCCCGAGGTCCCGCGGGGAGGACTGCTGACGATGGGAAGCGTGCTCAAAGTCACCACGGATGGCTTCGACACTTCACCCATTTTGCGTGGCGCCTGGATCTCCAAAAATATCGTGGGCACTCCGCTGTCACCACCGCCGGAAAACGTCAAGGCCATCGAACCCGAACATGGCGAAACCACCACGCTCAAGGAGCAGATCGATCAGCACAAAAGCAACAAGACCTGCTACGCCTGTCACAAGAGCATCGACCCTTATGGCTTCGCGCTGGAGAGCTTCGATGCCACCGGACAATGGCGCGGGAAGTACAAAATCAAGCAAGCTCACTCCGGGACGTTCCTCTACCGCCAAGCGGGCTACTACAAGTGGGGCGGACCGGTGGATGCTTCCGGCGAGATGGGCGAGGACAAGTTCGAGGACATCTTCGGGCTTAAGAAGCTCCTCCTCGCGGGTGAGCACAAGGTCGCTTATAATTTTGCGAAGAAGTATTTCGAGTATGCCATGGGCTACAAACCGGATCTGGAACAACGCCTCCACCTGTGGGATTTCATTGCAAGGAGCCCCGGGAATGTTCAAATGAGGGACTTGGTAACGGAGGTCCTCGCCTATTCACTCACCACCGACGAAAAATGAACCATTATAGTCGAAGAGAATTCCTGAAATTTGGAGCGGCCTTACCATTGGCCCTTCAATCCCTCGATCTGCGCGCTGCCACCGCTTCTGCGATCAAGGTGCCACCGAAGCGGATCATTTTCATCTGCAACTCATTGGGCTTCTACAAACCCAGCTTCTTTCCGGCCAAGCGGGGTGACATTTCCACTTCGCCTTATCTCAAGGAGATGGCAACCCGGGAGAAGATGACAGTCTTCCAGAACCTCTTCCACCCCGGAATGGAGACCAGCAATCATGACTCGGAAAAATCGTTTCTAACCGGGGCGTCGAGTCCCGAGGCAACGAACTTCGTCAATTCGATTTCGCTCGACCAGATCCTAGCCCGGGAGATGGGGGGTGACACCCGTTTTCCGTTTCTTTCGTTCAGCATCTACGACCGCGGGTGGGGTTGTTCGTGGAACAACCGGGGCGTGGCGATTCCGCCGATGCACGATGAGGGTCAGATCTTCGACAGGCTTTTCGGCGAAGAGGACCTGACCGCCAAGCGCCGCCAGATCGAGAATGATCAGCACGTTGTCCAATGCCTCTACCGGGACATGGCGCAGCTGAAGCAGCAGGGTGGCGACGCTTCCAAGATCGATTCCTACCGGATCGTCATTGCGGAGTTGGAAGAGCAATTCAAGCACGAGGAGTTCTGGCTCAAAACCAAGAAACCGGAAGTCCCCAACACCTTGAGCACCGACCAGGAGTTCGCCTTTTCCACCAAGATCGGAAACCTGTTCGAGTTGTCGAAACTCGCCTTCCAAACCGACTCCACGCGAGTGATTACCCTGTCCTTGGATTGGATTTACGGAGCAATCAAGGTGCCGGGCGCCACCGGCGGCTGGCATACACTGTCCCATCATGGCGGCAAAGCCGACACCCTCGGAAAACTCAGCCGGATCGAGGTCGACATCGTGAAGCACCTGAATCAGTTCCTCTCAGAACTCGATCAGATCGAGGAGGGTGAGGGGACCTTGCTGGATCACACCACGGTGGTGATCGGCAGTAATTTTGGAGACTCCTCGAATCACACCTGCAACAACCTCCCCACCATTGTGGCGGGCGGAGGTTACCGGCACCAGATGCACACTGTCCTCGAGAAACCGACACCCTTGTGCAACCTCTATCTCGAGCTCCTGCATAAGCACAATATTGATGCTCGTGGATTTGGGAGCAGCACAGAGAGTTTGGGTTTGTTGGGCGGATGATGCCTGGAGGGGGGAGAAAGGAGGTTGATACAAAATGCGTCAAAAGGTTGCTTTTTGAGTCTTTCTCTGCTATGCGTTGAAGCAGAGAAGGAGTAATCATCATGGCTAAAACCGTTAAACTACCAGATAATATCATCAGCGAAGCTCGCCGTCACGGCAAGGTATACAGTCGTTCTACGCCAAAGCAGATCGAATACTGGATGAACATTGGCAAAATCGCGGAGGAAAACCCCGACCTGCCCTATAATTTCATCAAGGACATCCTAATGGCCAAGGCCGAACTGGCGGACAGGGAAGTCTCGCCCTACGAATTCGGGTAAACCGCCATGGAAGTCCTCCAGACAACGACCTTTCGCAAGGCGGTCAAGAAACTGCACAAGAACCAGAAAATGGATCTGGACCACGCGGTGAAGGAAATCATCGACGCTCCGGATATTGGCGAGGCCAAGGTTGGTGACTTAGCGGGTATCTCCGTTTATAAATTCAAGATGGTTAAGCAACTGACCCTCCTTGCCTACAAGTATGAGGACGAGACGGTTATCCTCACGCTGCTTGCGTTGGGAACGCATGAAAACTTTTACCGTGATCTCAAGCGGTCATCTTAAGGTGTCTAACAAAATACAGGGCGGGGTTCGTGCATTGACAGTCTGGACGCCGTCCCCGCGGTGTGGGGTTTTTCTGTTTGCTTGAATATTGGATACTCTTCTTTACCAAGCCCCCCCGCCTCTTTCGAGTTTGTGTTGTGGGAGCCAGTGGTTAATTGGCTCCCTCGGGCAGTGATACGTAGGGCCCTTGGGGCAATCCTTCTCGATCGCAGCGCCATCCGTTGCTCCCATGGTGTTGGCCGGAAAGTCGGATTTGTGCATGAATTATATACCGACAATCCATCCCCTCGGGCATGGTCCCGCGCTAGGGTCGTTCAGATCTCCTCGGAGAAGATTGAGGAAGAACTACCCAAAAAAGGCAGTATTCACTAAAAGCAGAAAATCGAACCAGTAAGAATCATGGATAAAGAAGAACAAAATCACAAGCAGTCTGGGCTCTCTCGAAGGGGATTCCTGCACGGAATCGGCGGAGCAGGGGCTTTCCTTGGAATGGCCGGAAGTATGTCCGCTGACGAGACACCAAAGGATGCAGATGGCAAAGTCATTCCGGGATTTGAAAAAACTAAAAAAGACCCCAATGCTGCCAAGGGCTGGAGATCGGTTTCGGATCGTAAGGTCAAGGTGGGCATCGCGGGATATGGACTATGCGCCTTCGGAGGGGCTTTCTTCTATCAGAACCACCCAAATGTTGAGGTGGTGGCGGCGACAGATCTCGACCCCGGACGCTGTGCCGCTTTGGCCAAAGCGGTCGGTGCCAAGAAGACTTATCCATCCTGTGAAGAGATGATCAAGGACAAGAGTATCGAGGCGGTTTACATTGCGACCGATGCGCCGAGTCATGCGCGTCTTGCGATCATGGCTTTGAATCATGGCAAGCATGTCGTTTCTGCCGTTCCCGCGGTCTTCGGATTTGAAGCCGAGGGGCAGGCCGAAGAATTGTTCAATGCCGTCAAGAAAAGCGGGATGAAGTACCAGATGAACGAGACCTCCACCTTCCATGCAGACCTTTACGCCAAACGCATGCAGTATCAGGCGGGTGCCTTGGGTAAGATCATCTACTCTGAAGGCGAATACTGGCATGACTTCGGGTCTAAAGGATTACCCGGTTATAATCCCAAGAACGGAAAAATTGATCTCAACGGTTGGCGCAAGGCTCTCCCACCGATGTGGTATCCAACTCATGCGGCGGCCTACTATGTGTCCATCACCGGTGGCCGCTTCACCGAAGTGTCCTGCGTAGGAACACCCAGTCTTTATGCAGAATATAATGGTGGTAATAACCAGCATAAGAACCCCTTCGGCACGGAAATCGCGATGTTCAAAACGAGCGAAGGTGGGATCTCGCGGATTGGTGGCAGCTGGGACATGAAGAATGCCCACGGCGAACAAGGCCGCGTCTATGGAGAGAAGCCACACAACAATGCCATCAAGGGAGATCGCCCACCGCTACCACCAGGCGTCGACGGTGGCGGCCATGGCGGTTCCCATGGTCAGCTTACAAACAATTTTATCGAATCCATCCTGCTCGACAAACTGCCCAACGTGCATGTCGGGGATGCCCTGAACATGACCTTGGGTGGAGTGATCGCCCATAAGTCGGCACTGAAAGGTGGCGAATGGATGAAAATCCCTCAGTATGATCTGTAATTTGGTGTACTTCGCAACAACCATGAAGAGATCTACAGCTGCGGCCTTATTTGCCTTGGTGCTTTCGGTGCCGCGGCCGATGCGCCTTTGGGAGCCTGGAAAAGTCAGGGGCACATCAGCGAGAAGAAAACCTGGAGCTCACAGGTCACCGATCTCATTTACCTGAAGGAGTCCGACACCGTGATGGCCCTCTGCGACTAGTGGTGGACTCCGGATAAGAACGACATTAACAAGTCGCGCTACCTCTTTCTTCCGCTGTATTTGGATCCGAATACTGGTAAGGTGAAGATGGAATACCGTGGAAAGTGGAAGCCATTAAAGCCTACCAAAAAGAACTGAGTAAGTGAAGATGCCGTCCATGATTAAACGATTCGTTACGGTTCTTTCCATCCTGCTGCTATCGCCGGCGTCACTCTCTGCCTCAGAAGAGGTCAGTTTCGGGACTCCCGAGGTGAAGCTGGTCAAGGACTTCGAAAGAGGCGGGCGAAAGGTCCTGCGCTACGAGCACGACAGTATCCCTGAGTGGGGGTATGCCAAGCCACAGCAAGACTACTTCTACGTTCTTCCCCTTGCCGAGAATCCCGAGAAGAAGCCGCTGCATGTGGTCCTTCACTCGGCTGGTTGCAGTGGCGACATAGCATTGGATCGCGCCTTCAAGCATCCGGATTGGTTTCACTACATGGGGCTGGAAGACCAAGTCATCCTCTACCTCGATTGCCGTAAAAACCGAAACGACTGGTGGTGGGGCGCCCACTCAATTCGAAAGGAGAAGGAGAAATACGCGGATGCCTATTGCCCTGCGGAAAAGCGGGTTCTCACTACGATCGAATGGGTGATTCAAACCTACAAAATCGATCGTAACCGTGTCTATCTTAGTGGCATCTCGATGGGTGGAAGCGGTAGTCTTGGAATTGGGATGCGGCGCGGTGATATTTTCGCGGCAGTGAATGTTGCGGTGCCTGCCGGGATCGAGCACATCGAGCACCGCGTGTTTGGGAAGGAGGTTCCGGATCCACCGATTCTCGTGAATTTTTCCGCACCAAACGACAACTGGAGTAAAGATCAGGAGAAGCTGATCGCCTACTTCAAGGATAAGAAGTTCCCATTGGTATTCGGATGGGGGCCGCATGGTCACCAGAGCTCGGTGGCCGGATATCATCCTGCGGCGCAGTTGTTTCCATGGCGATCGATTCGCAAGAATGAGGCCTATCCGGTTTTTTCAAATGCCAGCACAGACAAAAATTATCCGGGATTTAAGAACGCGACCGGCGGTGACGAATCCGGCCAGATCGGCGCCCTGTTTCGATGGAAAACAATCACCGATACCCCCGAACGCTTCGAGATCGATCTTCGCTTGGTCAAGAGGGCCGAACTGAAACCTGTGATGAGTGAGGGAGTCGACCTTCCGATTACCGCGCACACTGCCGTGAGTTTTCGACGCCTCCAGAGTTTCAAGACCGAGGCGGGGCAATCCTACCAATGGTCCCTTAGTCGGGAGGGGAAAACCCTGCAGTCCGGAGCGGCAAAGGCGGATGAAGCTGGCCTTCTCACCATCGAAAAATTGCAGCTCAGCGATCAATCGGCACGGTTGAAGGTGCAACGCTAGAGCGTCATGAAGAACATCTTTTATACCTTGAGTGTCTGGGCGATCAGCTTGGGCTTTGTAAGCCCATTGTTTGCGCAGGATTCCTCTCCGTCGAAAGCGGTGCCCGGCGGGCTCAGCAGCAAGAAGGGAAGCGGGAAGGTCTTCCCGCCCAATTCCAAGTTCCTCCGGGTTGCGGGGCACGACGCGTATTTGGCCCTGCCCGAGGGAGTGGACGTCGGGAAGAAAACACCGTGGCTCTGGTATTGTCCGTCCGACTACAAGCTGCCTGGGAAGCTTGAGCAGTGGATGATGAAGCAGTGCCTGGACAATGGCATCGCGGTCGCCGGGATTGATGTAAAGGGGGATTTTGGAACGCCGGCCGGGCGAAAGATTTTCACCGCGTTTCACAAGGAGCTTACCGAGAAGCATGGCTTGACCAGGAAGGTTTGCATGCTGGCGCGGAGCTACGGTGGCACCCAGATGTACAACTGGGCCGCCGAGCATCCTGAGTCGGTGGCTTGCCTCGCAGGCATCTATCCGGTCTGCAACCTGGCGAGTTATCCGGGGATGAAATCCGCTGCAGGCAAGTATGGGATGTCGCAAGAGGTATTCGCCAGAGAACTCAAAAAGCATAATCCCATCGACCGCCTCGCACCTCTCGCCAAGGCGAAGGTGCCGATTTATCATAACACCGGGGACGTCGACACCCTGGTGCCGCCGAAGGACAACTCCTTTCTCGTGGAGAAGCGCTACAAGTCTATGGGCGGACAGATGACAGTGACGATCTTCGAAGGCCAGGGCCACAATTACTGGACCGGCTTCTTTGAGGATCAGGCCATGGCCGACTTCATCATGAAGCACGCCAAGAAGACTACCGCAGCACTTGTTGAGCGGCCCCCTGTAAGCACCCGTTCGTTTGGGTCAATGCAGAAGAGCTTGGAGCCGAACAAGGTGCTCACATACAAGACGATCGGACAGAGGAAGCTGAACCTGCACATCTTCCATCCCGAAGGCTTCAAGGCCAGCGACCAGCGACCGGCATACGTGGTTTTCCATGGCGGCGGCTGGCGTAGCGGAACTCCCCGTCGCTTCTACCCCTACGCCGCCAGCCTGGTGCCGGACGGCTTTGTCGGGATCAGCGTGGAGTACAGGTTGACTGGCCGCGCCACCACGGTCTTTGACTGTGTCAAAGACGGCCGAGCGGCGATACGCTATATTCGGCGCCATGCCAAAGACCTGGGAATCGACCCAGACCGGATCTCGGTCGGCGGTGGTTCGGCCGGTGGACATGTGGCGTTAGGAACGGCGCTTTTCGACACCGTCGAACACGTCGATGAAGACCTGAGTGTGTCCTGCAAGCCCAATGCCCTGGTTCTTCTCTTCTCTGTCCTCGACACCTCACCCAAAGGATACGGGAACAAGGTGATCGGTACCGAATGGCGAACGATTTCCCCACTGCACCAGATCCTTCCCAAGATGCCGCCCACGCTGATCTTCCACGGCGACAAGGACAGTGTTGCTCCATATCCTACGCTCATGGCGTTCTACAAGAAGATGCAAGACAGCAAAAACGTCTGCGAGCTGGTGCTTGAGCGCGGAGGTGTGCATGGGCATATCAACAACGATATGAAGTTGTTCGACGACGCGGCCAACCGAACTAAAGCGTTTCTCTCGAAACAACAGTTAGGTCCGTCGAGACATCAAAAAGGAACACAGGCGGATTCGATTCCCAAGGTGTTGATCATTGGTGATTCGATCTCCGGTGGCTATAGTAAGCCCCTGATCAAGCTCCTGGAGGGTAAGGCGGAGGTGACCAAGCTGGGTGCGGTGGCGGGATACCGGATTCAGAAGGAAACGTTTTGGCATTCACGGGGGGAGGCAAAGTATCTGGATTTTGGCAGTGCCAAGGCCTGCATCGTGGATTTCGAACGTTTCGGGAAGCATTTGGAAGACACCCCATATGATGTGATCTATTTCAACTTTGGCCTGAACGATATCTTTCGCGGCCGGAACGGAGCCTGGCACAACCCGGTCGATCAATACGCCAAGGATCTGGCCAGGATAGGGACCTTGTTGAAAACTAATAGAGCCAAGGTCATTTGGGCCAACATCACCCCGATCCCGGCCAATGCTCCTCATAATCCCGAGGGCGACGAACTCATCTACAATGCCGCGGCCGCCAAGGTGATGAAGAAGCACGGAATCCCGATCAACGACCTGCACAGCGTAGTGACGAAGTGGGAGGGATACGCTGAATGGAAGGGAGGAAATGATGTGCATTTCTCTGGAGCGGTTTACTCAAAGCTGGCTGAGCAGATCTCAGAGAAAATTCTGGCGGAACTTGAAGTCTCAACAGAGAAATAACAATTCAAAATATACTGCAAAAATGGAAATAAGTTTACTGAAAAACCGTTACTATTTAATGGGGTTTTGTGCGCTCGCACTTCCAATGGGGAATCCGGATGCTGCTGCCGAGAAAATCGCCAACGGTGCGGACTTATATTTTAGACTCACCCCTTAAGGTGTCGTGAATCAGCGAAGCTATTCTGTGGATAAGGGTCTGCTCAATGCACAATCCATTGAAAATTCTGCGTATTTGCGTAGACCGAGCCGAATAGCGCCTATACCGCCCGTCCATCCCGAATATGAGATTTAAGAAACATCGGCCTCACTTTGCTACCCTAGCGTTGATCGCTGGGATTTTTACGCTACTTGCCGGTATCCTGATTGCAGAAAATAAGCCCGATGCCGATACCGCTGTGCCGAAATCAGCCGGAAAAAAGATCCAGCAAGGAAAAGCTGGCTTCGAGTCTCATATCAAACCCTTTTTCAAGGCGAATTGCGTTAAGTGCCACGGCCCGGATAAGAGCAAAGGTGAAATTACGGTGCACAGTCTGGCTGGCAATCTCGCTGCCGGTCAGGAACTTGAACGTTGGGAGCACATACTCGATGCCCTTGCGCACGAGGACATGCCACCCGAGGAAGAGGATCAACCCAGTGCGGCCGATCGCGCTGCCGTGGTCAAGTGGATCGAATCCGGTCTGCGCGATTATGTGAAAAAGCAGAGCAAAGTCGCGACCGCGACAACAACGCGTCGGCTGACGAACTTCGAGTATCAAAACACGATGCGTGATTTGTTAGGTTTCGAATTGGAGTTGGCCAAGGATCTGCCTGTCGATCCGGATAAGCCTTACCATTTTAATAACACGGCAAAATTCATGATGATCGGGCCGGATCAGCTGGTTCGCTATAAGGAGGCCGCGATCAAAGCGATGAACAGTGCGATCGTAGATCCGGGGAAGCCGGAAGTTCATCGAACGAACCCGAAGTGGGAGCATGGCAAGGCGGGTAAGGGCGGGCTGACGAAAGCGGAGATCGGTGTTTACCACGGGCCAGGAGTTGGCAGTAAAACAACAGGCGTGAAGAGCTGGCCGAAAACCGGGGAGTTCAGAATCCGCGTCAAAGCATCGGGTAATTTTGCACCGGGATTAGAATTTAAGGAAGTGCCGCTCCGCTTGGTGATGGGCACAAGCCTGCGCCATGACTCAGGATCGGGAGTTTATCACGAGCTGGGAACGATCCATCTGACAAACACGCCAGACAAGCCTGAGGAGTTTGAGCTGCGCGGGCGCATTGAGAATATTCCCGTTCAGCCAGCCCAGGCACATCGGAATAAAGTCATCCCGCCCAGCATCACCATCACGGCGCAGAATATTTTCGACAACGGTGAACTTAATGACCACCGCAAGAGCGGCTTCGATTCGTCATGGAGTGTGGAAGCTCCCCGTGTGGTTCTTGAGTCGCTGGAATTCGAGGCTCCCGTGACCGATGTCTGGCCGCCGGAGCACCATGCGCGTATCCTTTTTGATTCTCCACTGCGTGAAACGAAGCCAGCCGAATACGCCTACGAAGTGATCAGGAAGTTCATGACCAGAGCCTTCCGCCGACCCGTTGTAAGGGATGAAGTGGATCATTACTTTTTGATTTATAAAATCTACGATAAGGAATTCGAGACGCTGGAGCAGGCCATGCGCGAGACGTTGGCGATGGTGTTAATTTCTCCTCAGTTCCTCTATCACACGGTGATCGATAACGCCGCGGCGACGAAGCAGTATGAACTCGCCTCGCGCCTTTCCTATTTCCTCTGGGGGAGTATGCCTGACGAGGAGCTCTTTGATCTCGCGGCCTCGGGCAAACTGAATGACCCCGCAGTGATCGAGGCTCAGACACGTCGACTCCTCGCAGATGAACGGGCGGCGGGATTTGTCAAAAATTTCACCACGCAATGGCTGAGCATCACCAAGATGAAAACGGTGAACATCAACCGTGATCTCTTTCCGCGGTTTCTCTACACCGTCCATCTTGGTGAGCGACGTGGTCAAGAGCAGCTTTTCCGCCCGACCATCCGTGACTACATGCTTGAGGAGACGGTTGGATTTGTTGGCGAGTTGATTCGAAAAAATGCGAGCGTCATGAGCATCATCGATTCGGACTTCGCCTACCTCAACGAGCCACTTGCGGTGCATTACGGAGTGGATGGGGTGAAGGGGCTGAAGTTCCGCGCTGTTCCCATCAAGCCCGAAAATCGTCTCGGCGGGCTGCCAACACATGGCTCCGTATTGATCGGGAACTCGACTGGTTCGGCACCTCATCCAATCTATCGTGCGGTGTGGCTGCGTGAGGCAATTTTGGGAGATGAGGTGAAGCCGCCTCCAGCTGACGTGCCCGCTTTGTCCGACTCCGCCGGTGAATCGGCGGAGGAAGCGGTTTCGATCAAAGACCTTCTCGCTCTGCATCGGAAAAAGGAGAGCTGCTATGATTGCCACGTGCGTCTTGATCCGTGGGGCATTCCCTTCGAGCAATACAGTGCGATTGGGAAATTCCAGCCTCTGGTGCCGAAAGAAAAAGTGCGAGTTCGAGGCTTTAGCATCAAAGAAGATAAAACCCTTGCTGGCTATCAAGAGTATTTGAAAACGGTTTACACCGAGAAGGCTGATGCCACCGCACGCGTACCTCACGGGCCTGAAGTGGATGGTATGGAGAAGCTCAAAAAATATCTGCTCAAGGAACGAAAGGATGAGATCACGAAGAACGTGATTCGCAGATTGATGACTTACAGCATCGGTCGAGAGCTGACCTATCGCGACCGATTTGCGGTTGAGGAATTACTCAAGCAAGCAGAGGAAAATCGCTATCAGCTGCAGGATATGATCGTTTCCGTTTGCCAAAGCCCCACCTTCACAGGAACTAAACCCAAAAAATAATAATCCTATGACACAAAAATCCTGGCATCTCAATCGACGTGAATTTATTCGAGGCGGCGGCGCGGCATTGGCCTTACCATTTCTTCAAGGAATGTCGTGGGGCAAGACCGCTGGCAAGGCACTGCCCAAACGCATGGTGGTCAGCTACATCGCCTACGGTGTTTACGAATCGAAGAATAAAGACGGCTCACACCACGATTGGAACTGGTGGCCGTGCAAAGAGGCAGGCTCGCTTAGTTTTAATAAATCGGCAGCTCCTTTTGCCTCGCTGAAGGACTCCGTGAGCTACTTGCGCGGTCTCGATCATGCCGGTGGAGTGGGGATGGGTGGCCACAGTAGTGGTGATGTTTTTGCGACTGGTGCCAACATGTCGGGGCTTGAAAAAACGAACAACATCTCTGTCGATCAACTGGCTGCGAGGATCAACGGTCACAAGACTCGCTATGCCTCGCTGGTGTTAGGAACGGAGGGTGGCACTGGATCGTATGGAAGTGCCAAGACGCTCTCGCATTATGGGCCGGGTAAGCCGATTCCCTCGATGCATCGTCCGCAGGAAATTTTCAATCGGCTCTTCAATCCTTATGCTGGAAAAGGGGTCGAGCAAGTCCGTGCCGACCTCAAGCGTGAGGCCAGTGTGCTCGATCTCATGATGGATGATTCCAAGCGGCTTCAGGGGCGACTGGGTAAAGAAGATCAACAGAAAGTGGAGGAGTATTTGGATTCGATCCGGGCTTTGGAAAAACGGGTTGAACGCACCAGCGAATGGACGCACAAGTCGCTCCCGAATGTCGATACCAAGGGGCTGAATATTGAGGTGTCTCATAAAGATCCCGAGGAATACACACGGTGTATGTATGACCTTCTCTTCCTCGCTTTTCAGACTGATTTGACGCGCTTTGCGACCTTGATGCTGGAGAGTGAGCATTCGAGTGCTAGTGAGATGTGGAACTATGCCAACTATGTGCTCGGCTACAAAGGTGCCACGCATGACATTGCGCATAAGCGTCCGACGGAGTCCGGGCAATGGGACAACTGGCGCGCGAAGCAACATGCTTACTTTTTGAATCGATTGAAAAACACTCCCGAAGGCGATAGCAACATGCTCGACCAAACGGTGGTCGTTTGGGGTTCAGCTCATCCACATGCTTCTCACAGCACGAAGAATTATCCCATTCAGGTCGCAGGGGGAAATGCCCTTGGGTTCAAACATGGGAACCTGCATTCCTTTGAAGGGGAAAAGAAGGTGCCGCTGGCGAATCTGTTTGTCTCGATGCTGAATGCGGTGGATACCCCAACGAAGAAGTTCGCGGATAGCACGGGGGAGATGACGGAGATTAGGTCTTGATTTCAATGGATATGGAGCGGCATCATCGGGGCGGTCATATTAGCTATGACGTCAAGCTTTGAAGCGCTCCACGCCTCCTTGTCCTATTAGGGGCTCCTTAATGATACAGTGCCGTGTTCTATATGAGCCCACGCTCAATGAAATTGCGATGCAACTTGAAGGTTCCACCGTCGAAAACACCAACTCGACCCAGGCCCTCCAGCAACGAATTACTCGGACTGAAAACGGGCGGGAAGGCTTTCTGCTTTACGGCCTCATTCATGTTCTGAATTTCCGCTCAGACTTGAAGAATAGCGCCCGACTCAAGTCGCCTGCCCCTTTTGGTCGATGCGAGAGGGGAACAGTTCAGAAGTCATCCGATCTTTTTCCGCCCCGCCACCGGCCCTATCGTTCCGCCCTCGATGAACTCGGCATCGATCATCGTCTGGCGGGTGTCTTCCCTCCCTTGGCTGATGTTTTTGGCCCAGCGCCCGATCCGGTTTACCATGAGTTGGTCGTTCCAGCGGACATGCGAGATCGACGGCTGGTAGCGGGTGAAATACGGGGCCATGTTCATGCAGATCAAGGAAACATCCTGCGGCACCCGCAGACCCCGATTGAGCAGGAACTGGGTCGTGGCGAAGTATTCCTCCGCGCTGTAAATGAAAATCGCGGTGGGCGGGGTGCTGGCAAACAGGGATTCGAGGCATCGGTAAAATCCATCGAATCCGCCCTTCCAGCCTGGCATGTTGTAGCTGCCCACCGTGATACCGTGGTCTGCCAATTCATTGAGAAAGGCAAGGCCGTCGGGCCCAGGATTCGACAGAGTGGATGTAATCTCTAGTATCACAATCCGTTGGTGTCCGAGGTCGATCAGCCGACGCGTTGCGGTCACAATGGCGGGCACCTGGTTCGGCGCGATGCCCGCGATTTTCGGGTCTTGAGAACCGAACAGGGCGAAGACCGGAACCTGCCGATGCACGAAACATTGGATCTCTTCCTTTGAACCGGCAGTCACTACCCAGGCGTCCGCTTCGGTCTCCTTGATCATGCGGGCAAGTCGCCGCATGTTCCCGCGAATGTCCGTCAGGTTTTTCGGCGCATGAATGACCGTGTGACCCGCCGCCTTCAGCTTGTACTGGAACCGGGTGAGCAGATCGTGTGTCTCGTCGCCCTTTTCGTAAAATAAAACCGCCACCCGCAATGCAGGAGGGGCGTGGCCCTCCGGCAGCACGATCTTGCGGCGTCGGCCGACTCCCTGGCCGACGAGCACACCCTCTTTTTCGAGCAACTTCAGCGCTACCTCGACAGTCTTGGCGTTGACTCCCAGTTCCGGAGCCAGGTGATTCATCCCGGGCATCGTTCCGCTCCAGCGCTCCCGCAGGAGTTCCCCGCGCAAGTAGGCAGCCACTTGTTCGGCGATGGTGATAAAATCCGGAGCAGCCATGACGATAACCTCACCTAAATATGGGGAGGTGTCAATTGAAGGAACGTTTGCAAAGGTTGGGGAGGTTGAGCAAAAATCTTTTTTAACTTAGATACGCAGTTTTCCTGCCTTGCCAACTCACCAGCATTCGAACCATGAAAAGAACTCACAAAAAACTTTTGCCCCTCGCCGGCTTCGTCATCGTTGCCACTTCAGCACATGCCGCCACAACCGCTTACCGCACTCTAGTTCTCGGCGACAATCCTATTGTCTATTACGAGTTTGACGAGACCAGCGGATCCACGGCCGCGAATTCCGCCACGACGGGCGCGACGTATGACGGGACCTTTAACACGACGGGTGGAGCGATCTCGGTTGGCCAGTCGAGCTTTGCCCAAGGCGGGACGGCCTACGACTTTGGTGGCGGCTTCATCGGAGCGGCATCCGCGCTAACCACCTCATTGCCCGAATGGACCGTGGAAGCTTGGATAAATTATGACCCGGCGAAAAGCAGCGCGTCCAATTTCCTCTCCAACGACCAGGGTGGCTGGAATAATGATATTCTCATCGGGATCGGCGCGGAAAGCGGGAACGTTGGTGTCCCCGGCGGCAGTGTTGGCGCGATCCAGCAGGGCAGTCCGGGAACGACCCGCGACGCTGCAGGTGGATTACTGGGCGCCAATGCGTGGCACCACGTCGTCTTGACCGGCAGCACCACGGCAGGCGAAATGGCCGTTTACATCGATGGTGTGCTCGCTGGCTCAGACATCGCACTCGTCAATGGCGTGACCTTCAATGGGGCTGACGGCATCGGGACGGCCAACCTGACGATCGGCGCGGCGCGTCCGAATTCCTCGGACCCCGGTTACCGCCCGTACGATGGACTGCTCGACGAGCTCGCCATTTACGATTCGGTGCTGACGCCGGTTCAGATCAGCGCTCATGCCAACATCCCGGAACCGGGGAGCACGTTGCTCCTGATCCTCGGGAGTGTGATGTTGATGCGTCGTCGTCGATAGGTGGCCGGAATTTTGATTTTCCTCCACCCGGTTCTCAGAAAGGCTTACCCTACTAGGATCAATGCATTCAATGAAACCTCACTCCTGGCTCCCTGTTTACAGCGCGTTCTTCATTGCCACAGGCACTGCCTTCGCAGGCACCTCTGGCTACCGCAATGTGATCCTCGGCGACAGTCCCATCGTCTACTACGAACTCGATGAGACCAGTGGCGCCACGGCCGCCAATTCTGCCACGACGGGCGCGACGTATGACGGGACCTTCAACACGACGGGTGGAGCGATCTCGGTTGGACAGTCGAGCTTTGCCCAGGGCGGGACGGCCTACGACTTTGGTGGCGGCTTCATTGGGGCGGCATCCGCGCTGACGAACTCGTTGGACGAATGGACGGTGGAAGCTTGGTTGAATTATGACTCGGCGAAAACTAGCCAGTCTAATTTCCTCTCCAACGACCAGGGCGGCTGGAACAATGATGTGCTCATCGGCATTGGAGCCGAAAGCGGGAACGTTGGCGTCCCAGGCGGCAATGTGGGCGCGATCCAGCAGGGTAACCCGGGAACGACCCGCGACGCTGCAGGTGCAGTCCTGGCTGCTGGTGAGTGGCACCACGTCGTCTTGACCGGCAGCACCACGGCAGGCGAAATGGCCGTTTATATCGATGGTGTGCTCGCTGGCTCAGACACCGCGCTCGTCAATGGCGTGACCTTCAATGGGGCTGACGGCATCGGGACGGCCAACCTAACGATCGGCGCGGCGCGGCCGGACTCTTTCGACGCTGGCTACCGTCCCTATGACGGACTGCTCGACGAGCTTGCCGTCTATGATTCGGTGTTGGATGCCTCCACCATCCTAGCCCACTACAATGCCGGTCTTGTCACCGTGCGCGACTCGCCTTTGACGATCACGCCAACGGAATCTGGTTACGATCTGACATGGGCAAGCCGGAGCGGGATGTCCTACAACGTGCGGAGTAGTCCCGATTTGACCGGGGAAATTTCTACCTGGACCCTCGTGCAGGGTGATATTGAGGCGACTCCGGATTTCAACACCTTCCCGGTCACGCCAACGGAATCGAAGCTCTTCTATGCGGTTGAGGAGTATTCGCCCGGAGACCAGACCATCGAATTCTTCGATGATGTCGTCGATTGGATTTGGGTCAGGAATAACGGGGCGGCATTCGGCAGTCAGTCTTTGACAGCAGTCGCTGATCCAGACGGGGATCGAGATGGAATCGTTGTCAAGTTTGACTACGACAATAGCGGTCCTGACGGAAGTGATTTTTCCTTCGCTCTCGACGGTGGGCCGATCGATCTCAGTCAGTATGACGAGATGGTCTTGTGGAAGAAATGCGCGGTAGGCAACACTCTGGAGACCAAGCTCTATCTGCACATCAATGACACCAACAACGATGAATCTGCACGGGTCGAAATCAGGAATAGTGATCCACGACTATCAACCGAATCGGAGGAGCCGGGCGTGTGGCTGCAGTGGACCATTGATCTGCACACTGATCTGGATTTCTCCAAATCGGAGGGTCGTGCTTCCAGCCTGGCTGACATCACCAACTTCAGTAGTTTCTTTCTCGGCTGTTGGTCCAGCGGCGGTGGCGCCGGCACGATTTATTTCGATGACCTTCAATTGATCAAACGCCCATAAGAAAAGAGAAAAAATTTCTACCTAAGTGTGAAGAAACGAGCGGGTCCGGGATTCTTGGTTCTAGTGTTCCATGAACCTTAAAATGACGGATATCTTCTGCGGATCTCCCCGCCATTTTAAGGTTTACGGAGCACTAAGTTGTAACGTTTCGGCCACCCCGCCGAACGATCTGGTATGGAAAAGGAATTGCCTGCAATAATATCACCATGAAACACAAAGTAATCTTCTGCCTTACCAGCGGGTTCTGCCTCACTGCTATGACACAAGCTGCTACGACCGGCTATCGGACCGCGGTGTTGGCGGACAGCCCCATCGTCTACTACGAGTTCGACGAGACCTCCGGAACCACCGCAGCCAACTCTGCCACGACGGGGGCAAGCTACACCGGCACTTTCAAGACCGCGGGAGGATCGGTCACGGTCAACCAAACAAGCTTTGCCAACGGCGGGACGGCCTACGGTTTTGGCGGTGGCTTTATCGCTGCGGCGTTCGCATTGACCAACTCACTGGACGAGTGGACCGTGGAGGCCTGGGTGAGCTACGACCCGGCGAAAACCAGCGCGTCCAATTTTCTCTCCAATGACCAGGGTGGCTGGAACAATGATGTGCTTTTTGGCATCGGTGCCGAGAATGGGTCTCTCGGCGTGCCCGGCGGCAGTGTCGGACTGATCCAGCAGGGCAGCCCGGGATCGACCCGCGACTTTGTGGGATCTCCTCTGACCGCCGGTGAATGGCACCATGTCGTCGTGACCGGGAGTACGGCTGCGGGTGCTATCACGCTTTACGTCGATGGTATTCCTGCTGGAGCACCGGACATCTCGCTTGTCAATGGGGCCACTTTCAATGGTGCGAATGGCATTGGGACGGCTAACCTAACGCTCGGCGCAGCGCGGCCGAATTCCGCTGACCCCGGTTACCGCCCCTATCACGGACTTCTCGATGAAGTCGCGATTTATGACAAGGTGCTCGATGCGAATGCCGTCGCGAGACACTATGATGCGAGTGGAGAAGAACCTCCTGATCCACCTGATCCATCCGTTCCTCCCGCCAGTATCGGATTCGGGCTTGAGGTCACTGAGTATGCACCCGGAAGTGATCCGGCCCGGTATCAGTGGGCAACACACATCGCCTTCGGCCCCGACGACGAGGAGATTGTCTCCGATTTGAAGAACAATCGCTTCATGTATCGTGTGAGTCCCAGCGACCCGTTTCGGGTGTCTCCCGTCTCTGTCAGGGGCCAACACTCGGTGGCCTACAACCCAGCAGACGGTCTCTACTATGCTGACGACACCGACAACAATCGGATGATCGCATTCGCCGACCTTTCCAGTGGGACCATTGCCGCCCAGACCAACAACATTGCCGGTGTCGCACTGAATCGAGTTCACGACGTGGTGATCGATCACGACACCGGCTGGATCTATGCGCTCAATCCAAACTCCGGCCACGTCTTCCGCTTCACCGCGATCGGGGAGAATGAGAGCGCGATCGTCGCGCCAGTGGGTGGTTACGCGCGTGCTCTTACTTGGGCCAACGGCAAGCTCTATGTTATCGGTTCGGCGAAGGGGCGGATCGTCGAGATCGTCGATTGGGATAACGAGACTTTCAATATCTACGACAGCTTCGACCCGAGCGGGAGCGGTGGGAGCGCGGGGACCTGGACCACGACCGGGCTGGTGCTCAACGACGCCGAGTACTTCGACGGGTTCTGGTATGCGACCAGCTATTTTTCCCCGGCGTTTGGTGGCGGGACTGATTTCGACCAGAACAAATTCATTCGTTTTGAGACGCTGGATGATTTCGTTTCCGGGGACTGGACTGACCTGAGCGGCCTGGTGCCGAGTGGTATGACCCCTTACTTCCTCACCGCGAATGGTGGCAATCTCTACCTGGCGATATTCAACCACGGAGCACCTGGAAACGGGGATGCAATCCTGCGGTTCAGGCCTGCCTCGTTCTCTATCACCGCGTTTGACTACTCCCCCGACGCCGACCCGAATCCGACCGTGACGTTAACTTGGCAAAAAACCGTTGCGGCGTCCTACCTCGCGAAGGTCTCGACCGATCTAAGCGACTGGGAAACGAAGGTCGGCGGATCGCTCACCGCAGAAGACGACGAGAATCCCGAAGACGCCGGGCACATCACCGTGACTTTCGATCTGTCCAGGTTCCCTCTCCAAGATGAAGAACACCTTTTTTTCCGCATCGAGGAAGAGTAAAAGGGAACTGGAAACCACGTGTTCTTCCCGGGTCAGATAAGGCGATTTTGGAGGTCTGATCTTTTCTCAGCCTTCACTTTGAATCCCGCAAGCAGCCGAGCGATGCTTGCCAGGCTGATCTTGTCGAGTTGCTTGCACGTTTCAGCCGGGCAACCGCAAATCATCTACTCATCGCCCTACAAAATTTCGAAGCATGGCAAGTCCGGTTCTCTTTCTGTCGAATCCACCCGGCGTCGATCGTGGGGAGCGGCGTAAAGCCTTGGACCTGATCACGCAGCTGAATCGCAACGAGCAGGCACAGCCGGGCGACCCTGAGATCGAGACTTCCATCAGCCAGCAGGAAATGGCCTTTCGGATGCAATCATCGGTTCCCGAATTGACGGATCTGAGCGAGGAAAACAAGAAGGTGATGGAAAGCTACGGACCTGGTTGAGGAACTTGGTTGTTGGGCGATACGGCGATCGCCCGTCCTTGGGCTTGGTTGAGGGGATGAATTTGAGGAGGAACCACGAAAATCACGAAACTTGGTTTCCTCCTTCGCTCTGCGATCTATGTGACGAGGTCTTTCCAGACGTTTCCGTGGACGTCGGTGAGTCGGACGTTTCGACCGGCGTAGAGGTAGGTGAGTTTTTCGTGGTCGAGGCCGAGCTGATGGAGGACGGTGGCCCAGAGGTCGTAGACCGTGGTGGGCTTCTCGATGGCGTGGTAGCCAAGGTCGTCGGTGGCACCGTAGACGGAGCCTCCTTTGAAGCCGCCGCCGGCGAGCCAGAGGGAAAACCCGTAAGGATTGTGGTCGCGGCCATCGCTTCCTTGCGAGAAGGGAGTGCGGCCAAATTCTCCGGCCCAGACGACGATGGTTTCATCGAGCAAACCGCGTTGTTTAAGATCACGAAGGAGCGCGGCGATGGGTTGATCAATCTGACGGGCCATGGCGCCGTGGCCTTTTTCGATGTCGCCGTGCTGGTCCCAGGGGTTGGCGGATCCTCCCGCTCCGATTCCAACCGAAAGGCAACTTAACTCGACAAAGCGGACTCCTTTTTCGACGAGTCGACGGGCCAAGAGTGCCTGACGGGCGTAGTGAGCGGTGTTTCCGTCGGTGCTATTGAGGCCATACATTTCCTTGGTTGCTTCGGTCTCGTCCGAAAGGTCGGTGACCTCGGGGACGGCCGATTGCATGAGGGAAGCCGTCTCGTAGTTTTTCACGGCGGCCTCCACCTTTTGGTCCTGGTCGGTGATGTCTGAAAAGCGGGCATCGAGGGAGCGGATGAAATCGAGTCGCTTGCGCTGGATCGTGGGATCTTCTTGCGGGAGGACGTGGGGCACGGGTTCCTCGGAGTCGGCCTTGATGATGGAGGCTTGATGGTGGCCGGGTAGAAAGCCATTGCTATACATTCCCACTCCTCCGTGAGGAGGGACGGCGTTACCGCTTTGCAAGACGACGAAGGAAGGCAAATTGCGGTTTCCGCTTCCAAGGCCGTAGCTGACCCACGCGCCGGCACTGGGATGCCCCATGAAGGGGAAGCCGGTGTGGAAGGCATAGTTGCCCTGGGCGTGTTCGTTGACCTTGGAGGTCATGGAGCGGACGACGGCGAGATCGTCGGCGCACCACTTTTGAATCTCGGGAAACATCGAGCTGATTTCCAAGCCGCTTTGGCCGCACTTTTTGAAGTCAAAAGGGCTCCCGAAAATCTTCCCGTTGTTATTGAACTGGGTGCGTTCCACTTTGACTGGCATCGGTTTGCCGTGCATTTCGCGGAGCTTGGGTTTGGGGTCGAAGGAATCGACATGGGAGACGCCGCCCGACATGTAGAGGAAGATGACGTTCTTGGCTTTGCCATCCTTGCCAATCACCTTGGCCCCGGCCTGTTCTGCCATGAGGCTGGCAAGCGCGATGCTTCCAAATCCCGTTGAAGTTTGCGCGAGCATGTCGCGTCGTGTCATCTTATCGAACATAGATAAATTCCTTTGAGTTAAAGAGGGAGTGGGCGAGATCAGCGAGAGGATTGGAAGGGCGGGAGCCACGCTTCATTTCACTCCCCCGATCCCGGAGGATTTCGAGCTGCTCTTCCAATTTCTTGAGCGAAGCTTTTTGAGTATCGGTGAGTAGATTTAGAATTTCCTTCCTTGAAGGAGGCATTTCCATGCCAATGGTGAGGCCGACTTCCTTTTGGGAGAGGGCTCGGTCGAAGAGGCGGGCTTCGTCGATTTTTCCGGCAAGGAGTTTTCCTGCCGAGGGCCCTCCATGACGAACCCCGATGATAGCCTGGGCCTTTCCTTTTTGAAAATTCAGTAAGCCGGCCTTTTTATACGAGCGACCATATTGGGCCCCATTGCGATAGACTTTAATGGTGCCGTCCTTTGCGTAGGTCATCGTGATCCAGACGGCCTGTTTGTTGGCTGCGGTTTCACGCGGGCCGCCGGGCCTCTGGGTTCGTCGATGAAATTCACTTCCTGGTAACCATTGCGCAGGGTCGCTTTCGGCGAAAACGATGGAGTCAAAAATGTGACCATCGAGGCTTTGAATGCCCAAGGCTCCTCCACCTTGTTGGTTCAAATTGTCGAGTTGCACGAGGACCTGCAGGGTCTTTTCGCCGAGGTCACGGTCAAGCGGCTCGCTGGTGAAGTAGCCGTTCTTGCGGCCAACGATGAGCTTGCCGTTTTCGATGATGGCTCCTCCGTTAAGTTTTCCGTGGAGCGATCCCATTTTGTCACGGACGTCGGTTTCAAAATCCCAGCGGGCAATGGGATTGGGAATCTTTTTGGTGGTGGGCTCACTCGGTTTTATTTTGGCGTGAGCGAGCGCTTCTAGTTCAGCAATACCGGCTTCGACTGTCTGAACTTTGCGGCCTAGCTCTTTCTGGCGAGACTGCTGTTCATCGCGCTCGTTTGTCATGATTTCGATGAAGGTGAGGATGCTTTGCCGTTCGTCAGCCTTCGGCTTTCGGGCAAAGGCCACTTGGTAGGCAGCGGTCACCTTTTCCTCCAAGGTCTCACCCTGAATCTTACTGGACCACTGCTGCGCGAGGTCCATGACCCACGGGGAGTTCAGCATGGTGAGGGACTGTGCCGGGACATTGGTTTCATCGCGACGTCCCTTTCCTCCGAGCGGAACCGGGGCGTTGAAGGTTTGTAAAAAGGGATCAAGGCGGTTTCGTTGGGTGCGCACGTAGACGCTGCGACGACGACTTTTGCCATCGACGGTGTTGCCAAACATCTTGTTATCGAGAGAGCCTGATACGGTGAGGAGGGCATCGCGGATGGCTTCTGCTTCCAGTCGCCGCAAGGTGAAGTGTGAGAGGAGTCGGTTGTCGGGGTCTTTTGCTTTCGCGAGGGAGCCAGGAAAGCTTGATCGCTGCCAAGCTTCGGTCAGAACGATTTGGCGAATGAGCTTTTTGATGTCCCATCCTTCTTCGATAAATTGAATGGCGAGATAATCGAGGAGCTTGGGATGGCTGGGTTTCTCGCCGAGGCGTCCAAAGTTATCGACGGTTCTCACCAGTCCTGCTCCGAAGAGGTGGTGCCAGACCCGGTTGACAAACACGCGGGCGGTGAAGGGGTTGTCGTTTCTGAGGAAGTCCTGCGCGAGTTCCAGTCGGCCGCTGTTTTTTGATTCGTAAGGCTCATTGTCGATGGCGTCGAGAAAGCGACGTTTCACCAAATGGGTGGGCTTCATGTGATCGCCGCGCTCGTAGAACTCCTGGTCATGGGAGTCGGCTTCCCAAACTCCGGGTGCGCGGACTGGGACGGCGAGGGAATTTTCGAGCTCGCGATAGCGCTTGAGGAGAGGGCCTCCGATAGATGAGTCATTTGGGAGAATGCCGATCTGCAAGAGTTCGTCGAGGAGGGTGGCTTGGGTGTCGGTCATTTCGTCCTTCACCCAGGCAGAGAGAGCATCGCCGATAAGACGACGGAAAAACGTTGAGAGAGTGTCCTTTTGACGATAGGTCGATCCAAGAAACTCTCTCATTTTTTGAAGCTCTTGAGCGGAGGGATTTATGCTGCCCTTCTTCGCCACAAAAGCGGCGGACATTCCGAACCATGACCGTTCGTCGTTCTTGGCAAGAATTGCTTGATCTTGAGCGGTGCTTAGCTCGATGTGGATGCGGTCGCCTTCCCAATAATCGAGATCGTGGCGAATCCACTTCCACTTTCCGTCCTTGAGGTCGCTCGATGGAAAAACGGTGCCGTTTCGAGGGTAGTTTTGCACCGCATAACGCGCGACGGCATTGCCGCTTCCACGGACGTGCATCCAGAGTTCTTCGTCGCCTTTCAGTTCGATGCGGGGAGAAATGATCACGCCGCGATCCTTGTCGCTGAGCGAGTGGGAGTAGAGACCGGAGGGGTGAATTCCGGAGAGAAGGGACTTTTCTCCCAAGGCGATGGTGAATGATCCGCTCGGGCTGATTCCGTCGAGGTTCTCGCCCTGCTTTGACCATGCTTTAAGTTCCGGTCCGTGCCATTGGTAGGGGCTGTCCTTGTCGTCTGACCTTGAATCCTGCTTCAGGTAAGCAGCCATGTTTTTGCGGCCGTCGTCCCAAGCACGGAGAAAGACGAAGTCGTTCTTATTGTGGCCATCTTTGAAGAGATCTTCCTGTTCGGTCAGGAATCGTTCCCCCCAGCTTTTTTCATCGATGAGCCAGTGTTTGATGACGGCTTGTTTGAGCTGGATTTTGAGTCGTTGCATCTCGGCGCGAGTTGACTTTTCATCCACTGCGTCAACGCGCACGACACCTGGTTTGGTGGAGCCGAAGATTCCAAAGAGCGCGTAGTAGTCTTCCTGGCTGATGGCGTCGAACTTGTGGTTGTGGCATCGGGCGCAGGAGACGGTAAGTCCTTGGAAAGCCTTGGTGACGACGTTGATCTGGTCATCGGTGAAGCGGACTTTTTCATCGAGGGCATCGGTGGGGGCAAAGCCGTGGTAGACCATTCTCAGGTGAGCCGGGCCGAGGGCTGATTCGTTGCGGCCGTCCTTGATGCGAGGATTTTTTAGAAGGTCCCCCGCGAGGTGTTCGGTGACGAGAGTGTCGTAGGGGACGTTTTCGTTGAGGGCCCGGATGAGGTAGTCGCGGTAACGCCAGGCATTGTTGATGGCGGGGTCGCCTTCGCTGCCGTGTGAGTCGGCGTAGCGAATCCAGTCCATCCAGTGCCGGGCCCAGCGTTCGCCGAAGCGGGACGAGATGAGGAATTGATCGACGAGATGAGCCCATCGGTCGGCGCGCGTGTTTGCGAGGTAGTTTGCGACTTCCTCTACCGAAGGAGGAATGCCTCGAAGCGCGAAGCTCAGGCGGCGAATGAGGGCGCGGTCATCGGTGCGTGTGGCTGGTTCGAGTCCCGCTTCTTTGATGGACTTCGTGAGAAAACGATCAATGGGTGTTCCTTCACCGGTTGGAGGAGCGGTTTTCTTGATGGGTTGAAAACTCCACCACTGCTTGCGGCGTTCCATTACTTGGTCCCAACTGCTGTCCTCGGCGACTTCTTCGTCCGAAGGTGGTTTGTCGCGGGGATCGGGCGCGCCCATCGCGATCCATTTTACAAAATCGGCAATTACTTGGTCGTCGAGCTTCGCCCCGTCCTTGGGCATTTCCATGTCTTCTTCCTGATGGCGGAGGATCTTGATGAGGTAGCTCTTTTCTGGGTGGTCGAAATCAAAGAGGTCCTCGGAATCACCGCCTTCTTCCATGGCACCGCGGAAGTCGAGGGCGAGGCCTCCTTTATTCTTTCCGCCGGTGCGGTGGCATTCGTAGCAATCTTGGGCGAGAATGGGGCGGATTCGGTTCTCGAAGAACTCAATCCCTTCGGGGCTCGGTTTATCCGCCCACGCCAAGCCGGGGAGCAGTAGTAGTAAGGACCATCGAATCACAGTCGCTAGTTACGCGGGTCGGGTGCCTTGATCTATCCATAAATCTTCTCGAATTTAGGGAGGGAAGATTGTTCTCGTAAGGTGAGGCGCGGAAAGGTGGTATGTTCTTCAGCCTGTTATGAAACTCCTTCTTGCCACCCTCATGATTACTACCCTCATTTCCCGTTCCGAACCGCTGACGTTTCCGCTTTGGAAGGGGGATGTTCCGGGAGAGAAGGATCAGAAAGTCGGGGCGGAAAAAGTTGAGGACAAGAACAACGATGGGATCACTCGGACCTCCAATGTGAGCAAGCCGACGATTACGGTTTATCAAGCTCCCGCCGCTAAGGCGAATGGGGCGGCCGTTATTGTGGCACCGGGGGGTGGTTATGGAATTCTTGCTTCGAAACATGAAGGAACTGATGTTTGCGAATGGCTCAATGACTTGGGAATCACGGCGGTTCTTTTAAAGTATCGCGTTCCTCGTCGGGCGAATCTTACGAAGCATCACGCGCCGATGCAGGACGCGCAGCGGGCGGTGAGTATGGTGAGATCGCGAGCGAGTGAGTGGAAGATTGATCCGAAGCGGATTGGGTTCATGGGGTTTTCCGCTGGAGGTCATCTGACGGCGGCTGTGGTGACCTCGGATGGCACGGTGACTTTTCCAAAGGAAGATGTGGACCAAGCATCGCCGATTCCTGATTTTAGTTTGCTCATTTATCCGGCCTATTTGAAGAGCGCGGAAGATCCCAATAAGCTTGTCGACGAGGTTTCGGTTGATGAGAAGACGCCTCCGGCGTTCGTCGTTATTGCCCACGGTGATTCACGATTCGTGGAAGGAGCTGTCATCTACTACCTCGCGATGCAGCGCGCGAAGTGCCAGTGCGAACTTCACGTTTATGGTAAGGGTGGGCATGGATATGGAATGAAGGAAATTCCGGAGCGCGTGGGAGAATGGACGACGCAAGCGGCGGGATGGATGAAGGAGATGGGGCTGCTGGAGCCAGCATTGAAATAAAGTCATTTTTGTATTTTCGGGTTTTGGATGACTGGAGCTGAAAGGAGAGAGCTCTCTCTTGGGTAGGAGTGCAGATGAAGATTCCGCTCTTTTTATCGTTGGCGGCTACGGCCTTGTTACAGGGGAAGTCGTATGTCCTGATTGTGGTCGATGATCTGGGGTATATGGACATTGGGGCCTACAACCCGGGGAGTTTTTACGAGACGCCGAATGTTGATCGGTTGGCGAAACAGGGGCTAAAGTTTACCGATGGCTATGCTGCCAATCCGGTGTGCTCACCGACGCGCTTTGGAATTCAGACGGGGCGGTATCCGACCCGGAAGGAGGCGACGAATTTTTTTGGTGGAAACCGGAGCGGGAAATTTGCTCCAGCACGCGTTCATCATCGGATGGATCAGGAGGAGGTGACCATTGCAGAGGCTCTGAAGGAGCAGGGATACGCGACCTTTTATGCCGGGAAGTGGCATTTGGGGCCAACGGAGGATTTTTGGCCGGAGAATCAGGGATATGATGTGAATGCAGGTGGCTTTAAGGCGGGTGGCCCTTATGGGGGGAAGAAGTATTTTTCGCCGTATGGGAATCCTCGTTTGAGTGATGGTCCGGACGGGGAGCATTTGCCGGATCGTCTGGCGACAGACACATGCAAGTTCATGGAAGCGAACAAGGGGAAGCCGTTTTTTGCGATGCTTTCGTTTTACTCGGTGCACACGCCGCTGATTGGGCGTCCTGATCTCGTAGCGAAATACAAAAAGAAAGCCGCCAAAATCAACGGACAGGAATTTAGCGATGAGGAACAAGTCCTCGGTGACAAGCCGCGCAAGGTGCGCATTCTCCAAAAGCATGCCGTTTATGCCGCGATGGTGGAGGCGATGGATCAAGCGGTGGGCAAGGTGATTAAGAAGGTTGAGGAATTGGGACTGGAGGATGAGGTGGTGATTTGCTTTACCTCGGACAATGGCGGACTTTCGACATCGGAAGGATCGCCGACTTCCAACCTTCCGTTGCGTGGAGGTAAGGGTTGGATTTACGAAGGTGGGATTCGGGAGCCTTTTATTGTGAAATGGCCCGGAGTGACAAAGCCGGGGCAGACGAGTGAAGTGCCGGTAATGAGCACCGATTTCTTTCCGACGTTTGTGAAGGCTGCCGGAGGAACAGTGAAGGGGAAGGTTGATGGAGTGGACCTGCTACCGATACTCAAGGGCGGTGAGTTGGAGCGGGAGGCGCTTTACTGGCACTATCCGCATTACAGTAACCAGGGTGGGTTTCCGAGTGGGGCGATTCGGATTGGCGATTGGAAGTTAGTGGAGCGCTATGAGGATGGGCGTGTGCATCTTTTCAATTTGAAGGATGACATCGGTGAACTTAACGATGTGAAGGAGAAGCATGCGGAACGCGTGACCGAGATGCGCGCGAAACTCCATGCGTGGTATCGGGAGGTGGATGCGAAGTTTCTACAGAAGAAGAAAGGGCAGGATGAGGCCCCCTGGAAGCCGTAGGTGAACGTTGAGATTTGAGCGGCTTGGTTGGGGCGTTTTGTCCGCAGATTACCGCAGATTCTATTTTAAGGCCTGTTTTGGGTGTTCGCTTAGAGCACCCCTTGGGCATTTCAGATACACGACTCATTGACCGACTGACGCGAGCGTATGGCGAGGCAGAGGTTTATTTCTTTTTCTTGGGCTTTGTGCGGCGCTCGGCATCTTTGATTATTTCCTCCAATCCGGAGATCTGTTTCCACTTTTTGAGGAAGGGCTGGTAGCGGGGGGAGTTGATCCACCATCCGGACTTGGGTGTTGAGGTGGGATCAAAATTATCGGGGTAGTCTTTCCCTTCGATACTAGCTTGGACGGAGGTGTGCCACTGAAGGTATTGGCGTTTCATTTTTGCGAAGCGCTCGGGATGCTGGGTGGAGATATCGGTGGTCTCCGTGGGGTCCTTTTTTAGATGATAAAGGGCGAAGGCCTCCTTTTTAAGATTGGTGGAAATGAGTTTGAAATCATCGTCGATGAGAGCGCCTTTTCCGATGAAGTGAAAGGGGATGGCAGACGCTCGTTCGGTGAGTTCCTCTTTAAAGAGGGGCTTCAAGCTTTGGCCGTCGACGGGTTTGAGGAGGGCGTCGTCAGGAAGGGCAAGGAGGTCCGCCAAGGTGGGGAAGATGTCCATGGTGGATGCGGGATACCTGGTGATGCGTGGTTTGATTTTGGCGGGCCACTCGATGATGGCGGGGATGCGGATGCCGCCTTCCCAGAGGTCTGATTTGTGACCACGGAGTCCGCCTACGGTTTCGGGCGTAATTTTGTTTAAGCCTCCGTTGTCGCTGCAAAACCAGAGGAGGGTGTTGTCGGCGATTTTGAGGTCGCGGAGAGACTTTCGTAGTTTGCCGACGGCGCGGTCGAACGCGACGAGCTCGCCGTAGTGGTGTTGGCTTGTTTGATCGAGGTCTTTGAAAGGGGCGATGTCAGCGGGGCTTGCGCGGAAAGGACTGTGGGGGGAGCCATCCCAGATGACGGCGAGGAAGGGAGAGTTCTTTTCCTTCTGGGTGGTGATGAACTTTACCGCTTCGTCGACGATGACGGCGGAGGAGTCACCCTTGAAGGAGTGGATGCCATCCTGAGCCCCAAGGACGGGATCGAGGTCGAAAAAGTTCGTGACGGTGAGCCAGGTATCGAAGCCAAAGGCGGAGGGGCCGTAGGGGTCATCGGCTAAGACAGGGACGCCGGGGCCCCGGATGGCATTGAGGTGCCATTTGCCGAAGTGGCCGGTGGCATAGCCCGCTTTCTTTAGGGCGGATGCGAGAGTTTTCTCGGGGAGCCGGAGGGCGTGGCCGTGGCTGGGGACGCCGCAGCGGTCATTGGCGCGACCGGTGAGGACGGAAGCGCGGGTGGGCGAGCAGACGGGAGCGCCGGCGTAGAAGCGGTCGAAGCGCAGGCCGTTCGCGGCCATGGCATCGAGGTGCGGAGTTTTGAGGACGGAGTGACCGTTGTAACTGGTTTCTCCCCAGCCTTGGTCATCGGTCATGATGAGGATGATATTGGGGCGCTCCGCGGCAGAGGCCAGCGAGAGGATTGCTCCAAAAATGAGAGCGAGGATTTTGTGGAAGAATCTGGTCATGAGAAAAGAGGTTGGCGCATGGTCTTCTTGGGCTTTCGATTGATGATGCTACGCCCCGACCTGAGGGAAGGCGGAGAGCACCATTTCGACCAAACGTTCCGGAGAGCGGGAGAGCGAATCGGTGGAAGGAATTCCAAATTCCTCCTCGTAGCCTATGATGGCCGCTGAAACTTCTGCGTCCGTCATGTTCTCGTGGTTGAGGGTGAGACCGATGACTTTCGTTTCGGCAAAGGTCTCGATGAGGTTGATTTCGGAGGCAGGAGTGGGCATTGGCATGCTTTCGAAGTGGCAGCGATGCTTTCGTCCCGGAGCGTGCTGGAGCACGACGCCTTGAGGACAACTTCCACGAAGGATGAAGCTGGAACTCGAGTAAGCGGGATGACTCAAGGAACCTTGGCCCTCGATCAGGATAACATCGGGATCTTCGTTTTCGAAGGCTTCGATGATGGTGGCCTCTAGCTCTCCTGCACAAAACTTAGAAGGAATCGCATCGAGAGGGAGCCCATAGCGAGCCCCTTGGATCAATCCTGTTTGGCCGGTGACAATTATGACGGCATTGATTCCGCGTTCCTTGAGTGCGGCGGCCATGACGGTGGCGGTGGTGCGTTTGCCGATGGCGCAGTCAGTGCCAAGCACGGCAATGCGTGGACAGGTGACGTCCTCAATACGACCGCTGAAAACTCTGAGATCTTTTTTGGCTCGGGGTTTTCGCACGTCACGAATGATCACTTGGGAACGAGCGCTAGCGGCGGAAAATTCAGGGTCATCGTTTAGGAACTCGTGGAGTCCGTTGACAATGTTCATGCCCTGCTTGATTGCTTCCAGCAAAAGTCGTCTCTCGATGGATGAAAGCATCCCAGTGGCAGGGCTGATTCCAAAAATAAAATTTTTCGGGAGGCGACCAGCGTCCGCAAGGGCCTCCTTAAGGTTTTCGAAGATTGGAATTCCGTTCGGTTTTCCGTCGAGGACTTGTCCGGCATCCTGCCCGGATTTTTCGCTGTCGATGATGGAGAGAATTTTGTATTTCTCCGAATGACGAACGAGCCCGTTAGCGGTCTTTCCATCAATCCCTCCGAAGTTGTCCTCGCAATAGACGATGGCCGTTTCCGAGGGAGCCTTTTTGGGCGGCAAGTAAGGCTTGGCTGCCTTGGTGACGGGTGGGGTGACCGCAAATTCGTCGAAGAAAATCGACGGTGCCTGGGATTGTTTCTTTTTCGACATCGTGACTCCTCAATCTAGAGCTCGGAGGAGGCGACAGGATCGTGCCAGCCGGAAGGGGCTGAAATAAAACGAGGAGTCCCCACCAAGAAGAGCTGGTAAGAGCGCCTTCTAGCACGGTTTCCGGGCTAAGATAGGATTACTTTCTATTACACGAACTGGTCTGGCGTTACCACTTCACTCACCCCGTCGAAGTCTTCGGTAATTAGGTGCCGATGGACGACTCCTGCGTGAAGCAGCAGACTTCAGGGATTTCACAAAACCAACTCTGACCAGTCCTTTCTCTCACCAAATTCCAGATATCCACATCCTAACAAAATAGGATCTTTTTTATGCGTTCCTCCAGCGACAGCCAAGCTCGCCGAAAATACTCGCAGATATTCGAGATCAGTTTGAAACTCATCCCTGATCTTAATTTGGACTGATTTCCCAAAATAGACTTTTGCGCTCCCTGCGCCATCATCGAACCTTTCGGTAACGAAGCCATGCACGAAGACTGCAGGGAATCTTATTTTTGGGTGGGGAGATGGTTGAGGGGCTTCTTTCTACGCTTGATGGCTTCCTCCTAGGCCCTTCGCGCGGCGGACGAAACGTGGTTGATAAGCGGCGAGGGCGCCACGACTCTTTTACTTGGTTGGGGGGACTTACGCGGGGTAGCGGAGATTTAATGAGCTTTCCTTATTTGGGGCGGGTTTTGACGACGTTGTAGCGGAGGATGTTGCCCATGAGGGGGAGGCCTTGGATGTCGGTGGTGCCTTTAAGCTCGATGGTGTAGAGGCGGCGGGCGGTGATCTCCGAGAGGGTGATGGTGAGGGTTTTACCGTCGGATGAGAGTTGGGAATTGGTGGGGTCGACATTCTTGAGGTCGACTTTGGGAGAGCCGTAGGCCTCGTGGTAGTGGTAGGTGTGGCGGGAGATCTTGAGCTTGGGAGCCTCCTTGAGTGGGCGGTTGAAGGTGATTTTGAAACCATCTTTTGTGAGGCTGACTCCGGAGGCGAGAAAGGGCTTCTTTTTGTTCCAGGTGATTTTTTTAAGGCCTTCGTCGCCGGCCCATTTGATGTGGGTTTTTCCGATCCAGAGATTGCCGCTTTTGTCGAAGGTGAGGCGGTGGTTTCCGATACCGAGGTAGGGGCTGAAGAGGAAGGGGATGAAGGTGCCTTGGACGGTGCCATCGACTTCCTCCGGGAGGAAGCGGACGAGGTGGGGTTGGTTCATGTCGCCGATGAGGAGTTCGCCTCTGGGAAGGCCGAAGAGTTCGGGGGCGATGGTGTTGACGGGTTGGGTGGGGGCTGTCTCTT
>OJFK01000092.1_pt1 | contig 29644 bp, 22 predicted proteins | sample 1594101 | NCBI WGS metagenome assembly OJFK01 (sample SAMN05416723, study PRJEB24817) | seawater metagenome | isolation source: Sea water | place: Canada:Atlantic | collected 2013-07
TCTGCCTGTCTCGTGGGCTCGGAGATGTGTATAAGACACAGCCCCAAGCGATGCTCTCAACAGAACTCGTAAAACTGAGAATCTGCGGCCGCTCAGCAGCGGAAGAATTTTTTGCTCCGGGAGTTGCATAAGTAAGGAAATCTAACGTCATCCCATCGTCAGCCCGTCCATATGCTTGCTCACGTTTTAACGCGGGAAACTGCGGTAAAAGTTCATCAACAATTGTTTCCCCATCAGGAGCAATCAGAGCAAGGTATTCGCCATTGGTTGAACTTAATCTGAAATTCGCATGCGCTTCTCCTTCGAAGAATTCATTGCGATTTGAAGCAAACACGATCGCATATCCTCCTGCAGGAATAATGAAGCTCTGAGTAAACTTCCACTCAGTCAACCGCCCTGAATCATCTGTGAGATAATAGTCGAAAAGATCGACGGATGCGTTACCAAGATTGCGAAGTTCGATCCAATCAGGTGAGGCTTCACGTTGATCCTGAAACCCTGCTGCCGAGTTATCGGCAACCACCTCATTAAGGACGACCCGACCAAGCAAAGATGTCATCAGGAGGCATGAGATTAAGAACGAGAGATTCAGTTTCATCGATTAAGAATATCCGTCACCCTCGCAGGCCACGGAATGGATCTCCAGATCTAAAGGAGATCTATCCTATAATAGGAACGCACTTCAGGGCAAGATGAACACTATCGTAATCGGCGCTACTCAGCTTGCCTAATCTGGTAAAATACCTTTGTATTCTTCGAATTTGGAGCAGCCACGTTGTCAGTCGAAACCTTCATCGATTCACCAGCCGGAATCGTTTCGCTATCTGAAACCTCCAACCAACCATCTGCGGTAAGATCGAGAGAATAGAACAGTGCGTAGTTTCCAGGAGAAGCGGAAAACGTGATCTCCGCATTTCCGTTACTGAGAACTTCAACCCCGTTGATCACGATCTCTTGTGACAACTCAGACAGTGCCAAAATTTGCTCCGAAGTGAGGGCTATATTGTAGAGACGGATATCATCCAGCTTCCCCGTCAGCGAACGCCCACCAATCGTACGTGAAGCTCCAATTCGGAGATTCAAATTGGTTCCACTGTCGATTGGAGTGCCTCCGATCGCCGAGAGAGGATCCGCAACCCCATCGATATAGAACTGAATATCTCCCACGGTCGTTCCCACAGTTGGATCGACGACCATCGCACAGTGATGCCACTCGCCATCATCGATGATTGCTGTTCCATTGCTTCCAGATCCCGCAACCTCAGTCCGGATAAAACCACCGGATTGACCTTGAATACGGGTATCAAAACGATTTCCGGTAGAACCAGGTCCCCAGCCGATCAAGGTGGCATTGTTGTTCATTTGTGCCCCGGGCCCCTTGAACCAAAACGCCAAGGTCCGGGCTTCGCTGCCTCCAATTCCATTGTAGTCCAGCACATCAACCCAACTATTCGCGCCATCCAAAGAAAGCGAGGCAGTCGAGCCTCCGGGAACAGGCGCAGGATCCCCGGCATCGAAGATTGGCGTCCCCGAGAATGTTCCAAGGAAACCTTCTCCGCTTTCTGAAATCAGAAAAGCCCCATCAACTTCACCTGCGGCTTCGCCGACCTTCCAATGCGAAAGTAAGCCGGGCTCCAAGGTAGCAAGAACTCCTACCATCACTTCCTCCGTCACATCTCCTTGTGAGTTGGTCGCGGTAAGAGTGAAAGTCGTCGACTCTTCGAGTGTCACATCCACACTTCCCGACATGGCATCAACCGCGCCCACTCCATTATCAATCGATACCGTAATCCCATTGGTCACATCCCATGACAAGGTGGTAGAGCCACCCACGGGCACTAAATTAAAGCTTGAGGTGAAGCTATTCACGACAGCTGCTTCATCGACAAGAACAGTCACCATGAGGCGCTCTGTTCCAATTGGCCCAGTTCCTTCCAGAGTATAAGTGGTGGTAGAAGTGGGCGATACTGAGAACACACCATTACAATCTGTCGTTTGGGTAAGAACATCAACCGGACCGCTACCATCATCAATTGTGAGTGAAGTCAGGGCAGGAGAAACAAACCATGACAACTCTCCGCTCTGGCCACTTTCAAGGTAGGGCACATCACTTGCAAAATTAACCAAGGTCTCAGAATCAGCCAGGTATTCCTTGAAGTGAACCGACACCCGGGAATCTGAAACGTCACCATCGCCATTAGGATCATCCAGCCGCTTATCGTAAATGGCAACCTCGTCAATGAGGCCGCTAAAAAATTGGCTAGCTTGGCTTTTATGTGACCCAATGACCCAACCCCCATTGGCCGACTCAGCAACAAAAAACCCAGTGGCAGTCTCCTCGCCATTGACGAAAATCCTAATGGTCGGATCAACGCCTCCGGCCACCGCGCTTTGGTCATAGGTGACAAGTAAGTGATCAAAGACTCCGCCAGTTGCGGTTCGCCCGGATAGAACAGTTGCCCCACCAATGTAGGTCGTAATCGCCCGATTACCGTTCACAACCAAATTGCTTCGACCAGGTCCAGCAGTTCCATCTTGGTTCGCCAGGACCACTGTCCCTGCGGCGCCCGGACTATCAGCGCGGATGATCGCTTCCATCGAAAAATCGCCCACTGAAGGGTCAAGCACCAAGGGCGTAAGAAGCGAACCATCCGCATTGAAGACTGCAGCCAACCCAATCGCTCCAGGCTCGCCAATCTGAGTGCTCCCAATCGGAGCGCTGTAATCGATATCCAAGCCGTTTCCACTCGAATCGACCAACGTCGTCGCCCCGACCGCTTCTTCGAATCGGTAATAGGCCAACGGCTCGTCGGCAGTGACGACACCCGGATAATCAGCCCATGATGCCGATATAGCAAGAAGGCCCATTGTGGATGATATTGAGAAGATTGAATTTTTCATTGATCTAGGAGTTTAGGGTTTATTGTTGAATGACTTTGATGCGTAAAAATTGGCGAGCTTCGCTAGAGACAGCGACATCGCTTCGAAAGACGACATCTTCAGCTCCATCGCCATTGGATGATGAACTGATCAACGATATCGTTGGAGCCCAGTCTAAAAGATCTCTCGAAACTTCCACCGTGACCGAAATGTCTGGTGTCTTTTCCAATCGAGAAAATCCGTAAGTTAGTAGATCTCCATCAATGGCAGCAGTCACCTGAAGAGCCGACGTTTTAATGGTCGGATCCAAGCCCATCGCATACTTCAAGAGATTGGAAATTCCATCACCTGAGGCATCCACCATCGGACCACTCACCGCAGGATTCTCCAACTCAGAGAGAGTGAAATACTGGGTGCTCCATGAATAATAGACGTGACTATATCCAGGACTCACCACCCCCGGAGATCCATGCACGTCGTAACTTAGTGCCCAACTGGAACGTAAATCCCACGTAGCCCAATCCGCAGAATCGTCCACGAATTCAATACTATAACCTTGGTCTCTCGCAGGAGTAAACCAATCACCTTCAAATCTGAAGGAGAGGATTTTTTCGCCAACCGAGTCTCTCAAAGTGAGCTGCTCTCCCCCATTATTGAGAGCACCAGTGAAAGTCCCTAAGATTTTCTGGCCCGAATAGTTCGCGGGATTCGCAACGACCAATCCAAATTCTCCCGGCGCGAGAGTTCCGCTAAGCGTCCCTGTGATGCCCGCATCGAAATACACCCCGCTCAGATCAAGCGAGGAGGACCCTACATTTCTAAGCTCAACGAATTCGAATCCCTTTCCTCTAGGCGGAGAAAAGTGAATCTCGGTAATCCGAAGCGAGTCCTGAGGTCCCGAAGGATTACTTGGGGTTGTCAGAATCGCCACGTTTGCACCTCCTGGAGTAAATAGTGTGAGCTCTTCTCCCCGAGATGAAATCTGACCACTGTAGTCACCTTCTACATTAAGTCCTTCTCCCCCCCGTGGGCTTACCGCTCGGGCCCGGAATGCTGAAACATCAGGGCTGAGATAGAGGCTCCGGTTTGCTTCGATGATGGTCCCCGGAAGGAAGGTGAAATTGATTCCGCCCTCAATCGACCAACCACTTAGATCAATCGCCTCATTCGTTGGATTCTGAATCTCGATGAATTCTTCGGCCTGATTCCCGGAAGCCGGGTTTGCCTCAAAGCTCCCAAAAACCACGTTAGGATTCTCCACCTGTGATCCAGGCAGCAACGCCGAGCTAGTCTGCGGAATCGGATAACTTGCCGAGTTACTCGCCAAATGAGTGACGGACAAATGGATCTTGCGCGGAGCAAAGTAATCACCCTCTAGAACTCCAATAGCTTGAGCCAAAGTCTGGGATGCCCCAAACTGACCCCATTTATTTCGATCTAAAACCGCATCATTCCCCAGCGCCAATTCAAAGGCATCAATTCTATCATCGACCTCAGAGGTCATCAGAATTTCATCAACCAGTGTTTGCAGCCGCCTCCTGAACATCTCCTTGAATCGTTCATTCTCCAGAAGCTTATCGATGAGTCTACTAAAACTCCGATTTCCCGGCAATTCTTGAACTCCGACAAAAGGATGACTCGGAAAAATAGGAGTATTAGAATTTCTCCCACCCAAAACATAATCCTCTGTCGCCCAGATTCCGTCATGCGCGATGTTGTCATTCGTCATGTAGTGACTCCCCCATGTCAGATCAGTATCCCAGGGCAACTGCGTCCACTCACCACTCCCTTCGCTATCCCGATAGAGGTAGTAATTCTTCCTCATATTGTCGTTATTCTGCGTCAACACGGTCGCGGCGAGGTAGTTGAGCTGCCGCGGAAGATCGACATTATCGAAAATGAAGTTTTCCAGACTGCTCCCGCTTCCGCCGATTCCGCTCACAAAGGCGATGAGGTCAGCATTGGACTCATGCGTGCGGTTCTTTTTCTCAACTCCGCTGGTTCCGCTCGTTCCACCATTGAACATCTTGTAAAGAGCGCCATCGTCATCGATCCCCTTCTCACGGCGCAGAAGACGCTTATCAACCTGCTCGGTATAAGCGGCCACGCTAAAGAATCCCCCGTTTTGCTCGACTCTCGTCAGGAAACACTGAGATCCCGGCGAACCGGCGAGATCATAAATATCGTAGCTGAGTGGCTGACGCACGTAGGCCTTGTCCGTCCATGTAGTGTTCAAGTTGAACTCTTCGACCCGCACAGTGTCAGGATCATCATCGACCCGAAAATGATGCCCCGTATTAAAATCGAACTTGTAGCTCTTCTTCGCCAATCCCGCTGATGATGCTCCTCGAATCCGGCAGTAAATATTGTCATAGAACTCCCCGCGATAGAGGACCGAAGCCCGCGTCCCCGTTCGGTTATTCGCACCAGCTGGATTCTCGATAAACCATTCCAGAACCGGAAGATTGGAAACGACGGAAGCATCTAAAGCCGCCGTGCCAAAATACTCGGGAGAATTTACCGCATCCCCGAAAAAAGGAGCCTTGGAAATCGTCCCTGCCGAATCGCGAGCCTCTACTCTCCAGCGAATCATCTCTCCATCAGACAGTCCCGCTAATGGAATGTTAGCACTATAAACGCCATCACCGGCAACGGCATCAGGAGTCGCGCCATCATCGGCCATCGAGATGGAACTCTCAGCAGAAAAACTCTCGCGATAAAATAGGGTCACCTGATCGATGCCTTGCTCCGTCATCCCCACCCTCGCGATCACTAGCTGGTGACTCTGAAGCGCCAAGTCTGGACGGGCTGGGTTCTCTGTCACCTTGGAAATCGCCGGACCAAGCGTCAAAACACCTCCTGCATTGTCCGCATTGGGAGTGGAAGGATTCATGTAAACTGATGCCAACGCACCAGAGGGAGAAAGCTGAGCATCGAGTTCGCAATCGAAAAGGAAGTCTGAATTCGTGATTCCCCGATTGAGACAATGAACCGCCAGAATATTTTCTCCCGCCACCAGAGTCACTTCACTGAGATCAACCGCAAAAGATTCCAAGGTGATCGCGAGAGAATCATTGTGACTCGCTCTCGCGATGGCCTTATAGTCCCAAACTCCGTCAATCGGCGCATTCGCAGATGCCAGAATAGGACTCCCATTGATGGATAATCCAAACCCATCATCGTAGCGCGCTTTAAAAATCAATCCCGTTACCAGTGAGGGATCATCCATATTGAAAGGAACCCTCAAATAAAGAGTGGTATTCTCAGTGTAGAGCGCTCCTTGGACATCTCCACCCGCTCCAATATAGGAATCATACGGGTCCACTGAGTTGGTCGTGGCATACCCGACCCCCGTCTCACAACTGGTCCATCCCGAATCATCGAAGTTGATTTCATTCCATGGAGATGCTCCCCCAATATCCTCCGAGGTATCATCCGGCACTTTGTATCTTGCCGACTCCTCCGGACCCACAAGCGTAACCATTGATCCTCCCGGTATTCCCACGCCATAAGAAATATCAGGATACTGCTGCGGATAGCTGGGAGATAAATCATCTTCCACCGTAACTCCATCAGCCTTTACCAGAGCAAGATACTCCCCGGATGAACTGAGCTTAAAATTTGCATGAAGCTCGTCTCCCGCGATCGACCTGTTCTTATTGGAAGCAAAGACAACGAGCTCATCACCGGGATTCAGGGAGACCGACGGGAACTCCCACCGATCGAGTACAGTTGCATCATCAGTCAGATGCCACCCGGCAAGGTCGATCGCAGATCCGGAAATATTACTCAACTCAATCCAATCAGAATGATCACCGTCCTCGTCAGTCAGCCCCTTAGTGTTTGATGCCAGAAACTCACTGATAATGATGTCAGCCCCTTGAGAAGGAGACAGCATTGAAAACCCCACCAAACCGAGCAGGGAAAGAAACCTCGATCGATTGCACATCGCCGAAAAAGCAGTTGAGGTGAGCTTCGTTGTGGTCACCTCGATAGATTAAAACCGACAATTATCGCCGGCGACGCACGAAGCCAAGCAGCCCGCCAAGTCCAAGAAGAACGACGTGCGAGGGCTCGGGGATGACCGTGACTTGTGAGCCAGAAGCGCCATTAAAGTTAGCCACATTGATATTCACTCCATCGACCGCGGCAGCGCCATCAACCGTGATTTTGGTCAAATGCTCCGTTGTAAATGCCGCAGGAGTCTCGCCCGAGAAGGACAAAACAGAACCAACAGTAAGATTGATCGTCGAAAGGTTCACCGGATTCCCCCCGCCTCCGAGAGTCACCGAGCTTGTGCCATCAACTTGCACATCTGCTCCGTTGACCACGAAGAAAGCATTCAACTGACTCCCATTGTTGACATTGATTACCATTCCGGTTCCGCCAGGCTCACCTCCCACTCCATCATTTCCCCCGGCAACAAGACCAAGGATGGAGTTGTCTAGGGTGAGCGAAAATCCATTCCCTACTTGCAACCTTACCTGGCCCCCTAGATTGGGAATTTCGACATTGCCATTCGTGATCGTCAGATCATCAGCAACACTCACATTGAAATCAACAGCCGAAGCTGTGGAACTGGTGAAGTCCCAATTGCTACCTTCAAAAGGATCATTACCCGTTGCGCCCGTCCAGACTACCGTGGCCGAGGCCGGCAGCGCCAGAAGAGGGAAAAAAATTGAAATTGTTTGGGATATTTTCATTGCGAATTATGTACAGGTGCGTCCGAATTTTAAAAAGGCCCAATAATCTGGATCCCTTAAGGATTTAGCTTTACTCTATTAAAGAGATTTCTCCCCTTAACGTCAATAGAAAAACAGCTACTATACTTACTAACATCCTCCTACTGTGATGGTTCGGTCATTTCCTATTTGGCTCAGTGGCCTCATAAATAGAGATCATTTCCACCTCAAGGGAATCGAGGCGCTTCTTCGCGAAACCGAACTGGGTTCTTACTCCGCAAAATGCTTCAAAATCGCTTTCACCAGTCCGGGGATGTCATGCTTAGGCGATTCAATGCAGGTCTCGCTCGAATGCGCAGCGAAGGTCTTACTGGTCACTGGGCCGATACTTCCTGCCACGCAATTTTCAGGCCAAGGGATCCCCAATTTGAAAAAGTTCTCCACCGTCGAACCACTCGTAAAGGTGATCATATCTGCACCTTCATCAGCGAGTCGCTGCGCCGCTCCAGTCGGATCTGAAGTCTCGGGCACCGTGCGGTAAGCAAGGCAGGAATCCACGATCGCTCCAATATTCATGAGCTCATGATAGAGAACATCGCGGGTCTCTTCCGCCTTCACCCAGAGCAATTTTTGGTGCTCTACATTGATCTTCTTAAAGGCCTCGACCAATCCTTCCGCCACGAATTTCTCAGGAAGCAAATCCACTGTAAAACGATACTCGCGAATCTTCGCTTCCGTGCTCGGCCCAATCGCCGCAATCCGGGGCCCGCCCAAACTGCGGGCGTCTTGGTAAGTGGCATAGAAAGCGTCGAAGAATTTCTCCACCCCATTCGGACTCGTAAAAATGAGCCAGTCGTAGGTGTGCGCATCCGCCACCATCTGCGCAAAATCTTTTTTATCCTTCGGGTGCTCGATCCGAATCGTCGGAAGCTCCACGACGTCGGCCCCGAGATTACCCAGTTGACGACTCAGCTCCCCCGCTTGCTCGCGCGTCCGCGTCACCACAATCCGCTTTCCAAAGAGCGGCTTGGTTTCGAACCAATTGATCTTCTTGCGCTCGGTCACCACATTGCCCACCACCGCCACTGCCGGCGACTTAAAATTCTGCTCTTCTGCAATATCCGCAATCGTCGTCAAGGTCCCTTCAATCGTGCGATGCTTCCCCGTCGTGGCCCAGCGCGTCAGCGCAATCGGAGTCGAAGGACTGGCCCCACCTTTGATGAATCGCTCACAGATCCCGCGCAACCGCGCAACCCCCATCACGAACACTTTCGTCCCGGGAGCCTTCGCCAGTTGCTCAAAATCAAGCGAGGTATCTTCCTTCGTGGGATCTTCATGTCCCGTGAAAATCGTCAGCTGCGAGCAGTGATCACGATGCGTCACCGGAATCCCCGCGTAGGCTGGTCCGGCAATCGTCGAGGAAATCCCCGGCACAATCTCGAACTCCACCCCCGCATCTGCGAGCTCGGAAGCTTCTTCACCACCGCGCCCAAAAATCATGGGGTCACCGCCCTTGAGGCGCGTGACAATCTTTCCCTCCAACGTCTTCTCAACAATAATATCATTAATCTGATCTTGCGGAATTGCATGAGCCGCCGCGCGCTTGCCCGCAAAAATCAGCTCACAGCCCTTCTTCGTCCACGAAACCAGCTCGGGACTCGAAAGTGCGTCATAAACCAGGACGTCGCATTTCTCGATGCAGGCCTTCGCCTTCAGCGTGACCAACCCAACATCTCCCGGGCCCGCGCCCACCAGGTAACAAATTCCTTTTTTGATCATGACAATTCTTGAAAAAGTAACTGAGCCGCTTCAGCCAGTGGTGCGGAAACTTCGGCCCGCGTTGGCTCTCCACCCGTCTCCGGATAGACGCGAGCACCCATCGTGACAAGGCCTTCGGAAATCTCACACCAAACTCCCACCGGCGTATTGCAGCCTGCCGAAAGCAGTTCGAGGAACCCGCGCTCCGCCGTGACCCGATCCCAGGTTTTTTGATGATTGAGTGCCGAAATAATGTCGCGACTCTCCGAATCATCGGACCGGATCTCAAATCCCACCGCTCCTTGTCCGGCCGCTGGATAAAATTCCTTCTCCGGCAGGCAATGAACCTGAAGCGCTACCCCTTCGATCTCGAGGACGTTACCAACAGAGTATCCCAAGCGACGAAGCCCCGCCTCGGCCAGCATAATTCCGTCCATCGTCTCGCTTTCAGCCAGCTTGCGCAGACGCGTCGGTACGTTCCCCCGAAGATCGCACACCTCAAGACCCGGCTTCAAATCCATCAGTTGCTGCGCTCGACGCGCCGAGCTGGTTCCAACCAGCGAACCTTCGCCCAAGTCATTCCACGAAATTTTCCCAATGAAGGCGTCTCTAACAGGCGCACGCTCCAGCACTCCCGCCAACACAAATTCCTCCTCCAGAACCGTCGGCAGATCCTTCAGCGAGTGCACTGCCACATCGATCTCCCCCGTTTCCAAAGCAATCTCCAGTTCTTTGATAAAAACTCCTTTGTCCCAAACCCCCTCGACCTTCGCAACTTCGCTCAACGCAACATCCGTGCGGCGGTCCCCCGTTGTCGTGATAATCACCCGCTCGACTTCCAACCCGGGAAAAGCCACAGCCAATGCCGCCTCAGTCATCTCCGCCTGTTTCAATGCAAGAGCACTCCCGCGTGTTCCTATCTTAAGCTTCTTCATTCCAGTCCTAGTAGTGCTGCTTTAGTGAGTTCTTCGTCGATGATTCCTTCGCAAATTTTTAACTGCTCCAAGCGACGCGTGCGCGCCCGGCTTGCCATCCCTTGCAGAGTATCGATGTCGTAAAGATAGACTTCCTCGATCTCTCCAACCTCGGGATCGATATCACGCGGAACAGCAATATCCACCATGATGAGCGGACGGAACTTGCGCTTTCGACGCACCGCTTCGATATCTCGTGGTTTCACCACAAAATGAGGGGCGCTGGTCGAGGAAATTAGCACGTCAATCTTCTCCAACGAGTTCTGCCAATCATCGAAACCCACAGCCCCCCCCCCAATCTCTGCCGCAAGTTTCTCCGCCGCCGGAAAAGAACGGTTCGTAACAATCACCGAGCTTGCGCCACGCGACTGCAGCGCTTGCGCCGTTTGTCGGCTCATCTCCCCTGCGCCCACCACCATGACCGAGCTTCCTTTCAATTTACCAAAGACCTGCTCCGCAAGCTCGACCGCAGCGCCCGCCACCGACGTCGCGCCTTCTTGAATCCCCGTCTGCGTCCGCACTCGCTTCCCCACCCCAAAAGCCCGTTGGAACAGCTTATTCAAAATACCCGAAGTCGTTCCTCCAGTAAGAGCGGCCTGGTAGGCCTTCTTCACTTGACCAAAGATCTCTGTTTCCCCCAGCACCATCGAATTCATTCCGCTCGCCACCCTACAAAGATGCTCTGCCGCTCTCCTCGATTCGTAATAGTAAAACACCCCTTCGCGGGTGCCTTCGTAATTCCTCTGCGAGCACACCCAATTCTCCAGATGCTGCACCCCGCCGTCTTCAATTACCGCGTAGTATTCCGTCCGATTACAGGTCGAGAGAACCACTCCCTCAGCCACCGCCGGATCCTCAATAAGGAGCTTTCCTTCTTCACTGATCTCACTCTCAGACAAGGCAAAGCACTCCCGCACCTCGACAGGAGCAGTCTCATGATTGAGGCCAAGACAAACGAGTTTCATTAAATTTTGGAAAAGACCGTGAGAGAAAGAATAAACAACACGATGAGCCCCCACGCCAGGTAGCGTCCCGGCAAGCCCCTCACAAAGTAAACTCCCAATAAAACCGCATACAGGACCCAAGTCACCGTCGCCACAACGAGGTGGACACTCACTTCCCCATTCTCCATCAACAACCCAGAAACGACACCAATCGTCAAAAGAATCCATCCTACCAGCGCAATCCGCGCCATCGCCTCCACCAAACGGCTCACCGATGGCATCCCCGTCATCATTCCCCCACTAAAGCGCAGGCTCTTCAAACGCCGGTTAAGCACCAAAAACATCACGCCCGCGACCGACGCCAACGTTAAAGCCCCATAGCTTAAGACCGAGAAGGCCGCGTGCGATTCCCGCCACGGGTCCACCACCTCCGCCCTGACCGGATTCGCATCCAAAGCCCCCGGAAAGAGAGTCACCAATTGGAGGACCACCACCACAGGTGCCGTAAACACCCCCAACAGGGAAAGGCGATAGGTCGTCCCCGTTACCAGATAAAAGAAGGTCAACGACCACGCTAGAAAAAGGCAAATCTCACCGAGGTCATCAAGAGGACACTGCCCGCGCAATTCGCCCCGAATTCCTAAGAAAAGTAATTGGCAGACAAATGCGCCCACCATCCACCAAAAGGCCCGATGTCCATGACCCTCGTCTCCTCTGGCACGCCAACCGAAGACCGCTCCGGCAGCTGCCAGAATAGTCGCCCCGATCAGGTAAGCCATTTCCATATGGGGATAACTGGACTCGAAGTGCCATCCTTTCAAGTGCGGAAAGAGAAACTCTCCCGATATCCGCTTTCCCCCTCCCCAGAATCCGCCTAGTTTTTCGCATGCCGACTGCTGCCGACCTCAATGCCGCCATCCGAGATGTCCCCAACTTCCCCAAAGAAGGAATCCTCTTCAAGGACATCACCCCTGTTCTAGGCGACGCTGAACTCTTCAAAGCCTCCATGGACCTCCTCGCCGAAACCGCTCAGGGCGAAAAAATTGACAAAGTCGTCGGAATCGACGCCCGCGGCTTCATTTTCGCCGCTGGGGTCGCTCAGATTCTCGGCGCCGGTTTCGTCCCCATTCGTAAAAAAGGCAAACTCCCCTGGACCACTCATAAAATGGCCTACTCCCTCGAATACGGCGAAGACTGCGTCGAGATCCACAAAGACGCCATCAAACCCGGCGAGAAAGTCCTCCTCGTCGACGACCTCCTCGCCACCGGAGGCACCGCTGCCGCCGCCATCAAGCTCCTAAAGGTCCTCGATGCCGACCTCATCGCCACCTCTTTCCTGATCGAGCTCGAAGCCCTCAACGGCCGCGCCCTGATCGACTCCCCCAGAACCGAAGCGATTCTTACCTACTAAAGCTTCTTTATGACGCTCCCCATGCCAGAGCCATTTCAACACATCATCGACCGCTTTCAACCTCATGACCTTGTCGTCCTTAAAATTGATCAATTTTTTGACCACAAACGACAAATGGCTCACGTTTTCAGGCAAGGCACAGGGAGCCATCGGCGTCTGGAAAAACGATCTCACAGTTCCACCTTTCGTTCCAATCCGAATCCTCGGTGAGCACCATTTCCAACAGAACTCTTCTTTAAACTACGACCCCATCCAGGGTGAAAATCTCCATGGTAAAAGGGCAGCCCTGAAAACCTAAGCCAATACCTTGGGAGTCGTTACAAAAACGCCATTCTTATCTGGATTTCCTTAACAGATACCGTGCCAATCTCAGCAATGTCCTACCGAATTTTGGATGATGAATTATCCTGCTGCTACGCACGTTTTGAAGATTCATCATTTGAATCCCCCTCTCACATCAAAGAGCTCTGCAAACAAGAATACGCCATTCTAACTAAACCACTCTCAATCATCTGAAAACTCGATCATCGACATGAACTTCGACACCTTCTCCCAATCCCTCCTCCGCTACCCCGATCTCGGCTTTAGCATCGATTTCTCCCGCATGGACATTCCTTCGGATTACTCGGAAGCGATGGCCTCAAAAATCGAAAAGGCGCTCTCCGACCTCCAAAAGTTGGAGGCAGGTGCAATTGCCAACCCCGATGAAGGCCGCATGGTTGGTCACTACTGGTTGCGCAATCCTTCCCTCGCACCCACTGCCGAAATCCGAGCTCAAATCACCGAGCCCATCAAGGCCGTTAAAGAATTCGCCCAAAAGATTCACTCCGGAGAAATCGCGCCCCCTTCCGGCGGTATTTTCGAAAATATCATCATCATCGGCATCGGGGGATCCGCCCTCGGCCCCCAGCTCATTGAAGAAGCTCTCGGCGGCCCCAAGGCGGCTGTCAAAACATATTTCTTCGACAACACCGACCCCGCGGGCATCGATACTGATCTCGCCACCATTGGCAGATCTCTCGGCAAGAGCCTCGCCGTCGTCATCTCCAAATCGGGCGGCACTGCGGAAACTCGTAACGGCATGCTCGAAGCAAAGCACGCCTACAAAGAAGCCGGCCTCGACTTCGCCAAGCACGCCATCGCTGTCACCGGCGAGGACTCCAAGCTCTTCAAGTTCGCCCAGGAAGAAGGCTTCATCGCCACCTTCCCCATGGAAGACTGGGTCGGAGGCCGTACTTCCATCCTCTCGACGGTTGGCCTCGTCCCGATGGCCCTTCAGGATATCGATATCGACGCCATGCTCGCGGGAGCCAAGGCCATGGACGAGAAAACACGTAGCAGCGACGTTTCCCAAAATGCCGCCCTGCAGCTTGCCCTCGCCTGGTATCACGCCGGAAATGGCAAAGGTGAAAAGGATCTCGTCATCCTCCCCTATAAAGACTCACTCGTCCTCTTCTCCAAATATCTCCAGCAGCTCATCATGGAATCGCTCGGAAAAGCGGAAGACCTCGATGGCAAAACCGTCAACCAGGGCCTCGCCGTCTATGGCAACAAGGGTTCCACCGACCAGCACGCCTACGTCCAGCAACTCCGTGACGGTCTCAACAACTTCTTTGCCACTTTCGTGGAAGTGCGCAAGGGTCGCGACAGCAGATCCATCACGGTCGATGGCGACAACACCGCTACTGACTACCTTCAAGGCTTCCTTCGCGGCACTCGCAATGCTCTTTATGAAAATGGTCGCAGCTCGATCACGATCTCCATCGAAAAGGTCACCGCGAGCTCCCTGGGCCAACTCATCGCACTCTTCGAGCGCTCCGTCAGCCTTTACGCCTCCCTGATCAACGTGAACGCCTATCACCAGCCGGGTGTCGAAGCAGGAAAGGCCGCCGCCGGAGAATTCCTCGATGTCCTCAACAAAGTGCGAGGCCATCTCACCGGCGAGCGAAAGGACGCCGAGCAGCTAGCCTTCGAGTGCGGGGCCGATACCGAAAGCGTTTACCACGCTGCCGTGCACCTCGCCAACAACGGCGAAGCCCAACAATCTCAGGGGGCCAACGTAAAGGAAGATACCTTCTCACTGTGATTACTAGAAATACTTCTCTGAATCAAGATCACACCAAGTGCCTCGCGCAATGGCCTGATCGGTTGGAAGAAAGATCCAGCCGCAGGCCGGCTTCTCAAGGCCCTATTCAAGCCCCTCTCATCGACGGCAAAGCCAAAAAAGCGCTCACCGTCTTTCTTGCCAAAGAACCTAGAGTTTCTAAGCTTCAGCTGATCTTAAAAAAGGGCAGACGTCGCACATTAAAACGATCGAACTTCTAGCTGGGACGATGCTCCCTACTTCTTCGCAGGTGACTTCTCAATGACTAAAGGCACCACCGTTGGAACCTCCGGCTCTTCGACTTTTTCTTCCTCAGGAGCTTCAGTCTCGTCATCTTCTTCATTTTCATCCTCTAATACAAGTTCAGCCATAGGCACGTTCGTAACAGCCAGGCAAAGAAGGTTATAGTTATGATTCAGCACTGCAGGAAAGGTCACCCGCCCCGGCTCACGAATATTCTCGCGAAGAATCTTCGCCGATAGATTGGCAAGGAGTTCCGCACCCACTTTTGCAGCTCGATCCAGCCCCGCAACATTCGCTCCAAGTTTGCCAGTTCCGGCAATGAGATCACTCGTTACTCGCTTTCCCTGAAGAGCCAGCGAACTCCGCGCCGACTCCACCGTTCCGTCTGGAGCAAAGGTCACTTCTAAACTCGCATGATCATCGCTCGCAAAGACACCGCGAAGATGATCAACCCGCAGCGAGACAAAAACACCACCATTCACCATCGGAGTAATTTCTGGTCTCCACGTTCGATAGATACTACCTGATCGTTCAAACTCGGCATATTTTCCTTTATCATCCCATCCCCCGAGGGAATTTCCAAGTTTGTCGATATGAACAATTGGAGAAGCGCCGGCCAGGCCGGCAGCGAGGCAGAAAATCGAAAAGAGGCGTTTCATAGTGCTGGTTTTTTAGCTGATACGAGAAAAGAGCACGGTTTATTCACCCAGTAAGCGAATCAGTTCGAATTCTTGCCTCAAAAAAAACCGCCGAATCCGAAGACTCGACGGCTCTTGAAAGTTTGAAGCCCTCTTTTACTGCTCGAGCTTGGTCCAAGCCGCATTGTTTTTGGAGGAATCGACGCAAGCCTTGATGAAAGCCATACCCGCTACTCCATCATCGACCGTGGGATAGTCGTAGCCCCCCTCAGGCGGTTCGTTACCATCGATCTTGTCAGAAATCGCCGCTGCCGCAGCGAGGTAGACATTGGCAAAAGCCTCGATAAACCCTTCGGGATGCGCAAAGGGCGTCCGCGAATTCGCTTGCGCCGCTGCCCCAAGGTAGTCGTTTCCACGACGATAGGTTTCACGAGGCGCATTGGCAAACTTCACGAGGAGATCGTTTGGCTCTTCCTGGTGCCACTCAAGCGACGCCTTCGTGCCATAGACACGGATGTTGAGGTTGTTCTCATCTCCGTTGGAAATCTGAGAAGCATAAATAATCCCCTTCACCCCGCCCTCGAAACGAACAAGACAGTTCCCATCATCATCGAGTTCACGACCCGGAATGAAGGCAGTGAGTTCGGCTGCCAGTTCTTCGATTTCGAGATCTGTGATGTATTTCACAAGATTGTGAGCGTGAGTACCAATATCGCCGATGCAGTTCGAGGAACCGGCAATCTTAGGATCCGCACGCCAATTCGCGATCTTACTCGTGCCCTCGCCTTCGACATCGCCCACCGCATACCCCTGAGGATACTCGGCCACAATCTTGAGGATACGGCCCAACTCGCCGTCAGCGACCATGCGCTTCGCTTCCTTCACCATCGGGTAGCCCGTGTAGTTGTGCGTGAGCGCGAAGATGACATCGCCCTTCTTTACCAACTCCTGCAGCTCTTTCCCCTGCTCTATATTAAGCGCGAGAGGCTTGTCACAGATGACGTTAATCCCAGCTTCCAGGAAAGTCTTCGCCACATCGAAGTGGAGATGATTCTGCACCACAATGGAGACAAAATCGATACCGTCCTCGCGAGCCGCTTCTACCGTCGCCATCTCCTGATAACTTCCGTAAACCCTTGAAGGATCAAGGAAGAAATCTTCACCCGAGAGCTTCGACTTTTCAGGGCTTGAGGAAAAGGCACCAGCAATGAGCTCGATCTTTCCATCGAGATTCGCCGCCATACGGTGAATTTGGCCAATAAAGGCACCCCGACCTCCGCCGACCATGCCCATTCTAAGTTTTCTTTTCATGACTGAGTTCTAAAGAACGACAGGTTTTCCGCTCTCAGAAGATTTGTAGATGGCATCGATCACCTGCATCAGTGCGAGTGCTTGATGCGGAGTGTTGAGCGGTTCGGCTTTACCATCAATCGCTTCAACAAAGTTTGCCGCGGAATCGATCCGGCCCATGTCTTCGCACTCTTCCACCTCGATGATCGTATTGACCGACTTGCCATCTTCCTGCGTATATAGTTCGCAGGTATCAATCGCGGTTTCGTCGAGACCATCGGTTCCGAAGAGACGCTCTACTTTTCCGCCGGCCTTGGTCCCTTGGAAGACAACCGAGACTTCCTCGCGCTTCACCATTTCCGCCCAGGAAACCTGAAGCGAAAGGACCTGACCTGTCTTAAAGCTGACGAAGCCGTGAGCCGCTGCTTCCACATCGGTAGCGCCCTCAGCATTATCAGGAATCCCCCAGGGACCTTTGTGCCCAGGGTCAGTGATAAAGGTGTCAAAGGTCTGTCCCATGACCGCCTTTGGCTCGGGATAGCCCATGAAATACATCGCAAGGTCGACCATGTGAAGAAGGTCGATCAACGGGCCTCCTCCGGAGAGAGCCTTGTTCGTGAACCATCCACCAAATCCGGGAATGCCAGTGCGGCGAATCCACTTTGCTTGCGCCGAGTTGATCGTACCAGCATCGCCCGCGCCAATGAGCTTCATCATTTCCCGAGACTCAGGCCGCGCCCGGTTGTTGAAGTTGAACATCAGTTGTTTGCCTACCGCTTGAGAAACGCTAAGCATTTCTTCCACCTGATCAGCGGTCAGCGCAGGTGGCTTTTCGCAAAAGACGTGCTTGCCCGCGTGAAGACACTGCAGCGCAAGAGGCGCGTGAAACTTGTTTGGCACGATGATGCTAACGGCATCAAGAACGGCCTTTTCAAGCATCTCCTCGACGCTCTCGAAGGAAAGCGGGATGTCCCAGTCTTCCGCTGCCTTTGCAGCCGCGCCGGGAGCAAGGTCAGCGACAGCAACAATCTGGCCACCTGCCTTTTTAAATCCTTCGGCATGATACTTGAGCATGCCTCCTGCTCCGATGATTCCAATTTTTGTAGCCATGTTCTTATTAAATTACTGATTATCGTTATCGAATGCTGAGTCGAACATTCCCCCTTCGTTGCGGGGAAAGTCCAGTGCTTTGGTGTAAGCGCAACTCTCGGCTGCACCGTGGAAGCGCTCCATGCGTCCATCTTCCCATTCCACGGAAAGCGGCCCACTGTAGCGCGTGTCGTTGAGGGCGACGATGATTTCCTCGAAGTTAATGTCACCACGTCCCACCGAGCGGAAGTCCCACTGACGACGCGCGTCCGTGAAATCGGTGTGTCCACCAAAGACACCCACCGTCCCATCACCATGTCCCCACCAAACATCCTTCATGTGGACGTGGAAGATGCGATCCGAGAACTCGCGAATGAAACGCACGTAGTCGACACCCTGGTAACCAAGGTGGCTGGGGTCGTAGTTGAAACCAAATCGCTTGTGACCACCAACGGCCTCAATCGCGCGCGCAGCCGAAGCGATATCAAAAGCAATCTCAGTCGGGTGAACTTCGAGTCCGAAGTTTACGTCCAAGGCGTCAAAGGCGTCGAGGATCGGACCAAAACGCTTCGCGAAATCATCGAAGCCTTTTTGGAGATAGGCCTGATCCGTGGGCGGGAAGGCATAAAGCGCATGCCAGATGCTCGACCCGGTAAAGCCGTTCACGACCGCGCCAATCCCGGACTCCTCGCGACCGGACATGTAATCTTTTCCTGCGTCGACAAACTTACGGCAAGCCTTCCCGGTATCGATCATTTCCTGAGCCGCGCGCTCACGGACCCCTTCAGGATCTCCATCGCCGTAGATTGCAGCCGAAAGGATGGCCGCATGGCGCTCATCGATGTTGTCGCAGATCGCCTGCCCCACGAGGTGGTTGGAAATGGCGAAACAAGAAAGGTCGTTCTGCTTAAGAAGTTCCCAGCGTCCTTCGACGTAGCCTTCTTCAGTGAGAGCAGCTTGGACATCGAAATGATCGCCCCAACAGGCGAGTTCGACTCCATCATAGCCCATTTCTTTGACTTTCGGGAGGAGTTCAGCGAGCGGAAGATCGGCCCATTGGCCGGTGAAGAGTGTGACGGGTCTTGGCATGGTTTAAATGAGGTTGTTAAGTTATCTGGACAAAGGCTAGGGGAAATCTTCAAAAATCAGAGCAAATCTTCATCAATCTGATTCTTGAAGATTTCCTCCTGCTAACCGGACTGAGATTCGAGGAATCCTTTAAAGCCCCCCAACATCGCATTGTAGACCTCCTTCGCACCTTCTTCAGGATTCACTGTCGAGCCCTCCTGCACTTGGCTGAATTTTGATTCAAGATCCGTTAGATCTCCTCCCACCCCATGCGCAGCCCTCATCCCGGCCCCGATACCAGCCGATCCCGGCACATCAAGCCGATCTACCGGCACTCCGAAAACATTCGCAATTACCTGCGCAATCCCATCATTCTGAGAAGCGCCCCCCGTAATCGAAATCCGGGTCGGCTCCACCTCAAGCCAGCTAAAATGAAGGCGCATATTTAAAAACTGCCCTTCCACAACTGCGCGCGCGACTTGTGCCGCACTCCGCTCCCCTTCCTCTGAAAAAATCGGACCTCCGGTATCCAGAAGCGGTGTAATTTCCGGCTCATAAAATGGCAGCATCATCAGTCCCCAATTCCCAATCGGAGTTTCAGCAAGGCCTTCTTTTTCAAAAGCGCTCCACTCCAGGTCGAACTCATTCTTCACCGCTTCGCGAGCAAGCGAGCCGTTCTTAAAACAAATGAGGCTCATATAACCACCCGCTGGATTTCCAAAAGCATGACCAAAGCCCTGCGGATCAGTCTTCGCTTCCGACATCGCTGCGAAAAGAGTGTCGCTCGTTCCGAGGCTAATCACGATCTTTCCAGGCATTGCCGCGCCCATTCCAATCAGGCTACAGGGATTATCGCCCGACCAGATCACCGTCTCGCACTCCGAAGAAAAACCATACTTCTCGACAAAATAGGAAGAAATCGACCCGGACAATGTTGCCGATAGAGCCACCGAAGGAAGCTTCTCAGCCAACCCCTCGGCAGTCGCCGAAACAAGCGCATCGTCCCACTCGCCCGAAGCGAGGTTCATGAGATTCATGCCCGCACCATCGCCGTGATCAATCGCGACATTCTTACCCGCAAAAATCGAAGCAAAAAAGGAACTCACAAGATGAATCACCTCCGTCTCTGCATAAGCCTGGGGCTCGGTCTTAAAAAACTTACGAATCTGCGAGCCCGTAAAGCGCTCCACCATGATGGAACCAGAGCGACGACAGACTTCGTCGTTTCCTCCGACCGTCTCCGCAATTTCAGCACACTCCTCCGCCGTCGAACTATCCATCCAAATCGGCGAACTCGTTCTCGTGAGGCAGCCCGCAAGCTGATCCTTGAGATCTTGCGATGCGTCCAAGGAAGCCAATTTCTTTCCAAAGCAACTCTTCAGATAAACTGAGCCATGTTGCTGACCCGATCCTGAAACGACGGAAATGTGAGAAAAGTCGACCCCCTCAGCCTTCATTTTCCCTAACAGGAGATCCAACCCCTCAACCCACATCATAGGATTGGAATGCACCTCCCCCCGGGCACCCGATGGGTCGTATCCACTAGGTTGCCCGTATTGCGGAAGATCATTTCCAAAGTTCACCCCGGCTTCCGCCAGCAGTTCTCCGCTATCGGTATCGAGAATGACCGCGGAAATACTTTGAGTCGATGAATCGAGGCCAAGGACGGTAGGCATAAATTTTAAAGGTAGTCGTTGAAGAGATTCTCAAGACGCTCCTGGCGACCACTCGCAAGCTGCGGTGGGGTAATGCCCTGGGCGTATTCGTCGAGAGCTTCAAAGTTGGTGCCCTTCGATTCAATCTGAGCACCGATACCGGAGTCAAAGGAATCGTAGCGCACCTTGATAAAGTCATTCATGCGGCCGTCCTCAATGATCTTATGAGCAATCTTAAGACCGCGAGCGAAAGCATCCATTCCGCCGATGTGCGCGTGGAAGAGATCTTCAGGCTCATGGCTTTCGCGACGACGCTTCGCATCGAAATTAAGACCACCCGTCGTAAATCCACCCATCTTAAGAAGACGGAGCATCACCTGAGTGGTGCCATAGAGATTCGTCGGGAACTGGTCGGTATCCCAACCAAGAAGTTCGTCTCCGCGGTTTGCATCGACCGAACCGAGCGCGCCCGCAGCGATTGCCACTTCCATTTCATGCTCCATCGTGTGACCCGCAAGGGTCGCATGGTTCGTCTCCAAGTTCAGCTTGAAGTGATCGAGAAGATTAAACTCACGCAAGAAGTTCAGACAAGCCGCGGCATCAGAATCATACTGGTGGGTGGACGGTTCGCGTGGCTTTGGCTCAATGTAGAACTGACCCGTAAAACCAATCTTCTTTGCGTAATCGACCGCCATGTGCAGGAAGGTCGCGAGGTGCTCCACCTCACGCTTCATATCGGTATTGATGAGAGAACCATAGCCCTCACGACCACCCCAGAAGGTGTAACCAGGAGCACCAAGACGATGCGTCGCATCAATGGCATTTTTTACCTGACTCGCCGCATAGGAAAAGACATCCGCACTTGGAGAAGTCGAAGCTCCCTGTGCATAGCGAGGATGTGAGAAAAGACAGGCCGTTCCCCAAAGAAGCTTTTTCCCGGAAGATTTCTGGAATTTTTCGAACTCATCGACAACGCGATGGAAAATAGCGTGCGTCTCCGCAAGCGAGTTTCCTTCCGGTGAAATATCGCGGTCGTGGAAGCAGTAGTGGTCGATGTCGATCTTCTCCAAGAATTCGAAGAAAACAGGGACCCGCGCGATGGCATTAGCCTCGCGAGCAGATCCATCGTCCCAAGGCGTCAGCGCAGTGCCCTCTCCAAATGGGTCACCCAGTCCATTACGCATGCAGTGCCAGTAAGCTGCACCGAAGCGCATGTGGTCTCGCATCGTCTTGCCGCCCACAACCTCATCAGGATTATAGTGGTGGAAAGCAAGCGGGTTATCGGAGTCGGCCCCCTCGTATTTGATCTTGGGAATGGTTGGGAAGTAATCGGACATTTTGTTGGTTGGTAAAAATTAGAACGCAGCTTTTACCCTGCGGCTTGATGAACTTAGCAGAAAAACCTTTTGAAAGACCATGATGGAAACCATCGTTCTTTTGTCTTAATTCGTCACATCCTAATTCACTCATCATGTGCCCAACGCCCACACCAAGCGAAGAAAGCTCAAAATTTGAGGAATTCATCGGGAGATTACGCTCAGGTCAAATAGCCCTCGGCTTGTTCGAAGCCCTCCCCGAGGTCATGTTTTGGCTCAAAGACGAGACCGGCATCATCATTTTCGCGAACCGTGCCTGCTCCGACGTCCTCCGTTCCAAGCCTGAAAATCTCGTCGGAAAAACTGATCATGATCTCTATCCCCGTGCCATGGCCGACGTTTACCAATCGGATGACAAGAAAGTCTTCCGAACCGGCAAGGCAATGCACAACAAACTCGAACTACTTACCCGCCCCGGAGGAGCGATCGAATGGCGCATGGCTTCGAAGATTCCCCTTTTCGACTTAAATGACACCGTCATCGGCACGGCGGGAATCTCCCGACGTCTTGAGCACGGCGAAGGCCCCCCGCTCCCCACGCCCCACCGCGCCATCTCCGAACTCATCGACCACGTCAACGAGCACCTCGAAGAACCCATCACGGTGCAAGACCTCGCCCAACGCGCCAGCATGTCGGTCAGTAGCCTGGAACGACGTTTCCGCCAGTATCTCGGCACCACCCCAAAACGCTACCTCGTCCACGCCCGCATCGCCGCCGCCTGCGACCTCCTTTTAAACACCACCCTCAGCATCGGTCAAATCGCTAGTTCTCTCACCTACCAAGAGCACGCTTCCTTCACCCGGGCCTTTGCCTCCGTGATGCACATGAGCCCCAAAGATTACCGCCAATTTTATCGCTAAAGAACATAAGCAAAATTTGCGGGAATAGATCTAACAGACAACGATCCTAACACCATGAACGCAGCCACTGCTTGGATTGCCAGCCTCACTCCCAAGTTCAGCGCAAAAGGGGCGTTCCGCACCATCGGCACGATGGCTGGAGCCATCTTGAGCCACGCGGCCTTCTTGGGATTTGCAGGATCAAACGGTCAGCTCGCTGCAGTGGCAGGTCGCCCTCATCACCTCGGACATCTATCTCGCTCTCTCACAGCGTTCCAGCAAGTAGGTTGATCGCTAGAACAATCAGCCCCACCCCAAAGGCAAGATCAATGAATCTTCCCGCCCTTTGATAGGCAGCACGCACCTTTGGAATCTGGAGCAACCAGACCCAGACGCACCAAAGAGCCAGCCCCTCAAAAATAATCATCGCCCACAGCGCAAGAGGCCACCATTCCGGATGCCCCGGAGTCAGAAAGGGCGCCATCACTCCTGCGAAAAATATGAGAACCTTGGGGTTGAGGAGATTGCAGAAAAGCCCCCGGAGATAGGGGCCTCTTTTTGGGATCGCCCCCACCACCACCATAGCCGAAGTCTTTTTGAAAAGTCCCCAGGCCAGCCAACACAGGTAAGCAGCCGCAATAATTTTTACGATAAAGGTAATTGTTCCACCTCGTGCCAAAAGAGCCGCCATTCCCCCAATCGCTAATGTGGCATGAAAGGCCAAGCCGGTGACGATTCCAAAAACCATAAGCCACCCCGCCTTCAATCCCTCGGCAAGTGCCGTCCGGGTGAGCAAAAGCATGTCCGGTCCCGGGCTAAATTGCCCGATTGCAATCAGCAGGGCAAAAGCCCAAAGCTCCCCAAAATGGCTCACTGGTTGAAGTAATGTCCCAATATATTCATCACCCCTAGGCTCCCCGGCTTTTGAGAAACCTTACCGCCACGTCCGAGGATATACTTTTTCACCGCATCGACGGCATTGGAAGGACATCCGCAAGCGCCGCAAACCTCGGGCCTCAACATACTCAGGTCGTTGTAATTATCCCCCACTGCGAGAATGAGTTCGGGACCAATTCCCCAACGTGCGGCCGCCTCGACGAGGCAAGTCCCCTTTCGATAGCCACTATGGGTGAAGCGCAAATAGATTCCATTTCGTTCGTAGCATAGGTTCTCAGAAGGACTCAAGGATTCATAAAATCCAATCACCCGATTCATTTCCTCATCACTGGCCGCAACAACGCCAGCAGGATCCCCCTCGTGCGAGACCCAACAACCATCAGTCTGTCCTTCGACAAACTTGCGCACCTTGGCGAGATTACGTTTGTGCTTTTTAAACAGTTTTTTGTGATCCTTGTCACAGTTCTTGTTCCACTTTTCGTGGGGCATCCAACGGCCGAACTGACCAGGAAAATAGATCTCCCGCTCGCGAACCACCACGAAGTCAGGTAGAAAAGGAAACTTCCCGTCGTTGAATCCCTCCATGAGCTGCGGCAACGATCGTCCCGTGCAAATCCCCCAAGCCGCGCCATAATTTGCGCGCACCCAGCGGAGGCAATCGAAAAACTGAGGATCTATCCGCTCCTTGTGGTCGATCCCAAGCATCAGGGTGTCATCGAAATCGAAACCCATCACGGCTTTCCAAGTCGGAGGTTCTTCTAAAATGTTAACCACAGCGAGAGAGAATCAAATTGCAGGCGATACCGAAAGAAATCATTCCTCGACGGGAATCGCTCTTGGCGCTTCTTCGACCGGAATCGCACTAGGAATCACATCTTCGTCATCTTCCACCATAATCGCTTTTCCTGGTTTCACCAAAACCCTAAACGACTCGGGGTACGTTTTACGCATCTTGATATCAACTCGTCGATTGGGGCCCTGTTCCTCAATTGAACCTTCCAGGATCACCGGCTGGGTTTTACCAAAAGCGCGCACCAAAATCCGCTCCGGACTCAATTGGAGAGCATTGACCAACCAGTCCTTCACCGCTTGACCGCGCTTCCCCGAAAGCTTGGAATTAAAGTCTTCAGGTCCAAAAAGATCGGTATGCCCCTCGACCCAACAATACATGTTCGGATTGCGATCAATCAGCATCGCCACCGTCATGAGAGTCAGACGAGCATCGTCCCGCAGAGTCACTTGATTATATTCGAAAAGGAGATCACTCCCGATCGTCGCCTTGTTCAGCTGAAGATCGCCAGGAGACATCTGCGAATAGGCTGACAAACCAGTGAAGCCGCTGAGGACCCCATCTTCCGCGAGCCCACCTGCCTCCCTTTGCTTTCCAAGCTCCGCGGTGACCTCTTCCACGTTGAACATATCTTCGAGAGGACTTCCGGAATCTACCACAAGCTGGCTCGCTTTCGCTTCCGGAAAAAGACTCGCCACCGTTCCCAAATCATAACTATCCGTGGCCGCATTGACCCCAACCGTGGGCCTGAAAATATCGCCATCGTCCTCCCCCTTCACCATAGGCTTCTCGATCTTCATCGCGGGAAGAGCGGCCTCCTCAAGGGGCGAAATATCGATTGAGATGTCCCGAAGCTCGGGAAGAACGTCTTGCACGTCTGCAATCAACTCGCCTTCAGTATCAGGCCGTTCGATTTCTTCCGCAGGTGGAGGCTCCGAAATCATCTCTTGCTCGTTTTCCACCGTCTTCAAGCGAACCGGCTCGGAGACCCATTCCTTCGGCTCAGTAATATCAAACTTAATCAATTGGGACCCCCCCCAAATCAGGAAGACGACGTGAAGCAAAAGCGCCAATACCACCGCCACAAGTACAGCCCAACTGATCCCTCCCCTGCTAGGGGGCTCGTAGGTGCTCTGCTCTTCCCATGAATACCCGTAATTCATCGTCGTTTCAACTATAGCGACACTAATCTCAGGTGCAATTCAAGGATCTGCGACATTTTTTTCCCCTCTCATCAAATTCCCACTTAGCGAAACGCTGATCAAGGAAGGAGCGCGCGGCAGCAAGTCATCCCTCCCGAAAGCGAATCTTTCCAATTCTAAAAGAGCAAAAAAGACTTCAGGGTGCTTTCTATTTCATCAGGGTTTCTCTAAAGAAAAGCCGTGTCATGCTCCCAAACAGGAATCGGTCTCGCAGGCTTCGGAACAGTAGGATCCGGAGTTTGGAAAATTATTGAGCGCAATGGTGGCCTCATCAACTCCCGTTCCCAAGGCGCTATCAGCATCGCCATTCGGAAGATTGCCGTCCGCGATTTGACGAAAACTCGTGACGCTGATGCTCCCAATGACCTCTTCACCACCAATCTCATGGAAGTGGTCGAGGATCCCAGCGTCGACATCGTCGTCGAACTCATCGGTGGCACCACCGCCGCTTTCGACCTAATCGCAGCTGCCCTTAAAGCTCAAAAACCAGTCGTCACCGGAAATAAGGCCCTCCTCGCCGAGCGCGGAGCCGAGCTCTTTGCCCTTTCTGCCGAAATGAAAACTTCCATTTATTTCGAAGCTGCCGTCGCCGGAGGCATTCCCATCATTAAGGCCATTCAGGAATCGCTCATTGGAAATCAAATCGAGGACATCGTTGGCATCATTAACGGCACCTCGAATTACATCCTCCAACGCATGACCGAAGCTGGCCTCGGCTACCCCGAAGCGCTCAAAGAGGCCAAAGATCTCGGCTATGCCGAAGCCGACGAAACACTCGACGTCAACGGCTGGGACGCCGCGCACAAAGCCATCCTCCTCGGCTCCCTCGCCCACGGATTCCTCATCGACCCCACCGACGTTTACGTCCGCGGAATCGAAAAAATCACCCCCCTCGATATCAGCTTCGCTTCGGACCTCGGCTACGTCGTAAAACTCCTTTCCTTCGTCAGATTGAAGGAAAATGGCGCCGTCGAAATCCGCACTCAACCGTCCTTCATTTCCAAAAAGCACATCCTCGCATCTGTCAACGGCGTCTTCAATGCCGTAGCCATCAAGGGCGACGGACTTGGCGAATCACTCTTCTACGGACGTGGCGCCGGACAAGAACCCACTGCTTCCTCCGTTATCTCCGATCTCGCCGAAGCAGCGCGCTCCATCCGCAATGCCGATTCAAATCGCGGATTCCTGCCCCACCGCAGCGATGGCCAACTTGTCCCCATCGCCGAAACGGAAACCTCCTACTACATCCGCTTTTCCGTCAAAGACCAACTTGGAGTCATCGCCGACATCTCCCGCATCCTCGCCGATGTAGGCCTTGGCATCTCAGGCACCCACTCCCCCGTTGACCCTGATAACCCCGACGCCGAATTCGTCGAAATGGTCTTCCTTCTCCACTCCTGCCGCTTCGGCCCGCTCAAAACAGCACTCGCAAAAGTCGAAGAACTCGACTGCATCACCGCCCGCCCGGTCGTCTTCCGGATTGAAAAGCTCTAACAAATTCAGGACATCGCCACTTTCGCAAGTCGTGTCATCATCAACGATCTGTGAAATCCTCTTGAAAGTTCTCCATCGGGATCTTTTTTAGGCGCAAATCCAAGAAGATAACACGCCTTCCACTCAAACATAAATGCCATAAACAGGATCGCAACTGAGCTTGCTAAAACCAGCTTTCCTTACTAAAGCCATTCCTCCCATGGCCTTGATTGTCCAAAAATACGGCGGAACCTCCGTCGGCTCGATCGATCGTATTCGTAATGTTTCCCAGCGCATTAAAGCCGAACGCGACGCTGGAAACCAAGTCGTCGCCGTCATTTCCGCAATGGGTGGAGTCACCGACAAACTCATCACTCTTGCCAAGGAGATCTCTCTGGACCCCACCGAACGAGAACTTGATGTCCTCCTCTCCGCAGGAGAACAGCAGTCCATCGCTCTTCTCTCAATGGCCCTCAACGAGATTGGCGTCAACGCCCTCTCCGCTACCGGACGCCAGGCCGGCATCACCACCAGCGGATCCCACACCCGTGGCCGGATCGAGCAAATCAACTCCGACTATCTCAAGAGCTGCCTTGCCGACGATCAAACAATCGTCGTAGCCGGCTTCCAGGGAATCACCTCTGAAGGCCTCATCCAAACCCTTGGTCGTGGAGGCTCCGATCTCTCCGCCATCGCGGTAGCCTCGTCCATCAATGCGGACGTCTGCCAAATCCTCACCGATGTCGATGGTGTCTACACCGCCGATCCACGCGTCGTCCCGAAGGCCCGCAAACTCCCTGAAATCTCCTATGATGAACTTTTAGAACTCGCCTCGGTGGGAACAAAGGTCATGCAATCTCGCTCTGTCGAATTCGCCAAAAAATATGGCGTGAAATTCGAAGTGCGCTCCTCCCTCAACAATAATCCCGGGACCATCGTCACCGAAGAACACGAAGCCATGGAAGCAGTAGTCATCCGCGGAGTCTCCATCGAGCGCTCCCAAGCCCGCGTCACCATCACCGGCATTCCCGATACCCCCGGCATGTCCGGACGTATCCTAGGCGCCCTCGCTGAAGCAGAAATTAACATCGACATGATCGTCTCAAACATCGCCGCCGATGATTGCGCACGTCATTCCTTCACCATGAACACGAACGACCTCGGTCGCGCCCAAGTCGCCCTCAAGCCAGTTCTCTCGGAACTTAGCTGCGATGCCGCCATTGAGACCGAAGCCGGAATCGCCAAGCTTTCATGCGTCGGCATCGGCATGCGCTCCCACTCCGGAGTCGCGGCCAAAATGTTCGAAGCCCTCGGAGAAGCTGGAATCAATATCGGCATGATCTCCACCTCCGAGATCAAGATTTCCGTCACTGTCGAAGAAGATCAAATCGAAGAAGCCGCCCGGGTGGTCCACACCGCTTTCGGACTCGATAACGAATAATTCAAATCGCGTTGACACATACGGCTCTCAAGCTTAGATCAACACATCTTCATGGCGGAGTAGCCAAGTGGTAAGGCGCGGGTTTGCAAAACCTGTATTCGCGAGTTCGATTCTCGCCTCCGCCTCCAATTTTAATGGCCGAATCCTTTAGAAATAAGGGATCCGGCCATATTTTTTAATTCGAAAGCTCTTTGTGAGAATGCGAGGAAATGCTCCCGATTGCAGGGAAAGATGGCGAAAAAGTGGCGAACGGAACTATAAGAAGCGCCCATCCTCATCTCCGACGATCCTAATTTTTTCGCAGGACTTTGCGTTTTGGCGGTGGTTGGGTGGTTTTGGGGATTGATCGAAGACAAGATTTCAGATTTCAAAAAAGGACAGGGCAACCATCCAGCTGGCCCGGCTCTCTTCGATTCTCACCAGCGATTCAGGATTTGAAAAAGAATCGGGGGGTATGCCCCATATACGACCGGACTTTGTCGGGTGATTATATTTAAGCCATCGTCACCAGCGATCCCGGATATGACCGCTGCGGATTTGCTGGGCTTGTCGGGATTGGAAAAAAATCAAAAGGGATCGGCTAATTGCAGGGGATCTTCACACGATGGAAGGATGAGGCCATCTTCGCCGGAATCACGATAGTCTTGAAGAGTCGCCACTCGGCATCGTGCATGACTGGCGGCATCCCGGGCTGATTAGCAAGCGGCCATTCGCTCCCACTGGTCCCGAAAGGCACCATGAGCGGCACAGAGCTAGAGTGCTACGAGCAAAGTTCGACCTGGCAACCCGTCGAAGTTTCCCTCGACGACGGCCGTATCCTCGTCCTCGACGACAGCTGACAGGCAAGAAACTTGGTGACCTAAAAAAACCGCTGCCAAAAAAGACCTTGG
>OJFK01000094.1_pt1 | contig 28997 bp, 16 predicted proteins | sample 1594101 | NCBI WGS metagenome assembly OJFK01 (sample SAMN05416723, study PRJEB24817) | seawater metagenome | isolation source: Sea water | place: Canada:Atlantic | collected 2013-07
CGCTTCGCGATCTGCCAATCAATACGACCAGTGGGATCTTCTTCCGCGATTTCTTTGCGCTTCTCAACCCCTACATATCCGGCATCAGTATGCACCTGGGTCTCTTGCCCTTCCCTGCGAACTCAAATTCTGAAAATCCCGGCTGGTGATCCAAGGACAAAAATCTCTCAGATATTCCACTCGACGACCACCCGGATTTAATCAGTGTTTTTCCCTAGTTTACATTGCACAGCGATCAGAGAATCTCGAAGAAGGATCCTTCGTGCCAATGGCAGAGGAGGTCCTTGGTCCTAACGTCGGCGGATGGCAGCAGGTCACGCGCTCAGAGCTGGTCAGTGGCGAGGGATGGTTCGGACGTATCGAGGTAAAGCGGCCATAGCCGCTCTAGAGTTCTTGAATGATCTCCGTAACTTCCATCGCGGAGGCACCGCATACGGAGTAGATGGAGGCTTTGGAATATAGGCTCAGATCGTAGGATTCAAGTTCCCGCTAGCCTAAGATGTCTCTCAAGACATGGGCCTCTTCCTCCACGCCGGTCAGGCGTTGATCGAGACCCTGGGATTTGAAGATCAGCTTCCGGTGGTCGATCCCGAGTCGTTCTAGAATGGTCGCGTTCAGGTCGCGGATATGAACGGGATTCTCGACGATATTGTAGCTGTAGTCGTCGGTCTTTCCGTATTCAAAACCCTGCTTCACGCCAGCTCCGGCCATCCACATCGTGAAACAACGTCCGTGGTGATCCCGCCCATGGTTGTCTTTGGTGAGCTTGCCTTGAGAGTAGATGGTCCGGCCAAACTCGCCACCCCAAACCACGAGGGTATCCTCCAACATCCCTCGCTGATCGAGATCCTTGATCAATGCTGCGGCAGGCTGATCGATGTCCTCGCACTGCTGACTGATTTTCGACGGAAGCGAACCGTGCTGGTCCCATCCCCGATGGAATAACTGGACGTAGCGCACTCCCTTCTCGGCCATCCGACGGGCCAAAAGACAGTTCCGTGCAAAGCTTCCGGGTTTGTCGACTTGCGGGCCGTAAAGTTCCTTCACGTGATCGGGTTCACCCTCGATGTCCATGAGTCCCGGCACCTCCGCCTGCATGCGGAAGGCCAACTCATACTGCGAGATCCGAGCCTGGGTTTCCGGGTCGGCAAATTTGTCATGGTTGAGCTGGTTTAGTTCACTGAGGCTGTCGAGCTGACTTCGACGCGCATCACGGTCGAAGCCCGGTGGGTTTTGAAGATACAACACCGGTTCACCGGCACTCCGCAATTTCACGCCCTGATGCTTTGACGGAAGAAATCCACTTCCCCAAAGGCGATCGTAGAGGGCCTGTAACTGGCCCCGACCGCGGGAGATCATCACGACATAACCAGGCATGTTCTCGTTCATGCTCCCCATGCCATAGCTCAGCCACGCACCCAGCGATGGTTTGCCCTGCTGTTGCGACCCAGTGTTGATGAAGGTGATCGCCGGATCGTGATTCACGGCCTCGGTGTGCAGCGACTTCATGATCGTGATCTTATCGACGACGCCTGCGGTGTGCGGAAGGAGATCCTTGTTCACCCAGGTCTGATGTTCCCCATACTTCTGGAATTCGAACATCGGTGCGACGCAAGGAAAAGATTTCTGCCCACTCGACATGCCGGTCAGCCGTTGCCCTTGTCGGATCGAGTCCGGGAGCTCTGTTCCGTGCAGCTCACGTTGGACCGGCTTGTAGTCAAAGAGATCTATGTGGCTCGGACCACCGGCCATGAACATATAGATCACCCGTTTGGCCTTGCCCGGGAAGTGAGGCATGTTGGGTAGGCCACCAGAAGCCTGCATTTCCGCCGCTGCGGCAGAAGATAAGATACTGGGATTGAGAAGGGTGCTCAGCGCTGCAGCGCCAAGCCCGGTTCCAGTCCTTAAAATGAACTGACGGCGAGTTTCGACATAGGGGCAGAATGTTTCCATGACAGTGTTAGGTTCTTGATTAGTTGCGGGTTAGCGACTCGTCGAGGTTGAGGATCGTTTGGGCGATGACCATCCACGAGGCATGCTCGATGGGATCAATCGATTCGTCCCGCGGCGATTCTCCAACGGAGAGGTAGTGCTTCGCTGATTCGGGATTCTTCAGGAACCTCGTCCGATGCTCCTCGAGTAAAGCGGTGAGAATCTCTACTTCCCGTGCCTCGGCAGGACGTGAGGTGGCGAGGCGGTAGCCAAAATCAATCCTCTTGGACGTATCTCCCCCCGACTGGATCAATCGCTGCGCGAGGGCGCGGCCTGCCTCGACAAACTGCGGATCATTGAGTGTCACCAACGCTTGAAGCGGAGTGTTCGTGCGCTGGCGTTGAATGACACACTTTTCGCGGGACGGTGCATCAAAGATTAGCATATTGGGCATCGGGGCACTCCGTTTCCAATAGGTATACATCGATCGGCGATAGAGCTTCTCGCCCTTGTCTTGTGGATAGCGTAGGCCACCATTGAGACTCACTTCATTCCAAATGTTCACGGGTTGGTATGGCTTCACGCCGGCCCCTCCAACGTGCTGATTGAGAAGTCCGCCAAGCGCCAGTGCCTGATCTCGAATAAACTCCCCCTGGAGCCGGAACCGTGGAGACCGGGCGAGGAGCTCATTCTGTGCATCCTTCTCCAGATGGATCGATTCGACCCGGGAGCTTCTCCGGTAGGTGTTGGATGTTACGAGCTGTTTGATCATGCGTTTCACATCCCAACCACTCTCCACAAAATCCACCGCAAGCCAGTCCAGAAGATCCGGATGGCTCGGCGATTGACCCTGCGCACCGAAGTCAGCAACCGAGCGAACGAGACCCTCACCAAAGAGCATCATCCAGTAGCGGTTGACCGCCACCCGCGCGGTAAGCGGATGGTCCGGCTGGGTCAGCCATTGGGCGAGGCCGAGACGATTCGCTGGCGCGCCCTCCGGAAAATCAGGAAGTGCCTTGGGCACACCTGGCTTGATCACTTCATCCTTCTTGGGAGAATCATACGCCCCGCGTTCGAGGAGATAAGTCATGCGCATTTTGTTTTCCGGATTGTCCTGCATGATCATCGATGTCACCGGCTTCCTGGTGAGATTTGAACGCTGTTTCACGAGCTTCTGCTGTTCCGTGACGAGCTTCTTGAAGGACTTGTCCTCCGTTCCTAGGTAGTGGGCCAAGAGCACTTTCCGATCGCTCTCGGTTCGCTGGTCGGCAGGAGTGGCGAGGATATTTTGGATGGGGTCACCCTGCGCAACAGCGGTGAGCTCTCCTTCTTTCAAAGCTCGTTGATAGATCCGTAAGTCATCAACCTCACCCTTCCAGTTGGAAGCGGTTGAGCGGGCTCCGATACGGAGCGGTTGACTGGTGACGATAGTGGCGCTGAGTGAGTCTTTTTCCACTTTGTTCGAGGAAATCTTCCCGTTGATGTAGATCTTTACCCCTGCGGCCTTGTGGCTTCCGTCGTAGCTCACCACCACATGCTGCCATTGGTTCGGCTCGAGAAGGGCTTCGGAAACGACCTTGAGCCCGTTGGTAGGCCAGGTGTTAATGATGTGCGTGCCGATGCGACCGCCCTCCATCCAGAAGTCAAACCCGCGGAAGGCCGCCTTGACATCCATCTTCGAGAGGATCGCCCCAGAAGCCTTACCATTCGGTTTGATCCAACCCGTTATACTAAAAGCGCGGTCGAATTCCAGATCCACCCCGGTTTCAAACTTATATTGTGTTCCTCCGTTAAGCTTCAGGGCCTTGGATCCTTCACGGTCGCTGACTTCGAACGCGCCCTTCTCCTTGATTGCAACGGCACCTGAGAGGCCGTCACGGAATTCCTTCTCGGCAGCTTCGATGGGAAACCAATGACTTAAACCGCTGGGCTGTTTACCTTCCTTGTCCCTCCTTGCCTCGGCGGAAGCACGCTCCAGCCAAGCCGTAAACTCAGGTGTCTTTGCGAGTTTCGTTCGGTAATTTTCCACCCTCCGATTTTCGGCCTCAATTTCCTTTTGCATTTCAGCAAGTCGCGCTTCGCGCGCTTCGTCGACGACCTCCACAAAAGGGGACTGATTGCCATTCCGGGTCTGCATCCCGGGATCAGTGGTGTTATTAAAATAGGCGAAGAACTGATAGTATTCCCGTTGCGAAATGGGGTCATACTTATGGTCATGGCATTGGCTACATTCTATCGTAAGCCCCATCCAGACATTCGCCGTGGTTTGCACCCGGTCCGCGACATACTCCACCCGCAATTCCTCCGCAAAGGCACCCCCCTCATCACTAGTGGCGTGATTGCGGTTGAAGCCGGATGCGATTTTCTGGGAGACAGTGGCCTCCGGTAGCAAATCACCTGCCAGCTGTTCGGTGGTGAATTGATCAAACGGCATATTGCTGTTGTAGGCGTTGATCACCCAATCCCGCCATGGCCACATGTCACGCGGCCCATCGGCATGCATCACACTGGTGTCTCCGTAACGCGCCGCATCCATCCAGGCCAAGGCCATGCGTTCTCCGTATGCTTTGGAAACGAGCAGGCGGTCCACGGCCTTTTCGTAAGCACCAGGTGACTGATCCCCGAGGTAAGCCTCAACCTCTGCCGGTGTCGGAGGCAGTCCGGTTAAGTCCAAGGTGACCCTTCGGATTTGCGTCCGGCGGTCGGCCGCCGGGAGGGGTGAGAGCTCGGCTTCGTTGAGCCGCTTGTCGATAAAGTGGTCAAGGGTCTTGATCTTGCTCTCGCGCGTAGCTGGGACAAAGGACCAATGGTCGTCATACTGCGCGCCCTCGGCGATCCACGTTTCGAGAATCTTGATTTGCGTCGCAGTGAGCGTCTTGTTCGCATCCGGCGGTGGCATCAGTTCTTCCGGGTCACTAGACTTGAGTCGTGAGACGACTTCACTCTTCGCCACGTTTCCAGGGGAGAGCACTCTGGCATCCAAGGCCGCCTCTCGGTCATCGAGACGGAGGTCTCCTTCCGACTTTCCGGGCCCATGGCATTTGAAACAGGTGTCAGAGAGAATCGGTCGCACATCGCGATTGAAATCGACTGCGGCTACGGGAAGTATATTAGCGAGAAGAGTTAAAAATAATAGTCCTTTCATGGTGCTGGGAACTCAGTTTCGAAGGTAACGGTGAACCTTCTACAAAAAAGACCGGCTATCCGCCAAGCATCTTCATTATCCCTAAACGTAGGCCAAGCAATAAATCATGGGAGCATCCTGATCTGATTCTTGTGTGAAAGGGGACGACCGAAGTGAGCGCTTGTTGACTAGATCCGGTTCTTCGGTGAAAGATGGGCGCATAATAAGCTTTTGACTCTTGACGGTCATTCTAATGTGGTGAACCAAAAAAGGGGTTTCTTGGCCTTTACACTGATGTCCCTCCTCCCACTTCAACATTTCACGGCCTCCTTTTTTCAGCGCGTTCGTCGGGCCTGCTCTCACTTGGGTAAATGGCTGGTTGACTCTCCGCGACTGAACGCTTGGTTTTACCCGCCCCCGAAAGTCGAGGCGCCAGCCGAAAAATACCGCCAATTCAACGAGGAATATTTTGCTGACCTGCATGCACAGGAGCGGATGTTGAGCGATGAGCCTCGCATGGCTTTTTATCACAAGGCTATCAACCGGCATATTAAACCGGGCAATCGCGTGATCGATCTGGGCACTGGTACGGGTATTCTGGCGGCATTTGCTTCGCGCCAAGGGGCAGCAAAGGTCTATGCTATTGATCACTCCTCGATCATCGAGCACGCCCAGCGACTGGCTGCGGAGAATGGAATCGAGAACGTGAACTTCGAGGATGTGCACAGTTCGAAGTTTTACCTCGATGAGCCGGTGGACGTGATTCTCCACGAGCAGATTGGAGATTTTTTGTTCGATGAAGCGATGGTGCCCAATGTGTGCGATCTGCGTGACCGCTTGCTCAAGCCGGGCGGGCTGATTTTACCGAGTCAGTTCGAGTTGTTTTGTGAACCGATGACGCTGCATGACGATAGGCGAGTGCCCTATATTTGGGAGCTCAATGACGTGTATGGTTTTGATTTTTCCAGTATGGGGCGAAGCCGTCCTAACGACCCGGAATACTACCGCTTGGTGAGCTGTGATCTGGGTGTCGTGAAACACTTTTTGGGGAGACCAGCTCCGATTGTAAAAGTGGACCTCCACACCATAACCGAGTCGACTTTGCCCTTAAAAGTGAGTTTCATGCGCAAAGTGACAACAGCGGGCCTTCTTGATGGTCTCGTTGTTTACATGAAAGCCAAGGTGGATGACGATCTGATACTGAGTTCTAGTCCGCTCGATCCGGGCCGGGCACCGCACTGGGGGTTTAGAGTTCTTCGCTTGGATCAAAGGCAGGTCGAAGTCGGCGATGACCTGGAAGTGACCCTTACCGTGAAAGACTGGAGCGATCCCGAGACCTGGGATTGGACCTGCGGGCAGTGGGGCTGTAAATAGTAATCGTCTAGAAGAGTGGAGGAAGGGATTGGAAAAAGGAGTCTGGCAGTGAGAGCGACGAAGGCGATGTGGGCGATGCTGCCACTTTGGCGGGGGAGGATGGTTTCGCCCGAGATCTATTGGTCGATTTCCCACAACCTTCCGAAGTGGATGCTTCGATAATTCAACGCGCTTGATGTTGACGAATTGATCGAGTTTTCGTCTTCCCAAAATACGCAAGTTAAGGTGGTGGGACTAACAAAAACTCCCGTTTATGCCGAGCATACCGGTGATGCTGCCGAGGTGCCGCTCGATCCGTTCGCTGGTGGCTCCGTGCTCATGTCGGGTGCGAATGATAGAGCTGATGCGCTGGCGGTAGTCGCATTGTGCGGGAGCCAGACTACTTGATTAAACCCGGCCGTAGTGGTGGGTTGTTTTTGAGAGATTTGTGATCAGTGTACCGCCGATGGCGGCTATTTAATGATGTTTACTTGGGCTCTTGGTGATGATTGCAGGTTTCAACTTTGTCGCAGATGCGATTGGTCTCGCTGAGGAGTCTAGTGGGTTCGGCGTTGACTGATAGGGGTTTATCTTTTTGTGTGTCATTTGAGGCGAAAAGCAGGTTCGAGCGGTGCTTTGAAAGAATATTTTGTGCGCTTGCGAGGTCGTTTGGTTTGATGTATTTATTTTCATTTTTCAACCAATTAGAATCTCTCATGTTTCCAATTAGAATTTTCTGTTCTATCTTATTAACGATGATGGGAGTGTTTAGCGCTCCGATCATCACTGAATTTCAAGCGAGTAACTTATCGACTCTTGATGATGAGGACGGCACCCAAAGTGACTGGATTGAAATTTTCAACCCAGATGGGACTGCTGTCGATTTGGGTGGATATTACCTGACTGATGATGCGGCTCTCCTCACGAAGTGGATATTTCCGGAAGGAACATCCTTGGCTCCTTCCAGTTTTCTAGTGGTCTTCGCATCAGATAAAAACCGAGCAGTCTTGGGGTCTGAGTTTCACACGAATTTCAAACTCTCATCTGCTGGTGAGTATCTAGCGTTGGTTGCACCCGATGGACTCACTATTCTCAGCGAATACACCCCTTCGTTTCCGACACAGTTTAAGGATGCTTCATATGGCCTGCAGCAACTGGGGAATACAAGTGAGGAAACCGTGATTGAAACGGGAGCCGCATGTAAGGCCTTGGTTCCGACGAACGGGACGCTTGGTGAAACCTGGCAGGATCTCGGATTCGATGACAGCGCTTGGATCCGTGGAACGACCGGAGTGGGATATGAGAGAAGCAGTGGATACGATAGCGCTTTCAATATTGATGTGGAAGGGCAGATGTATAACCAGCACACCAGTGTCTATATCCGAGTTCCTTTTTCGTTGAATGACGTTGGAGAGGTTTCTGGATTGGAAATGCAGTTGCAATACGATGATGGCTTTATTGCTTATTTGAACGGACAGGAAGTGGCTCGTGACCGTGCGCCGGATCCGGCGATTTGGAGTTCCAATGCGAGTGCTGACCACACCGATAGCCTAGCGCTCCAGTTTACGGAGTTTAATATCGGATCCTTCACCAATCAATTAGTTGAGGGAAATAACGTGCTAACAATTCACGGATTGAACAGGAATACGACGAGTTCCGATTTGCTGTTCCGTCCGCGGCTTATCGCGACTCGTCTTTCCGATCCATCATTGGGAGGGGAAGGATATTTTTTGGTTCCAACACCCGGAGCAGTCAATGGAACAGAGCAAGGTTTGCCGGCAAGCGACGTGACTATCTCTGTGCCCAGTCAGACTTTTACGGGAAGTTTTACAGTTACTCTGTCGGGGGCTGAGCCGGGACAAACGATTCGATACACCTTGGATGAATCTGCTCCGAGTTCTTCATCGACGGTTTACTCTGGGCCGCTCACGATTACAGCAAGCACGCAGCTTCGGGCTCGCATTTTCGGGAGTGGTGGATCTTCAGGTCCTATTGCGATGGCGAGTTATTTACGGCTTGAATCGGATGTCGCGAACTTTAGTTCCAATCTACCTATCGTCATTATCGAGAACTGGGGAAGTGGAAAACCTAATAGCGATACCGATGGGTTTTGGGGGATTATTGAACCCGCTGCTACTGGGAATAATCGAAGCTACTTGAGCTCTACTCTGGCTGTTGCGACACGATGCAACATGAAGGTGCGCGGTTCTTCTTCGTCGGGTTTTCCGAAGTATTCTCTCTCTTTGGAGTCGCAAGATGAGGATAAATTGGATCAAGAGATATCACCTTTGGGAATGCCACCAGAGTCGGACTGGGTCCTGAGTGGCAGATACACCTTTGATCGAGCTTTGATGAGAAATCCGCTCATTTACCAGCTAAGTAATGAAAGTGGGGAATATGCGGTGCGGACTCGTTTTGTGGAGGTTTTCATGAATACGGGGGGAGGCAATCTTTCCTACAGCAGTGACTACGTCGGAGTCTACGCCCTGATGGAGAAGATTAAGCGAGATGGAGATCGCGTGGACGTGCGCAAGCTCAACTCTGGCGATACGAGTGAACCTGATGTCTCGGGCGGGTATCTTTGGAAAAAAGATCGACTTGATCCGGGTGATGGTGGGTTCTCGGTGAACTCAATGGGGACTTTTGGTTGGGTCTACCCGAAGGAGGAAAATATCGAGGCTGCGCAACAAACCTGGTTGCGGGGGCACCTCAATCAATTTGACACGGCACTTTATAATTCGAATTGGACGAACCCGACGACAGGGAAGCACTTTACGGACTATATCGATAATCATTCCTGGCTGCGGCACCATTGGCTCAACACGCTTGCGATGAATGTTGATGGTTTCCGCCTCAGTGGTTACTATTACAAACATCACGATTCAACGAATGGAGGAAAAGTGGGCGCAGGCCCTATCTGGGACTTCGACCGGACGATGGCATCGACGGACGGACGCGACGATAATCCTTCCCAGTGGAATGGGACGGGAGACTCCAGTAAGATGTATGGTGACTCACGCTTTCCATGGTGGGGACGGGCCCTAACCAATCCAGACTTCCGCCAAGAGCATACCGATCTCTGGCAGGAGCTGCGCGAAACAACTTTCTCAACGAGTAACATTAATTCCATTATTGATGGGTTTGAAGCTCAGTTAGATTTTCAAGATCCGGCGGGAATAAATTCAGGGCTTGGAAGTTCGCCGCAGGCGAGGAACTTCAACAAGTGGAACAGGGCGCGGCCGAGTGGAGGTTACACCAATCAGGTAAACGTTTTGAGGAATTGGTTAACCACGCGTGCCTCTTGGATTGACGGGCAGTATACAGATAAACCGCAGTTCACTGTGCCTCCAGGATTGGTTGCCTCAGGGACGAGTGTCTCGTTCAGCGGCGCGGGAGGAACGGTCTACTACACCACAGATGGGAGTGATCCCCGATTGCCTAAAGGAGGAATTTCCGACGCGGCATTGACGAGTCCTCTAGCCAATGTCACCTCGACGATGATCATCACAGCACGGGCACGAAGTGGTTCTGGGTTAACTTCGTGGTCGGGTCCCATTCAAGGAACCTTTATCGTAGGAGTTCCTGCGAGTTCTTCTAATCTTGTTATTAGTGAACTGCAGTATGCTCCAGCTGCACCTAACCCTACTGAGGAATTGGTGTCAGTTGACTCATCAGACTATGAGTGGATCGAGTTGAGCAACGTTGGGTCCAGCACCATTGAGCTTGCAGATGTGCACTTTGAAGCGGGGATTGATTTCACTTTCTCTGGATCAGCAGTTACGGTCTTAGCCCCGGGAGCGAAGGTTTTGATTGTGGGCAATCAGGCGGCATTTGAAGCCCGTTATGGAATAGCCTTGAGAGGGTTGATCGCGGGGGAGTTTCAATCGTCCCGACTGGATAACGCGGGAGAGCGGATTCATCTCGTGAATGCATTCGCTGCGACAATTCAGGACTTCACTTATAGCGATGTGGGACCTTGGCCGACGGAGTCCGGACTTCCCGGATATAGTTTGGTTTTAATTTCCGAAGGGAACACTATTCCCAATCACAGTGATGCCGGAAACTGGAGAAGTAGCGCGCTGATCGATGGGACTCCAGGATCGAGTGATAGCGTGGCATTGGTGGGTGATCCACTGAGTGATGATGACGGAGATGGTCTAGATAATCTGATTGAACACGCCTTGGGCACAAGTGATACGGATGCTAATGAGGGGAATGCTGTCATCTCTGTGGGAGTAGAAACCTTGAGTGTGAATGATGTTTCGAGTGATTACTTCGTGGTCTCCTTTCAGAGAAGTTTAGCGGCCGATGATGTGGTGATTAGGGTGGACAGTTCTCCTGACCTATTGGCTTGGAGTGACGATGAAGCAGATGTTATTTTCGTTTCCCAAGTGAATCATGGAGATGGATTATCTACGGTGAAGTATCGAAGAGCGGCTTCTTTCGATCTGGATCTTGAGCCAAGCATGTTCTTCCGCTTGGTGGCCGAGGAGAGGTAAGAAAGTCGGAAAGGGGAGCTGGATTGGAGAAGATAGTATTTACTATAAATTCATGCTCCACCACTCGCCTTGCGCGAGAATCTCGGACCAAATGTCCTCGGTCTGCTGATAGTTCATGGGCTCCTTGATCGAAGTTCCTTCTCTTAGATCTTCCGCTGCCGCTCCGATCGCGGCAATGATCGTTTCGTTGATTACCGTCCCTTTTTCCGGACTTGCTTCAGCGGCATCCAAACCCAACGCGAGTCGCCCGCCAGATCCCTCGTCGTTCATTCTTTCCAGAAGGGAAAGATCCACCGCCTCGGGGTGAATCGCCTGTAACTGGGAAATCTCGTAAGCCCCAGCGTGATCACCTTCATAGCCGCCCCATTCGGGATCGGTCTTCACAACGACCGGGATCCCGGTCGACCTGGTGAAGGCCTTTGCTACCCTTCTTAAATCTTTCTGACTCCCGCCTGCGTGCCCGCTCACCACGATCACGGCGTGGAAGCCGGCATTGGCATAGGCGCGGAGCTGATAGAGAAAGTGGTAACAGACGACCCCCGGAGGCATGCCTGCCAGCAAGGGATTCGTGTCGCCCACCACTTCGTCCAACCATGGCTTGTGGAAGCCACATTCGTGGATGTGATAGCCTTGGGTCGGAGCCACGATTCCGCCGAAGCGCCCCGCGGCTTCCTCACAATAGTAATCTGCCTTCAGCGTATCCAATCCCAACGCGGCGACGTGCCCATGCGGTTCACAGAGTCCAATCGGCATGTAAACAATCGGACATAAACGCTGACGCCCCAGGAAATCATCCGGTCGCAGATCCGACCAACGCACTTTGCTCAATGTTCTCATAGGGATTTGCTGCTATAAAAGTTGTGAATCCAGCGGTGATAGTAGCGAATCTCAGCGAAGGCCTCGCTGCTCAACGATTCTTCCTTCATCGCCGCGACGTTCATTTCGGCATGTTCCCGGATGTTCATCGAGGACAGAGCCGTTGTCACGCCGGGATGTTTCGTGACGAACTTCAAGGCGAGCGCGGCCAAGCTCCCCGCATGCTCGGGCAGGAACTTCCGGAGTGCCTCGACTTTTTTTAAGTAGAGACTCCTTGGCCCCTGATCGAAGTAGTCCGCGCGGAAGTCATCCGCCGCAAATTGTGTATCTTTCGAGAGGAATCCCGTCAATCCACCTTCATCGAGAACACACCGCGCCAAGACTGCGACCTCATTCTCCGCACAAATCGGGATCAGGCAGTCCAATGGGGTGGGATCGAAGATATTAAAGACAGCCTGCACTGATTGGATGCGGCCACTCATCACCAAAGGCAGCGCAGCATCGTGTCGCTGGTCCGGCATGGAGACTCCGATGGCACCAACCTTTCCCTGCTCCTGCAGTGCATTGAGTTCATCCAACCAATGACCCTCCACTCCCCAGTTAGGCCAGTAGAGGTGCATCTGGAAAAGATCGATACACTCGATCCCCAACTCCCGGAGCGAAATTTCCGCCTCTCGGGTGATGTGACCCTTTGGGAAGCAGGCTTCCACATCTTGTGGTATTCCCCATTGCTTTATCGGTCCGATGCATTCCGCTTTCGTGGCGATGAACGGCGTATCCCCTGACCAACTCTTGAGGGCCTTTCCGACGATCGTTTCGGACTCGCCATAGTGGCGGGCGGTATCGAGGAAGTTCACCCCCTGGTCCCAGCAATACTGCATCGTGCCGATTGCTTCAGATTCATCGAAACTTCCGAACACACCTTTTAGGCCAAAAGCCCCGAAGCCGAGCTTCGATACCTGCCTCTTTGTTTTTGGAAATAGACTGGATTGCATTATTAAAATTCGTCGTAGGAAATTTGCGGCCGCTCGACACCCAGGTCGACGAGCATTTTAGTGCAGGCTTTGATCATCATGGGTGGCCCACAGAGGTAGAACTCGATCGCTTTGGGGTTCCGATGCTTACGTAAGTATTGCTTGTGCACGACTTCGTGAATGAAGCCGATGGCTCCGCCCCATTTGTCCTCTGGCTGAGGGTCTGACAAGGCCACTTGAAAGGAGAAGTTATGATGCTTGGCTGCCAGTGCATCGAAATATTTTTCGTAAAAGATTTCCTGCTGGGACCGTGCTCCATACCAATAGCTCACCTTCCGGGGCGTCTGTTCATTCTCGAATAAATGCGCCAGGTGAGCGCGCAATGGAGCCATTCCTGCCCCTCCGCCAATGTAGACCATTTCCCGTTTGGTAGTCCGAATGTGAAAATCGCCAAACGGCCCAATCGCCGTCACCTGATCACCCAGTTTAAGGCTGTAGAGATAACTGGACCCCACTCCTGGCGGACAATCCTGTCCCGGCGGCGGAGTGGCAATGCGCACGTTAAATCTCAACTGTCGCTCAGTGGTGCAGTTGTTGGCGAGTGAGTAGTTGTTCCGGCGTGGCGATCCGGGATTGGACGCCACCAGATCAAAGAGATGCTGCCGCTCCCAAACTTCGGCATATGGGGGAGCAATCTCAAAATCTCGGAAACGAATCTTCTCGTAGCTTGGAATATCGAGCTGGATGTAGTCCCCGGGTTGAAATGACACCATTTCGTCAACTGGTTCGAGGACCAGCTCCCGGATAAACGTTGCAACATTGCGAGTTCCAACCACCTTGAATTCGATCGCTTGCTCCCCGCGCGCGCCCGCGCCACCTGCCTTCTTCATATTCAACCAGATTCGTCCCTCCCTTTCCTCGATGGGATAGGTTGCGAGTCCTCGGCAGATCGGAGCCCGCGATGGTGAGCCATCTTTCAGATGGAAACGCCCATTGTGCTTCGGGCATTCGATGATTTTTCCTTTAACAAGGCCATCCGCAAGGTGCGTGTTGCCATGCGTGCACAGACCATCCGTCGCATGCAATCCGCCTTCATCATCACGCGTTAAGGCATAGGTCCGGGTTCCGTGATCAAAGCGGATGACATCTTCCCATTCCAAATCCGCGGCCGCACAAATCTCAAGCCATCCTTCCGCGTCCGGCTCGGCATCTGAGACGCGGGCATGGCTCTCCGGTGGAGCCTGGCGCTCCGGCAATTGACGCTTTACGTGATGCGCGGGATCATTCACCTGCTTGAGAATAGTCGGAATAATCTCCCGCCAAGTGGCCAGCAGATTGGGGTAGGGTTTTGGACAATCGCCTTTCACCACTTCATGGAGCTCGGGTAAGGCATGATACGGAACCAAGGGGAACATGTGATGCTCGACATGGTAGTTCATGTTCCAATAGAGGAAGCGGTTCACCGGATTCATCAGAACCGTGCGACAATTAAGGCGATGATCGAGCACGTTCTCGGCAAGTCCGGTGTGTTGCGTCAGCCCGTAGACCAGCATCAGCCACGTCCCAAAAATATGCGGCAGGCCGACGAACATCAGCGGCAAAATGCTGCCCGTGCCGATCGCCAGTGCGATGGTGGTTAGATAAACGAATAGGTGGCACCGCGCTCTCAGAAATACTTTGGGAAACTCGCTCTCGGGGATAAACTGCTGCTCGTCTTCCACCATCGTTCCGAAGGAATGCTTCAGCAGTCGACGAAAGTATTTCGGATACGTCGGTAAACCGAAGGTCGCCTTGATCAATCCATTGATATCAGGAGGGCGGGGGACTGCGATCTCGGGATCGCGACCCACGATGATGGTGTCACTGTGGTGGCGGTTGTGGCTCCAACGCCAGACGGTGGACTCCCGCATCACCATGAATGAGGCGACTTCATAGAGCGCATTGTTCATCCAATCGGTCCGGAAAGCGGTCCCATGGCTGGACTCGTGCCAACGGGAATCCGAGGTGGAAGCATAGAGCGCGGCGTAGATCGTGTAAGGAAGGAGCGCCCACCAAGTCCCCCAAAGCGAAGCTGTTAGAAACGCTGTCCCAAAGATTAAGCCAAACCAAATCAAGGTATCTCGGATCGCGGGACCATCCTTGCGCACCAGCAGACGACGCATCGTTTCCCTCGGCACCGGGCACTGATACCAATCCGCCTCGGCCAGCCCGAGTTCGATGGCTCGATCGGTGTTCTCCTGGTTCAGGGCATAGCCGAGCCGTTCTGGTGGACGCTCGAGCGTCGGTGCTGTGTGATCGTGATCCATGATGCCGAGGGTCAGCCCCGGAGGTCGCAAAGTTGCATGAGTCGGTCAGTCTCCCGATACGCCTCTTCGACCCACTCGACGATGCGGGAGGGATCCGGAGAATACTCCAACTCAATCGAAATCGCCCCGTCGATTTTCAGTTCCTTAATCGCATTCAAATACGGTGAGAATTTCACGACACCACGTCCCGGAGGCAGATCTCCGTGCACCTTACCGTCGCAGTCACTGATGTGCACGTGAATCGCTTTCCCTTTCAGCTCAGCGACCTCCGCCGGACTGACATCGGCCAAGGCGAGGTGAGAGACGTCGATGTTCCCGAGCACCCGGGGATGATCGCAATCCTCGATAAACCTCTTCATCTCCTTCACATTGTTGAGCAGGCTCAAACGGAACGGCTCCAGTTCCAGGGCGATATCTATGCCCTTCTGATCGGCGTAGTCCCCAATCATCCGGCAGGTTTCTAGGGCCCAGTTCCACTGATCTTCCGGGGGAATCACCTCTCGCTGCCAGATGTATTCCCCGAGGACGAGGAGGATGTTACTCGCCCCCCAGTCTGCGGCGAGATCGACAAACCTCTTGCAGCGTTCGACATGAAATTCACGAACCGGATCGTTGAAGTCGATGAGCCCCTCCGCGACGACCGGTAAGGAAATGATCGGCAGTCCTTCTCGTTTGCAAACATCGGTTACGAGTTGACGTTCCTCGTCGGTGATCCCCATTGCTTCCGTAAAGATATCGACACAGTCGAAACCAATTCGAGCGATGTGTTCCAGTCCCGTGGCGGTATTCACGCCAGCTTGCCCGAAGGCACTATTGATGATTCCTAATTTCATGAGGTTGCTATTGCGTTGTGGTATTTAAATTTCTGAAAGGCTCACCGCGCGGTGTTCCTGGGCGCTCAGTTGGGCTGCCTCGATCAGAGCCAGGGTTCTTAAGTTGTCTCGTGCGGAAAGCGGACATGGCACGCTCGTTTCCAAGGCCGTGAAGACATCCCTCATCGTTCCGCCAAAGGCATCTGGAAACCACGAGCCTTCGAGTGTGGGGCGCTTAAAGTCATCGTCGCCCTTGCTCGCATGACGGATGCTCGATGGCGAGGTGTAGGGGTCCTTGCACCAACCGATGTCACCGATCGCCACGCCGCCCATCCCCTCGATGCGCCACTCGATTCGGATATCGCCCGGACACCCTTCCTGCGCTGGGCCGGTCCAGACATCGTCGATAATGACCGCCCGCATTCCATTGGCATATTCCAGGATATAGGTGCAGATCCCGTCCTCGTGTGGAAAGGTCGTTCGCGGATCGGGTCGCATACTGCAGAATAGCCGTTCTGGTTCACCAAACCAAAAGCGCATGCAGTCGAGGTGATGGATGGACATGATCTTCAATGTCGCGCTGCCGATTTCTTCCTGCCAGGGCTGCCAATGAGGGATCCCTCGCATGTCGATTGTCGCGAAGACAGGGTCTCCGATCTGCCCTGATTCCAACAGCTCCTTAGCCGCCCTGATCGAGGGGTCGTGGCGCATGTTCTGGTTCACTGCGAGTAGAATGCCAGCCGCCTCACAAGCCTCGACCAGCGCCCGTCCCTCAGCCAGTTCGAGCGCCAAGGGCTTTTGTGCGAGGATTGCTTTAGCCGTGCCGCGTTCGCAGGCCGCCCGGATCAAGCCCGGTTGCTGCTGTGGTGGCACGGCGATGTCGAGCACTTCGATGGAGGCATCGTCCAACAATACTTCGTAATCGTGGTAGACCGTCTCGATTCCAAATCGCTCCGCGGCCTTCTCAGCATTTGCTTTGGTCCGCGAAGCAATCGCCACCACGTTGTATCCCTCCTTCTGATAACTCACGAGATGGCATTCGCTGACGATGAATCCGCTCCCCAAAACTCCGATGCGATAGTCCTTTTTCATGATCGTATTCCTTCGTTACTGAATGCGTAAATGGTCCTGTGTATCTGCGCCTTTTCTGGCCGGACGAGAATATCACCACAGTCTGCGGAGGGATCGGGATAACCCTGGCACTCAAAGCAAAGCCCACCGTGTTTCGGGTAAGCCCGGTCTTCTTTGCCGATGAGCGACCCATCAAGATGAGCGCCTGTATAGAACTGTAAAAAGTCGTGTGTCGTACTTACTTGCATCACCCGTCCGCTTTGCGGATCAAAAACCCGGGCCGCGGGTTTCAAACCAACCTCTTCAGACAAGCGATAGAGATCGCCATGTTCCTGCCAAAGTGCCGGAATGACACCGGCAAGCAAACGAGGTTGGCGAAGATCTGCCGCTGTGCACTCGACTGCTTCAGCGACTCCTAAGGGAGTCATCTTCTCATCCGTCCTCATCACCTGCTCCGCAAAAATTTGGACCACATGGCCTTCCGCGGATCCATGGCCTGCTCCCGCGAGATTGAAATAGGAATGCTGCGCCAGACTAATTGGCGTCACCTGATCGGCTTTTGCCTCGGTTTCGAAAATGAAGGTATTGTCGGGGGTGAGCTGGAAGGTCGCGGAGATCTCAACCGTCCCGGGATAGCCACCTTCGCCATCCGGACTGCGGTAGCGCATCCGCACTCCGACCGTTCCGTCTTCGCCCGTCAGCGGCTCTCCCTTCCATAAACATTTGTCGAGGCCACCGTCCGCGCCATGAAGGTGATTCCCCCGATCATTGCAGGCGAGTTGATACACTTGCCCCTCAAAGGCCAAGTGCCCTGCGGGGACGCGGCCCGCGATCCGCCCGGCGATTACGCCAAAATACGATTCATTTGCCCGTTCCCAGCTATCGATCGTTTCATACCCCAACACGACATCCACCACGTGACCATCTCCATCCGGCACGGCTAGACGGCGAATCGCTGCGCCATAGGACAAGATCTCCATTTCCATGCCCCCCGCACCACGCAGGGTCCACGCCTCGACCTCGCTTCCATCGGCCAAGTAACCATAGCTCCGGTAGGTGCATGACGCCAACTGCTCAGGTTCTTCTATTCCACCTTTCCCCATGAGATTCCCTTTATATCTAAAATCTGAGAGATTGTCTTCTCGCTTTCAGTCAAATAGTTCTCATAAATTGTCAATATCACCTCGCCAACCCGTGCAAGAAGAACTTCATATTGATCCCGACTACGACGGATTCCTCTATCTCGCCGAGTCGATGCGGAATCCACCGGTGATCCGAGCACACCATCACGACGAGCTTGAGCTCAACCTCGTGGCACGCGGAGAAATTACCTACATCGTTGAAGGCAAGCGCTACACCTTCGGACCGCGGAGCCTCCTTTGGATGTTCCCGCATCAGGAACATCAACTGGTGGACCGCTCCTCTGATGCCCGATACTATATCGCGGTTTTCAAGCCCGATCTCATCAGTCGGGCCTGCCGCAGCACTCCCTATGAGGGACTAAAGGCCGCTTCGGAAGATCCCGCCGTGACCCACTGCAAACTCGAAGCCACCACCTTCGATCTCCTAAGCCGGAGTATGAATGAACTGCTAATTGACGGTCCCGACCCCGACACCCTCAATCGCGAGGCCGGTTTCGGCGCTGCCTCGGACTTCCACTATCAGCATTCAGATCCGGACTGGCTCAACGCGGGACTCCGCCATCTTCTCCTCCTTGGTTGGCGCTACCAGCGCGGACAATCCACCAAGCAACATGAAGTCGCCCTGCACCCATCCGTTGCCCAAGCGTTGAGGTTACTGGGCCAACCAGATGCCCCCGAGGACCTCGACGCGCTCGCTCTGCGATGTGGAATTAGCTCGTCCTATTTGAGTCGAATGTTTCGCAAACAGATCGGCGTTCCGGTCACCCGCTATCGCAACTCCGTCCGCCTTGCACGTTTCTGGGAAGAATACCGCCAACCAGAGCAGCGCACCCTGATCGAGGCGATGTTTGCCGCAGGCTTCGGCAGTTACGCCCAATTCTATCGAGTCTACGTAGATGTCTACGGCTGTGGCCCTCGGGAAAGTCTTGGGCCGGGAGTTGAGCCGGACGTAGCGACTGGCTGACTGCCCGGAATTTTCTTTTGAGGTGAGATGCTTGTGAGGCCGTTGAGTTGGTGCGAGAGGGTCACACCGTTTCTAGTAGAAATCGAACCCGCAGCATAAGAGAATTCACTTAAGTTCTTTAATTCGCACGTTGCGATACCAGATCCGTTTGGCTTCATCCTGGAAGCTGATGAAGCCCTCGGTAGGACGGTCTTTCATATTCGTTTTGCTGAGGTCGAGGTCTTGAATGAGTTCGTTATTGAGGATGACCTTGAGTTGGCTGTCCTTTAACGTGATGGTGTAGCGATTCCAGTCGCCGGCGGGCTTCACGGCCATCTTTTTGGGAGCTGAGGTGCGGATGACGCCGCCGCAGTCGTGGTGGCCAAACTTCTTTTTTCCGTGGGTGTCGAGGATCTGGACTTCGAATCCACTGGCGACATGGTCCTTGAGATCGCCAACTCGCATGAAGACTCCGGAGTTACCTGTCGCGTTGAATTTGAATTCGAGATCTAATTTGAAGTTCCCGTATTTACGTTCGGTGGTGAGGTAGTCAGCATAGCGCTGCCAACCGCTTTCGCCGGCCCGCGGTTTTAAGGTGATCGTGTTGTCTTTCTCGACAACCCAATTTCCGTTGGTTTGCCAACCGGTGAGGTCTTTGCCGTTGAACATCTCGACGAAGCCCGAGTCCTCTTCGATTTCGCGGATACTGATATCCTTGTATTCGACGTGCATGTCCTGACCACCGTGGAGTTGGAGGCCGAAGTGGCCCTTGATTCGGCCTTTGTCGTTGGTAAGTTTTGAGGAAACAACCCCGTTGATTTTGACTTCGATGTCGCGATCGACCGCGCGGAGTTCGAGAGTGGTCCATTCGCCCGATTTGTATGCGCGCTTCTCGACGGCTTCCTTTCCGGGTTGGTGAACCCAGGCGCGTCCGCCGGTTTCATAAAGGCCTCCGGTTTCCTGAGTGGTATCGATTTCGACTTGGAAGCCGTTGACGCTGACATTACTTTTAACGCGTTCGGAGCGGAAGTAGAATCCGCTGTCGCCGGAGAGAACACGGAATTTAGCAGTGGCGACGAAGTTGGAGTATTGCTTTTCCGAGAGGAGCATCCCGTGTCGTTTTTCGGTCTTTGGGCTTTTCCCGACGATGGCCCCGTTTTTAACGGTCCAAGTGCCGCCGGGGAGGGCGGTCCAGCCATTAAGTGATTTTCCGTCGAAGATTGGGTTGGGTTTTTGATCCTCGGCTTGCGCGAAAGGAGCAAGCAAAAGTGCACAGGTGCCGATCAGGAGTCGTCTTGGAATTCTCATGTCACGAGAGGTTACCCGACTTGAAAGGGGAATTCTGTCAATGGTCTGGCGATCGGAGTCTTTTTTGCAGCGGAAATGCCGACCACGATCATGGCTCAGGTGAGGATGCGCTTCAATCGACCCAGGGACGAGCCTGTTTGATAACGATTTCGCCAGCAGCGGTGATCTTGAATTCGATCTCCATGGCGAAGGTGGAATTGCCTCGATATAACGATCTGAATCGGTTGTGGAGTGTGGCCATGTAGCCTCTTAGTTGCAGTGCTTGTTCGCGGGACATCACTGTCTCACCCTCGGGGATTAGATTCGAATGTCGGATATACTGGATCTCGAATGCATTATCGAAGGTAAGGTTAGCAATGGTGAACTCGTCGGGAAGTGAGCCGGGTTCGGGATTTGTGATGAGGTTCTCTCCGACTTGCACGTTCATGTAGTGCCCATCCCAGCCCGCACCAGGTAGATAGGGGTTCTTGGTGACTCCGACTCCGTTGGCCTCTTCGGCCGAGTAGTTCGGGTGGATGAGGATTCCCATCGCTGCCGAGGCGTGGTCGACCCGCCAGAACTCTCGCTCCTCGAAGGCGCGGTAGGTCCAGAGGCCAGCCCACACCTGCTTGGCCGATTTTGCAAAATGACCCTCGTTAGGATGATGGGAGTAGGACTCGTAGAGGCCGGCTCCATTGAAGCCTTCAAGGTCTTCGTTGTTGGTGCTCGAACGGAAGCGGATTGAGAGGCTGGCGGGAAAGGTCTCCTGGATATCGCTGAGGGCAGTGCTCATCCAGTAGGGGAGAACGCCGTATTTCGTGATGCTTTTTCGGAATGCCTTGAGCGCGGCCTCCCGAGTGGCCGGATCGGCCTGGAACTCGGAATCGGCCATCATGGCTTCAGATGCGGCGTAGAAGCCATTAAACTTCATAAACTCGTCGTAGAAATAGAATGGAACGGCGAAGCCTTCTGGGGTGATCGTAGGCAAAAATCTTTGCAGTTCACCGAGGTTGGATGCCTTCGAACCAAAGGCTGTTCCGTCCTCGAAGCCAATTTCCGACAGCGGCTCGATTGTTTTACGGCTAAGGTCGGGAATCGGCGACTGTGTCGAATTGGGTCGTTTTAACTCAAGATAGTTTTCGACTTCGGCTTGGCTGGTGGCCTCCATGACGAATCCGTCTGAGGTGACCTCGAACCGAACGTTCTGGCCGAGCAGTGGCGTGATATCGGGGTGGGTCGATGCACCCCGCACAAAGGCGTTTGGGGTGTCGTTTTGCTTGGCTTTGAGGTTGATGTGGGAAAGCGGGGTCTGCGGGGTTTCGGTGATGATACCCGCAACATGGGTGATGTCGTTGGGGATGGTTTGCAGGATGACGATGTCGCGAACCGAGAGGGTCTCCGTTCCGGTGAACAGGCGGAGCCTTCCGTAAGATTCACCGGGGTTAAGCGCGGAGTATGTGAGGTTGCCAAACAGCTCTTCGGCGAAAATCGTTCTGATATTGGTCTGCGCATATTGTGATTCTTCCGATCGGAGGACAGCTCGTTGGGTTTCGCTCGCTGGGTGATAAGCAATATTACCATCAAGAAACGGCATTCCTGAAGTGATCAGGATGTGAGCTTTCTCGACAAAGCGAAAGGCCACCGGATCGGTTGGCCAGAATTCGAAGGTGTAGATTCCTTGGCGCCCTTTTGGGTCGAGGTAGTTGTCGTGGGCAACGATGCTGCCGGCGAGATTCTTGCGATTGGTGTTGGTGAAATAGGTGTCGCCAGAGAAAGAACTATTGTTGTTATATCTGCCCACGCCGATGGCAAAGCTCGAGTGGTAGGTGTGGGTCTTGCTATTGACAAAGTAGAGTTCTGGCGAATCTGTATGGACTCCGAAGATCACGAATTTCACTTCGCGGATGTTCTGGGCACCGGGGAAGTTATCCCGGTGGGACAGCTCCTCGTAGCTGGCCCGATCTGGAAGCTGCGTGGCGCCGTTTCTCTTAGTAATCACTGGCGCGGGGTTCAGCGGGTTTCGGATTCCGGGCGATGCGAGCTCGGCAATGTCATCGATTCCGTCTCCATCCGTATCGATTGGCGATGTGACGTCATGCAGGACTGTTCGCATGAATCCGGAGCGCCTGAACGGGGCGTTGTCACGAACCTCGATCGGGGCTAGAGCGCCTCGCACAATCGCGACCGGCTTCCATGGGCCGTTGAGGGACTGGCTCCTTTGGACGACCGCATAGCGGCTTTCGGGAAGGTCCAAGGTGAGCTGCAGGACACCACCGGGGCTTTCATCGACAGACGTGATAGTCGATGCCGATTCGTCACCTTGTGACACAGCGACCAGAAGGGCGAAGGGAAGGATCGCGTTAGTGAGAAACTGACCGTGCAGACAGGACATGTAGCACACTATATACGAATCTCTTACGTGTGCCAGCAGTTAGAATCGGCTACGGACTTTGCTTGGCGTGTGCGCGAATGTAGATTTGCGATGCAGAATTCACCGCTTTTGCGGAGCGGAAGGTGAGAGTCGATGTCCCATCGCTGTTGGCGGTTTCATTGACTAGCACCACCGCGGTCGGGCCGGATTGCCAGTGAATCAGGTCGGAGGAGATCTCGGCGCTGATGATCATGTCTTCAGCTGCAAGATTTCGCTGGATCCTGATGAGAAGGTAGTCGCTGGTTGTGCTATCGACCTCCAGTGGCTCCACCGATACCATCGGGTACGCAGCGGCAGTGGGATCGCCGTCGTCTCCGCCGAGAGCATACTCGAGCAGGGCGTTGAGTCCGTCGTTGTCATCGTCCGCTTCAGCAATACCTTCGAACGGGGGCGCGGCATCAGATGATCCTGGGTTGCCCCCTGGCTCGGTGCTGCTGCGCCAGTTGCTGGCAACGCTGTGGTCGGGTAGACTCCCCGGATCGATCAATACCAACGAGCGGCCGCTTACGTCGGGCGGGGTCGGCCAAGGAAGCTCATCGTCGTAGACGAAATCGCGGATTGCAGTGCCGGCGCCGAATGACAGTTTGAGCCGCTCGCCGCTATTGCTGAGGCTGTTCGAGGAAGAGAACTGGTATTCACCTGCGACTGTTGAGACGTCGCCATATGCCGCCTCATAAGCAGCGAGGTTTTCGACTACTAAGACATACGCGCCGGCGTCGATACTGGTGATCGAGGATCCGGCGAAGTCGAAATCGATGCCCTTGGTGAAACGCACCTCACTCAGATCGAGAGTCGTTGGACCAACGTTTTTGATTTCGATGAACTCTAGTGCCGATCCGCCCTCCGACTTATACATTATTTCGCTGATCACCAGCCCATCGCGGTAAGCGCTGAGATCCGGCGTCGATGTGACGAACTCAACTGGTTCCGACCAGTGACTCCAGCGACCATCAATGCCCTGGTGGCGGACGCGTGCACGATAATGACTCCCTTCTTTAACGGTAATTGGGGGGAATTTGAAGCTGTTAGAGAACGTATCCAGAATGCCGCTTGCCCAGAAGGTGTCGACTTCGTAACGCCAGGGGTCTGCTGTTAGGTAGTTCGCGCTATTGGGATTGTAGATCTCGCCGATCCGCCATTCCATTGTCGCGAAGCCAGAGCCACCGATGCCCGTGGAAAAGTCGCTGCAGTTGAAACTCAAGCTATCGGTAGGGAAGCCCGCCGTCCCGCTGTATTGGATGGTTGGGGTCGCGGGGATCCGGGCATCGTCGGACATTACTGCGAGCCGTGCGCCGCCGAAACCGGTGGGGCCGATGAAACTTTTGATCCAATCCACCATGCCTGGAAAATCGGCACTGCTTAGCGTCCTGCTCTGCTGCGGGAAGCGCGTCGAAGTATATGGGTTCATGAAAAATAGCATCCCTTCATTGCCGCCGCTGCCTTCGATTTTCGTCGAGCGCGGATCTTGATTCCAACGCGTCGCATCCAACTCGGCCCATCCGGTTGCGCCACCGGTGCCGCCGAGCGTTGCGACCAACTCCTCGACCAGCGTCCAACCTTGGTCGGTATTCAGTAGCAGGTCGCGCAGCTCGCGGGCGCGGTTTTGGAAACGGATTTCCAACTCCGGGTGGGTCAGGCTTTTGCGAAACTGTTCGAGCGGTGCTGTCGTTGTTTCCAGCCCGTCCGGTCCCCAGCGATCGAACTCCTCATACAGCAAGTCAACATCCCAGGGGATCATCGTCCACTTTCCGGTGTCCGGGTTGTGATAGAGGTTCGAGTTCTCGCGGTCTCGTAGGTCCGAGTGGTTGAGCGCCTCGACCACCGAGCGGTAGGAAAAATATTGATCCAGATCGACGTTCTCCTCCCACCAGGAGACTGGCTGAATGGGGTCACGGTTGTACCCATCGTCGCCTCTACCGGTGAAAGCGAACAGGTCGCTGAGGTCGTCCGGCTGGCCGGCGGCTTCATTGATGATGCTGCTGCTGTTAGAGTGCATATTGAAGGTATTTCCATCTGGTAGCCCGCGCTCGTCGAGGAAGCGCCGATCCGCGTGGTCGATCGCCAGGAAGAGTCCCCAGTTGTCGCCATCGAACTGGTCCGTGGGATTCTGTTCGACCGCGCCGTCGATCACGCGCAAGTGGAAGTAGTTGGTATTGCGCGAGATGATGTCCGCCCGCTCCCAGAAGCGGAACGCGAGCGCCTCGTCGAGGCCGGCCGCGCCGCGGTTTGCAGGGTTCCATGGACTTGAGAGAGCACTCCAGTTTAAGGTGCGGACCTCCTCCTTGTAGGCCTTGCCATAGTCGTCGCGACCCTTGAAATAATGACCGCGATTGAAACGCAGTTTCCATTTATTCTTGCCGGTATTGTAGGCCGAATCGGCACCGCGGATGCGGTAGTGGATGTGGTCGTAGACCACTCCGTCGTAGACCAGTGCGCCCTCCCAGCGGTAAATATCATCGTTGAACACCGGGTTGGACTGGCAGTTCGTGATATCGTCGGCGTCCGAGATGAGATGGTAAATGGGTAGTGAGTTCATCTGCGCTTTATCGAAGTCGAGAGTCTCGGTCTGCCCGGGGATGGCGGAGCCTTGCCAAGCGGGGGCACCATCGTAGGTAAAGTAGGCAAAGTTAGCTGACGGATCGTCGCGATACGGCACCGTTACTGTAGACGAGGTGTTGTCCGTGGCGACGATGCGATAGCGGGTGAGGCGCCGGTGCTCCTGCAGCGAGCCTGGGACGGTGACGCTGAAGATGAAATCGCCGGCCACCTTATCACCATTGATGCCGTCATCGGTCATCGCGATCGCTGTCCACTGGGTGTTGTAAGCGAAGTCTGTCATCCGGATGTAGCTGCCCGGCTCGACCAGTTGGAATTCGAAATTCACGCCGGAAACTCCATCCGGATCGGTGATCTTGGCGGTGACCAAAATATCTTGACCGGCCGCCGGTTGCTGTGGCGAGTGGGACACTTGTCGTACTTGCGGTGGTGCGTCGGTGGCGAAGCCCGAGTTTTCCGCGCCCGGGGTCGGTAATGCCGGTTGTCCTACACCGCTTGCGGGGCGGATTAGCTGGAGGTCTAAACCGAGATCGCTGCTGCCGAGGCTGGCGTTGAAAAGCTGGACGCTGACTGTGTTGATTCCCTCGACCAAGAAGCCGCTGGCTTCGAGAGTCTCCACCACCGAGGCGCGCTCGGAATAATTGCCCGTCGCCACATCACTGATGCCGAGTTCATCGGCGGTCTGCCCTGGCATGTTCTCACGATGGACTTCGACTCCGTTGATCCACAGGACGAAACCATCATCAAGCATGAAACGTAGTTGCAACGCCGGTGGGATCTCGCCGGAGGCAATGGTGAATTCGTTGCGAAGGAACAACGAACTGTGATCGCCTCGCATCCCGCTGACCCGGGTCTTGAAAATCATGTCCCCAACATTCCCAAACCCAATAGGCAATGTCGCGGGATTCCAGCTATCGTTCTCGGCAAAACCGGTCATACGCCAGTCAGCAATCGGCGACGAGGCCTCGCTGGTTCCGGGACGCCAACGCCAGCCCGTTCCCGCGGCCGGAAGAACGAAACGTTCCGAGAGAAAGTCGGGCGGCACGGCGCTCCGCCACGATCCGCCCAGATCGTTGTCAAGCGAGGGATGAATCAGCTCCATCGACTGACCGCCTCCTCCTGCAGCGGACGGCCAGGGGAAAGCAGTGCCATAATCGACGTGATCGATCTCTGCGCCAAGTTCGTCCAAGAGGAGTATGCCTTCGCCATCGTTTGAAAGATTGCCCGCCCAGGGGCCGAGCGCCGCCACCCGGTATTCGGCGAGGATCGCCGCCGGATCCGCCGCTACGACAAGGTAGGCACCGGCCGCCAGGTCTTGTCGTGGGAACGTGAAAGTGACCGCGTCCGCAAGCTGCCATCCACCCAGATCAACCGGAGTTGAGCCGTTGTTGTAAATCTCGATAAACTCGGCGTCGAACTCGGTGTCGGGGTGGTAGTGGATCTCGTTAATGACGATGTCATGGGGCGCGGCACCAGTGACACCACAAAACGCGAGACCGCATAGGCTGAAGATCAAAGGGAATTTAATCGGACGATACACAAGAATTTGGGGGTAAATGAGGTTCACCCGAGGTCAATCTCCTTTCTGGGATTACTTGATCACAAATTATCTGGTTGCGGCATCCATTGCAATAGAAAGCCATAGAGCCCTCAGTTCGGGCTGGTTTCGGTCGGGTAGATAAGGCATTGTTAAGATTAGTTCAGCGAAAGTATAAAAGCGCCAAAGCTTATCCTTACCCTCATTTCGATTTTATTATTCACGGTTGCGGGGTTTGCGCAGAATCCGGATAAGGCAGCGAAGCAGGGGCTCGATCCCGCGCGCCAGCAGGAGATCTGGGATGCCGAGCATGTCACCTTCAAAATCGAGAAGCGATTTGGGAAGTGGTTTTTGGACGGCTTGCGTAAACGAGATGCGGAGATCCTGACTGCGGCATTTCAAAAGGAATTCTCGGGCGCGGTGATCGCAGACGAGGCTTCGTTGAAGAAGCGCAGCAAGGGCAATGTCGAAGAAGTGCGGCGCACGGCGTAGGAGGGCGGAAACTGGTTCGGGACCTGTTCGCGCACAATGGTTTTATGGGGCAGGGACCTGCCGAAATCATTTTCGGACTTGGGGAGGCCACGGCGATCGATCGCCTCGAAGTCCGTTGGCCGTCAGGAAGAACACAGGTTTACCAGAATCTTGCCGCGAACCAGTATTTCTTGCTCAAAGAGAAGACGAGATAACGCAGCGGCGAGAACGCGCGATGATCTCGAAAAAGAATTTTTCTTGAAAGATCCAATTTCTTTCTGGAGCCATGTTCCAGTTTGTATAGGATTTTGGATTATCCGATGCTGATAATGCATCGGTGTTTTATGACAGATGCGAGGTATTCCCTGACTTTTCACTGATGGCGGGGAGATGCCGCGCATGAACATACACACGCAAGCACACACAATTAACATATGAAACCAGTAATAGATCCTCATTCTAAATTTATCGCTTCGGGCCTCGCGGTCTTTTCGGCGATGGCGCTCACGGCCTTCAGTCAGCAGCTTCCCGACCCTCTTCTCTATTATTCATTTGATGTGGAAGACGGGGTGAATGTTGAGAATGCCGGAACCCTTCAGACTGCTGGAATGATTTCTGGGGGTGTCACTTACGGAGAAAGTAAGGAGCCATCGTTCGGGACCGCATTCTACGGAAACCGCACTGGAGCCAACGATGCCTATATTCAGACTGGCTTCACTGGAACCGTCCTCGGCTTGGGCGGTGGAGACGGTAGTGAAGTCTATACCGCGATGGCATGGGTTAAGTGGGATGGTGAATCGGGCAGTGTGGACCACATGATCTTCGGACAAGAAGACGGCCCCGGAAACGCAGCCATGCTTCACCATGGGATCCGTGCTGATAGCGAAAGTAATGTCCACTACGGTGGCTGGGGTAATGATCTTGGTGATGCGGGCGTCGTGCCGGTTGGTGAATGGACCCACCTTGCGTTTCAGTTTGATGGGACCGACAAGGTGGTCTACTTGAACGGAGTAGAGTCTGCGCGTGGTGCTGGTAGCACGATGAGTGGGCATGCCTTTCCTGTGATCATCGGCGGTCATGGCCGTGATGCTGCTGATCCTGCCGGACAGAGCTTCAATGGAGCGATTGACGAGGTTCGCATGTATGATGAAGTCCTCACGAGGCAGCAGATTATGGCTGTGATGGCGCCTAAGCTTGCTTCCGATTCCGATGGTGATGGTCTTAATGATGATGACGAAGTCACAGTTTATTTTACGGACCCGGACGATGCTGATTCCGATGACGACGGAATGGATGACGGGGTCGAAGTGGCCAATATGTTGGATCCAAATTCCGGTGATGGCGACGATGGAGCCGAAGGAGATCCTGATATGGACGGGCTGAGTAATCTTGATGAACTGGAAGTGTATTTCACGAATCCCCTGTCCGAAGACTCGGATATGGATGGATCCACTGATCCGACGGAGATCGACGCCGGAACCGATCCCAACGATTCCTCAAGCGTCCCTGGAATTGACCCTGGAATTGATCTGTCCGGGCTTCTTCTCTATTATTCATTTGATTTGGAAGACGGGGTGAATGTTGAGAATACCGGAACCCTTGAGACTGCGGGAATGATTTCTGGGGGAGTCACTTATGGAGAAAGTAAGGAGCCATCGTTCGGGACCGCATTCTACGGAAACCGCACCGGAGCCAACGATGCCTATATTCAGACTGGCTTCACTGGAACCGTCCTCGGCTTGG
>OJFK01000102.1_pt1 | contig 26441 bp, 28 predicted proteins | sample 1594101 | NCBI WGS metagenome assembly OJFK01 (sample SAMN05416723, study PRJEB24817) | seawater metagenome | isolation source: Sea water | place: Canada:Atlantic | collected 2013-07
CAGAGTAGATCGTCGGCAGCGTCAGATGTGTATAAGAGACAGATACATTTACAGAATGGCAACCTTATAATAACAACTTGCCAAACGTAATCATAAATGAATTAGAAATAAATAGTGTAGATGGAAAAATATATGCAGGTACTTATGGAAGAGGTTTTTGGGCTTCACCAATTGTACCACATATTTTAAATACAGAATCATTTTTAACTTCCGAAGATGTTCAATTATATCCTAATCCTGCAACCGATAAAATTACTTTGAATTTTAATAAAGGTGAAGAAGCAGATTTTAGTGTTTTTGATGTATTAGGTAAATTGGTTATTTATCAGCCTAATGTATCAATCTCTCAATCACATGCAATTGATGTTTCAAAATTAAATAATGGAGTTTATTTTGTTAGAATCAATTCAGATGCTGGAACAACTACAAAAAAGATGATAAAAAAATAAAATTTTATAATATTAGTTTTAATGCTTCTAAGCATTTTTTTTATCTTGCTCCAACAATAAACCACATGGATTTTTCATCTAGACTACTTGAAAGTGCAGTTAACGAAATGTCACAATTTCCTGGTATAGGTAAGCGTACGGCATTACGTTTGGTTTTACATCTGTTAAAGCAGCCTAAGTCTCATACTCAAAAGCTTTCAGAAAGTTTGCAACAAATGCGAGATGAAATTATTTTTTGTAATAATTGTCATAATATTTCAGATAAAGAAGTTTGTGAAATCTGTAATAATCCAAATCGAACTAAACAAATAGTTTGTGTTGTTGAAGATATTAGAGATGTAATGGCAATTGAAAATACAAGTCAGTATAGAGGTGAGTACCATGTGTTGGGAGGAAAAATTTCACCAATGGACGGTATTGGCCCTAGTGAATTGAATATAATTTCCTTAGTTGAAAAAGTAAAATCTGGAGTTGTTAAGGAACTTATTTTCGCACTTAGTTCCACCATGGAAGGTGATACTACCAATTTTTATATATTTAGGCAAATAGAAGAATATCAAATTACAACTACCACCATTGCTAGAGGAATCTCCGTAGGAGATGAGTTAGAGTATGCTGATGAGGTTACTTTAGGTAGAAGTATTTTAAATAGAATTCCATTTGAAGCTTCCTTAAAAAATCATTAATTTGAAATTATCTGTTGTCATATTAAATTATAATGTTCGGTATTTTTTAGAACAATGTATTTTAAGTGTGCAACTTAGTTTAAAAAGTATAGCGTCAGAAATTATTGTGGTGGACAACAATTCTTCAGATGATAGTTGTCAAATGGTTAAAGATCTTTTCCCTGAGATTACAATTATTGAGAATAAAGAAAATGTTGGTTTTAGTAAAGCAAATAATCAAGCGGTAAAAATTGCTAAAGGCGAATATGTTTGTATTCTTAATCCTGATACTGCAGTTGCAGAAGATACATTTATAAAGTCTTTAATATATGCAGAATCCATTAAAGATCTTGGAGCTTTAGGAGTTTATTTAATGGATGGAACAGGTTCTTTTTTACCTGAAAGTAAAAGAAATCTTCCTAATCCAAAAGCGTCATTATTAAAATTAATAGGATTTAAAAAAAGCTATTATGCTAATCATATTGAAAGAAATGGTCAAGGAGAAATTTCTGTTTTAGTAGGTGCTTTTATGCTAGTAAAAAGAGCTGTATATAATGAAGTTGAAGGATTTGATGAAGATTATTTTATGTATGGAGAAGATATTGATTTGTCCTATAAAATAACTAAAGCAGGATATAAAAACCATTATTTGGGTAGCGCAAGTATACTTCATTACAAAGGAGAAAGCACTAAAAAGGATGCAGCATATTTAGATCGATTTTATGGAGCAATGCTTATTTTTTATAAAAAACATTTTCATACTAATTTAGTATTCAATGCGATCGTTAAAATAGGTGTCTCTATAGCTAAACAAACTACCGTCTCCGTTAATACAATTAATCATAAAATTGATAAGGACAGAAAAATCTTTGTGTTAACTGAAAATCCACTCTTATTAAAAAATCTTTCAGAAAAATATAATTCAGAAATAAGAACGAGTTCTAAGATCATATTTTCTGATGAGAATTTATCAAACAGCACCTTTATTTTTGATGTAGATTACATGCCATATTCACAAATATTTATGGTAATGAGAAAATTTAGCGGAAATGGTAACGCATTTCGCATTAGTCCTCCGGGATGTAATTTCATTTTAGGAAGCGATCAAAGTGACCAAAAAGGGTCCGTTCTCGTTTTTTAAGAAAATGGACGTTTAAAAATTATAAATTTTAACTAATTTTGCAAGGTTAAAATAAATCCTTCTAGCATTTAAATGATTATGGCAAAGTTTGAATTAAAGTTACCGAAAATGGGAGAAAGTGTTGCAGAAGCAACATTAACAAGTTGGCTTAAAGAAGTTGGTGACACCATTGAAGAGGATGAAGCAGTACTTGAGATTGCTACCGATAAAGTAGATAGCGAGGTTCCTAGTGAAGTTACAGGAGTCTTAGTTGAAAAACTTTTTGAAGTGGATGATGTTATTCAAGTAGGCCAAACCATTGCTGTTATCGAAATTGCTGGCAAAGGGATTGTCGCAGAACCTTCTACTGCAAAAACAGAAACTGTTATTGCTCCGGCTCACGAAGTTATTGCTGCAGTTGAAACCCCTATTGTTGAGGTGGCTTCTAGCGTTGTACAAAGTTCAGATACTCGTTTTTATTCACCATTAGTTAAAAATATTGCTGCTTCAGAAGGAATTTCTCAACAAGAATTAGATCATATCTCTGGTTCAGGAAAAGATGGAAGAGTAACAAAAAACGATATTTTACAGTTTGTAGGAAATCGCAGATTACAGCCCGCAAAAACTGAAGTTAAGCAATCTATTGCAGAAACTCCAGTTAAGGAAAGTAAAGCTGCTTCGGCGGTTCCTGTTTCAGTTAATGGGGGAGATGAAATCATAGAGATGTCACGAATGGGTAAATTAATTGCTCATCATATGGTGGAAAGTGTTCAGACTGCTGCTCACGTACAATCGTTTATAGAAGCAGATGTTACTAATATTTGGAACTGGCGTAAAAAAGTAAAAGACGACTTTTCAAAACGCGAAGGTGAAAATTTAACGTTCACACCTATCTTTTTAGAAGCGGTTGCAAAAGCATTAAAAGACCATCCGATGTTAAATGTATCGATTGATGGTGATAAAATTATCAAACGAAAAAATATAAATATAGGTATGGCTGCCGCTTTAGCAGATGGCAATTTAATTGTTCCTGTGATCAAAAATGCTGACCAATTAAACTTGGTGGGCATGAGTAAATCGGTAAATGATTTAGCAAAACGCGCTAGAGGTGGGAAATTAAAGCCAGATGATATTCAAGGTGGAACGTATACGGTTACCAATGTAGGTACGTTTGGAAGTATTATGGGAACACCTATAATTAATCAACCACAAGTAGGGATTTTAGCCTTAGGCGCCATTAGAAAAGTGCCAGCAGTAATAGAGACTCCAGATGGTGATTTTATTGGAATACGTTTTAAAATGTTCTTATCGCATTCCTATGACCATAGAGTGGTTAATGGAGCTTTAGGTGGACAGTTTGTAAAAGCAGTTGCCGATTATTTAGAAGCTTGGGATGTAAACAGAGAAATCTAATTTGTTTTTATTTCAGAATTAATTACTTTATAAATTTACGTTAGTTTCAGAGGAGTATTTTAATATCTTTGTTATTCAAAACCTCACTATGGAATTAAAATTAAGTAAACCTATTTGTTTTTTCGATTTAGAGACTACTGGAGTTAATGTTTCGAAAGATAGAATTGTAGAAATTTCTATTCTTAAAGTTTTTCCAAACGGAAATAAAGAGAGTTTTACTTGGCGTGTCAATCCCGAAATGAAAATTCCTGTGGTTACTACAGCAATACATGGAATATCTGATGAAATGGTTGCTAATGAACCCACTTTTAATGAATTGGCACCTAAGGTATATGAGCTTATCAAAGACAGTGATTTAGGTGGTTTTAATTCAAATAGATTCGATATCCCTTTATTGGCTGAAGAGTTATTACGTGCAGAAATAGACTTCGATCTTAAAAAAAATGTAGCGGTAGATGTTCAGACTATTTTTCATAAAATGGAAAAAAGAACCTTAGCAGCTGCTTATAAATTTTATTGTGATAAAGACCTAACGAATGCCCATAGTGCCGAAGCTGATACGATGGCTACTTATGAAGTTTTATTAGCGCAATTAGATAAATACGCTGATTTAGAAAATGATATTTCGTTTTTATCAAGTTTTAGTTCGCATCAAAATTTTTTAGATTGTGCAGGGTTTATAGGGTATAATAAAGAAGGTGAGGAAGTAATTACGTTTGGTAAACATAAAGGAAAAATTATAAATGATTTATTTAAAACTGAACCAGGCTATTTTAGTTGGATGCAAAACGCAGATTTTCCAATGTACACCAAAAAAGTATTGCGAGATTTAAAAGAGAAGTTCAATAATAAAGATGCTGGTCCAATAACCGGTGATAGCTTAGACATGTTAAAAAATAAATTTAATGCGAAATGAAACAGTGTGTTAAAACACTTTTCGCTTAAGGATTTTGTAAATAGCGAACAGTATATGATCAAATTAAAAAAATAAAATAGGCTGATGAAAATAATTTGTGTTGGTAGAAATTATGTAGAACATATTAAAGAGCTAAACAATGAGGCTCCAAAAGATCCTGTATTGTTTTTAAAACCAGACACCGCTATTCTTTTAAAAAAGCAACCTTTTTTTATCCCGGAATTTTCAAATGAAGTTCATCATGAGGTAGAAATCTTAGTTAAAATCAATAGAATAGGTAAACATATTGATCGAAAATTTGCTCATAAATATTATGATGAAATTGGTTTGGGGATTGATTTTACTGCACGAGACCTTCAGTCAATATTAAAAGAAAAAGGATTGCCTTGGGAAAAGGCAAAAGCATTTGATGGTGCAGCAGTTATAGGAAATTTTCTTTCAAAAAGTGATTTTAAAGATATTGACAATATTAATTTTAGATTAGAAAAAAACGGCAAAGTTCAACAAACCGGAAATACTTCATTAATGTTGTGGAAAATTGATACCTTAATCGAATATATATCAAAATATTTTACTTTAAAGATTGGAGACATTATATTTACGGGCACACCTTCAGGTGTTGCAAAAGTAAATTCCAATGATATCTTAAAAGGTTTTATTGAAGAAAAAGAACTGTTCTCTATAAAAGTTAAATAATGAAAAAAAAATACTCCATAGAAAGTTTAACTGAAATTGCTGATGGGGATAAAGATTTTATGCGCACTGTTGCAAAAACTTTTTTAGAAGAAATACCGCCCGATCTTAAAACAATGGAAGAGGCAATTGAAAATGATAATAGGGGACTTGCTTACCAGTTTGCTCATAAAATGAAACCAAATTTAGAAATGTTTGGTCTTAATTTAGGAAAAGAGATTACTGCTATAGAGTCTTGGACCAAAAACCTTAAAAACAAATCTACCATAGAAGCTCATTTAAATAATGTTCTTGCTACTTTAGAAACAGTTTTTATGGAGTTAAAAGAAGATTTTAAATTATAGATGTTAGCTGAAATTATCACCATCGGCGATGAAATCTTAATCGGTCAGATTATTGACACGAATTCGGTTTTTATTTCAAAAGAACTCAATAAAATTGGAGTTCAAGTTTATCAGATCACCTCCATTCAAGATGAGCGTTCCCATATATTAGAGGCATTTGCTAATGCAGCTAAAAAAGTAGATATCGTTATTGTTACAGGTGGTTTAGGACCTACCAAAGATGATATTACAAAAGAAACTTTTTGTGAGTTTTTAAATGACCAATTGGTTGAAGATAAAGTGGTGCTCCAGCATGTAAAAGAAATTTACAAAAAATTCACCAATAACCCCTTGCCAGAAAGTTTACATCAAGCATTAGTTCCTTCAAAAGCAATGGTGCTGCATAACAAATTTGGATCTGCACCTGGGATGTGGATGGAAAAAGAAAATACCGTTTTTGTTTCCTTGCCTGGCATACCCTATGAGATGAAAAACCTGATGAAGGAATTAGTTTTACCTAAAATAACAGCTAAATTTAACCGTCCATATATTTATCATAAAACACTCTTAACCATTGGAATGGGAGAGAGCGAAATAGTAAAAATAATTCACGCCTGGGCAGATGGCTTACCAGAAAATATAAAACTCGCCTATTTGCCTTCTTTGGGTCGAGTACGTTTAAGACTTTCTTCAAAAGGAAAAATGAAAAAAAAGGTTAGAGGTGCTGTTGATGATCAAATGGAAAAATTGCATTTTTTACTGGAGGATATTGCAATTGGATATGAAGATGAAACAACATTGGTGCAGCAAATAGCAAAATTATTTATAAAAAAAGAAAAAACCTTAAGTATCGTTGAAAGCTGTACAGGCGGCAAAATTGCAGAAATGATTACTGCTGAGCCAGGTATTTCTGCTTTTTTTAAAGGAAGTATGGTTGCATATAGCACCCATATAAAAACTTCTGTTTTAGGAGTAGATGAAAAATTGATAAAGAAATACTCTGTTGTTAGTAGCGAAGTTGCAGGAGCGATGGCCATACAATCCAATAAAGTATTTGAAACAGATTATGCAATTTCAACAACCGGAAATGCTGGGCCAAAAAAAGGAGATGCTGATGATGAAGTAGGGGCGGTATATATATCTATAGCAAGTCCAGCAGGAGTTTTTACAGAAAAATTTGATTTTGGTCAGCCTCGAGAAAGGGTGATTGGTAAAGCATCTTTTAAGGCTTTAGAATTGCTTCAAAAAGAAATATTAAAAAACTAATTTTCTTTTGTTGCGGTTAACGATAAATTTTATTAAATTTGCACCCTGTTTAAAATAACTAAAAAATTTTAAGATGTCAAGAGTTTGTGAGCTTACTGGAAAAAAGGCAATGTTTGGGAATAATGTTTCTCACGCGATGAATAAAACCAGAAGAAGATTTAATGTAAATCTTCTTAAAAAACGTTTTTATTTACCTGAAGAAGATAAGTGGATTACTATTAAAGTAGCTGCTTCAGCTTTAAAAACAATTAACAAAAAAGGAATTACTGCAGTTGTAAAAGAAGCGCGTCAAAAAGGCTTTCTTGCTAAATAATTGCATAACAATAATTAAAGTCTAGTATAATGGCTAAAAAAGGAAATAGAGTACAGGTGATTTTAGAGTGTACAGAACATAAGACTTCTGGTAAGCCAGGAACTTCACGTTACATTACTACAAAGAACAAAAAAAACACTCCAGATCGCATGGAGATTAAAAAATTCAACTCAATTCTTAAAAAGATGACGGTTCATAAGGAGATAAAATAACTAAGACATGGCAAAAAAATCAATAGCATCATTACAGACAGGTTCTAAACGTTTAGCTAAAGCGATTAAAATGGTAAAATCGGAGAAATCCGGTGCATATACATTTGTGGAGTCTATTATGGCTCCAGACCAAGTAAACGATTGGTTAAACAAAAAGTAAATCATTACTTAAAATATATTAAAAGCCACTTTTTTTTAAAGAGTGGCTTTTCTATTTATTTTATATTTTCTAAGATAGCTAAAACGTATATTTGCATGTAATTTTAATATTCTAAAAAACTAATATGAGTTTTTTTAAAAAAATATTTTCAAAAGAAAAAAAAGAAACCTTAGATAAAGGACTTGAAAAAACAAAGTCGTCATTTTTTGATAAACTTAGTAAAGCAGTTGCTGGAAAAAGTAAAGTTGATGATGATGTTTTAGATAATCTTGAAGAAGTTTTAGTATCTAGTGATGTTGGTGTAGCAACAACATTAAAAATAATTGATCGCATAGAAGCACGAGTTTCAAAAGATAAATACTTAGGAACCGATGCGCTTAATAAAATTTTAAGAGAAGAAATTGCTGGATTGTTAAGTGAAACCAATTCTGGAAATGCAACTGATTTTGAAATTCCAGAACAGGATGCACCCTATGTAATTATGGTAGTGGGTGTAAATGGTGTTGGAAAAACGACTACGATAGGTAAATTGGCGAATCAATTTAAAAAAGCAGGTAAAAAAGTAGTGTTAGGTGCAGCAGATACATTTCGTGCGGCTGCTATTGATCAATTACAAGTTTGGGCAGATCGTACCGATGTGCCATTAATAAAGCAAAGTATGGGGTCTGACCCTGCTAGTGTTGCCTTTGATACTTTAGAAAGTGCAGTTAAACAAAATGCCGATGTGGTTATAATAGATACTGCTGGTAGACTTCATAATAAAGTTAATTTAATGAATGAATTAACAAAGGTGAAAAGAGTAATGCAGAAAGTGATACCCAATACTCCTAATGATGTATTATTAGTATTGGATGGTTCTACAGGACAAAATGCATTTGAACAAGTTAAACAATTTACAGCAGCTACTGAAGTGACTTCATTAGCAGTAACTAAATTAGATGGTACCGCTAAAGGCGGAGTGGTTATTGGGATTAGTGACCAATTTAAAATCCCAGTAAAATATATTGGTGTAGGTGAAGGTATTGATGACCTTCAAGTTTTTAATAAAATTGAATTTGTAGATTCTTTTTTCAAATAACAAATTCCTGTTTAGGCAGGAATCTTATCAACTAATTCGGATCACCATTAACAAAGTTTAATGCTTTGATAAATAAAATAAAATTCTAAAAAATAAACACCTGCCTTCCCAGGAAATAGCTATGCGTACTAAAACTCTCAAAAAAAATAAAATTAACGTAATTACGCTAGGGTGTTCTAAGAATGTCTACGATAGCGAAGTGCTAATGGGTCAATTAAAGGCAAATAACAAAGAAGTAGTACACGAGGAAGAAGGGAACATTGTTGTTATTAATACTTGTGGTTTTATTGCTAACGCAAAAGAAGAGAGTATAAATACCATATTGGAGTACGTTCAGAAAAAAGAAGAAGGCACCGTTGATAAAGTTTTTGTTACTGGTTGTTTATCGGAACGATATAAACCAGATCTTCAAAAAGAAATTCCAAGTGTAGATCAATATTTTGGTACTACCGAGTTACCAGGATTGCTAAAAGCATTAGAAGCTGATTATAAGCATGAATTAATTGGAGAACGATTAACAACAACTCCAAAAAATTATGCGTATTTAAAAATTGCAGAAGGTTGTGATCGACCTTGTTCTTTTTGTGCGATTCCAATAATGAGAGGAAAACATAAAAGTACTCCCATCGAAAATTTGGTCATAGAATCTGAAAAATTAGCTGCAAATGGAGTTAAAGAATTGATTCTAATTGCACAAGACCTCACCTATTATGGTTTAGATATTTACAAAAAAAGAAACCTTGCTGAATTATTAAAAGAACTTATTAAAGTGGAAGGTATCGAATGGATTCGTTTGCATTATGCATTTCCTACTGGATTTCCTTTAGATGTATTAGAGGTAATGAGTAATGAACCTAAAGTGTGTAATTATATCGATATTCCATTACAACATATTTCAGATTCAGTTTTAAAGTCGATGAAACGTGGTTTTGGAAAAGAAAAAATAAATGGTTTATTAAAAGATTTTCGAGAAAGAGTACCTGGTATGGCTATTAGAACTACTTTAATTGTAGGCTATCCTGGAGAAACTGAAGAAAATTTTCAAGAGTTAAAACAATGGGTAACCGATATGCGTTTTGATCGTTTAGGATGTTTTACCTATTCTCATGAAGAAAATACCACAGCTTATTTATTGGATGATGATGTTCCTGAAGAAGTGAAAATGCAGAGAGCTAATGAAATTATGGAGATACAATCTCAAGTTTCTTGGGAATTAAATCAAGAAAAAATAGGGAAGGAGTTCAAAGTTGTTATCGATCGCAAAGAAGGAAGCTATTTTGTTGGAAGAACCCAATTCGATAGTCCTGATGTTGATAATGAAGTGCTAATAAACGCCGAAAAAGACTATATCCGTACTGGCGATTTTGCAACTGTAAAAATAACGGCTGCAGAAGATTTTGACTTATATGCAGAAGTGATAGTAGAAAAATAGATTTCTATTTTTAATACCTTAATTTTTTATATGCTAAGATACCTAGCTTTTATTTTCATTATGATTTTGCTATTGGTTTCTTGTAAAACGGAAACATCAAAAAGCAAAGCTGCCGTTCTTATGGGTCATACTACTATTGTTGAAATTAAAAATCCATCTTCACCAAACAGTTCTTTACCTAGACTCTTTAGTAGTGGTGAAGACTTGCTTATGTCTTGGGTTCAAAATAAGGATAGTATTGCCAACTTAAAATATTCAAAATTTAATGGTACTAATTGGACTGCTCCAACAGAAATAATTTCAGGATCAGATTGGTTTGTGAATTGGGCAGATTTTCCAGCTATCGCAGAGAATAATGGAAGTATTTTAACAAATGTTCTTCAAAAATCAGCAGAAGGGACGTATACCTATGATATTCGTTTACAGTTATTTTCAAAACAAAAAAATACTTGGAAAAATAATATTTTATTAAATAAAGATGGTAAAAAAAGCGAACATGGATTTGTTTCTATATTGCCATATAATAATGATTCCTTTTTTGTTACTTGGTTAGATGGAAGAACCTTGGTCGATGTTCCAAAAGAAAATGAGCAAATGACACTTAGGGCTGCATTTATAGATGCTGAAGGAGAAATTTCAAACGATATTTTATTAGACGATAGAACTTGCGAATGTTGCAATACTGCTGCAACAATGACAGCAAATGGACCCATAGTTGCTTATAGAGATCGATCGGATACCGAAATAAGAGATATTTCTATAGTCCGATTTGTAAATGGTAATTGGACAGCCCCTAAAAACGTATATCAAGATCAATGGAAAATACCCGGTTGCCCAGTAAATGGTCCTGCCATAGATTCGTTTAATGGTGCAGTTGCTTTAGCCTGGTTTACAGCTGAAAACGACAATCCAAGAATACAAGTTTCTTTTTCTGAGGATCAGGGAAAAACGTTTGGACTTCAATATCGTGTTGATAGTGGTAATGCAATCGGAAGAGTAGATGTAGTGATGATAGATCAAAATAATGCAGTGATTAGTTGGATGGAGCCCGATGGAATTGATACGCTTATTCAAGTTTTAAAAGTATCTTCAAACGGAGAAAAAAATACACCAATTACCGTCACTAAAACTAGAAGCGAACGTTCTTCCGGATTCCCACAATTGGAATTGGTTGGTGATACCTTATATGTTGCTTGGACTTCATTAGAAGATAAAAAACCGGCCATTAAAATAGTTGCTGTATTAGTATCCAATTTATAATTTGAAAACACTTTTAATTATAGGACATACATTTCCAGAGCCGACAACAACTGCTGCTGGTACTAGGATGATGCAATTAATTTCATTATTTGAAAAAGAAAATTATAAAATTGTTTTTTCAAGCACAGCCTCCATTACCGAAAAATCAGAAACTTTTAAATGTGCTCCTGTTGAAGTTAAATCGATAGCGCTAAACAATACTAGTTTTGATGATTTTATAAAAGAATTAAACCCTTTTGTAGTTCTTTTTGATCGATTTATTACCGAGGAGCAATTTGGATGGAAGGTGGCTGAAAATTGCCCTGATGCCCTGCGAATATTAGATACAGAAGATTTGCATTTTTTAAGAAAAGCAAGGCAAGAGGTATTAAAAAAGAAACTGTCTATAAGCGATGTAAATTTGTTTTCAGAAACTGCCAAAAGAGAAATTGCGAGTATCTATCGATGCGATTTATCTTTAATTATTTCGGAATTTGAAATGGAATTACTTCAAAATACTTTTCATATTGATGCTTCCTTATTATATTATTTGCCTTTTTTAGTAAATGAAATAACGGTAGCTGAATTTAAGGAATTCCCAACATTTGAAAATAGAAACCATTTTATAACCATTGGTAATCTTTTACACGCACCCAATGTGGATGCTATTTTATTTTTAAAAAAAGAGATTTGGCCAGAAATAAAGAAGCAACTCCCAAAAGCTGAACTGCATATTTATGGTGCTTACGCTCCTCAACAAATTTCAGAATTACATTCACAAAAAGAGGGCTTTTTAATTAAGGGCTGGGTAGTAAGTGTTTCTGAAGCCATGAAAAATGCTAGAGTTTGTCTAGCACCCTTGCGTTTTGGAGCAGGCTTAAAAGGTAAGTTTTTGGATGCCATGAAAAATGGAACACCTGCTGTAACCACTAGTATTGGAGCAGAAGGTATTCCAGGGAATTATTCCTTTGCAGGAACTATAGTAGATGAAGCAGAAGGGATTGTAAATGCTTCCATAGCATTATATGTAAATAAAGAAAATTGGTTGGCTGCACAACAAAATGGGATGGTGATACTTAATCAACGCTTTAATTATAATTTGTATTCAGAAAAATTTATCAATCAATTAACCCTGATACACGATAATTTTCAAGAATATAGAAATCAAAATTTTATAGGTCAAATTCTACAGCATCAATCGGTGCAAGCAACAAAGTATATGAGTAAATGGATTGAGGAGAAGAATAAAACTACAAATAAGTAAAAATGAATTTAAAAAAGAAGGTATTTATTTTAGTATTTATACTTCTGAATATTTATGGATTGCTGTGTGGAGTCATTTATTTTTTCCAAGAGAACTTAATTTTTATGCCCTCTTTTCTTCCCCAAGAACATGCCTTTGAAATGAAAAATTTATTTGAAGAAATAAACTTAAAATCTTCCGATGGAGCGCAATTAAATGGACTTCATTTTAAAAAAGAAAATCCAAAAGGAGTCATTTTATATTTTCATGGCAATGCCGGAGACTTACAAGGTTGGGGGCAAATAGCTGATTTTTTTGTGGACTTAGATTACGACGTACTTATAATGGATTATCGCGGTTACGGGAAAAGTAGGGGTGAAAAATCAATGGAATTTTTATATAATGATGCGGAATTGTGGTATGAATTTGCTAAACAACATTATTCCGAATCTAAAATAACAGTTTATGGTAGGAGCTTAGGAACCACATTTGCTGCTTATGTTGCTGCTCAACACGAACCCAATAAATTAATTTTAGAAGCTCCTTTTTATAGTATGTTAGCTATTGCTAAATCTAGATTTTATTTTCTGCCTATAAGGTATTTATTGGATTATACATTTCCTACTTATCAATTTATGGATGATGTCAATTGCCCTGTTACCATTTATCATGGCACCGATGATCAAGTGATAAGTTATGATCAAGGAACTAAATTATATAATAGTTTTAATAGTGATAAAAAGGAATTAATTACCATTCCCAAGGGTGGACATAACAATTTAATTTCTTTTAAAGAATATACAGAAAGTATTAGATTAGAACTTTAACTTCTTGTTTTTTTTATATAATTTACCTCCATCCTAAAGGAAACACCAACAATTAGCTTTTTATTCCCTTTAGACTTAGGATAAAATCAATGTAACTACTTAATCCGCTCTATTTTTTTCTTGAATTTTTCTTACAATAGCAGCAGCAATATTTCTTGGCATTATTCGAGGTAAAAAAGAAAGGAATTTATTGAAATTTCCCGGAATCACAACCGATTCACCATTTAACATAGCTTTATAGCCATATTTGGCAACTTCATCTGGTAAAGCAATGTTAAATCCTATTTTGTTTTCAGAAGTTTCTTGAGAAACCACTTTCTGAAAAGATGTTTTTGTTTGTCCTGGGCAAAGGACAGTAACAGTTATTCCAGTTCCTTTTAATTCGTTTGCTATCGCTTCAGAAAAAGACAAAATATATGCTTTAGAAGCGTAGTAAATAGACATTAATGGTCCAGGTTGAAAAGCAGCTAATGAGGACATATTTAATATTTTTCCATGACCTCTTTCAACCATTCCTTTTAAAATTAATTTGGTTAAATGTGTAGTGGCTATAATGTGTAAATTAAGCATAGAAGCTTCCCGTTCCCAATTGGTTTTATGAAAATGACCATACAAACCAAATCCAGCATTATTAATTAAAACATCGATAGGAGTTTCTTTAATTTCTTCAAATAGTTCAGAAGAACAATTATGTTTACTCATATCCTTAGTTATTGTAATTACTTGAGTGGGATAGTTATCTTCTAGCTCTTTTTTAGTTTCCTTTAATTTATCTGAATTAATATCAATTAAAATTAAATGATATGCATCCTTTGCAAGAAGTACTGCAAATTCATATCCTAAGCCTGAAGCTCCTCCTGTTATTAATGCTGTTTTAATAGTCATATTAAATTGGTATGTTTTCAATCAACAAAAATAACAAACAAAATGTAACTTACAATTTATATAAATCAGTTGCTAATTTTCCATTTTATCTGAAAGTAAAAACCATCGTTCGGTTTTTTTTTCAAGATTTTGTATGAGTTGTTGTAAAATGACTGACTGTTTTTGTATTTCTTCTGGATCCCATGCTTCCGTAGCAAATTTGCTTTCTAAAGTTTCCTTTTCACGTTCTAATTTAGCCACTTCACGCTCTAACTTTGCATGTTCTTTCTGTTCGTTATAACTTAATTTAGATTTAGTGTCTTGTGCTTTCCAATTGTCTTTGTTAGCATTGGTGTCGTCCGAGATTGTTTTACTTTCTGAAGGCTTACTGTCTTCATAAGTTCTAAAATCGGAATAATTACCTGGAAAATCTTCAATCACACTATTGCCTCTGAAAATAAATAAATGATCGACAATTTTATCCATAAAATAACGGTCGTGAGATACTACCATTAAGCAACCTGGAAAATCTAATAAAAAATTTTCTAAAACATTTAAAGTAACAATATCTAAATCGTTGGTGGGTTCATCTAATATTAAAAAATTGGGGTTTCTAATTAAAACGCTACAGAGGTATAAACGTTTGCGTTCACCACCACTTAGTTTTTCTACAAAATCATATTGTTTTTTGCGATCGAATAAAAATCGTTCTAATAATTGTTGAGCTGAAATTTGCTTCCCTTTTTTCAAAGGAATAAAATCACCAAATTCTCGAACCACTTCAATTACTTTTTGATTCTCTTTAATGTGTATGCCATTTTGGGTGTAATATCCAAACTTTACAGTATCCCCAATCACCACTTTTCCGGCATCTGGAGCAACACTGCCAGTAATCATATTTAATAATGTAGATTTTCCGGTTCCGTTTTTACCAATGATTCCTATTCGTTCTCCTTTTTGAAAATTATATTCAAACTTTTCCAATATATTTTTATCTCCAAACGATTTTGAAACGGAGTGTAATTCGACCACCTTGGTACCCAATCGTTCCATGTTTAGCTCTAGCTGTACTTCATGATCGTTTCTACGTTGATTCGCTCTGTTTTTTATATCTTGAAAATCATCAATTCTGGATTTGCTTTTCGTAGTTCGTGCTTTGGGTTGTCTTCGCATCCAATCCAATTCTTTTTTATAAAGTTGTTTTGCTTTGGAAGTTTCAGAAACAAAATTCTCGATACGCGCATCTCTTTTCTCTAGGTAATAACTGTAATTACCTTTGTATCCATGCATCACTCCTTCATCTAATTCTACAATTTCATTACAAACACGTTCTAAGAAAAAACGATCGTGAGTAACCATAAATAAGGTGATGTTACTTTTTGCGAAGAAATCTTCCAACCATTCGATCATTTCTAAATCTAAATGATTGGTAGGTTCATCTAAAATTAAAAGCTGAGGTTGCGCTAATAACGCATTAGCCAATGCCAAACGTTTTTTTTGACCTCCACTCATTGCAGCTACTTTTTGGTCGAGATCGTCTAATTTTAATTTGGATAATACTTGCTTGTAAACGGTTTCATAATCCCAAGCCTGATTTGCTTCCATAGCATCAAAAGCTTTTTGATAGGCTTCTGTATCTTCTGGCTGAAGTAATGCTTTTTCGTAATCTGCAATGATTTTAATGATGAAATTATCAGAAGTTTGAATGATTTCCTCAATCGTACAATTTGGATCTAATTTAGGATCTTGAGATAGGTATGAAATTTTTACATTTTTACGAGAAACTACATTACCAGTATCTGGGATGTCATCACCCGCAATTATATTTAAAATGGAAGTTTTACCAGTTCCGTTTTTAGCAACAAAACCTATTTTTTGTCCTTCGTTGATGCCAAAAGAGATGTTTTTAAATAAAATACGCTCTCCATAAGATTTTGAAATGTTTTCAACAGATAAGTAATTCACAAGTTAATTTTTTTGCAAATTAAATGAATTCCTAAACCACTACACTAAAGAGAAGGTTTTATTTTATATAATTAACAGAATGTTTTCCTAAATACTTTTCTTTAATGCTATGATAAGTATCCTGTTAATCTTTTGATTGTTCTAATTAGACTAAATTAAATCAGATATTTATTATAGCATCGGTTTGGAAAAGATGAGAAGCCATTTTTATTTTATAAAATTAGGTCCTTAAAAAGAAGTAATTATCTGATATTAATTATACCGTTACTTGGTCAGCTAAAACGGCTATTAATAAAGAATATGTGAAACATTGGAGTTTGATTAATGACATTGGATATTTAGGGAAATCAATTTTTGCATAATAAAAATCAAAAATTCATCTTTATCTCCATTTAGGAATTTTATATTTGTGTATTAATTTATATATTTTGAAAAAATACCCCATTATTGCTATCATCGGATTAGGATATGTAGGATTGCCTTTGGCAGTTGCTTTTGCAACTAAATACAAGGTTATTGGATTTGATATCAATTTAAAACGGGTAACTGAATTGCAAAACGGACATGACACCACTTTAGAAATTTCTGATACCGAATTAAAAAAATCATTAGCGCTAAATACAGGTATTGGTTTAAAGTTAACAGATGATCCAATCCAAATGATAGAGGCTAATGTCTATATCATTACCGTACCAACTCCTACCAATAAATATAATCAGCCCGTATTAACTCCGCTTCAAAAAGCCAGTGAAACAGTTGGTGAATTTTTAAAAAAAGAAGATGTGGTCATCATTGAATCTACCGTATATCCTGGAGTGACTGAAGAGATTTGTATTCCTATTATAGAACAAATTTCAGGCCTTACCATTAATAAAGATTTTTTTGCAGGCTATTCTCCAGAACGAATCAACCCAGGAGATAAAAAACATTCGGTAACCAAAATACTAAAGGTGACTTCTGGTTCTACTCCAGAAGCAGCTGAATACATTAACGATTTGTATGCTACTATCATTACCGCAGGCACTCATTTAGCTCCTTCTATTAAAGTGGCTGAAGCTGCGAAAGTAATTGAGAATTCACAGCGAGATATCAATATTGCTTTTGTCAATGAGCTTTCAAAAATATTTAGACTACTTAATATAGACACCAAGGCAGTCTTAGAAGCTGCAAGCACTAAATGGAATTTTATTAATTTTACTCCAGGACTTGTCGGTGGACATTGTATTGGTGTAGATCCCTATTATTTGGCTCAAAAGGCTATAGAGAAAGGATATAATCCGGAAATTATTTTAGCAGGACGTAGAATGAATGACAGTATGGGAAGTTATGTTGCTAATGAAGTGGTAAAGCTAATGATTAAAAAAGATGGTAAAGTAAAAAATGGAAATGCCCTAGTAATGGGAATCACTTTTAAAGAAAATTGTCCCGATATTAGAAATAGCAAGGCAATCGATGTGATTTCAGAGTTAAAAAATTACAATCTAAATGTAGATGTTTTTGATCCATGGGCAAATGCAGAAGAGGTAAAAAGTGAATTTGGAATTTCTTTGATTTCAAAAGAGAATAAGCTAAAAAAAACCTACGATGCTATTGTGTTAACAGTATCTCATCAAGAATTTTTAAATATTAATATTAATGATTACACTTCTAATACTACTGTAGTATTTGATGTTAAATCCTTCTTGCCAGAAGATAAAATAGACGGCAGACTATAATGTATAAAGCTTCTTATCACTCTCAAGACTTTTCAAAATATAACTTCTTAGTAACTGGAGGTGCAGGATTCATCGGCTCTAATCTAGTTGAATATTTGTTAAAATACGGAGCTAAAAAAGTTCGAGTGCTCGACGATCTTTCAAATGGTTATATAGAAAACATACAAGAGTTTATGAATCACCCTTCTTTTGAATTTATAGAAGGAGATATACGAAACTTGGATACTTGTAAAGAAGCCTTGATTGATATTGATTATGTATCTCATCAAGCAGCACTGGGATCGGTACCGCGTTCTATTGATAATCCTCTTTTATCCAATGCGGTGAACGTTTCAGGATTTTTAAATATGCTGGTGGCTCAAAAAGAAAATAATACTGTAAAACGATTGGTATATGCTGCTTCCAGTTCTACATATGGAGATCATAAAGCCTTACCAAAAGTAGAAGATAACATAGGGAAACCATTATCTCCTTATGCGGTGACTAAATTAGTCAACGAACTATATGCTGATGTTTTTTGTAAAACGTATGGTACCCAAATAATTGGTTTGCGATATTTTAATGTATTCGGACCCAAGCAAAGTCCTCATGGAGCTTATGCAGCGGTTATACCATTATTTATGCAAGCTTTAAAGGACGGGGTTTCGCCTATTATGCATGGTGATGGAAAACAAACCCGTGACTTCACCTATGTGGAAAATGCAGTTCAAGCCAATATTCGTGCTTTTTTTGCTCCCGATACCTCAGTTAATGAAGTGTATAATATAGCTTATGGAGATCGAATTAGTTTAAATACACTTTGGTCTGATTTACAAGATATTTCTCAAATTGAGCTTCAAGCTAATTACGGTCCTACCCGAAATGGAGATATTAAAGATTCTTTAGCAAATATTAGTAAGGCTAAGAATTTACTTGAGTACGATCCATTGTTTTCTGCTAAGGAAGGAATGAAGGTTACTTGGGAAGCATTTTGTAAATAGTTTTATCAAGTAGAGTAGCGAATAATCTCCTAATAACTATTGACACCGATTTCTTAAATAATTTAGTGCTGCTGCAGGAAATTATGATGAATTAGATGCATTTCTTCGAGGTAAAAAGATGAAGTTTCTTTCTTTTATCGAACAAGCCTGCTTTTAAAATAAAAAACTAAATAAAGGTATCTAACAAGTAAAGCAATTAATAATGGTATTAACCCATATGTAAACACTTGAACTCCTGTAATCCAATGAATACATAGTAATGTCAGCATTAGTATTTGGAAAAATACATACCTTTTAAGCCAAGGTTTTGGATTTTTCTTAGAAATGGCCAGTACAAAAAATAGGGACAAAGGAAAAGCCCACAATAGATTATAATTATTATGTGTAGTAGAATGATCAGTTGCAAACCAAAGTAAAAGTAAAAGAACCCCTATGATCCCAGTAATACTATAAATACTAATATCTAGCCAGCGACTTCTTATCTTGTTTTTAAAATCTTTATAGGTAATTCCTAAAATTATAAAAGCCAATAGCCCCATGATAAATAGGGGGCTTGTAAAAAAGTTAGATTTATTTTCTTTGGGTGAGTTGATAAATAGATTTATGGTTTTTTTTACTAAACTAATATCTTCTTGACCTCTATTTAACTTAGCTTTATCTGTCGCTTTAGAAACATATTCTGGTAAAAATTGATATTCCCAATAAGTAGCTTTTTGATCCACTACGGCTCCTATAGCGATATCCATTCCAAAACTTCCCCAAGTATTCCAATCGACATTTTTTTGAATCAGTTCTCTAAATGTATAGGAATTGTTTTCAAGTCCATCTTGATAGCTAATTTTGTCTTTTAAGACAGTTGTCATAACATCTCGGATTTTGGTAGCGCAATTATCAAAAAAGAAATCATACTTATAGGTTCTGTTTTCTGGTTTGAAATTGTTTTGCAGAAAATTAAAGAGGTCTTTTTTTTCGGATGGGTTTAAGTTTAATACCTGCTCTTTAATCCATCTATTTTGCTTGGAATAATAATTATAAAAAGGAGTGAAATTATTTCTGTCTAAGGTATACAAAAGCTTTCCTTGTGCAAATTTCAGGTAGAAGTTAGGAGTGTTAAAATCGTAAACTCCATAATTATAAACCACATCGATATTTTGAATTGTGTCTTTTACTCTAAAGGCACTGTGGCCAAAACTGTCGTTTAAATCACCTCCCGGTCCCATCGTAAGAATACTAAGTTCTGCAGTTTCAGAAAGTGTGATTTCTTGAGCTATTATCTTAGCAGGAAGCACTATAAAAAAATAAAAAAATAAGATACGAATTTGATACAACTTCATTTTAAAGAAATACTTTTTAAAATTAAAAAAATTACGATTACCTAAATAAACTCCAATCTAAGGTAACTGAAAATATATTAGAATATAAAGCAGCACTCTGATCTCCTAAATCGGTAAGCGCATAATCAATTTGAATTCCTTTATATTTAAATCCAACTCCAATATTCGGCTGAAATCCTATCGCTTTATTTCCGTCTAACTGAGTTATGTTCTGAAAATTACCCATCCCAGCTCTTATAAAAACCATGTCTAAATATCCAAATTCTAATCCAAGAGCAGGAGTGAAGCTAGTAAAAGAAGAAGAAACTAAATCGTTTGTTTCTGCAAATCGAAAGTTCAAATCAATTTCAGTTAGTAGTGCATAATCATAATGAAAAATAAATTTTCTAGACATTCCAAGGTTTAATTTTGGAATGGTAATCTCTGTGGTTTCAGGTAATTCTTGATTTTGACCTTCTATAGCTCCTTGTATTTCAGTAAACTTCTCTTCATCTATAGCCCATGCATTAAAAGTGGTCGTAATATCACGAGCCATTAATCCAAATTGCCAATCGTTTTTGTTAAACTGGAGGCCTACATCCAAGCCAAAGCCCCAAGAGGAAGCAAAATCACCAATAATTCTTCTAATTACTTTTGCATTTACTCCTATATTTAAACCATCCAATTGTAGTGCTCTTGCATAAGAAAAAGTTACTCCATAATCTGCAGTAGAAAAGAGGCTAATACGACTGTAATCTATATTGCCTTGATCATCTATTAATTGAGTGGTGTTTAAAATGTCATCCACCCCAAATCGGATTATAGAAATAGCTACTGCACTTCGATCGTCTAAAGGCATAGCAAATGCGCCATAATCATAACTAGCAATATTGGCAAAATAGGAGGCATGCATTAAAGATAATTGATTGTCCTCTAAAGCTATTAAGCCCGCAGGATTCCAATACCCTGAGTTTACATTAGCAGTAGAAGATGTTACTGCATTTGCCATTCCGAAGGCAGCAGCATCTACTCCAATATTCATAAACTCATTAGAATATTTTCTAACAGATTGAGAATTTGCAATGATACAGGTAAGTAATAAACCAATAAATAATTTCTTTTTCAAGCTTTACAATTTGGGCAAATGTGTTACTATTTTACAAGATTATAAACTATAATATTAAGTACATATTGTAATAGACGAAAATACTTTTCTATTTTTACATTTTTTAAGTTAAATGAAAGAATTTTATAATGATTAAATGAAAGGCTAAGTATCGGGCAAGATCTAAAAAATAATTTTTCAGTAAAATGGTTATATTTCTGGAAGCAGCATATGAGACTGAGTTTTATTTAGGAATAATAAAGGACACTAATTTAACCCAAGATCCTGATGAATTAGAACGATTAATAAAGAATCATTAGCATTGATAAAAATAATGTCTAAAGCAAAAAGTTTAAGCTATAATTAATACATTTACAAGATGCCAAAAATCCATTAACCATTCTACCATGAAAAAGCACATTCCTAATTTATTCACATCCCTTAATTTACTTTGTGGATGTCTGGCCATTTTATTTGTTGTAAGTGGTGATTTAGTAATCGCTTCCTTATTAGTGATCATTGGAATGTTTTTCGATTTTTTTGATGGCCTAGCAGCAAGATTGCTTCATGTGCAAAGTGAAATTGGTAAGCAATTAGATTCCTTGGCAGATATGGTTAGTTTTGGTGTAGTGCCAGGATTGGTTATGTTTCAATTACTTAACAAAGCAATCGCACCACAAGCGCTAGAAACAGGGTTTGAAAATGTAGAAATAATTAAGGGTTTAGCATCGGGAATGAGCTTTATTCCTTTTATCGGAATGCTTATTATCATTGCTTCTGCATTTAGACTTGCTAAATTTAATATAGATATAAGACAAACCGATAGTTTTATTGGCTTGCCGACCCCTGCAAACACATTATTAATTATTAGTTTGCCATTAATATTTCAATTTCAATACACCGCTTTTATAGAAAGTGTCATTTTTAATCAATGGTTTTTAATAGGAGTTACGATTATTAGTTCTTTCTTGTTGAATGCTGAGCTCCCTTTATTTGCTTTAAAGTTTAAAACTTGGGATTTTGCCGCTAATAAAATTCGGTATGTTTTTATAGCAATTTGCATCCTTGCGATCCTGCTGTTAAAGTTTATTGCTATTCCTTTTATCATTTTACTTTATATACTGATGTCATTAATCTGGAAAGAATAAAGATTATTTTTCAATAATTTTAATTTTAAACAGTTTGTTCCAGTTTTTTCCTGTAATGTAAAGAATATTAGGTTCTCCTTTATATGCAATCCCATTGAGTACCTCATCATCTGGATTTTTAACGGTCACGTTATTTTTTAATGTAGTTAAATCGATGACCCCTTCAACAGCTCCATTTTTTGGATTTACAATAGCAATAGCATCTTTAAGATAGATGTTTGCAAATATTTTTCCTTCAACCCATTCTAATTCATTTACCGATTTTATCTTGCTGGAATTAGTATACATTTCTATATAGCCTTCTTCAGCAAGCGTATTTGCATTAAGTTTCCATATTTTTTGAGTTCCATCACTTTTAAAAATACTTGTTCCGTCTTGACATAAACCCCAACCTTCCAAACTTTTTCCATAAACAAAAGAACCTGTCTTTTTTAAGGTTTTTAAGTCATAAATAAAGCCTGTTTTTTCCCTCCAGGTCAATTGGTAAATTTTATCATTTAAAATTGTCAAGCCTTCTGCAAAATAAGCATCTGCTAATGGAATAGTAGTAAGTACTGCTCCAGTTTTATAATCTGTTTTTCTTAGTGTCGAATTTTTATATTGCCCAGTACTTTCATACAATGTGTCATTAGAAAATTCAAGCCCTTGAGTATAAGCAGTAGTATCGTGAGGATATTCTTCTAAAATAGTATAGGTATATAATTTAGGTATTATTGAAGACAACACCCTTACTTTTTTTGAAACTTCATATTCAGTTCCTTCTGAATAAACCTTTGCGATTAAAGACCTATTTCCTAATTTTTGATTTTTAAGGTTAATCGTTTTTTCTGAAAGGTCCTTTGAAGAAATAATCTTTTCCGCATTCATATAATAGACAACAGAATCGATAGGACTATTCTTTTTGTTATTTATAGATACTGAAAAACCATCATTGGGAGTATATGTTTTTTTAGCATCTTTAATAGTAAGATCAAATAAATCATTTGCAGAAGTAACTTTATCCTCACAACTAATAAAAAAAAATAGTGATAAGTTAGCAAGCAGGAGTAGCTTAAATAATTTCATTGTTTTAATAAATTTTTCCGCAAGGTATTTATTATTAATCAAACCCATCGCACATTTTAATATTTTCATCGATTTTACACTAAGCTCAAAGGTAATGTCGTTAAAATTTTTGGTTCTTCCTTTCGGCTTAATCAAAATAATAATTCTTTAATAATTTAGAAGAAAAGATTGTGAAAAATGTAAATTGCAGTATCTTTGCAGCGGCAAGTCCTACACAACTAGCTCCTGTTGAATCCCCCAGGGTGGGAACGCAGCAAGGGTAAACGGTCGTAGCAGTGTGATGTAGGTAGCTTGCCATTTTTTGTACCTGAAATTTAGATAGTATTAAATAAAAAATTCATTTATTTATCTTTGCTAAAATGTTAAAAGTAGTATTAGTTACAGGTGGGTCATCAGGAATTGGGAGAGCAATTGGAGAATTGCTTTCTGAAAAGGGATTTATGGTATATGGTACCAGTAGAAATCCTGAAAAATACAGTGATGATGTTTCCTTTCCTCTTTTAAAAATGGAAGTTACCGATCCTAATTCTATTAAAGAAGTCGTTGCTGCTATTATTAATAAAGAACAACGGTTAGATATTGTTGTTAATAATGCAGGAGTTGGCATAACAGGTCCTATTGAAGAAACTCCCGAATTAGAAATTAAAAAGGCTTTTGACATTAATCTTCATGGGCCAATAAATGTAATAAAATCAGTGCTGCCTCAAATGCGTAAGCAAAAAAGTGGTTTGATTATTAATATTACTTCCATTGCTGGATATATGGGCTTGCCTTATCGCGGAATATATTCTGCAACCAAAGCAGCATTAGAAATCACAGCAGAAGCATTTAGAATAGAAATCAAACAATTTGGTATTAAAATGACCAATATTGCTCCAGGAGATTTTGCAACTAATATAGCAGCTGGGAGATATCATGCACCTGTTTTAGAAAATTCTCCTTATAAAGATGCATATAGCAATACCTTGGAAATGATGAATGCGCATGTAGCTAAAGGTAATAATCCTCTGGAATTAGCCCATGTAATTTTAAAAGTAATTAATAAGGATGCACCTCGTGTTCGTTATAAAGAGGGAGATTTACTTCAAAAATTTTCTATTGTATTAAAACGAATTTTACCTAGTAACTGGTATGAAAAAATGTTAATGAAGCATTATAAGCTGAAGTAAAAATCATTTTTGTTTTTATGAACTCATAACTTTTTATATTAAAAGTTTCACCACCTTTAATACTTATGTATTTTTGCTGAAAATAACACATAATTTTTTACTAATTAAATCCAATTCTATGAAATTTTTTGTTGATACTGCTAACCTTGATCAAATACGCGATGCTCAAAACCTAGGTGTTTTAGATGGTGTAACCACCAACCCTTCGTTAATGGCAAAGGAAGGGATTACAGGTCGAGAAAATATATTAAAGCACTACGTTGCTATTTGTACTATTGTGGATGGAGATGTTTCTGCAGAGGTTATTGCTACCGATTTTGATGGAATGGTAAAAGAAGGGGAAGAACTAGCAAGTCTTCATGAGCAAATTGTAGTTAAATTACCTATGATTAAAGAAGGGGTTAAAGCTGCAAAATATTTTTCTGATAAAGGAATTAGAACCAATGTGACCTTAGTGTTTTCTGCTGGACAGGCTTTATTGGCTGCAAAAGCAGGAGCAACGTATGTATCCCCTTTTATTGGAAGACTGGATGATATCTCAACAGATGGATTAAATCTAATTGCAGAAATTCGGTTGATTTACGATAACTATGGTTTTGAAACTCAAATTTTAGCAGCTTCTGTGCGCCATACGATGCATATAATCGATTGTGCAAAACTTGGAGCAGATGTTATTACTGGGCCATTATCGTCTATTGAAGGACTGTTAAATCATCCATTAACAGATATTGGTTTGGCTAAGTTTTTAGCAGACTATAAAAAAGGAAATTAATTCTAAAATTTTATTGATTTAAATATCCCAGAAGAATTTCTTCAATATTAATATTGAAGAGGTTGGCACTGCCATTGATGATGATTCCGTTTTTGTCAACAATAATTGCTTTGTTGACCGTGTAAATAACCAATTCCTTTTCAGCTTTAGAAGTATTTTTAAATTGAAATTCTTTATCTTTTTTAAATCCAAATTTATTTATAATCGAAATCCAATTATTAAAATTAGAATCAGTATTAATGCCAATAAAATCATATTCAGGAAATTTTGAATTTAGTTCAGAAACACGATAGTGAATGTTTTTACTGTGATTCATTAATTTACCAGACCAGAAATATAGTACTGTTGGGTTTTTAATAATAGCCTGTAAATCTTTAATGGTATTTTCTGTAGTAATTAAGGTATGGTTTGATATTTTATTTCCCGGAGTTAATTTCATGGAGGCATTTGCAAGTTGTTTTATAGCATCATGATGTTTTTTGTTTGAATTAGTCTTAAGGAAAAGGTTTAATATTTTTTCCTGACTTTCACTTTCGTTACAACTTAATAAATACCTTCCAGCAGTACTCATTACCATACTATTTTTTAAAGAGTCATTGGTTACAATTTGATCTATTAATTTAATTTTATGGTAATTATGATCAAATGAATTACGTGCATAATAGTCCGTTTCGTCACTAGCTTCCAAAGCTAAATTGTCAAAATACCTAAATAAAAAGCGGTAATATGGGAAATATGACCGCAGTGATTCACTTCCAAAATCAATGGCATTTCTATGATTATAGAAGTTCTCAGGAATTTCAAAATAATTGTCCGATCTTTTTTTGCGTTCGTTTGCAGTTATATAAATTTCTTTTTTTGAATAATAATCATAATTAATACTTGCTCCTGCTACTTCTTTAAATTGATCATCTGGTTTATTTTTTAATATAAATTCATTATACACTAAAAGTCTTATGTTTATAAGGCTGTCTCTTATACACATCTCCGAGCCCA